>Ga0265594_1002085_pt1 | contig 14719 bp, 15 predicted proteins | sample saktaG_11_FD_190147 | JGI IMG/M metagenome (GOLD analysis project Ga0265594, IMG submission 190147) | Saline water microbial communities from Sakinaw Lake, British Columbia, Canada - sak_2011_5_24_80m | ecosystem: Environmental > Aquatic > Non-marine Saline and Alkaline > Saline ... | reverse complement strand
ATGCCGTAAGCAGGAAGTTAACTTCTTCCACTATCTTAATGGAATATTTTCATCTCGTGACGATATCCCGAGTTTGGCTAACTTAATTTATAAAGCGGCATGATATAATATTTTATTGAGCATGTTCAAAAATACGTATCAAAAGTTAGTGATTGGCGCGAGACCAATTCCTACTGAAGTTAGTGTTATCGATTTGAGTTAAATACGGCAACTCACTCTGGAACAAGCTGTAATATATTCATTTTAAGATCAAACTGCGCGCGGCCACCCCGCCCTAAAGGGCGGGGTATGCTTCGGGCCGCGCGCCCAGTTAGCGGGAACTCAGAAATCGTCGAGCTTGGTTATTCGAATCCCATTGGTCAGAACCATTGAAGCCTTGCTTTAGGAGCGAAAGAATTTGCCGCTTGACCGTAGATTTGCCCCCACGAAAAATGGGCGAGGGTTCACTTCATCCCCGACCTGAAGGTCGGGGTATTCGTGACCCTCTGCGCACCCGATGTAAGAAGATGTTGCTCTCGCCAGAGGACTTTGAGCGCTGGGACGACTTCATGGAATGGAAGGCTTATTCAGAAAGCGTCAAAGAGCTTCAAGCCCGCATCAAGATTATCGAGGATGCTGAAGATATTTGAGCCTTCCCGAAGGAGTTCACCCTGAGAGCGTTTCCATCTTTCCATCGATTTTGAGCTTTCAGCCAGAAATAACAATCAAACGCGGTTGCCAGTCCGAACCCAGATCGAATAATTGGACAAAAATAGGAGACTTCGACCGCCGCGCTCCTACTCCATCCTCCGTCCCCAGTTCGTCTTCACCATCATCGCCATCCGAGGGTTGTTGAACTGCTTGTAGATGGCGAGATCCTTGGGGTAGCCGATGAACGGGTCGATCGTCCCCTGCTCCATGTTGGCGACCCAGACCTTGATCTCGGCCAGATCTGCCTCTTTCCCCTTCTCCTGGAAGAAAGCGATGAAGGGTCCTGGGCTTTCGGCGTGGGGCACGATGACGACGGAGCCCTCCATCCCCTCCACCAGCTCCACATCCTGGATCGAGGAGAAGATCCTAAAGTCCAGCCTCTGGTCCTCGGGTCCCGCAAAGGTCAGCTTTCCCGAGGACTCGTCTGCGAGGCGGTATTCGGCCCCCTCCATGAACTCCACCAGGAGGTCTTTGAGGTTAAGCATGACCAGCTCCTCGATCTCCCTTCCTGAGTCCTGAAGGTTCTTGTAGGCCCTTGCAAAGTCAGGGTCTGTGTAGTTTCCGGTGTGGACGAAGTGGAACATCCGGTCGTTGATGTTCATCACGCTGTCGAGCTTTGGAAGGTTCGTGAAGATCTGCTCGCCGCTCAAGAGGTTGAAGAATATGCCTGAGGCGACGTGCTTTTTTCCGAGGATCTTATTTAGCTCCTCTTTCTCTTCCGGGTCGAGGTCGGCTTTCCTGACGCACTCGTAAACCCGCTGGAGAAGCTCGTACCTAGCTATGATCTCCTTTTCGGCGAGGATGTCAGAGAGGCAGCTTCCCATAAACTCGATCTTCTTCTCGGTCATTTTCTCGGCACCTCCGAGGCTTCGCGCTTCATTCTTCACGCCTCATTCTTCATTCTTCAGTCGCCCTTGGCGGCGCTGGAGAGTTCTTCGGCCCCCAGCTCCGCCCTCAGCTCTCCCATGGTGGCGCTCCTCTCAGCGAAGGCGTTGTGCTGGTGGATGCTCTCCTCGTTGATCTGCTTCAGGACGATCACGGCATCGTCGGGAAGGTCCTTGAAGGACTCGACCACCTTCTGGGCCATCGTCCTCACACAGTCCTCCACGAACTTGGGGTTGTTGTGAGCCCTCAGGACCACAAGGGCCTCGTCGGGCCGCTTGAGAAGGCCGAAGACCCTGGAGCTCATCGACCCCTCTATGATCTTGATGATCTCGTCGAGGGATACGCAGCGGCGGTCGCATACCTGGATCGAGATCATGCCACGGCCCCTCTGGTTGTGGGTGGCCACGGGAAGCTTTGCAGCGAACTCGAAGGCCTCCTCGGGGCCGAGGCCCAGGGTCTGAAGCTCTTTTCTCACCTGGTCCCTCATGATCTCCTGGGCGCAGGGACAGGCGGTCATCCCCACCACCTCGGCCCCCACCAATTTTTTCACGTGGCCAGCCCTGGCCACCGCTTCGGCGAAGATGTCGACCACCTCCTGGCCCGCGGTCTTGGTGACGGGCGAGCTTCTCTCGACGATGTACTCGCTTTTCATCTTCACCTCGGCCCGGGTGGCGTACTCGTGCTTGGATAAAACTCGGCGGGCGATCTCACCGCAGAGCTCCTCGATCACGTAGACCGGCTCGTTTACGGCCTCTTCCAGCACCTCGTCTATCACCTCGAAGTTTCTGGAGAGGTTTGCTCCCTTCCGATCGGAGGGCAAATCGACGAATACCTCGAAGTTGGAGATGAGGACTATCGGCCGCTCCTCATCCCCGCGGAGGACCTTCACCAGCTTCTTGACCTCCGTGAGGCCGACTCGGGTGAGGTTTATGGGGTACTCGGGTTGACAGGCCTGAACGTCTGGCAGCGTCTCCAAAGGTCATCACCTGCAAAGCTCGTCTTCAGATTCCAACTCGTCGGAGAGAGCGATGAGCTCTTCCACCTCCGCCAGAAGAGTTTCCAGGGTCTCTGATATCTGGCGGTCCCGCTCCTCCAAAGTCTGGAAAAAGGTCTCCAGCTCGGCAGAGAGCTGCTCATCGTCCAGATCAAGAAGGTCGCCGCTCTTCAGCACTCTCTCGATCTTGTCCAAATCCAGCATGGACAGATCTCAGAGTTCAAATTCTATTTCAGGCTTTGCCCGAAATCAGACAATCCCTCTCAGGGCTCGGGATTCAGGGTTGCGAAATAGGGTTGCAGACGTCGGTCGTCCGGAATCATGCCTTCCGTGTCAGGCGGGCGGATCGTGCCGTTCTGGAGTCAGCTATATTTATCAATAGGGCCATCTTCTATTCCAGCGGGAGGTGAGAAGCGTGATCAAGAAATGTCCAGAACACGGGTTTTTCCGGGGAGAGTGCTGCGAATGCGGCAACGCCGGTCAGGTCGTCCTCGAAGAGGAGAGAAGCGAAAGGCTCGGCAGGCTGGTGGCGGGCGCCCTCAGACACTTCCCAGACGACCTGGGCCTGGACATGAGCCCGAGAGGCTGGGTGGCCCTCGATGCGCTCTCCGAGGTGATCGGGACCAGGTACCGCTGGGCCAACAAGCGGCTGGTGATCGCCCTCGTCCAGTCAGACCCCAAGGAGAGGTACGAGATCAGGGAGGGGAAGATCAGGGCGAAGTACGGCCATTCGGTGGACGTGAACCTGGACTACCCCTTAAACGAGCTTTCCGCCCTCTACTACGGGGCGAACGAGGAGGAGGCCGACAGGATCATGGAGGTGGGGCTAAAGTCGGCGACCCAGCGTTACGTCCACCTCTCCACGACCCCGGAGAAGGCATGGTACGTCAGCACCTTCAGGACTAACAGCCCCCGGGTGATCGGGGTGGATGCTGAGGCAGCCCAGAGGGCCGGGGTGAAGATGATGACCGTGAGCGACGACATCGTGATCTCGGAGAACGTGCCTCCGGAGTACCTCAGCTCTGTCCATCTCGCCCATCCGGATCGGGAAGATTGATCATCTTCCAAACCTTCTTTCTCTTCTCTGGTAGTCCCTGACGGCCCTGAGAAAGTCGACCTTTTCTAAGCGGCTCCAACTCCGGTCGATGAAGTAAAGCTCGGAGTAGGCCGACTGCCAGATCATGAAGTCGCTCAGCTCTTTTCCCCCCAGCCTTATCATGAGGTCCGGCCGCTGTTTGAGCTGAAGCCTCGCCTCGATGGCAGCCTCGTCGATCTCCTCGGGGTCGATGAGTCCGGATCGAACGTCTTCCAGAACAGACCTGATCGCCTCGGTCACCTCCGCCTTTCCACCGCGGCCGATGGAGATGACCAGGTCCAGAGGACCTCCCTTCCCGAAGGCGATCTCCTCATCTTCGAAAAGAAGGCTTCCATTTGCTGGAAGGTCCGATAGCTCTTTTGCTATATCCTCGACCTCCTCGACCGATTCGGGCCCGACCCGCTCAGAAAAGAGCGTCGTCTCGCGGATTCCCAGAGAGACGCACCAGTCCGCCATTTCGGCGACCTTTCGCCACCAACGGTGGTCGAGGTCCTCGGCGGAGATGACCACGGCTATGCAGGATGGAACCTCACCCCACCTGATCTCCATCTCCAGCAGTTTTTCGCGCGCGCGGTTGAGCATCTGGGCACCCGGAGAGCTTCTCGGTGAGAAAGTATTTTTGCGATCGTGTTCATCAGTGGTCCGTGAAGAAAGAGGCTATGGCCAGGATATGCGTAGGTTTGACGGTGTTGCTCTTTCCTTACGCCGGGGTTTACACCGTCCTTGCCCTTGCGGCCCTCTTCCTCCTTGAGCGAAAAATCCGGATCCTCTCCGCCTCCCTCGCCTTTCTCCTCCTCTTAAGCTTCGGCCTGAAATCTACAAACCTGGAGCTTCCCCTTTACCTGGTGGCCGTATCATTCGTCGCCCCCACCTTCGGGGCCCTAGCCTCCGAGAGGTTTCAGGATCTGAGAAAGAGCCTCGCCTACCTGGCGACGACGACGATCCTGGGGTACCTGGCCATTCTCTGGACCGCAACAACCGCCGCCGCCAGCCTTGAGCCCGAGAAGATCCTCTTTTTGGCGACCCTGGGGGGCTTGAGCGGCGCCTTCCTCCACACCGCCTCGACGGAGCGGGACTTTGCCGTCCCATTCGGGTCCTGCATGGTGATGTGGCTTTTCAGCTTTGATTATCCTCTTCCGGAACTTCAATACATGGCTGCCATATACGTCTTCGCCCTGGCTTTGGGCCTTGCCGCTTACAGGATGAAGGCCGCAGATGCCGAGGCGGTATTGAGCGAGGTTATAATCTGCCTTCTCGTCATCTTCTTTGCTAACATCTTCTGGTTTCTCCTCCTCCTATCTTTTTACCTGCTGGGAAGCGGCTTTACCAGGTACAAGTACGCGAGAAAGCAGAAGCTGAGGATCGCCCAGTCCCGAGGCGGCGTGAGGGGCTACAAGAACGTCTACAGCAACAGCCTCGTCCCCCTGGCGATGGCGGTCCTCTACGGGGTTTACGGCTCTGACCTATTCGCCTTCGCCTTCCTGGGGTCTGTCGCCACCGCCACCGGGGACACTCTGGCAAGCGAGATCGGCGAGACGGCAAGGTCGATCCCGAGGATGATCACAAGCCTCCGCCCAGTCGAGCCCGGCGTCGACGGCGGCGTCACCATCCTGGGCGAAGCCGCATCGGTCTTTGGGTCTCTCTTCACCGGCATCCTGGCGGTGGCGACGGGGATGGCGGGATACGAGGGGCTCGCCGCCGCGCTCCTGGGGGGCTTTCTCGGCACGAACTTCGACAGCCTCCTCGGCGCGACCTTTCAGTCGAGGGGCTACCTCAGCAACAACGGCGTCAACCTCTTTGCAACCCTCTTCGGGGCTCTGGTGGGCGCAGCGCTGTGGGTGGTGGTGGTGTGATCTTTGGGTCGGGGACTTTTTGGCGAGGTGCTAACGCCTCTATCCTGCGTGGATGAGGTTATTTTAAATTGCATGCCCCGCAGATTGCTGCGGGGTGCGCCGCCGCCAGTTTGACTGAGCATGTTCGTCACGTTCGAGCCCATGACGTTCCCCACGACGATCTCCGAGGAGCCCTTCATGACCGCCAAGATCGATGATACCAGCTCCGGGGTCGAGGTCCCCACGGAGACGATGGTGACCCCGATGATGAAGGGTGAGATCCCGAAGGCGATTCCGATCCTCTCGGCGGAGTCTGTGAAGTAATCCGAGGCCTTCACCAGGACAGCGAGGCTTGCGAGGAAGACCAGAGCCCAGAGGAGGACGGGGAGCATGTCTCTCCATCTGCCGACGAGGTTAAAATTGTTTTCTCAAAAGGGTTTCACGCCTCATCGCCTCTTAGAAGCAATCTTTAACTAGTACACAATGTTATGCAATATCTGAGGATTAATATGGCTTTGATACCCCCATCTTTCCTAGATTGTGTTGTAGCAATAGGAACCATACAAAACGGTAAAAAATCATGGATAGGAACAGGATTCCTGGTCGGAAGATTCTACAGGAAGGTTGATGAGAAGAAAAACGAGTATCACACATTCCTCGTCACAAACAAGCATGTATTACGTTCCTTACAATCTATAATTATCCGATTTAATCCAGAATCTAGTTCTGAATCAGCGAAAGATTACCCCATTCGACTTGTTGATGCTGATGGTAACAAAACGTGGACAAGTCATCCAGTGGAAGATGTTGGTATAATCCATATAAATGCAGAGATCCTCAGATCGGACGCTAGAAAATTTACTTATTTCCAGTCTGATATCAGCCTATTGAGCATAAAACAAATGGCTGAAAAGGGTGTTTCTGAAGGTGACTGCATTTATGTACTTGGTTATCCAATGGGCATTGTTGCTAAAGACCTACAGTATGTTATAGTGAGATCAGGCTCAATAGCACGAATAAGAGACCTTTTGGAAGGAAGATCTAATCACTTTATTGGAGATGCATTTGTATTTCCGGGAAACAGTGGGGGTCCGGTTGTTTTAAAGCCGGAACTTATCCATGTACAAAATACAAAACCAATAAAGACTGCCTATCTAATTGGAATCGTCCAAGGTCATATTCCATATAAAGATACTGCAATAAGCGTGCAAACAAAAAGACCTAGAGTAATTTTTGAAGAAAATAGTGGGCTTTGTGCCATAATCCCTACAGACTTCATTATGGAAGCTATAGAAATCTGCGCCAAAAGTATCGGGATAGTGTGAAAAATGAATTCAATGCTATTTAAACTGGCGCAAGAGTGGATTTCAGATTTGAGGGTTATTAAATAGATCAACCGTCTAATATTTTCTTTATTTTATCTTTTTCAGATAACTCTCAACTCCATTCATCCCACCTCCTCCGACACTCACGGCTCATTCCCCTCCAGAAACCCCATCACCGCCGAATAGGTCTCGTTCGGATGGCTGATCCAGAAGAGGTGCCCCGCCCCCTCGATGGTGCGGAACTCTGCGCCGGGGATCTTCTCGGCGAGGATGCGGCCGTTCTCGGGTGGGATCAGGATGTCGGAGTCGCCGACTATGACCAGCGTCGGGGCGCGGATCTCGGATATCCGGTCGCCGATGGCGACGGGATCTGCGACTAGGATCGGAGCATCCCCGGAGGAGAGAGCGTCGATAGATATCCTCTGGCTAATCCAATGAACTGAGGTTGGACGACCGGAAAAGTGGTGCGGCTCTGATCCTTAAGGAAAAATCAGAGCCGTCCTCACTCCACGTCGCTTATCTCAAAGAGGTAAGCTCCGAGGCCCAGGGCCCCCATGCAGCAGACCGCGAGGATCGCAAAGTCGAAGGCCAGGGGAAAGGTGCTGACGCCGACCAGGGCCCCCCGAAGGCCGTCGACGCCGTAGGTGAGGGGGTCGAGGTAGGAGAGGCTTCGAAGCCATGTCGGGAGGTTCGATATCGGGAATAGGGCCCCCGATAGCAGGAATAGAGGGAAGACCATGAAGTTCATGATCAATGAGAAGCCCGACATGTCCTTCATCCGAGATGCGAAGGCAAGACCCAGGCTGTTGAAGGTCGTGGCGATCAGGACCATGAAGACGAGGGAGAGGAGAAAACCTGGCAGCCCGGATATTTTCAGGCCCATGACTATCCCCGGAATCAGGATGATGAGGCCCTGCATCACGGCGGTGGTGACGCCTCCCGCGGTCCTCCCGATGACGATCGAGAGCCTTGAGACCGGAGCCACCATGATCTCCCGGAGAAAGCCAAACTCCCTGTCCCAGAGCATCGAGAGCCCCCCGAAGGTCGATGAGAATAGGAGGGTCATGCCGATGATCCCCGGGGCTAGGAAGCTGATGTAGTCGACCTCCTGGGGGATCGCGGGCATCGCCGCAGACTTGAACCCAAATCCCAGGAAGGCGAGGAAGAAGAAGGGCGGGGCGAGAGAGCCGAAGACCCTGCTCTTGAGCCTGAAGAAGCGGATCATCTCCCGCAGCCACAGGCTGTAGATCGCGTAGATGTTCACCCTCGCCATATCAGTGCCTCCTGGTCCTCATCCTGCTCTGGAACGCCGCCATCATTCCCGCGCCGCTCGATTCGGCCTCCCTGATCTTCTTGCCCGTGAACTTGAGGAAGACGTCCTCGAGGGTCGGCTCGTGCATGCTGACAGACCTGATCTTCACCCCGGCACTGCAGGAGCCGAGGACAATCTCGGGGATTCGAGACTCGCCGTGGTCGACGCTCAGATTGATGGTCGAGCCGGACCGGTCGACCGCCTCGACGCCATCGAACTTCGAGAAGGCGTGAACCTGCTCATCTGTGACGCCGTCGTCCACCTCCAGGGTGACGATGTCGGCCCCGATCAGGTCTTTGAGGTTCTCGGGGGTGTCGAGGGCGACGATCTTGCCCTGGTCGATGATTGCAACCCTCTCGCAGAGGTGGTCTGCCTCCTCCATGTAGTGGGTCGTTAAGACGACGGTCACGCCCTCCTCCTGGTTCATCTTCAGGATGTAGCGCCAGATGTACCTCCTGGTCTGGGCGTCAAGGCCTAAGGTGGGCTCGTCCAGGAAGAGGACGAGGGGGTGGTGCATCAGGCCTCTTGCGATCTCTAGCCTCCTCTGCATCCCTCCGGAGTAGTCCTCCATGAGAACATTGGCCTTTTCGGTCAGGTCCACCAGCTCCAGGACCTCATGGACCCTCTCCTGGCGGGTCTTTTTGTCCATGCCGTACATCCTGCCATGAAAGTCCAGGTTCTCCCGGCCCGTGAGCTGGCTGTCGACGCTCGGGTCCTGGAAGACGACGCCGATGGAGTTTCTGACCGCGTCCCTCTCCCGGGCGATGTCGTGGCCCCAGACCACAGCGCCCCCAGCCGTCGGCCTGAGCATCGTCGTCAGCATCTTGATTATGGTGCTCTTTCCCGCGCCGTTCGGACCAAGAAGGCCGAATAGCTCTCCTTTCTCTATCTGGAGATCGACCCCTTCGACGGCCGTGAAGTCGTCGAACCTCATGGTGAGACCGCTGGTGGCGATCGCTGCCCCTTCCATGAAAGATGATGATTGAGGGAGGGCGTTTATAGGTTTGCGTCTGAGCTGTGGGGCTGGGATGGAGGTGGAATCGTAACCTTAATCTTCGATCGGCGGGCAAATGCCAACTATGCCTCCCAAAGTCCTCTTCACCACCGTTTACAAAAACGATCCAGCTCCTTACGATTACATAGGCTCAAACGCGCGCTCCAAGTGGTTTCGGTTCTACTGGCCCCGGCTCCAGTCCTTCGGCCTTCGGTTCCTAAAGCAGAACATCCCCGAGATCGAGATTTTGGAGTACCCGACCTTCGAGGAGTACAAAAAGAAGCTCGAAGAGGGCTGGGACGTCGTCGGCTTCTCCTTCTATCTGAACGAGACCTGCGAGATCCTGGAGATGGCAGATTTCGCCCGGGCTTGTGGGAAGGTGGGGGAGCTATGGGCCGGAAACTACGGCGCCCTGACGCCCTCGATCCAGGATCGGTTCGACAGGATCTTCGAGGGGTACGCCGAGGGCGCTGTCGCCCCCTACTTCGGCCGGAAGATCGAGCAAAAGGACGTCCTCCACCCGCCCCTGATCGAGTACCTTGGAACACCCTTCAACAAGAAGCTGAACATCTACGGGATCATGTTCACCACTCGGGGCTGCGGCGTCGGATGCAAGTTCTGCCAGACGCCGAAGTTTTGCAACCGTCCTCATCCCGTCCCCCTGGAGAGCCTGGAGCGGGTGATCTCCTACTACAAGGATCACGAGATCAACGTCGTCTTGATCGAGGACGAGAACTTCGGCGCGAGCAGGAAACACGCCGACAAGGTGGTTGACCTCCTCGACGAGTACGGGATGGTCTGGGGCTGCATGGCGAGAGCCGACTACCTACGAAAGAAGATTCCCGAATGGGCCGAGATGAGGTCTAGGCCCGACCCGGTCACGGGAAAGAAGCCCCGGCACGTCAAGGGCTTTGCGGGAGCGGCCATCGGGATCGAGAACCTCCACCAGGAGAAGCTCGACGACATCAACAAGAAGGAGGGGACCGAAGACGTCCTGGAGACGGTCCGGCTCCTCCAGAAGTACGGGTTTGGAACCGTCGGCTACTACATGATCGGATTTCCCGATGACACGAAAGAGTCGCTCAAAACCGACATCAAGGACCTCGCAAACCTCAAGCTCGACATAACTCAGATCTGCATCATGACTCCTCTGCCCCAGACGAAGCTCTGGGACGAGCTGAACGAACAGTATGGGATCTTCGAGAAGGACTGGCACAGGTTTGACATGAAGCACCTCGTCTGGAACCACCCCAACATCCCGCCCGAGGAGATGGAGGAGGTTCTCAGCTGGTCTCTAAAACAGGTCTACAACCGGACGACTCCCCTCCGGACCTCCTTTCGGGTCTGGGCGAACGCCTACCGGTACGCCGGAATCTCGGGGATGAAGGAGGTCGCATCCTACGTCTCCAGGGCGAACAGGTTCGACTTCAACCCCGAAAATCCCTGGTTCCTGGAGGCTGAGGTGAGATGATATCATGAAGGTTCTCCTCCTCTCCTCGCCAGTCGTCCAGCCCGACTTCGACCGGATCGCGAGAATTCCCAATTACGGCCTCGTATCGATCGCGGGAAACGTCGACGACATCTGCGATGTAGACGTCGCAGACCTTCACGCCGCAAAAAGGCCAAAAGAGTATCTCGAAGGGGTGCTGAAAAGGGGTTACGACCTCGTTGGCCTCAGCTGCATGAGCTTTCAGTACCACGCCATGATCCCTCTAGCAAAGATGGCGAAGGAGAGCGGCGCAGCGACGGTCTTTGGCGGCTACCACCCGACGCTGAACTACGACGAGATCGCCGAAAGCCCCGAGGCGAGGCTCGCAGACTACATCGTCCGGGGCGAGGGCGAGGCGACTTTTCGTGAGCTCGTCGAGGCGATCGACGAGGATCGCGACCTTGGCGATGTGAAGGGCCTATCTTACTGGAAAGAGGACAGGATGGTCCACAATCCGCCAAGACCGGTTTTGGACGTCTCTGAGATCAAGATGCCGAACCGCGACTCCCGGCTGATCACGATCGGTTTTCAGAGCTTTGGGGTTCCAATCGACTCCGTCGAGACGAGCCGGGGCTGCACCAACGGCTGCAAGTTCTGCTCCATCCAGCATATGTACGGGAAGTCCTTTCGAAAATATCCGTTCGACCGGATCCTGGAGGATATCAGGGACGCCGAGGCCCACGGCGCAGAATCGATCTTCTTTCCCGACGACAACATGACTCTGGACGTGTTGAGGATGGAGAGGCTCTGCGACGCCATCATCGAGGCGGGCCTCGACCACCTCAAGTACAAGGTCCAGGCCTCGGCCCGGGGCATCGGGTCGAGCCGAAGGCTCGTCGAGAAGATGGCGAAGGCTGGCTTTGACGGTGTCTTCCTCGGGATCGAGAGCACCAGCAAGGAGAACCTGAAGTTCCTGGGCAAGGGCAAGATGTCGGACAACGCCGACAAGGCGATTCAATACATGCACGACAACGACATCATAGTCTCTGCAGGGCTGATCGGCGGAAACCCCGAGGACGACGAGAGCGACCTCTGGTCGAACTATGAGCTTGCAAGGAGGCTCAAAGTCGACATACCGATATTCTACATCAGCACCCCTTACCCCAAGACCGAGATGAGAGAGGAGCTTGAGAAGATGGGCCTGATTGCCTGCGACGACTACCGATTCTACGACGGCCTCCACGCGAACCTCAACACAAAATACCTCAACGCCGAGGAGGTCCAGTACATCACCTGGGAGATGAACGCCAGGTACTACGACCTCGAATGGTTCCGTTACACCAAGATCAAGAGGCTCTACCCGAAGTGGTTCCTCAAAGAGACGTTGAGGCTCGCTCCCTTCTACGCCAAAAGAAAGCTCGGCCTGATGCTGAGGCTTAAGACGCCCCGTGACTACTTCAAGGAGGACCTGGAGGCAGGGGAGCTATGCAAAGGGGTCGCCTGACGCTGTTAATTTACAGAAGACACTTATCGTAGGAGGCGACTGCGGCGTTGCAGGCTCCGTAAAGGCTGACGTCGTAGTTTACGATGACATAAACGGGCGTCCTCTCCAAAAGAGCTCGCTGCTTTTCGGCGTTCAGAAACTCGGCGTGAAACTCGGGCGAGACGAAGATCTCCCTGTTCTTGGAGGCAATCCCGCCAGCGATGTAGAGACCGCCGGTGGCGAGGGTCTCAAGAACAAAGTTTTTCGCGCACCTTCCGTAGTACTTCGCATAGATCCTGAAGGTCTCGCGGCAGAGCTGGTCCGTTTTCCTGTGTTTAGAGATCAGGGCAGCCCTCTCCTCGGCCCCTTCGACCTCTGCGGTCAGATCCGTCTCCCCGCGCTTTTCCCTCAGAAACTCGTAGATCCTCTCGATCCCCCGGCCCGATAGGAGATCTTCGTAGCTTGCAGATGTCTCCCTCCCGCTTCGAATATAGTCCGCCAGCTCCAGGTCGAACTGATCGATCGCCGGAAAGTCAGCGTGTCCACCCTCGCTGGGAATCGGGACGTATCTTTTGCCGTCGAATACGAGGATCGACTTCCCAAGGCCCGTCCCTGCCCCGATCACGGCTCGCGTCTCGCCAAATCCCGGCTCTCCAGCCTTCGCCTGGAAGAGGTCGCCATCTTTGAGGGAGTCTATCCCGTAGCCGATGATCTGGAAGTCGTTCATTATGCGAAAATCTTCGAGCCCGGTTTCCCTTTTTATTTTTTCTGCGTCGACTTCCCACGAAAGGTTGGTGAGCTTCGCCCGGCTGCAATCCGTCACGGCTCCCGCGACCCCCACAATGCCCCGGTCCACCTCGATCCCGTATTTCTCCCGCCCGTATTCGAGGGCCTGCCTTATCGCCGGAACGAGGGATCCGAGCTTCTGGCTTTCAAACTGGACGGAGTAGAAGAGCGTCGCCTCTCCGTCTTTTGTGCCCGCGATGGCGATGTTCGTATGGGTCCCGCCGACGTCGCCGCCGAGGACGAAGCCGTCGTACTCACCCGTTTCAATTTCTCGCTTGTGGATTCTCGTCTTCATCTTCTCTTCCGCCCCGGTGCCGCTCTTTCTTGTTTTGTCTTCTGCCGCAAAGAATCTTCCGGAGATCTATCCGCCTTGTGCGGAACGCATCTGGGGAGATCATCGGGGCGAGATCGATCCCGACCCCCGTCGTTTTTCCGGAATCAGTCAGATCCGCAAGCGCTAAATCCTCCGGGGTTCATTTCAAAAAAGGTGCCATGTCCCTCAACAACAAACCTCTCGACCTCCTGGGCGAAGCAGACATTCGAAGCCTGATGGAAGACGAGGTCCCGGAGAGCAAGGTCATCGACTACAAGAAGCGTCTACCAGGACCCTCGGTGCTGGAGAAAAAGGAGTTTCTCCGGGACGTCTCGTCCTTCGCCAACGCCACCGGTGGCCACCTCGTCTACGGGATCGCAGAGAAGAACGGTGTGCCGGTGAGGATCTGCGGCCTTGCAGATATCGATCCTGATAAGGAGATCCTCCGCCTCGAGAGCATGGTCCAGACGGGAATCGCCCCCCGGATCCCCGGAATATCGATGAGGTCCGTCCCCCTGGAAGGCGGAAGGTTCGTCATCGTGGTCCGGATCCCCAAGAGCTGGGCCTCCCCCCACATGAACACGAAGGGGTCTTCGAGGTTTTACTCGCGAAACTCCGCCGGCAAGTACCCTCTCGACGTCTTCGAGATAAGAACCGCCTTCTCCCTCACCGGGACAGCCACAGAAAGGATGAGAAACTTCAGGGCGGAGACCCTGGCAAAGATCGTGGCCGGGGAGACGCCAGCCCCCCTCAACGACGGGCCTAAGATGGTATTTCAGATCGTGCCCTTTGGAGCCTTCGAGCCGGCGTCCAGGTTCGACGTCTCGTCCCTCGTCCAGAGGTACAGGAGCGGCAAGGGCACCCTTCCGCTGCCCCTGACGGGCCTCATTTCGAGCTGGAGGTACAACTTCGACGGCCTTTTGACTTACGACGACCGGGGCTCCTACTCCCAGGCCTTCGTCAGCGGGATTATCGAGGCCGTCGACTCCTTCGTCCTGAGCGACAAATCCGACGATCAGATCAGCTCCGATGGCGAGAAGGTCATCCCCAGCGTCAGATACGAGGAGACCCTCCTGGAGGCGCTTCCCAAGTACACCTGCGTCCAGGATTATCTCGGGGTCGAGCCCCCGGTCTTCGTGATGCTCAGCCTTTTCGGGGTCAAGGGCCGCTTCATGCAGGTCGATACGCCAGAGTTCTCGGGCCACAAGGACGTCCAGATCGACAGGGACGCCCTCCTCGTCCCTGAGATCATGGTGGAGAGCTTCGAGTACAGCCCCGAGGAGGTTTTGAGGCCGGCCTTCGACGCCATCTGGCGGGCTGCGGGCTGGGAGAGGTCGATGAACTACGACGACGAGGGGCATTGGGTCGGCAGGAGATGATCTGATCCGATGGTCAAAAAATTATTAAACGGCGAGTATATCTTCATCAATGGTATCGAATTTCAGCCCACTCAGGGGTAGTGCACCAGCAGTGAGTTGATGTTATTATACTATTACGTCCTATCTCATTGTGGGTGTAGCAAGATGGGTCGAAGAGGTCCAAAACCTGGATTCAATGATGTTGCATGTTCTAACGAGGAT
>Ga0265594_1002084_pt1 | contig 14725 bp, 16 predicted proteins | sample saktaG_11_FD_190147 | JGI IMG/M metagenome (GOLD analysis project Ga0265594, IMG submission 190147) | Saline water microbial communities from Sakinaw Lake, British Columbia, Canada - sak_2011_5_24_80m | ecosystem: Environmental > Aquatic > Non-marine Saline and Alkaline > Saline ... | reverse complement strand
TTTAAAGTAGCAAATGATTTAATAATCTGTTCAAGAGTTTGCATCGACATAAAAATTTTTTTGTCTTTGCAAATTGCATAACAATAATCACATCGCAAATTACATTGATTCCCAACTGGTTTAATAATTATTAATCCTAACGCCACAATTAATCACCTCCTATTATTTTTATTTAAAAAAATTATTTTATTTTGTTATCATTAATTATTTTCTTAACCCAAATCAATATATTAGAATGTTTTTTCTTTCTACTTGTTGCTTGAAGATTCCAATAAGATGGCCAATTCTTTAATAATATTTTTCCAATTGTCCAAACATTCATTAACCTCATTAATTCCTCACATGTTTTTTGATCAAATTGTCTAATACCAGCAGAATCTTCATAAGTAAGTTGTAATAAAATTGCTAAACTTTGTTCAACCGAATAATTAAGTAAAATATTAGCTCTAAGTAAAAGATGAGTATATTCATGAGCCAAACAAAGTAAAATGTAATTTAAAGAATTACGAAAATCAACTAAAATTTTATCAGGTAATTCAAATTCTGCAGCAAACTTTAAAGATTTATGAATAATGATAACACTTTCCAATCCTTTTAAATTACAAACTGTGTTTACAAAAAAGATTGGATTGTCTTTTTCAGTAAAAGTTTGTAATTTAAAAATTTTGGATTTATAAATCCTTGGAGTTTTAAATATGAGTTTAGTTGATTGACTGATCATTAATTTATGGTACATCAGATTGGTTTAAAAAAGAAGGGGTACTCATTCTAGAATACCCCAACTAAATCCATACCTTTTTATTTAGGTGGATTTGGACAAAGGCAGGTGCAACCACAGTTGCCTACCCATGTTGATGTAATATTGCTTCCACTCTTACGAGCTTCTTGTAAGCAGGGCGAACTCGCTTGCGGTGCAAATGTGCGTAATTTTGGTTCACTATTACGATCAACATTTAGTCGTGTTGTGCTATTGTTTTTTTGCATAATTTTCACCTCCTTCTCTGTAAGAACAATTAGCAAATTGATGCCTGAAAGAACGATCTATGCAGCTATCTATTGGGCATTCGCCTGAACAGAATTCTACATATTCGCAATTCAAACATTCTTTTGCAGGTGTTCTCATTTTTTTAAATAATTGGCTTGTATGCCAAATGTCTTGAAATTTTTTTTCACGGATATTACCAGCTGAAACATTATAAAGAATACAAGGTTGTATTGTTCCTTCAGCTTCAACAGCTAAACAAGTTCGTCCAGCAGGACAACCCCAAAAATTGGGCAGAAATGAAACAACTTCATCACTTAATGTTTTTTCTAAAGATATCCCTTCTGTAGCCGTAAGATTAAGTTTGCCAGCTAATTTTTCTTTATAATTATTAAACACTTCTCGTAATTTTATTAATTGATCAATACTGGCTGGTTTAGCTCGAGACCCTCGACCTGTGGCACAAAGTTGCACAAGTTGCATTTCATCTACTTCAAGTTCAACCCCTAACTCTATTAACGCTGTCATTTGCTCAACGTTTTCAGCTAAGACCGTTGGTGAAATCCCAATTCTCGGAATCTTTGTTTTTCTTAAAATTTTAACTGCTTTAACAGCCCTATCAAAAGAACCTTTTTTTCCTCGAATAGCATCGTGAATTTGTGCAGTTGATCCATCTATACTAACTCGCACATGCATAAATCCTATTTTCTCAAGCTGGTTTGCTATCTCGGATGTTACAAACCAACCATTAGTGCTCATCATTGTGGCAATTCCTAACTCATAAGCATATTCGGCTAATTCAAAAAAATCTTTTCTCATCAAAGGCTCGCCGCCTAAAAAATAGATATAAAATACTTTCATTTCAGCAAGTTCACGAATAAGTTGTTTTGCTTCTTTTGTGTTTAATTCATTAGGATGTGGTTTTCCTGAGCTAGAATAACATTGACGACAATGTAAATTACATTCATAAGTTACATTCCACCAAACAAATACAGGAGCATTTAAATATTTAATATCAGCCATTACATCTCACCTCCTTTATTATACCTCTTGATTCAAGTTCTTGCCAGAAAGACAAATCTTTTAAAGTTGTTTCAACAATATGATTATTGTTAAAATCTTTTAATAAATTATGTGCTGCTGAATTAAGTTGAATAATCTCGCCTGTGCTTGGCATAAAAAGCAAACCACCAAAATCTTCCTCACGTAATGAAAAATTTATTGCTTTTTCAAAAACTTTTTTCTTTTTCCGCATTTTTCAACACCTTCCTTTTATTTTATTGTTTGTTAAAGAATGTATTTTTATTTATTTTATTTTTTCCCTAACCTTAGATAAAATATATATTTCTCATTTCTTTACCTTTATCTTAAAGCAAACAATAAATCCTGTCAAGGACCTGCACTAGATGACTATCACTTAAATCCCAAGTAAAATATATTTCTGTATCATCATCTGTCTCACAAGTATCTGCATAAGAATCGCAGTGAGCAGTTGCATTTGAAACAGAAGGGTTTGTTTTACCAATCTTTGCGACTGGCGAGGTACAACTTCTAGTATTTCCTGCATTGTCGCTAATTACTACACTACAAGTTCCGCCATTTACTGAAACACTACAAGTTCCGCCACTTACATTTATACCACTGCTTGTGTCAGTTGAACCAGTTAAAGTAAAAGTTTGATCTGTGTTAATCCAGTCCGGAGAACTAGGGCTCCAACTTCCACAAACAGGATCAACTGTATCAATTCTAAAATCAATCCCAGACCCAGCAAATCCATTGCTGTCATTTGCCCATGATGAATATAGGTTATCATCATCTTCTGCTCTAACTCTCCAATAATATGATCCATCTGATAATGATGAAGGAACTGTGTATCTAACATTATTAGGATTTATTGTTGAACCAGACCAGTCATATTGTCTTGTTGGTGATGAAAAATTAGAATTATTATCAATCTGAATTAAATATCCTACTGTATCTCCAGAATCAGGATCTGATATTGTAAAGTCAAAGTATGGCGTGCTGTCATTTGTCCAAGATCCTTCTGATCCTGGAGATTGAGAAAGATTTGATGGTGTTGACGGAGCTGTGTTATCGCAAGATGCAGTGTAATTACAACTTGAATCTCCTATAGAACATGTTTCTGTTGAATTACAATTGTCATAAGTTGACCAGTTTCCAGTAGTCGTTGATCCTGAACAACTGCTGGAAGATCCTGTACAATATTGTGTAATTACTCTTCTTGTTACATCATCTCCGCAGCCAATACCATTATTGCATCCATATTCATACCAACTATTACAATCGTCATCTGAATCTTTATAAGAGCAACCATTTGATTCACAGCAAGAATCATCAGGATTGCAAAATTGATTAGTCGTGGCAGAATCATTGCTATCGCTTGAATCACCGCAACTGTTGTGAGCTATTACAGTAATAGTGTAAGTAGTGTTGCAAATTAAATTAGTGGCATTATAACTGCTTAAAGCTTGAGTGGTTTCATAACTGCCGTTAATATAAATATAATATGAATCTGCTCCTGATGAATCATCCCAATCCCAATTAATGCTGGAAGCAGTTCGGCTTGTGTCTCGTAAGTTGGAAATATTGCTTGGGGCTGTGCCAACATTGTATCCTGATTCAGAATAGGTGTTATTATCTTCATTTGATTCTGAAACATCTGTATTATAATCTGCCACACCAATTAAAGTTTGCGAACCAGAACCATAAGTGATAATTGAACAAGAAACTATTGCGTCACTGCCAGCATTAATTGAATTAGTTGAAGCATTACAATTTCTAGAACCTAAAGTTAATCTAGTAGTAGAACTGCCTGCTGAAGCATTTCCTTGATTTCTAACTCTTGCGCTTAAACTAACAGATTCGCCAGAACACATATTTGATTCTGCCCATACATCTACTATAATGAGATCTGGCTCGGGGCAGGATGAGACGCAATTACCACTAGCATCAACTTTATCTCCTGAACTATTACAACATTTTCTTGAACCGCTTACTCCCGGGCAGAGTTGGGCGTAGTATTCATTAGCGTCGTCGCCACAACATTCTAATGTTGTAGTATCTGAATATTCTCCAACATTTGATTCACCGGCGTTGGCAGGATTCATGCCACTCATATATTCACACATTAATACATCTTCTCCACCACCTAACCTCATTGTGTCTGGATCATACCATGTTCCTGGTGTGCCATATAAAGAAGTGGTTTCACAAAAATGTTTTGATCCGCTTACTGTAAGAAAATTTGTATAGTCATAACAGTTACCATTATAAACACAAAAAGTTCCGCTTCCAGCATTTGGACAACAAGCTACATCACTAGAACTTCGAGTAAAAGATGGACAGTTATTGCCAGAACAAGTTTTGTCTGTCTTTCTGTCATTGAAATTCTCCAAACTATCATCCCCACAACACTGCGGATTGCCAGATCCGCCTGGGTAACCATTTGAAGTCCAATCTAAATTATAATCACTTGTGCAAATACCAGAATCATTATCACAACCCTGAAATCCTACTTTTGGATTAGCCGCGCAATTTGGGTAAACATCATTATCATCAGTAGCAAAAACAGGAGTAAGAAACAAGATACAAGATACAAGAAACAAAAAAACAGGAATTATGAATTTTGTTTGGAATTGTTTTTTAAACATATATTTTTTTACCCTGTGAAATTGTCTATGACAGTATTTCACAGGGTTAATTCAGTTTTACACAGGGTTATTATAACATAAAATTAGAGAAAATAAAAAACGCCAGTAATAATTTTTACTGGCGTTATATTTTTAATTAACTTTCTATATTTTTATTCAATAACCTTAAATTTTCCAATTATTCCAAATTTTCTTTAATTTTTCTTTATTAAAATTCTTTCCACCAAAAATAACTGTTCCTTTTTTATTTTTAAAAGATTCATCAAAATATTTATAAATATCATTTAAAGAAACTCCTTTAATAATTTCTTTTTGTTTATTTATTGAAACATTGTTTTCAGCACCAAACACAAAAACACTCCAAGCTAATAAATTAGCATTTTCTCTTGGATAATCTTTATTTAAATCAAGATTAATTATCTTTTTTTGTTTAAGATAATTAAAATCTTTTAAACTTAATTGATTTTTAAATTCTGCTAATATATTTTGAAATTCTTTATAAAAATTTAAAGTATTTTTGTAATCAAATGACGCTTCTATTGAAAATAAAAAAAAATCAGAATAAGTTATAAGACTTGCGTCAATTAAATAACAGTTAATTTTTTTTCTAATCAAATCTGACAAATACAAATTTAAGATTTCTACAAAAAATTCATATTTAACAATTTCTTTTGCGTCCAAATTAAAAATTTGAGAATGATATCCAAAATAATTTTGATTTGTCTTTTCTTTAATAAAGAATAATTTATCTTTATTTTGTTTTTGTTTATTAATATTTTCTTGAAAATTTATTTTACTATTGTTGCACTTTATTTTTTCATTTAATAATTTAATAATTTTTTTATGATTAACATTGCCTGCCACTGTTAAAATACAATTTTCTGGGCTATAATATTTTTTTGTAAAAATTTTTATATCCTTTTGTTTTATGTTGTCTAAACTTTTTTTTGTTCCTAAAATATCAAACGCTAACGAACTTTTTGTAAAAATTGTTTTTATCTTTTTTTTATAATATGTAAGATTCAAATCATCTTTATCTTTTAAAATTTCATTTAAAACAACATTTTTTTCTGTTTTAATTTTTTTAATCTCAACCAAATGTGTTTTAATAATTCTAGATAATAATTTAACTCCAAGATCTAAATCTTTTTTATGTAAACTAAATTCATAATTTGTTCTTTCTCTGCTTGTATATGCTTTAAAATCTTCGTTAAAATAATCTTTTATCCAAAAATGTTTTTTTGTATTTTTCAAAACTTTATCAAAAATCAAATGTTCAACCAAATGAGAAATTCCATTGTTATTTTTGTTTTCATATCTTGAGCCGACTTTTATTAGTAAATCAAAATAAACCGAATTAAAATTCGGATAATCGCAAATTATTAAAGTCAATCCATTTTTTAAATTGTAAATTTTATGTGATTTCATAACAATTTGATTATAAATAAAAATAGAGGAGATAGCAAATTTATCTCCTCTCTAACTCAAGGACTTAACCCTGTTTTCTACCTGGTGCCTGCCTCGATGTTCCGTGTGTGCGATTGGTTTGTGTCCTTGAAGGTCTGGCTGTATTTCGTGCAGACCTGTTTCCACCACCGCGGTACTTGCCGCCTTTTGGATAACCGTGTGCCATTTTTCATCACCTCCTTTCATAAGTTTTTAATGTGTTAAAATTTTTTATTTTTTAATTTTTTCTACTTTCCCTTTTATCCTAAAATAAACAATAAATTTTGTCAAATTTTTGTCAAATTTTTTATCCACAATTACAGATTTTAAAAAAATGATATAATAAAAAAAGCCACCACAGATGTCACATCCGGGTGGCTAAAATTATTGAGAGATGACTTTTTTTATTTTAATAAAGTCATCTTTTTTGTTTCTACAAAATCCCCTGCCTGGATTTTGTAAAAATAGGTTCCACTTGGGAATTTAGTTCCATTGAAATGGATGTTATAGTTTCCTTGTGGCATTTTTTTGTCTAGCAAAGTTGCCACTTTTTTACCCAAGAGATTATAAATCTCCAATGTCACAAACTCTGATTTTGGCAAGGAGAACGAGATAGTGGTTTCTGGGTTGAAGGGATTTGGATAGTTTTGAGAAAGAGAGTAGATCTTTTCGATTCCGCCATGTCCGAGTTCGATTACTGACTCTGAATTCTCTACATCATTGCCATTACTTTGAATATCAACATCACCAAGCGCACTGGTAATATTATTTCCACAACCATAATTGTAACGACTTATATGATTTAATATTGTCATAACAATACCATGACCATGAGAACTAGAAATAGAACCATTGTTATGAAAAAATTTATTGCTGTCAGCATCATAAGAAAAAATCCCATCATATTTAGCATTAAAAGTATTATTGCTAATCTCGTTGTTATCACTATGGTCGAGACATATCCCGTGAAAATTGTTGTTGGTGGTAATATTCTTAATTACATTGTGATTACTAAAAAATAACAGAATTGCATCTTCTGCATTACCATCATTCTGGTCACAATTTGTTATTACAATGTTTTTTATTTCCACATTGCTAACATTGTTAAGAACAATACCTCTTTCATTATTTACAATAATTGTATGCCCTCTCCCGTCAAAAGTCACATTGTTAGCAGTAATAGTAAGATGAACCCGGTTGCAATTTAGGTCAGAAACTAGAACATACTCTCCCGACTTATTAATTACCGTGCCAGGTTCTGTAATAACAGTTTGCCCCCAACTCTGCGATCCCCAACAAAGGCACAGGACCGCGACGAATAAAAACAAATTTTTTGTTTTCATAATGTTTCCTCCTAAATATGTTATTTGCACATTATTGTGCATTTGTTTTTTTAAAAGATCTAATAATCCAACAATTTAAGAATCTTTATCAAATCACTAAATTATTACATATTTTAAAAATTCTGTCAACCTCACAAAATTAAAATTAAAAAAACAGCCAATTAAGCTGTCTGGAATAAATTATTTAATTTTTGATTAGCCAATTCAGGATTATCTATTTCTATTTTATCTTTTTTAAAGCAACAAAAACTGTTTATCCAATGATTTGGACAAAACTTATCCAAATATATTATTTTCTTGCTGAATTTCATAATATTTATTTATTGCTTTTCTTAAGGTTATTGTATTATATTGTGATTTTTTTGTCAAGTGTTTGTTTTAAATTATTTTTTCAACAACTTTTTTAATATCTTTATACTTTAACCAATATTTTTTAATTTCTTTTCTTAATTCTTTATGTTCTGAATAACCAACTTCTGGATATTCAATCAAATCCTCAAATTCTAAATTCAATATTTCAGTTAATGACTCTTTAATATCATAATATTTTTGTTTTCCAATATTTTTATCTTTTAATTCTTTCCCAAAAGCATACCAAGTATAAAAATGAAATAATTCGTGCATTGCAGTTCTTTTTATATGATCACTTTTAACATAAACAAAAAATAAATTATCATTTATAGAAAGACAACATCTATCATTAGTAGTTAAATAAACATCAACTTGTTCAGTGGGCAATTGAACTTTAAAAATCTTTTCTGCTCTTTTAAAAAATTCATCATTTATTTTGTCCCAAGATTTTTGAAATTCTTTTATCTTTTCTTTTACATCAATATTGTTTTCTTTAACATAATTATTGATAAATTTTTTTAAATTCTCTTGTGTTAATTCTGCGCCATATCGCCCTTGATAAAGTAAATGTATTTTTGATTGCCTGCCACTATGTCCTAATGATTTAGAGGCTCCAAAAAAATTTTTAATATCTTCGTTTAGATTGTATTTGAAGGTTAATTTCATATAAATTAATAATAACAGAAAAATGGAAAAATACACACAATTTGTTTTTAGAATGTTAATATGTTATGTTTAATAAGTATCCATTATACATAAATAATATGCCAATATCGAAAAAAATAAAAAAGATTTTTACAGACATCAACTCAAATAATTTTGTATCACTAGCACAAAAAATTTTAACAGAAGAAGAATTAAAATGTTTAGCGAAATTGATAAATAAATCTATACAGCAACAGCAGTTAATTTTTAATTTAATTAATATAATTCCAAACTTAAATCGAAATTACGACTGGAATGTTGGTAGTGTTTTACAACATTTAGATATAAATCTAATTACCGATGCTCTAAAAAAAATAGATCCAACCAAATTATACGAATCTATTGGTTTGGCATGGGTTTTAGGAGAATTTAATAATAAAAATCGCTTAATCATAGATTTTTTGTATTCTATTGTGCGTAATTCAAAAAATTCTGATGCGTGGTGGCGTGCGGCTTTTGCTTTAGAAAAATTAGGCAAAGAAAAAGCCATAAATTTATTAAAAATGTCCCTAAAACATCAAAAACTACTTGAACTTAATTTTTATTTAAATAATCTAAATGACAAAAAATCAATTATTTGCATTTTAATTCTTTGCAATGTAGATAATATCGAAAAAAGAATATACCCAAAAATCAAAAAGATATTCTTATCATCACGCAATTGCGAAATCATAATTAATTGTTGTTGGTTGATAGGGCGATTTAAATTGATAGATAAAGAAATTTATCAAAAATTATTATCATTGATCAAACACAATAATTACGAACTAAAATATTACACTTTTTTTGCATTACAGAGTAATGCAACAGAAAAACTAAGACCTGTGATGGAAGAATCACTTAAAGATAAAGATCCACTAATTAGAAAAATGGCTGTTAGAAGTTTGCGGAATATAGCTAATGAAAAATCTTTAAATATATTAGAACTCGCTTTATATAAAGAAACAAATACATCTGTTGTCTCAGAGATTAGCAAATCTATTTATAATCTTAAAAATCCGTTTGATAGAAATAAATCATTGATCAAGATAAAATCAAACAAAAACGAAAATGGTATGATTATAGATGAAAGCGATAAATGGTATGGCGATCCAGCAATTTATAATGTATTTTCAAAATCTGAAGACCCAGAAAATATATGTTTTGGTTTAATTACTAAAAAAATTGAAACACAAAAAATAAAAAATCCTATTGATTTAGCAACCGGAACCGGCAGAATGCTTTGGCTTATAGTAAAAAATATGAATTTTGAAGGAAAATTATTTGGTATAGACACAAATGAAAATATGTGTAGTTTTACTAAAAAATCAATAAAAAGAGAACGGATATATACAAATGACATCGAAATTATACAGTCAAAAATAGATGAACTTCCTAAAAAATTAAAAACTAAATCAAATTTTATCATCAGTTCTTTTGGTTATCCAAGTAAAATTAGAGACAAAAAATTGTGCTTAAAAGAATTAAAAGCGGTATACTCTTTATTATCAGAAGACGGGGTGTTTTTTACAATTGGTTGGGACGAAACATTTAATGATGAATTAAACTTAATGTGGTACAAATACATACCGGACAACATTAAAGCGCGTGATTTTGAAGAATGGAGAAGCAAGAGATCAAAGATAATTTCTTCCCCGCGTAATTGTAATTTGTCATGGTTTAAAAAAGGAATACAAGTGCCATTACAGTTTTCATCACTAAAAGAATCTGCTGAAGTTATGGGTTACTTGTTCGGAAAAGATGCCGCAGAGTATGTTGTTGAAAATGAAAAAACTGAGTGGATGATGCATATGGGCATCACATTTAATACTAAAAAAGAATTAAAAGAAATAATCAAAACCTATGAAAGAAGTTGAAATCTTATTTAGTTTAAAAGACAACAAAAAAACTGTCCTTAAAAAATTAGAACAGTTTAATTTTGTTGGCATTAAAAAAACTTTAGATATTTATTTTCATGATCCAAAAAAACCAGAATTAAGTCCAGATAAAAATAACAGATTAAATAGCTGTCTAAGACTAAGAAAAAAAGACAATAAATTTTATTTAACTTACAAAACAGACCATTTTGATGATGATATTTGGTCGCATTCAGATGAGTATGAAGTAAAAATCTCTGATTTTGAAACAGGAATGGAAATTTTGGAAAATTTAGGTTTTAAAATTTTAACTCAAATTGATAATGAAAAACATACTTTTTTAACAGACAAATATGAAATAGTTTTTGAAGATGTAAAAAATCTGGGACTATTTTTAGAAGTTGAAAGATTGTCTATTTCTGAAAATGAAAATATAGCTGAAGCTAAACAAGAGATTAGAGATTTTGTAAAATATTTAAGTATTAAAATAAAAAAAGAGCTAAACGCAGGCAAGCCAGAGTTAATGTTGAAAAAACAAAAAAATCCCGAATAACAGGATTTACTCAAATTTATTTAATTTTATATTATATACTCGTTAAGATTTTTGTTTGGCGTATGATTTTATTAACTTCCTTTAAAATATTTTTTGCTCCTTGGCAAGCAATTAATTTTAACATTTTAAAATTCCCTAGTTGGAGCTCCATCGTAAAGGATGTTAGAACTTATTTTAAGACTAACACAAACTTAATTTTTATACTAGATTGTAGTTTGTCCGAAATGTTATGGACTGAAGCATAAATTTGACAAAAAAAACAGTAAGTGATAGAATCAATTTAGTAAAATGTTTATCTAAAAAAAGAAATAAATCTTATATAATTTTAATCAAAGTCGAGTTTCTTAACAGGTATTTAATTTTACAAATTTAAAAATTAATTTTATAAAATCATGACAGGTACTATTAAGAAACTTATCAGTGACAAAGGATTTGGATTTATCGCATCTGACGAACTTGAAAAAGAAGTTTTTTTTCATTCAAGTGAATTACAAGGCATTGAATACAATGAACTTAGAGAAGGTGACGCTGTTACCTTTGAAGTTCAAGAATCTGATAAAGGTTTAAACGCAACTCAAGTTTCAAAAGCTTAATTATTTTTGAAATTTTAAAACAAAATACTCTCAATTATCTGAGAGTTTTTTGTTTTAAAATTACAAGCTGAAAAATTTTTGCAAAAATTTTTCAGTAAATATACTAAATAATAATTTTTTACTGCAATTTCTATTTACCCCTATCAACATTATCCCCACATTTTTATTTTGCCAAAATCTTTTGTTGTTGTTATGATTATTTTATATAATCATCTCGTAAACCTTATATATTCATAATCAAATTTAATATATTATTATACAAAAGCAAAATACTCCTAAAATATTTATATTTATTATTATAATTTTCGCAATTATAATTTTATTTGGAATTGGTTTAGGCTTTCTTTATTCATCTTTGCCTGAACATCACCCAGAGAAAAATAAACAGTTTTGCGAAAACGCTGGTGGGCAATGGACAGATAATCAAACTTGTCTCCTCTCCTACAAAAAGGCCGGTGAAATATGTACTGATGGAGGGCAGCGCATAAGCGGAGTTTGTTTCCCGCCGACATTAACTGATGAACAAAAAAACAATCTTACCAAAGGTCCTTTGAAGAATATTGTAGGAACTTGTTATCCTGAAGAACTAGTAACTAGTTGTGTTGAACAAGTTCTCAGGGGAACAATTTCAAAGGAATCCATGTGTCTGGATGATTAATTAAAAATTCGAAACTTCTCTTAATCGCGATGTTAACTGAAATATATGTTTTTCTTTAAAGGACGAAAAGCTCTTAAAAAAAATAATTTTGTTTTTTATAAGGAAACGAGTTTTATTAAATATATCCCTCAATAAATTTGATTTTTTCTTTAATTAATGAGGGAGATAATATTGTGTTTTCTCCCACTATGCTTCAGCAAACGATCTATTTATAAATTAACCGTGATTATCTAACATTATGATGGTACACAAACATTTCAATCCAAAGGGACACAAGATGAATGAAAAACTCCCAATATGGCTGAAAATAGTATTTTACGCACTAATAACGACTTTTATCTGGGTTTTTATTCAAACTACATATTCGATTCCGCTAACCGACGAAATGGACAGCGAGATTATGAATGCGCTACATGTTGTTCTCTTCATTGTTCCAATTGCTCTCTTTTTCTTATTAGGGGCTATACTAATTTTTTTGACCTTAAAATCAAAAGTAAAAGGAATGCTGAGAATATTTTTACTTTTTGCTTTTGGATATTTAATCTTTGTCCTTTTGCACAATTTCGTTTATGGCTTGCTAGTTTACTTATTCGGTGAGGGATTTTGGAATGGCGGGGACGAGCCCGTGTTTTTTATTCTGGCGACTATGGTTTGTCCAATTGTGTTTTTAGTTGGAACAATAGGAAACATAGTTTTGTTAACGAAAAAAGCCTATCTGAAAATGAGAACGAAAAATATTTTTGCGCAGAACAAGAAGCCTTAGATGTTGGCTTTCGCAAAGCAACAAATTGTCCGTGAGGAAATAATAATTTAATTTTTTTAGCCCTTTTTTTGTGAAGAAAGAGTTTTTTATTTTGTTTTTCAAAATATAAAACATTTACTTTTAATTAAAAATTTAGTATAATTAAAATTGTTAATAAATAATTAATAATTAAACTAAAAAATATATGACTAAATTTTTTACAAAATTCAAAAGCAACCAATCAAATCAATCAGACGAAAATGATAATGAAGATTTTTTTCCTGTTAATCCTGTTAAAGAAAAAACTGAAGATCAAGTTCAAAATGAATTAATTCCAAAACAACAAGATGAAGAGTGGTTAGACAAAGAAGAAGTTGAAGGGCAACTTTCAGTTGATGTTTTTCAAAATAAAGATTCAATAATTATTAAATCAACAATTGCTGGGGTAAAACCGGATGATATTGATATTGCGATTGACAATGATGTAATTACTATTCGCGGACAAAGAAAAATGGAAGAAAGTATTAAAGAAGATGATTATTTTTATCAAGAATGTTATTGGGGTAATTTTTCTCGTTCAATTGTTTTACCAGTTGAAATTCAATCAGATCAAGTTGAGGCTTCTTTAAAAAACGGCGTGTTAACTATTGTTTTGCCAAAAATTAAAAAAAATAAATCTGTTGCGATTAAAGTTAAATCAGAATAAAATATGATTTTAGATAAAATAAAATTTAATGATTTATTAGCTCAACTTGTAAAACAAGGCGCGAGTGATTTATATTTATCAGCAGGCAAACCGCCAATTTTTAAAATTATCAATGAACTCAGACCAGCTAATAATGAAATTTTAACAGGAGATAAAATTGAAGAATTATTTTCTTCTTTAATTAGTGACGAACAAAAAAGAATTTTGCAAAATAAAAAATCATTAATTTTTGGAAAAACTTTTGAAAATGGTTTGCGTTTTAAAGTAAATTTATTTTATCAAAGTAATTTTTTATCAGCTGATTTGCATTTTATTTCACCAGTAATTAGAAGTATAAAAGAACTTGGTTTGCCAAATCAAGTTGAAGAAATTGCTGAAATTAAAAATGGCTTGGTTGTTTTAAGCGGACCATTTAATTCTGGAAAATCAACAACTTCAGCATCAATTATTGAATATTTAAACAATAAAAAACAATTAAAAATAATTACTTTAGAAAAACCAATTGAAATTATTTTTATAAGCAAAAAAAGTATAATTCAGCAACGAGAAATTGGTCTTGACACACCAAATTTAGAAACTGGTTTGAAAGATTGTTTAGAAACAAATTTAGATATTGTTTTTGTGGATGGATTTGAAAATAAAAAAGAATTTGAATTAATTTTAGAATTATCTGAACAAGGTAAAACTGTTTTTTTAATTACTAACGCAAATTCCGCGCTTGACACAGTAGCAAAATTTTTGTCATTTTTTAATCAAGATGAAAAATCTAGAATTCAAAATATTTTGTCGCGAACCTTAAAAGCTGTTTTGTGTCAAAAATTAATTTCATCTCGAATAATTGGGACTAGGAATAAAAGTAATAATTTTATTGTTGTTCCTGAAATTTTATTTCAAACACAAGCAGTTCAATCGTCAATTCAAGATAATAATATTAAACAACTTGATAATATAATTAAAACATCCGCGAAACAAGGAATGATTTCTTTTGAGCAATCTTTAAATGAATTAGTTAAGCAAGGAGTAGTTGCCGCCTGATCCTCCTACGCTTCAACTCTAAAAAAACTCTAGCTACGGCGGACAGGCTTCTAGTTCTTTTTTAAAAAATTTTAAATTAAAATT
>Ga0265594_1002082_pt1 | contig 14734 bp, 12 predicted proteins | sample saktaG_11_FD_190147 | JGI IMG/M metagenome (GOLD analysis project Ga0265594, IMG submission 190147) | Saline water microbial communities from Sakinaw Lake, British Columbia, Canada - sak_2011_5_24_80m | ecosystem: Environmental > Aquatic > Non-marine Saline and Alkaline > Saline ... | reverse complement strand
GAGGGAGTTCCAAAAGAAGATATCGATTCAATTTTGGATACGGCATTTTCATTTCGCGAAGTGCTGGAACGACCCATTAAGAAAGTGCCGACACTCAAGGGTGTTACTGTAGTGAATCTCTTCTTTGAAAATTCAACCAGAACGCGAATATCCTTTGAACTGGCGGAAAAACGGCTTTCCGCAGATACGGTGAACTTTTCCGCTGCCAGCAGCAGCCTGACAAAGGGCGAAAGTTTGAGGGATACAATCCAAAATCTTTTTGCGATGAAGATGGATGTGGTGGTTATGCGTCATCCCGTGCCCGGCTCGGTTAAACTTCTGGCACAATTTGTCGACGCTGTTATTATCAATGCCGGTGACGGTACTCATGAACATCCTACACAGGCGCTGCTGGATATGATGTCCATTAAAGAAAAGTACGGTTCGCTCAATGGTTTGAATGTCGCTATTATCGGCGATATCCGTCATAGTCGCGTGGCATTATCGAATATTTTCGGATTGAAAACAATGGGCGCTAATGTGCTGCTTTGCGGTCCGCCGACTTTTATTCCTTATGGTGTGGAATCTCTCGGCGTAAAGGTTACGTACAATCTCGATGAAGCCCTTGGGTTTGCCGATGTGGTCAATATCCTTCGCATACAGCGAGAACGCCAGGGAAAAGGGCAAATACCATCGCTGCGGGAATACCGAAACGTTTACGGCGTTACTCAACAACGCCTGAGCAAACTGAAACGTCCGATCACGATCATGCATCCGGGACCTATTAACCGGGGTGTTGAAGTAGATTCGGATGTTGCCGATAGCGAGCATTCTATCATCCTGCATCAGGTGTTGAACGGTGTGGCGGTGCGAATGTCGATCCTTTATTTATTAGCAGGCGGAAGATAGGAGAATGATCATGGAAAAACGAGCAATAACATCATCGATACTGTTTAAAAACGCAAAAGTAATTGATCCCTTCCGGGAAAAAACGTATGATACGGATATTCTGGTTGATAAGGGTAAAATTCAGAAACTTTCAAAGAATATTTCCGAAAAGGAAGCCAAAGAACAAATTGATTTAAAGGGACTTCATGTAGCACCCGGCTTTGTGGATCTGCATGTTCATTTTCGGGAGCCCGGCTATGAAAACAGCGAAACCATAGAAACCGGTTGCCGGGCGGCATTAGCCGGGGGATTTACAAAGGTGTGTTGTATGCCTAATACCAACCCGGCTATCGATACACGCGAGACAGTGCGGTTCATTTATGAGAAGGCTGAAAATGAAATAGTGGACGTCTATCCGATTGCTGCTGTCACGAAAGGGCGGAAGGGGGAAGAACTAACTGAGATGGTCGAGCTGGCGGAAGCCGGCGCCGTCGCTTTTTCCGATGACGGCGCTCCAGTAAAGAATGCCCAGCTTATGCGCTTTGCCCTGGAATATTCCAAGATAACCGGAAAACCGGTTATTAATCATGCGGAAGACAGCCAATTAAAAGCAGATGGTATTATGAATGAAGGCGTGGTGTCAACTCAGATGGGAATCTCCGGAAATCCGGGAATCGCTGAACAGGTAATGATAGCCAGGGATTTATGCTTAGCAGAATTTGTCAATGCCAGAATTCATATTCCTCATATATCAACAGCTGGTTCGGTGGAATTGATCCGGCAGGCAAAAGGCAGAGGACTCACAGTAACAGCTGAGGCGACGCCTCATCATTTTTCATTAACCGATGAGTATATGCGCAGTTTCGATGCGAATGGAAAAGTAGCGCCTCCACTGCGGACAGAGGAGGATCGCCTGGCGATCATTGCAGGAATAAAAGACGGTACGATCGACGCCATTGCCACCGATCATGCGCCACATATATATGATACGAAAGAAACATCACTGGATCTGGCTTCATACGGTATGATCGGACTTGAGACAGCGTTTGCCCTTGCAATGACGAACCTTGTTCATAAAGAAGCGATCACACTGATGGAATTGATTAAGCTACTGACTATTAAACCCGCAATGCTGATGCAATTACCAATACCGACATTTGAAAAGGGCGCTGAAGCCAGTTTTACAGTTTTCAATCCGGATGAATGGTGGGTATTCAACCGAAAGAATATATTTTCCAAATCATATAATACGCCCTTTATTGGAAGCGAGTTTACGGGACGGGTGAAAGCGGTCTATAATAAATCCCATTATATTAACATATGAACCCGGATTTTTCCGTCTAAATAAATCTTGATTCTAAAATTGGCTAATTGTAAGTTTACCCGCTATTTTAACTGAAGGAATGAGAGAAGGAATGTATAAGACTTATTATCCGAAACTTGATGAAATTAATCAGAAATGGTACGTCGTTGATGCGAACGGCAAAGCGCTGGGGCGGCTTGCCAGCCGGATAGCTTCAATATTAAGAGGAAAAAATAAACCCTATTATTCTCCACATATGGATACCGGTGATTTTATAGTTGTTATCAATGCTGAAAAGATCAGACTTTCCGGTCGTAAAGCCGAAATGAAAAAATATTTTACGCATTCCGGTTACATGGGCGGTGGTCGGTTTGAAACGTACCGTGAAGCAATGACGGCACATCCCGAAGAAATAATCAGACGCGCCGTAAAGGGAATGTTACCCCGTAACACACTTGGAAGACAATTATTTAGAAAATTAAAAGTGTATGCCGGATCAGAGCATCCTCATCAGGCTCAACAACCAGAAACCTTAGAATTAGAAGGATAATTAAAGCATGCCAAAATTAGAATATGTTTCTCTAGGCCGCCGAAAAAGAGCGATTGCTCGTTTAAGAATGTCTGCCGGCAAAGGAAAAATCACAATTAATAAACGTCCCTTTGACGACTACTTTGGTCGTGATAATTTGAAGCAGATCATCAGGCAGCCTCTTGAACTCTGTGAGGCCGTCGATCAATTTGACATTCGTGTGAATGTTTGCGGGGGCGGTCTGTCAGGTCAGGCAGGCGCCATTAGATTAGCTGTTGCCCGGGCTTTGGAAAAATTCAATCCCGATTTAAGAAAAAAATTAAAACCCGCTGGATTCTTGACTCGTGACGCGCGGGTCGTAGAACGGAAAAAGTACGGTCTTGCCGGTGCTCGCCGCGCATACCAGTTCTCCAAACGTTAATAGAAGAAAGACAGGCTATATGAGTAATGTAACATTCGAACAACTCTGGAAATCAGGCGCCCATTTCGGTCATTTAACAAGAAAATGGAATCCCAAAATGAAGGGATATATTTTTATGGCGAAAAACGGCATTCATATAATTGATTTGCAAAAAACCGCCGAATGTCTCGATAATGCAACCCGGTTTATAAGGGAAACCGTTCGTAAGGGCGGCGATGTTCTCTTTGTTGGCACTAAAAAACAGGCAAAAGATATCGTTCAAAAAGAAGCCGACCGCTGCGGTATGTTTTATGTGGTTGAACGGTGGCTTGGCGGAACACTTACAAATTTTTCAACGATCAAAAAGAGTATCAGGCATCTTCAGAAACTGGAAAAAGACAAATCTGCCGGCTATGGAGAAAGCCTGACTAAAAAAGAGAAATTATTTCTTGAAAGAGAACGTGTAAAATTAGCCGATCTCCATCGTGGTATCAAAGATATGAAGAGAATACCGGATGTTCTGGTTGTCGTTGATATTATCTATGATGATATCGCAGTGAAAGAAGCCAAACGCCTGGATATTCCGGTTGTCGCAATTCTTGATACGAATGCAGATCCTACCGAAGCAGACTATCCGATCCCGGCTAACGATGATTCCATTCAGGCAATTCAATTGATCATCAGTGAACTTGCAAATGCAATTCTGGAAGCAAAAGGTTCCCGATTAGTCGATGTACCAGGCTCTGCTTCTGAAGAGCCGACCAGTCCGGCGAAACATCTGAGAAGAAAGGATAATTAATGGAAATTACGGCGACACAGGTCAAAGCCTTAAGAGATAGAACCGGTATTGGTATGATGGATTGTAAAGCGGCTCTCAAAGAAGCCCAGGGCGATATTGATAAAGCCGTGGATGTTTTACGGAAAAAGGGTATCGCTAAAGCCGAGAAAAAAGCATTCCGTGCCGCTACAGACGGCGTTATTTGGTCTTATATTCATCCCGGTAATAAAATCGGTGTATTGGTTGAAGTGAATTGTGAAACCGATTTTGTTGCCAAGAACGATGATTTTATAAATTTCGTTAAAGACGTTGCCATGCATATTGCGGCAACAAGTCCCGCGGCGATTCGTCGCGAAGAGATCGATTCGAAAATAGTTGAAAAAGAACGTGAAATTTACAAAGTACAGGCTTTGAGTCAGAATAAACCCGAGAATATCCTGGAACGGATCGTAGATGGGAAAATGGTCAAATTCTACCAGGAAAATTGCTTGCTGGAACAGGCTTTTGTAAAAGATCCTCAAAAAACCGTTAAAGAATATCTGACCGAAACTATTGCCAGGATCGGTGAAAATATCAATATTTCACGGTTTATTCGTTTTCAATTAGGCGAAAAATAAATTATTTCTGGTTATACAAACAGCATTTTAATGTCGAAAGCCAAATACCATCGCGTTTTACTGAAGTTTTCCGGTGAAGCGCTCGCAGGAGAGAAGGGCACCGGCATCGATCCTGCGATCCTCGATCAACTCTGTACAGAGATTGTATCTGCCAAAGACCTTGGCGTTGAACTTGGCATCGTTATTGGCGGTGGTAATATTTTCCGCGGATTAAGCGCCAGTCAACGGGGAATGGATCGGGTAAAAGCCGATTATATGGGAATGCTGGCAACGGTTATAAATGCCCTGGCTGTACAGGATGCTCTCGAATCAAAAGGCTTAAGTGTAACCGTCATGTCGGCTATCCAGATGATCGAAGTTGCCGAACCGATGGTGATTCGAAAAGCAAAAGAATATCTCAGTAACGGACAAATTGTGATCTTCAGCGCCGGTACCGGGCGACCATTTTTCAGTACCGATACCGGCGCAGCTCTCAGAGCTGTAGAGATTCATGCCGATGTAATTATAAAAGCCACTAAAGTAAAGGGTGTTTTTGATAAAGATCCTGTAAAATACAGCGATGCAAAATTCTATAGCCGATTGGACTATCAAACGGCTGTTGAGAAGCAGCTGAAAGTTATGGATTTGACGGCGATTACCCTTTGCCGGGATAATCAGTTACCTGTTCTGGTATATAATATGAAAGTGGCGGGTAATTTGCAGCGCCTGTTGATGGGTGAGGAAATTGGAACGATTATTTCCGGAGGAAAAATATGATAGATGATATTTTAAACGATACCGAAGACCGGATGAAAAAAAGTGTTGATACGATCCGCCAGGAGCTGGCAGCCATTCGGACCGGAAGAGCAAATCCGGCTTTACTGGACTCGATTAAGGTCGATTATTATGGTTCTTTGATTCCGTTAAAACAGATTGCCAATGTCGCTACACCCGATCCTCGTTTACTGATTGTACAGGTCTTCGATCGAAATGCAGTTGTAGCAGTCGATAAAGCGATAAAATCTGCGGATATAGGTCTGAATCCTCAAGTTGACGGAAATTTACTAAGACTTCCTATTCCTTCATTAACTGAAGAACGGCGCCATGAGTTAGTGAAGTTTTCTCATAAAATTGGTGAAGAGGGCAAAGTTGCTATTCGGAATGTTCGCAGAGATGCAAATGACATGACCAAGGACCTTGAGAAAAGTCATGAAATATCGGAAGATCAAAGTCATGATGCCCTGGAAAATATTCAGAAACTTACTGATAAATACATAAAGCAAGTTGATGAACTGTTGAAAATGAAAGAAAAGGATATTCTTGATATCTGATCGATTTATTTCCGGAATATAAAAAGGGCTCTCAATTGAGAGCCCTTTTATTTTATCGTTATACGCTTATTCTAACATTTTGAAAAACCGCAGGAAGTACAGGTAACACAGCCGCTTTCATGATAGACCGTTGAGCCACAATCCGGGCAGGTGGTAATGGCTTTTTTATTATTTATCTGAAATCTTCCGTCTCCGGTTGGGGCTACTGTTTTAGCCGTCTGTTCCGGTATCGGGTCATTAAACAGGAAATGAGGTTGGGTAGCCGAACTTTTCTTTTTGCCTTCCCGTTCTTCAAGATACCATTCGAGCGCTTTGGCAATTGCATCCGGTGTTGATAAAATCTGGGTTCCATTTTCCCAAATGGGACTGGGACCGCCAATCCCTTTTAATTGTTTGATAACATCTCTGGAATCAATACCGGAGCGTAGCGCCAGTGAAATTAAGCGGCTGATAGCCTCGGATTCCACTTGTGCCTGGCTACCGGCTTTTCCAATATTGGTAAATACTTCACATAGACCGGTTTCATCCTCGTTGATCGTTACGTATAGCGTTCCAAGTCCCGTGCGGATACGTTTGGTAACACCCCTGGTATTCTGGGGGCGGACACGGGGATGGATACTGTTACCATAACCATAAATAGGTTGGGGCGCTGCTGTATGATGAGTGGCTTTATCTGGCGACTTATCACCGATATAGAGCACCTGCTCATCCCGGCTGCCGTCCCGGTAGATAGTGATTCCTTTACAATCGGCTTCATAAGCCAACCAGTAAGCGTCCATAACATTTTGGACTGTCGCAGATTGGGGAAAATTACAGGTCTTTGATACGGCCGAGTCGGTCCATTTCTGAAATGCCGCTTGCGTACGGACGTGCCATTCAGGAGTGATGTCATGAGCAGTTACATATACTCTCTTAATAGAATCGGGAATCTCATCAATATTTTGGATGGAACCCTTCGCCGCCACCTTTTTCATCAACTGTTCCGAATATATACTTGCCTTCTTACAGCTCTCTTCGAAATATGGATTGATATATAGCAGATCGGTGCCGTCCATTACCCGTTTAGTAAACACCAGCGAGAAAATAGGTTCAATACCGCTTGAACAATCGGCAAGCATGGAAATAGTGCCTGTCGGAGCAATGGTTGTGAACGTTGAGTTCCGCAGCTTGGGTCCATCGGGGAAGTAGATACTATCATTCCAGGCTGGGAATGTTCCCCGGGATTCGCCTAATTTTATACTGGCTTCCCGGGCTGCTTTATAGATGGTGCTCATAAGTTCGTCAGCCAGATGTAGCGCTTCTTCGGAATTATAGGGGATATTAAGTTTTATAAGCACATCGGCAAATCCCATTACACCTAAGCCGATCTTACGGCTTTTTTTGACCATTGTATCGATTTTTTTCAGGGGATATTTATTAACGTCAATGACATTATCAAGAAAATGAATAGCGGTTTGGATCGTATCATTCATTCTGTCATAGTTAATTTTACCTGAATCGATGAAATTTGACAGGTTTATTGACCCCAGGTTGCATGCTTCGTTTGGTAACAACGGTTGTTCACCGCAGGGATTGGTCGCCTCGATTTCGCCTAATTTGGGTATTGGGTTCATTTTATTGATTTTATCAATAAAAATTATGCCGGGATCTCCGTTAGCCCATGCATTCCGGGCAATCAACTTAAAGACGTCTGCCGCATTTAATGTACCGGAAACTGTTCGATCCACCGGGTTAATCAACTCATACTGTTCCCGCTTCCGTACCTTCTCCATAAAATCATTGGTAACAGCTACGGATATGTTAAAGTTTGTTAATTCCGTGCTGTTCTTCTTGCAGTCAATAAACTCAAGGATGTCGGGATGATCGACGCGCAGAATGCCCATATTGGCGCCCCTGCGGGTACCGCCCTGTTTGACTGCCTCCGTAGAGGCATTATAGACTTTCATAAAAGAAACCGGACCGCTTGCGACTCCGCTGGTGGTTTTTACAATGCTCTTTTTGGGTCGTATCCGGCTAAAGGAAAATCCTGTTCCACCACCGCTCTTGTGAATCAGCGCCGTGTCCTTTAATGTCTGAAAGATGGATTCCATGGAATCATCAACCGGAAGAACAAAACATGCGGACAACTGTCCGAGTTCCCGCCCGGCATTCATAATAGTAGGGGAGTTAGGCAGGAAGTCCTTTTTTCGGAGCATCTGGTAAAACTTTTCAGCAGTTTTCTGGACGTTGGCTTTGCTGGTATAGTTACTGTCGGCTGCGGCAATTGCATTGGCAATGCGATACAACATCTCATCAGGTGTTTCGGTGGGCTGACCGTTTTTATCTCGCATCAGGTAGCGTCGTTTTAAAACTTCAAGAGCGTTATCGGAAAAAAGTTTCTCTGTATCGGTCTCTGTTTTTGGTGCAGAAACCGGTGCTTTAGTCTGAGAAATGTCGTCCCGGGGTTCCTGTTTTTGGAATTCAAAATTAATGGCAAGGGGCTCAGACACTAAAAAATCTCCTCATAAATATTTTTGATTGCAGCTACCGTCAGGGTAAGCAAAAATTCAACCAAAGTGAATATAGAAAAATGCAGGAAAGATGTCAAGACTAAAACACAATATTTTGTGTTTATCGACGAGATAATACACCAGTGGTGGTAAATATTCAATTATTAAAGTGTTACGAAAAATTAAGTAAATAATCAGTGAGGAAAGAGCATAAAATTGCTGATAATTCACTTAAAATGATTTTGAAAATAGTTAGATACTATTAAATTATTTTATGTTATTTGGCAAGGCGGGTGTAGTTCAATGGCAGAACACCAGCTTCCCAAGCTGGATACGGGGGTTCGATTCCCCTCACCCGCTCAAAGCCTTAAATAAACTACTCATTCCCGAGCCCCAGATTGGGAATGTTAGCGAAATCGAATTGAACACCGGAATTTTATAGGAGAACACTTCTAGATAACTCCTTCCAGGGTTAGAGCAGATATTTACTATTGAAGTTGTATGTGATAAATGGCGAAATTAGCCACACGATTTTTGAATAATAGCAGAAGAAAAACAGAAAATAATAAAAATCCATAAACTCTAACAATATTTACATGATAAAAATTATCTCAGTACGGAATGGAAGCAGGGCAGATGCCGCCGGTATTCGTGCTAACGATTATTTAATCTCGCTCAATGGTCATGAAATTAACGATCTCCTGGATTACCATTTCTGCCAGGCTGAAGAAGATCTGACTATTATATTCAGCCGTAATAAATCACAACAACAGGTGGCGATACAAAAAGCATTCGATGAGGACCTGGGAATAGAAGTGAATGGTTTGCGCGTTAGAGCCTGTTCGAATAATTGCATTTTCTGCTTTATCAAACAGAATCCCCCGGGAATGAGGCAAACGATATATTTCTGTGATGAAGATTATCGTTACTCATTTCTATATGGGAGTTACATAACATTAACCGATCTAAATGATAAAGAGCTGTCCCGCATCGTCGAACAGCGTTTTTCACCGCTATATATCTCGGTTCATGCCACCGAGCCGGAGGTCAGAAAATCAATATTTCGGTTCAGATCCGATGATCGTTTAATGGAGAAAATAGACTGTTTACACCGGAATCGGATAGAACTACATACCCAGGTTGTGCTTGTGCCCGGGATAAACGACGGGGAAATTCTTGAGAAAACGATTACCGATCTGTATCGATTCCGGGATTCAGTGAAAACAGTGGCGCTTGTGCCGGTGGGTTTGACAAGACATCGAAAAAAATTGCCGCACTTAAATCCCGTGACAAAAGAATTGGCAAGCAGTCTGGTTCACCGCTCCGAATATTGGAACAGCCGATACCGGAACAATGAAGGCGATCCTTTTGTTTATCTGTCCGATGAATTTTATCTGCTGGCGAACCAGCCGTTTCCAATCACCGGTCACTATGGTTCCTATTACCAGGTTGAGAATGGGGTGGGATTATGCCGCCAACTGATTGATTCTGTGGAACAACAGCGTCAGGAATTTCCGAAAACCTTGTCAAAACCAAAGAGGATTGGGTTAATCACGAGCAAATTGGCGGAACCGGTACTGTGTGATTATCTGTTGCCTTATTTGAATATGATCGCTAATCTTACGGTTGAGATACTGACGGTGACGAATCACTTTTTCGGCGAAACAGTCACAGTATCAGGGCTACTGACCGGGCAGGATATTGTTGAACAATTTCCTAAATCGTTAAAGTATGATTTGATCTTTTTACCGCCGAGATGTATAAATGAAGACGGGTTGCTTTTGGATGATATGACTCCGGCGGATATAGGAAAAGCGGTCGGGAGCCCGGTTTTAGTTGGAAGTGATAATATAGTTGAGATGGTAACATATGGCGAAATGTGATCCTATAGTTGCAATAATCGGACGACCCAATGTCGGCAAGTCCACACTGTTTAACCGAATTGCTCAAAAACGCAAATCGATCGTTCATTCGCAGGCAGGAATCACTCGTGACAGGGTATATGAGACTGTTGCCTGGACGGGACGTCAATTCACATTGATTGATACCGGAGGCTATGTACCGGAAAGCCAGGATACGATGGAAAGTGCAATTCGTGCCCAGGTTCAACTGGCTATTGAAGAAGCGGATCTCATCCTGTTTATGGTTGATGCGTATGATCTGCTTATGCCGATGGATAATCAAATCGCGGAGTTACTACGAACTTCCAGTAAGCCTATTTTGCTGATAGCCAACAAATGTGATGACGAAAAGAGAGAGCAACACCGTTACGAGTTTTTCGGATTGGGTTTTGGCGATGTAATCCCGATATCGGCGCAAAACGGAAGGCGGATCGGCGATCTGCTGGATTTGATCCTGGAAAATTTACCAAAAGAGGCTCCCTCCGAAAAGGAAGAACCCGATCATTTACGGCTGGCAATTGTCGGAATACCCAATGCCGGAAAATCATCGATTGTCAATGCCATTCTGGGAGTTGATAAATTAATCGTCACCGATATACCGGGGACTACACGGGATTCCATTGATTCGGAAGTAAAATATCACGGACAGTCGATTACCCTTATAGACACGGCAGGTCTCCGGAAAAAGAGGCACATTAAGGATAATATTGAATTTTACAGTAATATCCGCACCGACCGTGCAATCGACCGTTGTAATGTTGCCGTCGTGGTAATTGATGCAGTGAAAGGATTTAACCGGCAGGATGCGACAATCGTTCGTTCGATCATTGATCGCAAAAAGGGTATGGTGATCGTGATAAACAAATGGGATCTCATTGAAAAGGATTCGAACACCCTGAAAAATTACCAGATTGACATTACCGAAAAGTTTTCGGAACTGTATCACTATCCTATGATCTTCATCTCAGCATTGACCAAACAACGGATCGGACAGATACTTGATACGGCAAATGAGGTATATGGCTTGGGTAAACAACGAATTACAACTAATGCGTTAAACAAATATTTTCAGCATGTCATTGACCATACACCACCGCCGTCCGTCCAGGGGAAATATATCCAGATCAAATATGTTACTCAGGTGAAAAAAGAACCCCCCGTGTTTGTGTTTTTCTGTAATGATCCTAAAGGTATCAAAGAGGAATATAGACGCTTTCTTGAAAATAGATTACGCAAACAATTTGGATTCAGGGGCGTTCCGGTGACCCTGTTATTCCGGCAGAAATAATTTGTGATTAAAACAACAAGTTCTATTATAGCAATATTTTTTATGATTAACTTTGCTCTGGCGAGTGACGTGGTTCAAGCATATATAAATTATAGAAATAACTTACTGATTGAACAACCGCAGGATTATAATAGTGATAAAGCTATTAAATCAATGCTTATTCATCCTGAACATCGTGAAAAGATATTAGGGAAAGCCCAATACGACAGACCAACATTGGATAAGACCTATATTAGCGCAGACGGACATTTTAAAATTCACTATACCACCTCCGGATACAATGCGGTCGATACAATCTCTACTCAGGTTCCCGGTGTGCCCGACTATGTTTGGGAAGCCGCCGAAACCGCCGAATATTCATATCGTATATTAGTTGATACGCTGGGATTTCAACCACCTCCACCTGATAATAATATTGACGGTGCTGAAATTGATATTTTTATTAAGAACTGGGGTGGGAGCTATTACGCTTTAACTATCTTTGATAATGATACCAGAGTTATGAGTACGTCCAGACCCTATGATTATTTTTCCTACATGGTAATTGATAATGATTATGCCGAAGGTAATTATTATACTCATGGTTTAGATGCAATGCACGTAACCGTTGCGCATGAATTCTTTCATATGGTTCAATTAGGATACAACTTGTTTGAATATAATGGACTTCTCGGATGCTCAAATGGTGATGTTTATTTCTTTGAATGGTCATCAACCTGGTTTGAAGAACGGGCATATCCCGAAGTAAATGATTATGTACAATATATTACAGCATTTTTCTATCGTCCGACGGATTATATCTGGGCTTCAAGCTACGAATATGCGATGGGGCCGTTCTTGTATTTTCTCCAAGATATATACAATGATAAGCTGCTTATTCGTATGATATGGGATAAAATTAAGTACCAATATGCCTTTCAATCATTGACCGATGTGATTGCAGAAAAGGATGGAAATCTGGCAACCCTTTATAATGACTTTATGAGAGGCTGTTACTATACCGGTTCACGCTACGATGAAAATTTTGCGGTATCACCGGATGCGGTCTTTTTTCCGGAACTAATAGTTACTGGTGCCAATAGCGGCGTTCTGGAAGAGTTTCTGCAATTTGATGTGACGGTAAAGCCTTTTGCGTCGCAGCCGTTTATGATTTCATTTGAAAATAACCAGTATGTCGGACTCGAAATAACACCATCAAAAAACAATGTATTTATTGGAAGTTATCTACTTAACAAATCAGCTTCTACGGATACTCATCGGAAGTTTAGAGCGGATACGGATGTATTTGTTGGCGAAACCCGCTATAGCGATCGGTTGATGATCTTAATGACAAACAGTTCGATTGATTCAATTTATCAGCTCGATCTGCAGGTTAATAAATTGACGGATACTCTGAATATATCATCGAAAATATTATCGTTTTACGCTAATCCGTTTTCATGGCAACAACAAAAGCCACTGACTGTTGAGTTTCAATTGGGTCATTTTACGAATAAGTTATCGGTAAATATCTTTAACCTGATCGGGCAACGAGTTTACAGGCAGCATCTGAATGTTTATGACTATAACCCCGGTGTGAATGACATTCAAATTCCCGCAGATGTATTTAGGTCAAAAAATCTGAGTTCGGGAATTTATTTTTTACAGATAGTGACTGACCGAAAAAGAATTACGAAGAAATTTACATTATTGAACTAATTGCCAGTACCCTTTGTGAATTATCAAATAAAACGTACAAGAGAATTCTCTCAGAAGATCAAGGGGTCGCGGTTCATCGGCAGGGCTTACCCGGTGGAATCCCGTGAGTCGGCTAAATCCATCATCAAAGCAGTTGAAGATGAATACCGCAAAGCAACTCACGTCTGCTGGGCGTATCGGATACTACAGAATGGCGAAAGTCTCGGCTATTGTTCCGATGCAGGGGAACCGCATGGATCAGCAGGTCCGCCGATACTGGCTGCGATTGAGAGGCGCCAACTGGTCAATACATTATGTGTGGTAGTACGCTATTTCGGCGGTACAAAATTAGGGATCGGTGGTTTAATCCGAGCCTATGGAGGAACAGCGGCAGGGGTTCTGGAATTAGCCGAAAAGAAATCCTTTTTAGAGACGATCAATCTCGCAATACAGGTGCCGATAAATGATTATTCGGATCTAATGAGGATTTTACGGAAGTATCGTTTATCAGTTCAACCGGAATTCAGTTCCGAATCAGTAACTGTAAAGATACAAACTACTCCCGGTGATCTGGATAGAATACAGAACGATATCAGGTCAATATCGTCGGCAATTCTGAAAAACGAGTAGTATTTTTTTCTAAAAAAATATCCTGCAATGGCAGGACGTTTTTAGAACCGTGATCATCACGGTGGGCACCTCTCGAACGGCTCAAGTTTCCTCGACATGGAGGCATGCTTTCCACGCCCGAAGCCCGGCTCCCATATTTTAGGTGTTGGTTCTAAAAATATAGGTTACACCATTGCAGGATAAATTTCAAAGATCTCACACTTTCAATATACTTCTAAAAGATGTTTTGGTCAAGGCAATTTAGCATAAATAGTTAAAAAATTTTGGGAATATATTCAGGATAGTGATGTATTATCTTCGGTTCGGGTTTGGTTCCAGAGAAGATCCATCTCTTCCAGAGTCGCATCTTTAAGTTGAATGTTTTTTGCAGCCAGTTTTTTTTCGATATACTGAAATCGCTTTACGAATTTTTTTGATGTGGAATATAACGCCTCTTCGGGATTTATATTTAAAAAACGTGAAAGATTTACCAGAGAAAAAAGAAGATCACCGAATTCAAGTGTAATATTTTTATCATCCGAAAGTTTTAAGGCTTCCTTTAATTCATCCAGCTCCTCATGTACTTTTTCCCAAACGAGATCAATTTTATCCCAGTCAAAGCCGACCTGGCCAGCTCTTTCCTGAATTCGACGGGCTAATAGCAGAGCGGGAAGGGTTTTGGGTAGTCCCTCCATCAGAGAATTACGACCTTCTTTTAACTTGATCTCCTCCCAGTTCTGTTTGATCTCCTGAACGTTCTTGACATTTACATCGCCAAAGACGTGGGGATGTCTCCGTACTAATTTTTCATTGATATTACGGATGGAGTCAGAAAGACGAAACTGCTTATTCTCTTCGGCAATTTCCGACTGAAAGACAATATGTAATAACAGATCGCCCAATTCTTCTTTTAATTTTTGGTGGTTATTTTCATGAATGGCTTCAATGGTTTCGTGAGCCTCTTCC
>Ga0265594_1002079_pt1 | contig 14753 bp, 16 predicted proteins | sample saktaG_11_FD_190147 | JGI IMG/M metagenome (GOLD analysis project Ga0265594, IMG submission 190147) | Saline water microbial communities from Sakinaw Lake, British Columbia, Canada - sak_2011_5_24_80m | ecosystem: Environmental > Aquatic > Non-marine Saline and Alkaline > Saline ... | reverse complement strand
CTCTTGGCTTTTAAGGAGAGAGTTTGACGTAAAGTCCCCCCTCAAACAACTGGTATCTTACTCCTTAAGATTTTTTGTTGCTGCAGTACCCATAATTGTTATTGGTGTTTTGTTTCCCGTTGAACCCCAAGAAAGCATTTATCCATTGATTAAAGATTTGATACCCCTTGTGATCGGATCTGCATTAGCATATTTTGGTTTGCTCTACGTGTTAGATGTGAAGATGAGGCAACTTTTAACCAGTCTCATAAAGTACTTCTGTGGACAAAGGCAATTAAGAGAAAGGTAAGAGTTTTGAACATTTCACGATGATAAAGCGTTCCATAAAGATAATATATTTCGGACTAGCCTTCTCGAAAAGACATAAAACCTTAGTTGTGCAACACAGCATAATCAAAGAATGCGATAACTGTTTGGGGTAGTGGAAATCAAACGCGTTCTTTCATCTACGTTGAAGATGTCGCTTGAGGAATAATGGAAGCCACTGAAAAATATGCCGTTGCTGACCCGATAAATATTGGAACAGATGGGGAGATTAGGATCAAAGATTTAGTAAATTTGATTATAAAGCTAAGCGGCAAAAAATTGGCTGTTCATTATGATTTAAGTAAACCTGAAGGGCAACCAAGGAAGTTTGCTGACATTCAAAAGGCGAAAACGAGAATAAACTGGTCGCCAAGATTCTTTCTGGAAGATGGTCTTAGGAGGACAATTCAGTTAAGCTATGGGCTACGGCGATGACCTGAAGAACCTCATGGAGCGGTTCGTGGAGACCGTGAAGGGCCGCCTCGAATGCTTCGATGACTACTTCCCATGCATGAAGAAGGAGTGCAGCTGCCAACAAGTCTACAACTGGTTCACCGTCTATGCCCTCATCTACAACCACGTCAGAGACCACACGGCCTTAGGAGGCACCCCATCCAAGACCTAGCTAGCTGCCATGTGAAAGGTTAACTCATTACGGAGCCTGAACCATGTAGCCAGCATTCCTAAGAATCCCAACCATCTCCTCAAGCTGAAGCCTCTTCAAAGTCTTAACCCTGACCCGAAACCGCTTTACAAAACCATCTTCTGTATATTCCCCGCCGTTAACCAGAAGGCGATGAATTATGCATAGGATCTTCCGCGCTAAAGCCACGATCGCCTTTTTCTTACCACGCCTAGCCGCTACGTGAAGATAGAAAAGCCTAAACCGGGAATCTCTAACACGACATGCCGAATGAGCCACCTGAACCATCAGGCGGCGGAGCTGGCTAGCTAGACGCAGCCCACCATTTAACCCCCTTCTCCACAAGCCCTGAATTATGCATAGCCCGACAAAATTCTTGAACCCATCTGAACTATCTATAAATTCCAAATACTGGCTACTTACAGAGAATATATAACCCAAGCATATCCTCTGGGCGCTAGAGGGTGTGCGAGCATACATGTAATTCGATAAAAGCTAGCGTTTACTCAAAATCTTTTTAAGTTAGAGAAATATAGTAAATTTATGGCTGCATTGTCAGTTGATACCGTATTAAATGAATACTGTGGAAGCTTTCTTGGAGTTTGGGATTATAGGGATCTTAAGCGTGAGGAGATAGCACAATATATTGACCGGACGCGGAAACATTTGCTTAAATATGCCGCGTCTTCACATCACACTACCGAGTATAATGTTGAGCAAGACCCTGAGACTATGGAAAGTATAAATGACGCTATTAGTGTAATGCTAGCGAAAGAATATAATATACTGTATGAAGATTTCCTTGCACAGGAGGAGAGGGAAGCTGCTCAGAAAATATTATCTATCCCAAAAATCCGTAATAAGGTGCATCGAATTGTTCTCCTGCAATTTGTGGCAGATAATGGCGGCTGCACTTCTTTTGAGGTCAAAAAACATTTTCCTAAGTTGAGTCTCACAACCATCCAACTGTGCCTCCTCAAGTACACGGAGCGGGGTCTTCTTAAGCGGGAACAAGAGAAGAGAGGTAAATTTTTTCGTTATCAAATACTAGAAAAAGGCTTAGATCGGATACGATTTCTAAAGGTACAATTAAGTTCAGCAATAAAAGAGCCGCACGAAGGGATTGTTATCCCAGCCAGATAAAAGGAAGAGGAGATAAAGAATGGAAAACGTTAAGACAATTATTTTATGTGGCGGTTTAGGGACTCGTCTCTCCGAGGAAACAGTGCTGAAGCCCAAGCCAATGGTTGAAATCGGAGGAAAGCCAATTCTCTGGCATATCATGAATATTTATGCTACATTCGGTTTTGAAGAGTTCATTCTTGCGCTGGGTTATATGGGCGAGCAGATTAAGAAGTATTTTCTCGACTTCTACATGCTCAACACTGATTTGACTGTTGATCTGAGCGATGGCCACACCAAATCTTATGGTAGCCAACAACCTCAATGGAAGGTGCACTTGGTCGATACAGGATACGCGACGAAAACCGGGGGGCGTATCAAACGCCTGCAATCTTGGATCGGCGATGAGCGATTCATGCTCACCTACGGCGATGGTGTGGCAAATGGGGATATAAAACGTCTGGTTGCCTTTCATAAAGCCCACGGCAAACTTGCAACAGTCACAACCGTTCGACCACCAGCACGATTTGGACAAATCACATTTGATGGTGATCGGGTTTCAAGCTTTACCGAGAAGCCGCAGACGGGCGAGGGGTGGATCAATGGTGGATTATTCGTCCTTGAACCGGGGGTTTTTGACTATATTGAAGGCGATAGCACCGCTTGGGAGCGAGAGCCCTTGGAGCGCCTCGCCGTGGATGGGCAACTTATGGCGTATAAACACGAGGGCTTTTGGCAGCCGATGGATACCCTGCGCGATAAACGATTGTTAAATGAGTTATGGGATAGTGGGCGGGCCCCTTGGAAGGTATGGAAATGAAGAAAGAATTCTGGAAAGATAAACGCGTTTTCATTACTGGGGCAACAGGTATCGTTGGATCATGGCTCACGAAAGCTCTCGTGGAACGCGGTGTGTACGTGGTTACGCTCGTCCGTGACTGGGATCCGCAATCCGATCTCATCCGCACTAGCATCATCAACCGGGTGCACGTAGTGAATGGTGCATTGGAGGATTATGCAATTCTAGAACGCGCCATCAATGAGCAAGAAGTAGATACAGTGTTCCATTTAGGCGCACAAGCTATCGTGACTATTGCTAACCGCTCTCCTCTGCCAACCTTCGAGGCTAACATCCGTGGCAGTTACAATCTCCTTGAAGCCTGCCGAGTCCACAAAGATATGGTTAAACGTGTAGTCGTTGCTTCAAGCGATAAGGCTTATGGAGATAGTGATGTGCTTCCATATACCGAGGATATGCCGCCTTTAGGGCGATACCCCTACGATGTCTCTAAGAGCTGTATGGATCTATTGGCTCAAGCTTACTGGCACACCTATAAACTTCCAGTTGGCGTCGCTCGTTGCGGCAATACCTATGGTGGTGGAGACCTAAACTGGAGCCGCATCGCCCCCGGGACTATCCGTAGCATCATCGAAAATCAAGCACCTATTATCCGTAGTGATGGAACCTTTGTCCGTGACTATGTGTATGTAGAAGATGTAGTGGAGGCTTACATCGACTTGGCCGAGGCCCTCGATCAGTCGGAGATCAAGGGGGGAACATTCAACTTTAGCTCTGAATCGCCTATGTCCGTTATCAAGATCGTTAACGTCATTTGTCATATGATGGGTCGTGAAGATCTCAAGCCCATTATTCTTAACGAAGCCCGAGCCGAGATAAAAAATCAGTATCTTTCATCAGCAAAGGCGCGAAAGCTCTTGGGGTGGAAGCCTCGCTACACTTTAGAAGAAGGGTTGCGGAAGACCATCGCTTGGTACCAAGAATTTTTGAGTAGGGATTAAAAGGGGTATTCATATGGGCCATGCCATGGGGGTAATGACGTCTCAGAAAATCCGCCAACGAATTCTTTCTCATGTCCGCGAGTACTACGTGGTGAACTGGCCACAGCACTCCTTTGTTCCAGGTGAAACGCCCATCCAAGTGAGTGGTAGGGTCTTCGATGCGGATGATCTTGTCCATCTTGTGGACGCTTCGCTGGATTTCTGGCTCACCGCCGGGCGGTACGCGAAGGTATTCGAGCATAAATTTGCCCGATTCTTTGGGGTCAAGTACTGTCTGCTTACGAACTCGGGTTCTAGTGCGAACCTCCTTGCCGTCTCAGCCCTCACCTCACTAAAGCTTGGCAAACGCTGCCTGAACGCTGGGGATGAGGTTCTCACTGTGGCTACCGGGTTTCCCACCACAGTTAATGCTATTATTCAAAACAACCTTGTCCCAGTTTTCCTTGATGTGGATATCCCCACGTACAATATCGATGTTACCCACCTAGAAGAGGCCATTACAGAAAGAACCAGAGCGATCGTCCTCGCGCACATGCTGGGTAATCCGTTTAATCTGGATGAGGTGATGAGAGTGGCCCGAAAGTACCATTTATGGGTCATTGAGGATGTTTGTGATGCGGTGGGGGCGGAGTATCGGGGACAAAAGGTCGGCACCTTCGGCGATCTCGCCACGGGCAGCTTCTACCCAGCTCACCATATCACGATGGGCGAGGGGGGTGCCGTTCTCACGAACTCTCCTCGCCTCAAGAAGATCGTAGCATCCTTTAGGGACTGGGGGCGGGACTGTTGGTGCGAGCCGGGCAAAGGGAATACCTGTGGGAAAAGATTTGGTTGGCAACTAGGTGACCTGCCGTATGGCTATGATCACAAGTACATCTACTCTCACATCGGCTACAACCTGAAGTTGACAGATATGCAGGCAGCTGTAGGTGTTGCTCAGCTCAAAAAACTCCCAGCGTTTATTAAAAAACGGCGGGAGAATTTTCAGTACTTATACGATGGGCTCAAAAAGTTGGAGAAATATCTTATCCTCCCAGAGGCGACGCCTAACTCAAGCCCAAGCTGGTTCGGCTTTCCTATTACTATTCGAGAGAATGCGCAATTTACTCGCAACGAGTTAGTTCGTTATCTGGAAAAGCATAAAGTCGCCACGCGGATGCTTTTCGGTGGAAACCTCACCCGGCAGCCAGCGTACCATGGGATTAAGTATCGTGTCGTCGGAAACCTAGAGAATTCAGATCGAGTGATGAATCAGGCTTTCTGGGTTGGGGTTTACCCAGGTTTGGATCAGAATCAACTTAATTACATAATTGAGATCATTAATCGTTTTTTTAAAGGAGTGGTGAGCTGATAAATGATAAAAGGGAAAAAAGTCTTGGTCACAGGAGCAACCGGTTTTGTTGGTGCAAATCTCGTGAGGCGGTTGGCTCGGATTGGTGCCGAGGTGCACATTACCACTCGACCAACATCAAATAAGTGGCGGATTTCAAACATAATGAGTTTAGTACAGGATCATTGTATTGATCTCCGGGATACGGATCAGGTTGAAAAACTTGTTCAGGATGTAAAACCGAATATTGTTTATCATCTTGCAACTTACGGCGGCCATGCATTTCAGCAAGATGTTAGGGAGATTATTGATTCCAACATATTATTGATAGTGAATTTGCTCTCGGCACTTTCCAAAATCGAATATGATGTGTTTGTGAATACCGGTAGTTCTTCCGAATATGGATTGAAGGAAAAACCAATGTCGGAAATGGATTGTGCTGAACCTGTGAACTTCTATGGCGCAGCTAAAGTCTCAGCAACACTATTGGGCCAGGTCTATGCAAAAAGGTTCAATCAGCCAGTGGTGACGCTACGTATTTTCTCGCCCTATGGTTATTATGACAGCGCTGCTCGTTTGATCCCAACCGTGATAACTGCTTGTCTAGAAGGTAAAAAACAGTTACAGTTGAGAGGCAGGACTCATGTCAGAGACTACATTTTTATCGATGATTTATTGGATGCCTATCTGGAAGCAGTCGACGCTTCAAAAAATCTCCAAGGCGAAATAATAAACATTGGTTCTGACATGCAACATTCTATTCAGGAAGTTGTCGCAAAAATAACTCACATATGCCGTTCTCCTATTGAAGTTCGGTGGGAAGCTGCCCCACATGAGAGTTATGAGCCAAAATGTTGGGTAGCAGATATCACAAAGGTTAAAGAGATCCTTTGCTGGAAACCCAAAGTATCTCTAACATCCGGCTTGGAAAAAACCGTAAACTGGTTTAGAGAAAATCTTCACCTATATTCTCCTGAGGGGGTGTAGCATGGGTTCGAAAAAATATATGGGGGGGAGGAAAGGAGCTATGGGTCATCAGACCATCTTGAAGTTGTACGAGATGATGTTTTTAATCCGAAGTGTTGAAGAAAGGCTCAAGCAAGAGTACCCAAGTCGAAACATTCGGATGCCTGTCCATTTGAGCATAGGCCAAGAGGCCATCGCAGCTGGGGTGCTGCTGGCAGCGCGAAAGTCAGATTGTTGCATTAGCACACATCGATGCCATGCGCACTATTTGGCCAAAGGCGGCGACCTCACTGAGATGATCGATGAATTATACAGTCTAGATACTGGATGTTCTCGCGGACGTGGTGGCTCAATGCACTTGTTTGACAAGAAGTGCAACATGTGGGGCTCAGGCGCAATTGTGACTGGGGGCATCCCGATTGCAACTGGGATGACGCTCGCTTTGAAGCAACAAGGAACCGATGACATCTGTATTGGATTTACTGGAGATGGTGGAATCGAGGAAGGGGCGTTCTATGAATCTTTGAATCTGGCTGCCTTACTGAATCTACCGGTCCTTTTCGTGGTAGAGAACAATGGCTATTCTGTAATTACCCCACAGGCGAAAAGGCAAGCCAGTCTTGATGTCGTAGCCAAGGCATGCAGTTTTGGTTTGAAGGGTGTTTCCATAGACGGTAATGATGTTTTGAAAGTGTATGAGACTACGAGCCAGATAATTGATGGCATGAGGCGCAATAGTCAACCCTTTTTGATGGAAGCCGTTACCTATAGGCTATGTGCTCATGTTGGGCCGGGCTCGGACTTCGATGGCGGTGGCAGACCAGAAGCAGAATTGTTTGCGTGGATGGAGAAAGATCCGATCTGCATGCTGAAGGTGAAGATACAGAACGAATATTCGAGCTTGGTCCCGCGATGTGCCCAGATAGAGAAACAGGTGTTGGAAAGTATCAACACAGCTTTCGAAAGAGCAAAAGCTCGTTTTGCTGTTAGAAATGCTGAGGCTGGCTTGGCGGCTCCTAAGCCGCCAGACCCGAGTCGGGTGTAGGGGGAAACTGCGACTCCATGCTTATGTCTTTTGGTGAATCGCTTCGTGCAGCAATGATACAAGCTATGGAAACTGATGAGCGAGTATTCGCATACGGCCAAGGCATTAACGACCCCGGCGGCTTCTTCGGCTCAACTGTTGGAATAAAAGATAAGTTTACCGAGGCACGATGCTTCGATGTGCCACTGTCAGAGGAATCACTTGTCGGAATAGGAGTGGGGGCAGCCATCCTCGACCGTAGGCCGATCTATGCAGCTCTGAGAATCAACTTCTTGCTATTAGCGATGAATCAGATCGTTAACTACGCTGCCAAGTGGCCAAGCATATGCGGATATCAATTAACCGTCCCTTTGACGATTCGAGCAATTATAGGCAAATACTGGGGCCAAGGGGCACAACACGCTGGCGCATACCATTCGCTGTTTAGCCACGTGCCGGGATTGGAAGTAGTGATCCCATCTAGTGTAGCTGACGCCCCTAGGTTGTTGCTTGCTTCAATCTTTTCGGACAAACCAACAATCTTTGTTGAGTCGAAAGCTCTGTATGATCTAAAAGGCGAAGTTGAATTGCCAATCAAACCACTGGCATTTGGCAAGGCGAATGTGATCAGGGAAGGAGAAGATATCACATTTATCGCGATATCACACATGGTGGGGTTCGCCCAATCGGTGGCTTCTAGACTCGCTGAGCATAGCGTAAGTGCCGAAGTAATTGACTTAAGGACGTTGGCACCGTTGGATGAGGCTAAAATTCTTGAATCAGTTACCAAAACGGGGAGAGTTGCCGTCTTCGATGTGGGATGGCCAAGATTCGGTTTAGCGGCAGAAGTGGCTCGGGTTATTTGTATGTCCTCAGATTGCAAGTTGAAACTTCCGCTAGTGAGTGTTGCTCAAAAGGATGAACACGTGCCCGCGGGTTGTTTTCTCGAACATGAACACTATCCCATTGAAGAACGTGTAGTCACAGATATTCTGAAGAGACTTGAGGTGTAGCAAACGGTGATGTCTGAATGATGAAGCAAATCTGTAACGAAGTATGCTGCAACAATGCTAACATCAAGATTGTGGCCGTATGTGGTTGGCCTATTGTCAACAAAGCGCCGTACTTGAGCCGAGAAGAGCTAAAAGTTAAGATGCGATTAATTTGTTGGAGGGCGATAGGATTTGACAGTTATGAATGAGCGTCAGAACCTGACTATTGTCATAAATAAATTCCTTGAAAAAGGATGGATCCAATGAAAATAGTTCCAGTATTTCTTCGCTACGATTACGGCATCAAGTCTCGTGGTGATTCGTTAGAATATAAAGGTTTTTGTTCCGCTTTAAAACAAATAACCGATGAGGTTTATCCATTTTGGTATGATGAATATTTAACTAAAAAGGACGAACTACAAAAACGAGTTATTAAATTTGTTGATGAAATCAGTCCTGATATTGTTTTCTTTATCTTAATGAAAAATGAGTTCTCTTTTGAAACATTAGATTATTTAAAAAGCAAATATATTACCTTAAACTGGTTTTGCGATGACCAATGGCGATTTGACGTGTTTACTAAACATTATGCTCCCCATTTTACCCATGCAATTACCACAGACAAGTTTGCATTGAGTAAATACAGGAAGATAGGTTATAAGAATGTAATTCGCAGTCAGTGGGCATCTTTCGGATGTAGAGAAAACATTGATTTTGAAGCAATAAAATATAAATACAATGTTTCATTTGTAGGCGGCATCAGTGGTTATAGGAGGTGGCTTATTAAAGAATTATTGAAAAAGGGAATAAAGGTTAAATGTTTTGGAGCAGGTTGGGAAAAGGGGAAGGTTTCTTTTGAAAAGATGACCGAGATTTTTAAAACTTCAAAGATAAATCTCAACATCTCAAATAGTACTTCCCACGATATTCGTTATATTTTTTCGTCTATTAAAAGTCTATATGAATTTGTGATAGCCAAAAAAAGGATTGAACAAATCAAAGCAAGAAATTTTGAAATACCTGCCTTTGGTGGATTTCAATTAACAAATTATATTCCTTCTTTGGAAGACTATTTTAAGATTGGTAATGAAGTAGCTTCTTATACATCTCTCGAAGATTTAGCGCTTCAGATAAATTATTATTTAGATAATGAAGAAGGAAGAAGAAAAATAATGATTAATAGTTATAAAAGGGCGATAAAAGAATATACTTACTTAAATAGACTGAAAAATATTTTTGGAAAAATAGAGTGGGGACTATGAAAGTCTTATTAGTTAGTCATTCTTTTGAAGAAAATTCAAGAGACTTTTATAATCCAAATATGCCTTATTCTCTTGGTTTGGCATATATAACAGCCTTTTTAGAGACAAAGGAGCATGAGACCGATATTTTATGGTTAGATAGTTTCGATTTTTCCTATGCTCATAAATTAATTTTGTCTAAGATAAATGAATTTAAACCAGACGTGTTAGGTATTCAAATGTTTACGATGAACAGGGTTTCTTCCTATCGATTAATAGAAGATTGTTCTATAAAGTACCCAAACATGAAAATTGTTGTTGGTGGTATTCATGCTTCATCTATGCCTAACCAAATTGCAAGAAGATGCAAAAATGTTGTTGTAGTAGTGGGGGAGGGAGAAATTACTTTCTCAGAGTTATTATCTGCTTTTGAGAATGGGTATAATTTAGATGACATAAATGGCCTTGTTTATTGGAAGGATGGAAAAGTTGTTAAAACAGGAGAAAGAGAATTAAATTATAATTTAGATTCTTTACCACATCCAAAACATGAAGTTTTTTTTGATCATGAGCCAAAAAGAAGAACTGCCCACATCATAACAGCAAGAGGCTGTCCATTTAAGTGTTCCTTTTGTTGTTTACACGTTATTTCTAAATGTAAATATCGTGAAAGAAATATAGATGACGTAATAGCAGAGATAATAGAATTAAAAAATAAATATCCTAGGTTAAAAACAATACAAATTCATGATGATAATTTCACCTTAAATAATAACCGCATAATAGATTTTTGTAAAAAAATTATTGCATTGAATTTAGACATTGATTTTATAGCATCAGGAAGGATGAAACCTATGTCGGAAGAAATGTTATATAATATGGAAAAAGCTGGTTTTAAGAAACTAATGTTTGGACTTGAAACTGGTGCAGAAAAATTAATGCGGGGTACTCACAAAGGAATAAACAAAAAAGATGCAGAAAACTTATTTTATAAGTTGAAAAAACATAATTTTCTTATTACTACTTTTTTGATGTTAGGATTCCCAGGAGAAAACGAAGATACTGTAAATGAAACAATCTCTTTTGTTAAAAAATTGCAAAGAATTAGATACAACTATATTAGCGGTATTGGTATATTGTGGGTTTATCCCGGGACAGAGATCTATCAAATTATGAAGAACAAAAATTGTATTTCAGATGATTACTGGTTAACGGATGGAAATGTTCCATATTTTACCGTTGAACTTAACTATAGCACTTTAAAAAAATTTGAAAATAAAATGCTCGATCATCTTTCTATATTAAGAATTTTTACTTTCAAAGGTTTTATACATCATTTTTTGAGTATGCCGCTAGTTGTATTAAAATTTTTGATGCATAATAAATATCTAATTAAATCAATAACTGCAGAAACAATGAAACGACATTGCCCTTCCATCCTCAAATTCTATAAGCAACTGGACTTTGGCAAATTTTGACATGTTTAGGCTTCGGATATCACCTTTCTGTGAAACTCTGTGCGTAGTCTATGTTTTTAAACATGGAAAAAGCAATTGAGTTAGCATATGTTTAAAATTTGCTAAGGTCCAGTAAGCAATATAAAGGTGATAAGAACGTATAGTACGTTTTTGGTTTGTGTAAGTGATTTTTACTATAAAAACAAAATATTTTGTTTGAGCTGCCCTCAAAACCGTGACAATTATTATTATCCATATTACCTATTACGACAAAAATTATTCAAGTCTAATGTTCTTTTAAATACTTACGATTATTTTAATAAAAATTCTGATGAATATCATAGCCTGATTTTTTTTGATATCCCTCGAAATATTGATACTTTACTAAAATTTCATAAGAATATGGATAAATTTTTGGTAATTTTTGAGTCTGAAGTTACAAAACCAGATAATTGGAATAGAGAAAAACACAGATATTTCAAAAAAATATTCATCTGGAACGATAGGTGGGTAGATGGAAAAAAATACATTAAATTTTATTGGCCCAATAAGATTCCTCAAAACTTGGACTTCGATTTAAGAAAAAAGACCAAACTTTGTGCTATGATAGCACAACATAAATTCAAAAAACATCTACTAGACTTATACACAGAAAGAGTAAAGGCGATTCGCTGGTTTGAGCAAAATCATCCAGAGGATTTTGATTTGTATGGCGTAGGTTGGGATAAGCATTATTTTAAAGGCGTTTTATCAAGGTTAAACAGATTTGAAGTTTTGACCAAACTTTTAAAACCAAAATATCCTTCATGTAAAGGTCCGGTCAAATCAAAAAAAGAAATTTATGAAAAATACAAGTTTGCCATCTGCTATGAAAATGCAAGGGATATTCCCGGTTATATTACCGAAAAGATTTTTGATTGCTTCTTTGCTGGCTGTGTCCCTGTTTATTGGGGTGCACCAAATGTAACCGAATATATCCCTACAAATGCATTTATAGATAGAAGAAACTTCAAAAGCAATGACGAACTTTATAATTATCTTAAAAACATGCCCGATAAAGAGTATGTGAATTATCTAGATGCAATAAAGAATTTTATTGGAAGTGACAAAATCTATCTATTTAGTGCCGAGTATTTTACAGAAGCAATTGTAAGAGAAATATTAAAAGACATTGAAAAGCTTAGGAGTTAGTATGCCATCCCAAAAAAATAAAATATGTGATATAGTTTTAATTTCTCCAATAATGAGAGCTCATTGGGCATATTTACTATTCGCTTTATTATATTTGTCATCTTATCTAGAGATGCATGGCATTTCTACAAAAATTATTGATTTAAAAATTAAAAATAAAAAAAGATATATTGATACCATTTTGAAAATCATAGATGAAAGTAAACCTTTATTGATTGGACTGACATGCTATACTTCAGGATATAATTCAACAATGGAATTGGCACAAATTATTGGTTGCCTATATTATACAGATATGATAAGGGCCTCCCGGGGCGGGTATGACATTAGCGCCGACTTGAAAGAGTTTAATCAAAAGTTATCGTCTTTGCCGCCTAACGTACAAAGGGATGTTCGCATAGGCATTCTAAAAGCGCATGCAAAGGAATTGCTGCGGAGATCTCCCTTATGGAATATTGCAGGTATTAAAACACTGTGGAATAGGCTTAATATCTTATTTCAAGGAGATGGTGCAACAAAGTTTATACGAGGTAGTAGTGTCGGCGTTTATGATATTGCCAGTTGTGCCGACCATCTTGTTGAAATTGCTCAGGCACTAAAGCAACCCATAGATGCGTGGGATCCTCAGAAAAACCTTGATATCTAATGAATATTGGCATCGATTTGGTGGAAAGGAGAGGGGATATGGCTTATAGATTTACGAAATATATACCAAATGGGATTTAGCAAATGAGTAACCCAAACAGTATCTGCATCTGCATTCCCACATACAACGCCGAAAAGACCGTGGTGCAGACTGTTCGAAGCATCTTGAATCAAACATACCAAAATACGGAAATCCTTGTCGTGGATAACGTTTCTACGGATAATACTTTGGCTCTTTTGCGAGAATTCAACGACCCGAGAATAAAGATCCATGAGAACAACAAGAATGTCAGCGCGGAAGAAAACTTTAGCAGGTGCATTCAATTGGCTAATGGCGAGTACATTGCTATATTCCATGCAGACGATTTGTATATGCCCGATATTGTGCAAAAGCAGGTACAAGCCTTTCAAGACAATCCGACCATTGGTGCAGTTTTTACCTTAGCTAACTTCATCGATGATTCTGGTACAGTTATTGGGGAACATAGATTGCCGGTTGAGTTAAGGGGGAAAAGGATTTACTATTTTCCTGAAATATTTCTTTCGATATTGGAAAATCAAAACTTTTTGGTATGCCCTAGTGCAATGGTGAGGAGCGCAATATACAAGGAGCTGGAACCTTTTGACGGAAAGCGGTTTAAGACATCTGCTGACTTAGATATGTGGCTGAGGATCTTAGAAAAATACCCTATTGCTATTTTGGGTGAAAAACTGATTAATTATCGGGTCAGCCGTGCACATGGAAGTTACTGGTTCGGGTATTTACGTACCGAGCAGGCGGATTTTTTCAAGGTGATGGACTATTACTTGTCGGTCAAATCCACTGTTCTGGATATTCCTCGTGGTGCCCTAAATAAGTATGAATTTCTGAGAAGTATAGACAAAATAAGATGTGCGGTGAATTATTTGATTAAAGGCCAATCGCAAGATGCTAAAAAGTTGCTGAAAGAATCTTTTTCTGCTCCCGTCTTTTGGGGCGCAGTAGGAAAAATCAGGGGGCCCAAGATCCTAGCTTATCGGATTTTTAGCGCAACGCTTCTGGGTTTGGTTGATCTCGGCTTGGGGCAGCATCTGAGGAAGATTTTATATTGGTTTCTTTACATAAGAAAGAAGAAGTTTACATAAATTGTCGGCCAAGGATATAATGGTATTCACCGCCGCCTAAACTTATTTACATAAGACCTAAATAGCCTAATATTTAGCACTAATCTAGTAAATATTATTATGAAAAAGAAAAGAAGGATTATTAATACATTTTGGGATCTGGTGTGATTAAAAGAATAATTAAGAGGCATCTTCCTGAAAGAGCGATAGCTCTTTATATAAAGTTTAAACGGCGAAATAGAGATGATTATAATTGGTTAGAATATAGTAAACAATATTCCAAGCAAATCTCCGAGATAGAGAAAGAAAAAACCTTAATTTTACCTGAAAGGATGTACTCCATAGTTGAAGGAAAAATAGTGTTAGACCCATCTTTACTACCCCTTCACCCTAATCATAAAGTACTGTATGAAACAATATACGATTTAAAGCCATATTCATTATTAGAGGTTGGGTGTGGATGCGGTGACCATCTTGCTAACATTCAAAAGATACTGCCCGAAACTGAAATTAACGGTTGTGACCTTTTAGAAGAACAGATGAGATTTCTTCTATCTCGGCATCCGGATTTGAAAAACAATGCAAAATTATTTAGTCATGATATAACGGTTTCTCCCCCAAATATAAAAGTAGATTTACTTTACACTCAAGCAGTTATCATGCACATCCGGGGAAATAATCGTCACTTGAATGCATTAAGGAATATGTTTCACGTCTCAAAAAAATACATAGTTTTAATGGAAAATTGGGTCAGCCATAATTTTTATAATGACATAAGAAAAATTTCAAGAGAACCGAATTTCCCTTGGGAAGGCATCTATTTATATGTAAATGGCGATGGTAAACAAACTTTGATAATAATCTCAAACACTGTCTTAGATGGCTATAAAGAACTATATAGCAATAGGCAATTGGTTGGCAGTTCAATTTGA
>Ga0265594_1002076_pt1 | contig 14760 bp, 19 predicted proteins | sample saktaG_11_FD_190147 | JGI IMG/M metagenome (GOLD analysis project Ga0265594, IMG submission 190147) | Saline water microbial communities from Sakinaw Lake, British Columbia, Canada - sak_2011_5_24_80m | ecosystem: Environmental > Aquatic > Non-marine Saline and Alkaline > Saline ... | reverse complement strand
AGTAAGAGCAGGAATTTTTGGAAGTTATGCAAGGGGGGAACAAAAGAAAAATAGTGATATTGATATTTTAGTACAAACTTCAAAACCAATGGGTTTTGCGTTTATGGGAATAGAATTAGAACTTGAAGATAAATTAGGAATAAAAGTAGATTTGATTACTTATAAATCAATTCACCCTCTTTTAAAAAAATATATTTTATCTGATGAGGTAAAAATAATATGAAAAAAGAACCTTTAATTTTTCTTAATCATATTTTAGAAAAAGAAAGCAAGTGAAATTTTTTTTGTTGCTTACCATAACTAAAACAATTTATTTATTTTTTATTTTCTTTTTCTAAAGTTGCTACTTTAGAAAATTTTATATAGTGTGGTGTTATTAATGTAACATGGAACCAAAATTACAATTAGATATTGTTATTCAACCTGAAGGAAAAGGAAAATCTAAAATTTATAGTATTAGTTCTGTGCAAGTGCCTAATGTTGTAACTCAAGGAAAAACAGTTGAGCAGGCAAAAAAAAGATTAAAAGAGGCACTCTCTTTATATTTTGAAGAAGTTCCTGAAGAAAGAGCGAAAATTATTGGATTTATAAGACAAGCATATAATGCTCCTTTAATTTCTCGAATGTTAATTTAAAATAATTTCTAATTCTTTAGTTTTTATGCCTACTTCTTTACATTCTTTTATTAAATTTTGTCTAACAGCATTGCTTAATTTTTTTACATTAACTAAAACTATCGGTCTTTTTAAGCTTGGGTTTCGGTTTATAATAATGTGGTCTCCCCTTATTCTAACAATGTAGAAACCATGTTTCCTTAATATACTCATTATTTTTTTAATTATGGGTTTTAATCTTAAACTCATTTTAATCTTTTATTTTATGAGTTAACTTATTTTTATAAATTTTTACTTTTGAGATTTATTTTTTATCTTTTTCTTTGTTTTTTTTACTAAAGGGGTTACCCCCCCACAAAAAAGAAAGTTCTGTAAATATGTAGGGGTAATACAGATATATTTTAAAAAGTTTAATTAATTTTCGATAGCTTGCACAGGGCAAGATTCAATTGCTTCTTTTACGCAAGGAGAATCTTTTTGTTTTTTCACTTTTGATTTTCCTTTAGAATCTATTTCAAAAACTTCAGGGCAGATTGAAACACATAAACCGCAACCAACACATTTTTCTGAATTTATTTTTACCATTTTATATTTTAAGAAGATAAGTTTATAAATTTAATTCCTTTTTATTGATTATGGGTTTTATAAGAGGTAGTTTGTTGGTTTTAGTAAGTTTTTTACTTTTCTTAACATTTTTAATTGCGAACACTCTTTTAACAGTAACTTTGACTCTAGATTATGAAAATTTACAAGAAGATGTTGTTCCTGTTTTAGTTGATGTTGTTGAAGACCAAATTAATCTTTCTGGGAATCTTGAAGAAGGATTAGGTTTTGTAGAAAAATATTGTGAACAAAATTCTGAAATTGTTTTAGGAGAAGGAGATTTTAGTTTAGAAATCCCCTGTGGAAATATTAGTGATGGTTTTGATTCTGCTTTAGAACAGGGAATTTCAGATGCTGTAGAGAAAGTTTATTATGAAAAATATGATTGTGAATTTTGGGATTGTTTAAAGCAAGGAGACCCTCTTTTCTTAGTTTCTGAAAAAACACATGATTATTTGAAAGCAAAATTTTTACAATCTTTTTTAATTATTGCAGTTTTGTTGATACTTATTTTTATTTTAGTTAGTAAAAAATCAAATACATTAATCCTTTCTGGAAGTTTATTGATTGGTTCTTCAATTCCTTTTCTGGGATTACAAAAATTAACAGAATTTCTTTTAACAAAAAATCTTTTGCAATTTCTTGGGATTTTATTTTCAAAAGTTAATCTTGTTTTTTGGATAAGTTTTCTTACAGGAATTATTTTGTTAATTGTAGGAATTAGTTTTAGAATATTTGGAATTGGGTTAAAAATTACAGAAAAATTTTCTCAAAAAAAGCAAGAAGAGAGCAAAGATAAAAAGGAAAAACTTTCTGATAAAAAATTAGGAAAACCTAAAGAAGTTTCTATTGAAAAAGTTGAAAAGCAAGCAAATGAAAAAGTAAGGTTTATGGATAAGTTAAAGAAAAGATTAGGGAAGAAGTAATGAAATGAAAAAATTAATTTATATAATCCCTGGATGTGGGGAATTTACAAAAGAAAAAAAGTATCAAAGAGTTGGGTCTTTTTTTAAGAAAAAAGGATATTTTGTTAAATATGCAGATATTAAATGGAAATATAGGACAATGTCTGATTATGTTAGAGAATTTGAGGCGAAAGTTTTGAAGGATAATCCAACTAATTTTTCTATTTTAGGTTTTTCTTTTGGAGCAATGATTGCTTTTGCTTCTGTTATTAAATTAAAACCTAAAAAATTATTTTTGTGTTCTCTGTCTCCTTATTTTAAGGAAGATGTTTTTAAATTAAAATCTTGGCAGAAAAAAGCTGTTGGAAAGAAAAGAATCCAAGATGTTGAGAATTTTTCTTTTAAAAAACTTGTTAAAAATATTAATTGTAAAACTTTTTTATTTGTTGGAGAAAAAGAACTAACCTTAGTTACTGAGAGGGTTAAAGAAGCAAATAAAAAAATAAGAAATTCAAAATTAATTATTGTTCCTAATACAAAACATGATTTTGGAAATGAAAATTATTTGAGATGTATAAAAGATAATGTTGTTTGATTTTTTACTTCTCAATTCTTTCTAAAAAACTTTTTAAGAACTTTTTGTGGTCTTCTGTGTTTTTTACTTCTTGTAATTCGTAAAACTCTAAATTGTTTTCTTGTCTTTTTTCTGTTTTTACTCCTCTTCCTAATTTTGTATTTATTGGTTCACCTAATAATATTTCAGAATTAGATAAACTTGCAAGCTTTTTCGCTGTTGTCATTAAAGTTCCTAAGCTCATAAATTTCAATGCACTTTTTTCTGGTTTTATAATCATTGTTCCATAATTAAGAGAAATTCCAAATTCAATTTTTTGTTTTGCAAGTTTGTTATATTCATCAAGAATTAATTTTATTTTTTCTGCAATTTTTACAGCAACACTTTCATTTTTGAAAGTTCTTGTTTTTACTGGAGCTAAAATAAAGAAAATATCGCTTTGGTTTTCATATGTTGTTGCTTTATATTCTTCAACTGTTTCAACAATTTTTTGCAAGGTTTCTTCTGCATTTGTTTTTTGAGATTGGATTTTACTTAAATTTTTTATTTTAAGTCCAATAACACTTACGTTTTGTTTATCGCCTTTTATAGAAAGGGAAAGTTCTGCTTTATTTTTACTTTTTACTAAAGATTTTTCTTTTAGTGGAATTAAGTTTTCAGCTTCTTTTTTTTTGATTCTATTTTTAAAAGAAGGGAGGTATGCAAGGACTTTTTTATTATAACCTTTTTTGAAAATTATAAAAGTTACAAAACCCAATATTGCAATTATGAAAATCCAGGCAAAATAATATTTCACATTTCCTATTTTTGATCTTGCTTCTCTAATATCAATAACTTTTCCTGTTAATGAAATTTCTTCATTTAATTCTGTTCCTCCTTCGCTAATAACTTCCACTTGATATTTTCCATCTGGAGCTGTTAAAAAATATTTTTGTTCATTATCAACACCTAAACAAACATCAATGTTAAAAGATTCGTTTCCAATTTTTACTAAAATTGTTTTATTACAATATTCAACATTTCCTTTATTAATTATTGTAACTGTTCTATTTATTAATTCAACAGATATTTTTTCTTTTTCAAGGATTTTGAATTTTATATCTGCTTCTAATTTGTTTGAAATTCCATGGATTTTAAATTCTGAAGTTGGTTCATTATATTTAATAGGGAATTCAAATAATTCATCTGTTGCAATTGTTACTTGTTCTTGTATTTTGTCATTTGAATTTTTTATCGTTAATATTGCTGTTGTGTCTGGGATTTTTTCTCCTGTTTGATCGTGGAGAATTGCTCTTATTTGCACATTTGTTCCTGGTTCAACTTCTGAAGTTTCAAGAAGAATTTCTAAACTTGTTGGGACTTGTCTAATATATATATTTTTATTTAAAAAACCAGTATTTGTTTTTCCTCCGAGAGGGTCTTGTTCATATGCAATTAAGTTTATTAAATAAGCTCCTGCTTTAATTTTTTCTTCTAAATCTAAATTAACTAAAAAATACCCATTGTTTATTGTTTCAAGATAAATTTTTTCATCAGAGTTGTTTTGAACTAAACTCAATTCTACAAATCCATTTACTTGTTTTCCGTTTTCTTTTGTTGCATATCCTTCAAAAATAGCTTTTTCTCCTGGTTCAAAATCTGTTTGTTCAGATGAAAGTTTAATTGATAAAGAATCTGAAATTTTAAATTCTTCTGTTAATTGATATTTATCTCCAAGAATTGCTTTGATTTTACATTTTCCTTTTGAAGTCGTTATTAAATCTTTCATTAAAACTAAAGAAGTTTCCATTCGTTTTTCTTCTCCTGTTGCAAGACTTACGCCATTTTTATAAAAACCTAATTCACTTCCTCCACATAAAAGGTTTAATTCAAATAAACCATAAATGTCAGAAGTTGTTTTTATTGTTACAGGAAGATTAATCATTTCCCCTAAATTGTAAATTTCATTTGGTTGTGTGTTAAAAATTATTGTTGTTTCTGCAGATATAAAACTAATTAGAAAAATTGCACATGCTAGAAATATAAATATTTTCCTCATTTTATATTAAAAATAATGAATTGAGATTTATAAACTTTCTCGTGATTTTGTGTAAAATTTAAAAACTTGATTTTCTTGTGTTGTTTATGAAGATTTTGAATTTGCATGTAGATTATATTAAATTTAAGCCCTTGAAAAAAGCTTTAAAGAAAATAGCAGACCTTGCTGAGCATGAAAGAAAAGAAGTAGAAGTAAAAGAAGCCTTGGTTGTTTTAACAGCTGTTGAAAAATCTGATTCAAATGTTGAGAAAGTTGTTGAAGTTTTTGTTAAAAATGTAAGAGAAATTGCAGAGCAAGTTAAAACAGAAAACATTGTTCTTTATCCTTATGCTCATCTTTCAAGCAATTTAGGGTCGCCAGACTTGGCTGTTAAAGTTTTAGATGAAGCTGAAAAACAATTGAAAAAGCATTTTAAGGTTTCTCGAGCACCTTTTGGATATTATAAAGAATTTGAAATAAAAGTTAAGGGTCATCCTTTGAGTGAGTTAAGTAGAGAAATAAGAGTTGAAGGAAAGGAGGTGGGGGAGAAATATGATTCTGAATTAAGTAAAGAAGAAAGAGCTCGACTTTTGAAATCAATGACTAAAAATAAAACACAATCAATTCCAGGTAAAGGGGGTCTAAAGAGTAATGTAGAGTTGGGTAAGGAGCTTGACTTGTATATTATTAATGAGGTTGTTGGAAAAGGTTTGCCTTTATTCACTCCAAAAGGAACTTCAATTTTGAGAAGAATGAGAAGATTTATTGAGGATGAAGAACTTAGAAGAGGTTACGAATATACACAAACACCAATAATGGCAAAGAGTGATTTATATAAAATTTCAGGACACTGGCAACATTATAAGAAAGACATGTTTGTCTTGGATGTTTATGGAAAAGATTATGCATTAAGGCCAATGACTTGTCCGTTTCAATTTGTTTTGTTCAAAAGAAAAGTTAGAACTTACAAAGATTTGCCAAAGAAGTATGCTGAAATAGCTACACTTTATAGAAAAGAGCAGACAGGCGAATTAAGGGGTTTGACTAGGATGTGGCAGTTTAATCTTGCTGATGCGCATATTATTTGTGATGAGAAACAATTAGAAAAAGAATTTGAAAAGGTTTTGGATTTGATTAATTTTGTTATGAAAAATCTTGGAATTGATGATACTTGGTATAGATTTTCTAAATGGGATTCAAAGAATGAAAATAACAAATATGTAGATAATCCAAAGGCATGGGAAGAAAGTCAAAAGGCAATGAAAAAGATTTTAGATAAACTTGGTTTGAAATATTTGGAAGCTGATGATGAAGCTGCTTTTTATGGGCCCAAACTAGATTTGCAATTTAAAGATGTTTATGGAAAGGAAGATACTTTGTTTACAGTGCAAATTGATTTTGCACTTCCTGAGAAATTTGATTTAACTTACATTGATGATAAAGGTAAAGAGAAAAGACCAATGATTATTCACAGGTCCTCTATTGGTGCTCCTGAAAGAACTTTATCCCACTTGCTTGAATTAACTCAAGGTAAAATGAAATTATGGATATCACCTAATCAGATTAAAGTTATGACAATGAATAATTCTGTTAATGATTATGCAAAAGAAGTTTACAACAAACTTTTTGAGGCCGGTTTTGAGGTTGAGCTTGATGATAGGAATGAGTCTATTGGAAAGAAAGCACGCGAAGCTCAGATTCAGAAGTTTAATTATTTGGTAACTATTGGTGATAAAGAAGAAAAAGAAAATACTTTGGCTGTGCGAATTCGTGGTGATAAAAAGATTGAGAAGATGACTTTAGACGAGTTTAGTGAAAAGTTGAAGGTTGAGATTAAGGAGAGGAGATGAAAGAGAAGTCTTTTTTAAATTGGGTAGGTCCTGTGATAATTTTGGGAGGAATTATTCTAATCTTTCTTGAGAAATTAAATTCCAACCTTTTTTTGTATTTTGTATTTATATTTGTTCTTTTTATAATTTATGTTGTTTTTATTTTGATTAAAAATTTAATGAAAAATAATAAGAAATCTTAAAAACTCTTTTCCCTCTTTAGTTTTATGAACATTCAATTTTATTATGAAAAGTTGCAGAATTCTAAAGAATATCAAAAATTTGTGAAGGAAAATCCGAAAGCTTTTTTGTGTTCTGGATTTTTTATAATTGATAAAAAAGGTAGTGAAAATAAACAACATTTTGATTTTTATTGCATACTTCCTTCCAATAAATTACCTACTTGCTCACGCTCGCAGATTAATAAAAATTTTTTTAATGATAATCATGTTTCAGCGAAGAAATCTGACGAAGTCGATTTCGAAGTAAATAATGAGCGAGATGTGAAACAGCGAGGTAAACTTTTTAGTTTTGAATTAGAGAATAATTGTAATAAGGTTGAAGTTGAACAAATTGGTAAAAAGGTTCTTGAAAAACTTGAACTTAGTTTTGATTTTGATTTTAAAGAAATTGAAAAATTGATTTTAGATAAAATGAATGCTGAGAAGATGAATAGCAAAATTGAGAAAATGCTTTTTTCTCTGCAAAATATTAAAGGAAAAAATATGTTAATTGGAACTATTTTTATTTCAATGTTTGGGTTATTGCAAGTTCATGTTGATGTTGAGAAGAACAAAGTAATTTTATTTGAAAAGAAAAGCTTTTTTGATATGATTAAAGTTGTGAAGAAGTAATAGGTTTATTTTCTTTATACACTGGAAACTCCATAAGAATATCTATCATTCCCCTCCCCATTTCTTCAAAAGAATTATTTAAAAGTTCTTTTGTTTCAATTTTTCCTAATCTCAAGCCTTTTGCTTTTTCTAATGTTTTTTCTAAACAATCTTGAGACCCTAAGAAGGTTCCAAGTAAAGAGTAACAAGATTTAATATAAGCTTCCCTTTCTTTTTCTGAAAAACCTAACTCTCTCATGAGTTTTGAATAATGATATGTAATTATATCAAATTTTGGTTTACACATGTTTTTTAGATTGTTTTTTGGTTTAAATGTTTTATTGAGATGCAAAATACATTTTCTAAAAATTTTCCTACATTTTCCCTACAATAAAAACAATGTTTTTTTCTGAATCACCTTTTTTAAGAATTTTAAAACCTGTTTTTTTAAATAAGTCATAAATTTCTTTGTCGTCGTAAAGATAATAATATCTTTTTGCTTTATTCCGCCAGTTTATGAAAATTTCTTTTTGTTTTTTTTGAAACCATTTTGAATTTTTATTCCAAACAGAGATTTTTGCTTTTGCTCCTTTTTTTAAAACTCGGTAAAGTTCTGAAATTGCTTTTTGCCTTTTTTCTTTTGTTTCAATACAATGGAGTGAAGCTAAGAAAATTGCAGAATCAAAAAAATTGTTTTGAAAGGGAAGTTTTTCAGCTTTTGCTTTTACTAATTTTACATTTAATTTTTTTGCTTTAGGTTTTGCAAATTCTAACATTTTTCTTGAAAAATCCACTCCATAAAGTTTGCCATTTACTTTTGTGAAATTTCTTCCTGAACCACAACCTAAATCAAGAATATTTCCTTTTTGTTTTTTTAAAAAATTAATTGTTTTTTCATCTGGAACTTTTCTAAATTCAGCCCATTCTTCTGCAATTTTATTCCAAGCTTTTTTTTGTGATTTCATATTTTATCTAAAGGGCTTTCAACATTCTTTATTGATGCTTGTGAAATTTGCGTGTAAATTTGAGTGGTTCTTATGGATGAATGTCCAAGTAGTTTTTGAATAATTCTTAAATCAGTTCCTTGTTCTAAAAGATGTGTCGCAAAACTATGTCTAAGTAAATGAGGATAAACTCTTTTTTTAATTTTTGCTTTTCTTCCAGCATTTGAAACAATTTTTTGAATTGATTTTATTGTTAATTTCCCACCGCGATTAGAGGAAAATAAAATGCTGGAATTATTTATTTTTGAATAATTTTCTAAATCTCCTTTAATTGAATTGGGTATTTTTACAAATCTATCTTTTTTGCCTTTCCCCAGATTTACCTTAATTAAATCTTCTTCAAAATTTACCTCTTGTTTTTTTAAGTTTACAATTTCCGAAACTCTTAATCCTGTTCCATAAAGAAGTTTGATTATTAATTTGTGTTTTGTATTTTCTGTTACATCTAACATTTTTCGAACTTCTTCAATTGTTAAAATATCTGGGATTGTTTTGTTTCTTTTAGGTTTTGGAATATTTATTTTTTGATTAAGGATATTCTCAAAGAAGAATTTTATAGCAAATAAATCCTTTGCAACTGTTGAAGAATTTTGGTTGTTTAATTTTCCAAGAATATATTTTTTAAAAATCTCTTCATTAATTCCTTTGTTTTTAGAATATTCCAAAAATTTATCTACAGAAAAAAGATATCCTTTTATTGTTTTTTTAGAATAGTTTCTTAATTTTAATTCTTTTTCTAATTTTAATAAAAGTCCTTGTGACATAAAATAAATAAATTTTAAATATTTATAAAAGTTCTCTTTTTTATCCAATATTGTTTGGTACTATCTAATAAAGTAGATAGTACGGCTTGTTAAAGAAAATATTTCCACTTTCTCCGTCGCTGTTTAAACTTTTACCGTCGGAGATAAATCTCAAATTCTGATTTTGATATCTTCGTTTAACGCTCCAATGCGAAATTAAAATTGTCGCATAACCAAGGATAAAAGGTTCGCTTCGCTCTCCCAAATTTTTCATTTAATTAGAAATAATCTTTTTAGAAAAACAAATAACTTAAAATCTACTTTCTTTTCTTTGTTCTTGATTTAGCAAGATTAATTAATCTCTTAACTTTAGAAACCTTGCTTCTCTTGGTTGCTTTTCTTCCACCAACTTTCTTTTTTGATTGTTTTTTCTTTACCATTTTTATGATTAGGACTCGGTGAAGAAGTGCCTTAAACACCCGACGAAATTAATCTTAACCTATCATCATGCTTTAAAGGTTATCTTCTTCGTGCCATAGGGCGAAGCTTAAAAGGCACAGGTTTCGTGGGGAGAGTTATAGTCCTTTCTCCTCATTAATAGCTAAGCACCAAACAGAGGCTTTTATGGTCACATCCTTTTCCAGGACAACCGATAAAAAATACTAGAATCTGAACTATTTAAAGATGAATAACTACTTTAAAATCATTAAAAAATTTAAAAAAAGATTATTTCATCTTCTTTCTTAAAAAGAAAGAAGCAAAAAAAGCGCGTGTCTCTCTAATACATTGCCCACCCAAAAAATATTATTTTAGAATTAATACAAACGGCATTCTCAAAAACTTTGATTTTTTGCCTTCGGCATCGTTGCACTAAAAATCAATCCCTCCAAGTATTCGGGAGAAACTAACAGGGCTTAAAGGGTTTCGTTCGGTTGCACCTCACTACACCCAAATTCAATTTCAGCTCTGAAAAAATTTCCAGCTCTGTTTCACGAGGGAAATTTTTTCGAGGAAATTGAACTTTCCTTATCCCCGATGTTATGTCTAATTGAGTTTGATTTTTAAAGACGGACACGCGCTTAGTCCTTTCCGGACAGATAGCCAAAACTTTCAGTTTTGAAATTTTATTTAGAAATAATCTTCCCCCACGGCAGACTCGCAGATTTTTCTTTCAGAAAAATAGACAACAAAAATCAAAGATTTTTGAGATTTAGGTTGTGCATATATACCCAAAACGAAAGATTTAAATAGTTTAATGACTACATATTCATAACTAAATAAGCATTAAAGTGCTGGAGGAATCAAAATGCCACAAGGAGATAGAACAGGTCCAAACGGACAAGGGAGCATGACTGGAAGAGGAAGGGGTTTTTGCGCAGGGTTTAATGCACCTGGTTTTATGAACTCTGGTTTTGGAAGAGGAAGAGGATTTAGATGGAGAGCAAGAGCTATTCAACCTATACCCCTGCAACAAGTCCAACCAGCAGTTATAACAGAGAAGCAAGAAAAGCAATTTTTAGAGCAAGATCTAGTAGCTCTAAAAGAAGAAATGAAAGAAATAGAGAAAAGATTAAAAGAATTAAAGGATTAGTTAAATAATGGTAAGACCAATAAGAACTAGAAGAATCTTTTTTCAGCCAGATGTAACTTACTTCAAACCAGCGGGAATTCCTATGGCAGATTTAAAGGAAACTGTATTGAGTTTTGATGAATTAGAAGCCATAAGACTGATAGATTCTGAAAAAATGGAACAGCATAAGGCCGGGGAAAAAATGAAGATAAGTCAGTCTACTTTATCAAGATTGCTTAGAACAGGAAGGAAAAAATTAGCCGATGCTATAATAAATGGTCAGGCAATTAAAATTCAAGGAGGTAACTTTAAAATGGCACAACCAAGAGGCGGGCGTTTTAGGGCACCAGCAGGTGGAGGCAGAGGCAGAATGGGCGGATTTGCAGGAGGTCCAGAAGGAATCTGTAAATGTCCAAAATGTGGATATGAAGAACCACAAGTAAGAGGTCAACCCTGCATGAATAAAAAATGTCCAAAATGTCAAACCAAAATGACAAGAGGATAAAAAAGAGAAAAATGAAAAGAATCCATAAAAAAAGCATAATTGTAAGTTTATTTTTTATAGTTATAATTTTTAGTTCACTTACTTTTGCATTTGCACAAGGCTCAGACGAAAGTCAAAAAGATATAATTTTAGCCACGTATATTACAGGCCTTGGATGCCCAAACTGTGCTTATACGGATCCTATTTTATTATCAGAATATACTTCAAAATATCCTAATTTAATAATAGTAGAATACGAAATTTATAATTTAAGGGCAAGCAATCAAGATATAGCTAATCAATATTTTGAATCCTATATCCCAACCACGAGGGCAGGAGTTCCTCTTATAATTTTTAACAAAGACAATATTGAGTTAGGAAGATTTCAGGTAATAGACTCTAATGAAATAATTGAAACAATTTATTCAAACGATTATCCTCTGCCAGATGGCTCATCTGTTAATTTTGAAAATCTAGACTTAACGAGCTTACAAGGAAAAGTAAAGATTTGGACAAAAAACAGAGTTTTAATATCTGGCAATAAAGGGGATAATGAATTATTAAAACATCTTTTAATAACTGAAGAAATAGAACCTCTTTTGGAAAATATTGACTTTGAAGAGATTGATCCTGAGGCAGTCCAAGTTTCTGATGGCCAGATTGAGTTTTCTCATGCTGTTAAAGTTAACGATTGGATTTTACAATGGAATGGGGAATCTTCTTCTTATATAAGTGAAATCTCGCCAGATACAGAAGGGATAAATCATATAACTGAATCTCCTTGGAAATCTTGGTATTGGGGAATAATCTTATTTTTATTTGCTGTAACTTCTTTTTTAATCTATAAATTTGAAATTGTGAAAAAATGTATGTGTATCTGTTTAAGTGAGAAACAAAAGAATTATTTGATTATCAGTATTTCAGTATTATTCTTAATAGGATTTTTTATTTTAGCTAAAAATGTTTCTCCGGAATTTTTAGAAAAATTAGGGTATACTCTTCCACTCCCAATTTTTACTTTTTTTATTGCCTTGGTAGATGGGTTTAATCCTTGTAATTTGTTTGTTCTTACTTTGTTATTGGGATTATTAGTTTCTGCTTCACATTCAAGAAAAAGAATTTATGCTATTGGTTATACTTTTATTTTTGTTGTTTTTATTGTATACTTTTTGTTTATGGCTGCTTGGTTAAACATCTTTAAATACATAGGATTTATAACACCCCTACGGATAGGAATTGCTTTAATCGCATTAATTGCAGGAATAATTAATTGTAAAGAGTTAGTTGCATTCAGAAAAGGAATTACTTTAATGATACAAGAGCAACATAAAGGTCCATTATTAAAAAGAATTGAAAAAATGAAAGAAATAATTGTTAATGGATCTATGGTAACATTAATTTTAGCTTCTGTGAGTTTAGCTGCTTTTGCTTCATTAGTAGAGCTGCCTTGCACTGCAGGTTTTCCTATTATTTATACAGGCGTATTAACTGGCAAGATGTTAGCAAATAGTTTTTCTTATTACTTGTATTTATTACTTTACAATTTCATTTATGTTATCCCTCTTATAGTCATTATCACAATATTTGGGTATACTCTTAAAGGAAAACAAGTAACTCAAAGACAAATGGCAATAATCAAATTTATCGGTGGATTGATAATGATACTTTTGGGATTAATACTTTTAATTAATCCTGGTTTAATCGGAATTGGTTTTGGATAATGAAATTACTAATAGCGATAGATGAGAATAGAGGAGAAAATTCTAAGCTTAGTGAACACTTTGGGCATTGTCCCTATTTTGCAATTTATGACACAGATTCAAAAAGATTAGTAATTGTAAAGAATGAATTAGAACATACAAATCCTAATCTTTCTCCAGTTGATCAAATAATGAAATTTAAACCCGATGTTGTTTTTACCTTGGGTATTGGACAAAGAGCAATAAAATTGTTTAATGAGAAAGAAGTAAAACTTAGAACAGGAAATTATAAAATTGTTAAAGAAGTTATCACAAATATTGATAATCTTAAGGAATTAAAATCGGAGTGCAAGCATTAAAATGAAACAAGAAACATTCAAACAATCAGTAGTTAAAGCCGCAAAAGGATTATGGATAGCATTTCCTATGATTCTTGGTACAATTCTCTTAATAAGTTTAATATCTGTATTAGTCCCAAAATCGTTTTACTTTTCTGTTTTTAGCAAAAACTCTTTTTTAGATTCATTTATAGGAAGTTTAGTTGGAAGCATATCCGCAGGGAATCCAATAACTAGTTATATCTTTGGGGGAGAAATGTTAAAGCAAGGAGTAGGGCTTATAGCAGTTACGGCTTTTCTAGTTTCTTGGGTAACTGTTGGGATAATACAACTTCCAGCAGAATCTGCAATTCTTGGAAAAAAATTTGCAATACTTAGAAACATTAGTGCATTTATACTTTCAATTATTGTGGCTATTCTCACGGTATTGATTTTGGGGGTATTAGTATGAAGTTTAAAGAAAAAATAAAAAGAATCCCAAAGTCATGGTACTTTCTAATATCAATTGTATTTATTTACTTTTTATTTTCTTTATTTAACAAAGAAGTTTATTTAGGCAGTTTAAATTTTTTTAATGATATAATTTTAAAGATTATTCCTATCTTTATTTTAGTGTTTGTCTTAATGTCTATTTCTAATTATTTTATCACTCCTGATTTTGTAATAAAACACCTAAAGGAGAAAGGAATTAAGAAATGGTTTTTTGTGATTATAGGAGGAATTTTATCTTCGGGTCCAATTTATATGTGGTATCCTCTTTTAGCCGACTTAAGAAATAAGGGATTAAACTATGGATTAATAGCATGTTTTTTGTATAACCGAGCCATAAAAATACCTTTAATTCCATTAGCAATAGTTTATTTTAGTTGGCAATATATTATTATTCTCTTGGTTGTTATGGTTTTTGCATCAATTATTCAAGGAGTTTTGTTAAATAAATTAATGGAGGTTAAAAAATGAAAATCGCAATTGCATCTGAAGGAAAAAATTTAGATTCAGAAATAAGTCAAAGAGGAGGAAGAGCCCCATATTATCTTATTTTTGAAGATAAAAAATTAGTAGAAACAATAAAAAATCCATTTGCATCAGGTTCTGGAGGAGCAGGTTTTTCAGTAGCTTATATGCTTGCAGAAAAAAATGTAAAACTTGTTGTTGCTGGAAAAGTTGGAGGAAATATGGAATCTGCTTTGAAAGAAAAAGGGATAAATTTTAGAGAAGAGTCAAATAAAAAAGTTGAAGAAGTTATTTAATACATTACATCAAAACTATTTCTTCTTTTAGAAAAAGAAGCAAAAGCGAGTCTGCCACCCCCAAGATTATTTCTATTTTCTTTTTTAGAAAAAAAGAAACAAAAAAGCGCGCGTGCCCTAAAAGTTAGTCTTCTACGAAGATGATTTATAGAATAAAACTCAAACTCAACTCTGCGGTTTTTTCTCTACAAGAAAAAATCCTCGGGGACGTCTTGCAGACTTTCGCTTCGCTCACCCAGACATAACAGCGATTAAAGAGAAAATCCCTGCAGGATTTTCCCAAATTCAGTTTTCAG
>Ga0265594_1002075_pt1 | contig 14765 bp, 10 predicted proteins | sample saktaG_11_FD_190147 | JGI IMG/M metagenome (GOLD analysis project Ga0265594, IMG submission 190147) | Saline water microbial communities from Sakinaw Lake, British Columbia, Canada - sak_2011_5_24_80m | ecosystem: Environmental > Aquatic > Non-marine Saline and Alkaline > Saline ... | reverse complement strand
TACGTACCTAGACAAACCATGCTTTCTTGCCTTCTTCCATTTATTTTACTAAACTATAAAATTAATAAATAAATGGACCTTTTTTATTAGTTTTTATTATTTTTGCAAACATACGAGACAAACTGCTATTATTACATTATTATTGTGCCAATAGAACATTTTTCGACTTTTATCGGAATTTTCAACCGTAATTATCAAAACTGTTGACTGAATACTAATTTGCTTTCAGCAATTTTTTAATAAATATTTTATTATTTGAGAGCTTTAAAAAGTAGATACCTTTTGATATATGCTCAATATTGTTGATTGACAGATAGTTATATCCATTGATTTTCAGAAGTTTTTTTTCTGTATATATTTTTCTGCCTGTAATATCGTATAATTCAATATTTATTGTCTGGATATATTCTGAATAAATGACAATATATATAATATTAACAAATGGGTTTGGAAATACAGTTGCTGAGTTTTGCAAGTCAAGATTACCAATATCAAATCCTGATAAAATCATATTAGCGAGTGCAAAGTTTGGAATGCCATATCCTGTAATAAAATCTGGATTATTATACTGACTACTGCTTTTTTCTATAGCATTGATTATTTGCATATTTGTCAGGTCTGGATGTGCCTGCCACAGACAAGCTGTCATTCCGGCTATTATTGGCGAAGAAAAAGAAGTTCCGTTTCCCGCCCATATATCTCCTAAAGGTGATGCCACAATAGCTTGTTTTGCCTGTGCTACAATGTTGGGCTTAATTCTTCCATCATAACTGGGTCCTGTAGAACTAAAGTCAGCATAGATTCCGTTGCTGTCAACGCCACCAACTGTTAATACACTATCTCCGTCAGCAGGTGCTCCGATATATTTCCATGGAGAATCGCCTGAGTTTCCGGCACTGTTTACAACGATTATTCCTTTACTTGCAGCAATATCAGCTCCAATAGTTATACGGGTAGTATTGCCGTTCATATCAACGTAAGTATGATTTTGTAAGCTATCGTCAAAAGTTGTATATCCAAGAGATGAGTTTATGATGTCAGCTCCAACACTATCAGCAAATTCTGCTGCTGCAACCCAGTTATCTTCTTCAATAATATATTCTGAGTCAGCATCTTCGCTCCTTAACAGCCAAAAGTTTGCTTTTGGAGCAGTGCCTATTATTTTATAAGGATAATTTCCTCCCATCAAAGAGAGAACCATCATCCCATGTGAATGTTTGTTAAAGACATTTCCGTTTTGTTCAACAAAGTCATGGACACCTGATATTTGATTATTTTTCCATAAACTATCAAAAACATGCAAAGAATCAACACGCAAAAAACCGGCGTCAAGTATGGCAATAGTCATTCCTTCTCCTTTGTATCCAGAGTTATGAATATAATCTCCTGCTATCATATTTATCTGATTATATGAATAACCATAATTATATGCCTGATTTGACGATATAGTTTTGTCATTTTTGTTTAACAGTTGTTTTTTTGTTGTATTTATAATTTTGAAATCAGCAGGAAATTTTTTTGTATAGTATTTTTCTTTTGTTTTATTAACGAGTTTTTGAAATTTTGAGATTTTAAGCACAAAACTAAAAGAATTGATTTTTTCGAGAGCAATGGAATCGGTTGTATATATTGTAACAGCATTAAACCATTTGGATTTGTTTAAGATAGTTACACCTGTATTTTTTATACTGTCAATATATGCCGGATTTACCGGTAAATCATTTTGTCGGATATTTATGTTTTGTTTTTCTCTTCTGTCAATAGCTTTTTGAGATAAATATTCACAAGGATTATCAATAGAATAAGGGGAATTGTTTTTATCAGTAAATTGTATTAGATATTTTGATGGAGCTATTTGAGATATACCAATATAACTTACAAAAAATAAAGCAAAGATTAATAGATATTTTTGCATAGGTTAGATGTTGAAAAAATGTTAAGGTATCAATTATTGAGTCCATTCCGAAAAATTAATTAGGCAACTAACGAATTTCTGTTGCCGACTGTTGACTACTAATTGCCGATTGTTGATTGATAATTGATAATTGATAATTGTTGATTGCTAATTGTTGATTGTTGATTGCCGACTGTTGACTGCCGACTGTTGACTGGTTACTGGTTTCCATAAGAGTTAATAGTATATGAATAGTCCACACCTTTTGTTATAACTCCTGTAATTTCTTTTTCAAGGTGAATAAATTTTTTATAAATCATACCTGTATTTTTAGCATATACTTCTATTGAGTAGTCCTCGCTGATAAGTGTTGTTATATCTTTTTGCAAGACAGTAAGAGTAGAATCAAAAGTTATTCCGTTTATTGAATAAGGAACATCAACATTTATATATTTATAAGTTTGTGAATCATAAGTATTATAAATATTTCCATCCCATTTTTTACTTATAATTACAGGAAAGACGAGTTTTACAAATCTTACATCTTCTTCTACTTTTTCAGCAGTTGTATTATTAAGATTACAATACCATACATCTTTAATAGACCAGTTTAGTGTGTCATTATTTCTTTTGTATCTTTCAATCCTTTGTGTCTTTCTGTTAGAATCATCTATAAAAGATGACTCTATATATTCTTTTATTTGGAAGTTGAAAGTATCAATATCTCCTGTAAAACCGTCATAATTAATAGAATACACATCATATATTATCCATTTGCCTGTGTTTACAGGAAAGTATTCATATTTAAGATCAATCGGGGGCAAAGTAGATTTTTCTTCACATGAATAAGTTATTAGTAACAGAATAATTATTATTGATATGATTTTGTTTGTATATTTCATATGTTTATATTTTCGTAATTAGCTGATATTTAAGCAGTTACAAATTTAAGATTTAAGGTTCAATTTTTATTTTTTTACTCACCCCTACCTCTCTACTAGTAGAGAGGGGTTAGGGGTGAGTAAAAAATATTGGATAATTTTTTGTTCTATATTTCAAGTTTCTAATTTCAATTTATTAATATAATCATTCTCTTGTGTGTTAAAAATTTATCATGTATATTTCATCTATTTATATTTTTAATAAGATAAAAATTTTCATTTCAAAGCACAAAGTTCAAAGTTTGATGTTTCGATTTTTTAATCACCACATTACCACATCAGCTAATCACCACATCAGCACATCACATTTATTTGTTAAGGTTTAAGTCCTTTTCTTTTGTATCCATAGGTATTATTGTAGATCTGTGATAATTAGCATCATTTTTAAATAATTTACGATAAGTAATATGTCTTTTAGCAAAGACAGCTCCAACAGATTGATGTAACTGTCCCATTTTTGGATTAAAATCACCTACCCATGAGAGTTCCAACTCTGTATATTCAGGTCTTTTTTTCATCTTTTTATCAAGATGCCAAAAGATAGCTGACTCTACACCTGATTTTTGATATTTAGGGACAACACCCATAATTACAATCCTTGCCCTTGTTATAGTTCTTTTATGTTTAAGATATAAAAATTTTAGTTTATTATAGAGATTCATTTTTCCGTTCAAATGTTTTAATATTTGATTTACATCAGGAAACATAATAAAAAGTGCAATGGGCTGATTATCATGATATGCAAACCAAATAAATTCTTCTTCAAGAACAGGTCTTAATCCATTTATTGTTTCTTCCAAATCTTTTTTATTTATTGGCACAAAGTTTTCATGAAATTTCCATGCCTCATCATAAACTTTCTTAAAATCATCAATAAACTCGTCAGTTTTTTTTAAGTTAAGATGTCTAAATTCAAATTCCGGTTTGTTAGCTATCCATTCAGCAATTTTCCAAAATCTTTCAGGAAATTTCTTTTTTAAGTCAAGATGATTAGATACTTGCTCAAAATAAAATTTAAAACCATAATCTTCAAATAAAATTTTGTAATATGGAGGATTATATTGCATTCCTAATCCGGGCTGAGTAAATCCTTCGGTAAGTAATCCCCAGAAAATATGATTTTCACCAAAATTAATAGGACCATCCATTGCTTCCATTCCTTTTTCTTGCAACCATTCCTTGCATTTATCAAAAAGCATAAATGCTAACTTTTTATCATTAACACATTCAAAAAAACCCATTCCTCCTGTTGGCTGGTCAAAGTTATAAGCTTTTTTTCTGTTTATAAAAGCAGCAACACGTCCTGTCAAATTTCCTTTATCATCTTTCATTATCCACCTGATAGCTTCACCATTTTTAAAAAAAATGTTCTGCTTTGGATCAAATATGCCATTTATCTGACTGTCTAAAGGACAGACCCAAAATTTGTCATCTTTATATATAATACGGGCAACATCAAGAAACTCTTTTGCTGTCTTTTTATCTTTTACTTCTATGATTTCCATTTTGGTTTATCTTTTATAAATTAAAAAACAAAAATACATTTTTTATTTAAATTAGATATTAACCTGAATAATTACTTCGTGAGATCGGTTATTCGCTTCGCTCAACAACTAATAAAAATGGATATAAGCTCATTATTCTCATCTATAACTGTTTTTTGTTTTTCAATTGCAATTAGTTTTATTATTTTTAATTTTAATTTTTATAACCTGTCAGAGTTCGTAGAACCTGACAGAGTTTAGTATTCATTATTCAATTTTATAATCATCTGTAATGTGTTGATTATAAACAACTTAGCACCACAATTTATTGTGGTGGTTAAAATTCAAATACAGTTCTCTAAAAGTCGGCTTAAAGCCGACTTCCAAAATAATTTACTGATTTTAATACACCATTCTAAAGAATGGTGCTAATCTGATATGCTCTTAACTAAATGACATTGCCATGAAGGACAGGGCTAATGATAATAAAATATAATTTAATTTATGAATAATTCAAATTAATAAAACAAGTTTAATATATTTGCATAGTTTATAAAAACCATTTTAAATAGTGAAAAAACTTCATATTCTAATTATAAAGTCATATATAGGACCTTTTATAGCGACATTTTTTGTTGTGTTGTTTATTTTATTAATGCAATTTGTATGGAAGTATATAGATGATTTGGTTGGCAAAGGACTTGATTTATATACTATCGCTCAACTTTTATTTTATGCGGCTTCAACATTTGTTCCTCTTGCATTACCACTTGCAATATTGCTCTCGTCATTGATGACATTTGGTAATCTTGGTGAAAATTTTGAACTGGTTGCTGCAAAAGCTGCGGGAATATCACTTCGTAAAGTAATGACACCGCTTATTTTTATGTCAATAATAATAAGTGGTATTGCTTTTTATTTCTCAAATAATATATTGCCTCTTGCAAATCTTAAAATGGGTTCATTGCTGTTTGACGTAAGAGAACAAAAGCCTACCCTTAATATTAAACAGGGAGTATTTTATAAAGGAATAGATAATTATGTTATTAGAATAGGTGAGAAAGATAAAAATGGAAAAGATATTAAAGAAGTGATGATTTATGACCATACAGACAGAATGGGAAACACAAATTTAACAATAGCAAAATCAGGTAAAATGGAGGTAACTCCGGATAAGAGATATCTTATCTTTACTCTTTATAATGGATGTAATTACCATGAAGATATAAAAAACAGAAAGAGAAATAATACATATCCTTTTCAAAAAATTAAATTTAAAGAAGAACAGTTACGTTTTGATTTGTCAGGATTTAATTTAACACGAACAAATGAAGATTTTTTTAAATCTAACTACAAAATGTTAAATTTAAAACAACTGCAAACAGCTGAGGACTCTTTAACTCTTAATTATAATGAAAAAAGAGAAAGTTTTGTGTCAGATATAGTTAATAAACTACATTATTACTCAATGATTGATACAAATAAATATGCAAATATTGATACAATCGCTAGTTTAAAAAATGATTTTTTTTCTGATTTTACAAAAAAAGAAAAAATAAATATTGTAGAAACAGCTATAAATATTGCAAGAAATACAAATGATTATATATTTTTCAGAAGAGAGAGTTTTGAAATAGGAACTAAGTTTATAATTAAACATCAAATTGAATGGCATAGGAAATTTGCTTTATCATTTGCTTGTTTTGTCCTGTTTTTTATTGGTGCTCCATTAGGAGCTATTATAAGAAAAGGTGGTATGGGAATACCTCTCGTTGTGTCTGTATTAATATTTGTTGTGTTTCATATTATGTCTATAATTGGAGAAAAGTTTGCAAGAGAACAAGTATTAACACCTTTTCAGGGAATGTGGGTTGCTTCATTTATTATGTTGCCAATAGGAATAATGTTAACAATGAAAGCAATTACTGACTCATCAATATTAGACGCTGACTCATGGAACAAATTTTTTTATAAGATTTTTAAAAGAAAATAACTATAACACAAGACACAAGACACAAGACACAAGACACAAGACACAAGACACAAGACACAAGACACAAGACACAAAGGCATAAGGCACAAAGGCGTAAGGCATAAAGCCAAAAGCTAAAAGCCAAAAGCCAAAAGCTAAAAGCTAAAAGACACAAGTATCAAGACAAAAAATTTAAAACATTGAACTTTGTGCTTGGAACTTGAAACTCTAAACTCTAAACTGAAAATATGAGAATATTACAAATATGCAGTAAATCACCTTATCCTCCAAAACAAGGTGCGCCTATAGCTATGAATAATATTACTCAGGGATTAATTGATGCTGATAATTATGTAAAAGTTTTTGCTGTTAGCACGCCTAAATATTTTGTTGATATAAAAGAAATATCGGAATCTTATAAACAAAAAACAAAATTTGAGTCAGTATTTATTGATACTTCTGTTAAACCTATCAATGCCTTTTTAAATATATTTTCAAAAAAATCTTATCATATTCAAAGATTTACTTCAAATGATATGAAAAACAAATTGATACATATCTTAGAATATGAAGATTTTGATATTGTTCAGTTAGAATCTCTGTTTGTTACTCCTTATATTGAGACCATCAGAAAATATTCAAAAGCAAAAATAATTTTACGGGCACATAATATTGAACATCTTATCTGGCAAAAAATGTCTTATAACTCTACCAATCCTTTAAAGACCTTTTATTTTAGACATTTATCAAAAACGCTTAAAAATTATGAAATCTCAATGCTAAATAAATATGATGGCATTGCAACAATAACAGATGATGATACATATTTATTTAAAAAATTAGGATGTAAAATTCCTGTAACAGATATTCCTTTCGGACTTGATATTGATAAATATATTTCAGATTCAAAATCTTGTGAATTTCCTTCTTTGTTTCATATCGGCTCAATGGACTGGATACCAAATCAGGAAGGAATAAAATGGTTCTTGGAAAATGTTTGGACTGTAATTTATAAACAACATCCTGATTTAAAATTTTATTTAGCCGGAAAAAATATGCCTGACTGGCTTTTAAAAAATAATTATCCTAATGTAATAATCGTTGGTGAAGTAAAAGATGCTATAAATTTTATAAATTCAAAGGCAATAATGATTGTGCCTTTACTTTCAGGAGCAGGTGTAAGAATTAAGATAATTGAAGCAATGGCTGCTGGTAAGACAGTTATTTCTACAAGTATTGCAGCCAAGGGAATAGCTTATGAAAACAATAAAAATATTATTATTGCTGAGTCCCCAAAAGATTTTGCTGATGCAATAACAAAATGTATTAATGACAGGGATTTTTGTAATAGAGTAGGGGATAATGCAAAAAAACTTATAACACAAAAACATAATAATAAATTAATAATTGATAAACTTGTAAATTTTTATCAGGAAATTTTGAATATTAGATAGTTTTTAACAGATTTATGAAGAATAGGCAATGCCTAAACAATCGTCTAACAAAAAGTACGCAATGAAGATATTTATGTTATTATCAAGGGTTCCATATCCTCTTGAAAAAGGAGATAAACTACGTGCTTTTAATCATATCAAATTTTTATCAAAAAAAAATGACATAATACTATGTGCTCTTAATGATTCTAAAATACACAAACAAGAAGCTGTTAATGCCTTAATGCCTTTTTGTAAATCCATATCAATAATAGACCTTTCAAAATTCAGTATTTTCATAAATATTATAAAAGCTTTGTTTACGGGAAAACCATTGCAGGTTGGATATTTTTACAGTAAAAAAACAAAGAGAAAAATTGACAAACTAATAAAAAAAACTAATCCGAATCATATATTTTGTCAGCTAATACGTGTTAGCGAATATGTTAAAAATTATAATATTTCAAAGACCCTTGACTATCAGGATGTTTTTTCAAAAGGCATAGAACGTAGAATAAAAGTATCACCATTTTATCTTAAACCATTTTTTAAACTTGAATATAACAGGTTAAAAAAATATGAAAATTATATATTCAAATATTTTGATAATAAGATAATAATTAGTATTCCTGACCGTGAGCTTATACCTCATCACGAGAGAGATAAGATAATAGTTATACCTAATGGCGTTGATACTGAATATTTTAGACCTGTTAATTGTAAAAAACAATATGATTTACTCTTTACAGGTAATATGGGCTATCCGCCAAATATTTTTGCTGCTGAATATTTGGTAAAAGAAATTCTTGATTATGTTTATAAAAAATATCCGAATATCAAGTTGCTTATTGCAGGTGCAAATCCAAGTAAAAAAATTCTTGCTCTTAAGTCAAAAAATGTTGATGTAGCCGGTTGGGTTAAAGATATGCGTGAATGTTATGCAAAGGCACGTGTTTTTGTTGCTCCTATGAAAATAGGGACAGGATTACAAAACAAACTTCTTGAAGCAATGGCAATGCAAATTCCTTGCATTACTTCTCCTCTTGCTAATCAATCTTTGGAAGCAAAACAAAATAAAGAAATATTAATTGCAAACACTGCAAAACAATATGCTGAGCATATATTCTTTTTACTTGAAAATGAGCAACAGGCAAAGAAAATAGCTTTAAATGCTTATAATATGATTTTGGAAAAATATAACTGGACTTTTTTAACTGATAAACTTGAAAAAGTTATAAAAGATTCAGGATAAAAAAGATAAAATTAATTATTATAGCAATTTAACCCAAATTTGACAATATAATTGAAATATTACCAAGTCGGTTTTAAATCTCTTCTATACTTGACAAAATTATCTCACACGATTTTTTAATCTCTTCTTCTTTAATGATAAGCGGAGGAGCAATTCTCATACAATTTGGAGCAAACAAAAAAGAATCAGTGATAACACCATTTTTCATACATCTCCTGATTACTTTATTACTTATCTCTGTGTTTTCAAATTCAACAGCAAGCATTAATCCTTTGCCTCTTACATCTTTTATCTTTGTATGTCTTAACAAATGTTTAAATAATTCTCCTTTATGATGAACATATTTATATATATTCTTTTCTGTTATAATCTTTAAACTTGCAAGTCCTGCTGCACAGCAAACAGGATGACCTCCAAAAGTTGTTATATGTCCAAGTACAGGATGATTTTTTAATGATGACATTATGTTTTTTGAAGAAATAAAAGCACCCAAAGGCATACCTCCGCCTAATGCTTTTGACAGGCAAAGAATGTCAGGAACAACATTAAATTGTTCAAAGGCAAAAAGTGTTCCTGTCCTGCCAAAGCCGGTTTGTGCTTCATCAAATATCAACAAGGTCTCTGTGTCATTACATTTTTTTCTGAGTTTTATCAGATAATCATTTTTAGGTAAGACAACTCCTGCTTCACCCTGAATTGGCTCTATAACAACGCAAGCAGTTTTATGTGTGATATTTTCAAGAGCATTGAAATTATTAAATTCAATAAATTTTATATCCGGCAATAAAGGACGAAAAGCTCTTTTTGCTCCTTCGTTACCTGTAATACTTAAAGCACCATGTGAACTTCCATGATAGGCATTTTTAAATGAAATAATTTCTGTTTTTTCTGTATATCTCTTAGCAAGTTTTAAAGCACCTTCTATAGATTCACTGCCGGAGTTAACAAAATATACAGAATCTAATTTATCAGGAAGATTGTCAGAAAGCATTTTTGCAAAATTAACTTGTGGCGACTGAATAAATTCACCGTAAGCCATAACATGTATATACTTATCTATCTGATTATTAATGGCTTGTATGACTTCTCTGTTTCTGTGTCCTAAATTATTAACTCCTATACCTGATATTAAATCAATATATTGTCTGCCTGTTTTGTCAAATAAATAAATACCATCTGCTTTTTTAATTTCAAAACTTACAGGAATATCAGATGTCTGCGCTACATGTTTAAAAAAAAGTTGTTTCTGCATAAATATATTTTTTATAAAAAAAAATTAAAAGATAAACTTATCACACACAAAAATATAAAAATTCTATATATTATCAACGGCTTAAAATAAATTTACAAGTTTTCCAAAAAAAGTTCGGAATAAAAAGATTAATAATGTGAGGACAGTAGAGACGATGCATGCATCGTCTCTACGTAATAAAAAAATCATAATGGAATAAAAAATATATAAAACAAAACAATTACCCACTCAAAATAAGAAGTCCCCTTAAGATGTTTGTAAAATCGTTTAGCTTAGTTCAAAGTTTTTTTATTCTTTTTTTAATAAAATATTTTATAATATTGCAAAACAATTTGCCTTTTACTAATTTTAATACATTTTTACTATGAAAAAAATTATCTTCCTATTTATTACATTTTATTGTTCAATTATAATATTAAACAATAAAGAAGCTAAAGCTCAGGTTAGTGTAACAGATTCACTGGCTTTGGTAGCTTTGTATAACAGCACTGATGGTGCTAACTGGACAAGCAGTGCCAACTGGCTTACAGCTAATGTGTCAACATGGTATGGTATTACTGTTACAGATACCAGTATAACAGAAATTTATCTTGGACATAATAATTTAGTCGGCTCTATTCCACCTGAAATTGGTAATCTGAATAATTTGCAACGTCTATATCTTGGCTACAATCATCTGTCAGGTTCAATACCTGCTGAAATTGGTAATCTGGACAGTTTGCAATACTTGTTTCTTTACAGCAATCAATTATCAGGTTCAATACCTGCTGAAATCGGTAATCTGAACAATTTGCAGGAATTATATCTTGGCTACAACCAATTATCAGGTTTAATGCCTGCTGAAATCAATAATCTGAGCAGTTTGCAATACTTGGATCTTAGCTTTAATAATTTATCAGGTTCAATACCTGCTGGAATTAGTAATCTTATTAATTTGCAATACCTGTTTCTTTACGGTAATAATTTATCAGGTTCAATACCTGCTGAAATTGGTAATATGAATAATTTACAAAAATTATATCTTTACAACAATCAATTTACAGGAGAGATACCTGCGGAAATTGGTGATATTACTAATTTGCAGGATTTGAATCTTGGCAACAATCATTTATCAGGTTCAATACCTGCTGAAATTTGCAATCTTAACAGTTTACAAAAATTGTATCTTTATAGCAATCAATTTACTGACTTTACTGATATTTCTTCAATTGCTACATTAACCGAACTTAAAATAGAAAACAATAAACTTGACTTTTCAGATGCAAAAGAATTAAGAATAGCAGATACATTATCTCTTCTTACAGTTTATACTTATGCTCCACAAGATCCTTTTGGTGTGGCTGATATTTTTAATCTGTGTAAGGGTGATACAATAATTTTAAGCATTGCATCTCAGGATTCTGCTTTAAGTTATCAATGGTTCAAAGGTATTGACACAATTACCGGCGCAACAGATACTTTATTAATTGTTCCGAATATTACATTAGCTGATCAAGGTGTTTATACCTGTAAGTCGTATGGCACTGCATTGTTATTTCCGCCAATGAACTTTGGTCCGGGCATTAGTGAGTTTGTTTCAGAAGCCATAACTGTAAATGTTTCGGCAATAATAGTAGATTTAGGTGCAGATACAATTTTTACAAGTCAGCCGGATACTGTTATATTGGATGCAGCAACAGCAACAGGTGGAACATTGCCTTATACTTATCAATGGCAGGATAGTTCAACAAATTCAACTTTTAATGTTCCAGCAGTTGGTTGTTATTCGGTAACTGTTACTGATGTTAATACTTGCTCTGCTGCTGATACAATTTGTATTGCTCTTTCGTCTTATATAGATAATTTAAATGATAAAAATTTTAATATCAGCATTTATCCAAATCCGAACAAAGGAACATTCCATCTTAATTTTTATGTTGAAAAACCTGAAAATATTATTATACAAATAATAAATGATTTAGGTCAGAATGTTTATAAACAGGAGCATAAAAAATTTAAAGGGAATTATAATAAGGAAATTGATATAAGTTCGTTAAAAAACGGTATTTATATGCTAAATATAAGAGTTGGTGAAAATACTTATACAAGGAATATTTTTGTTATGTGATAAATGGTATATTTTTGATAATAAAATTCAAATTCTGTTTATTCATCAAAAAGTTTATCAATTTCTTTTAGGTCTTTTGCTGATAAGACCTTTTTATTTCCCAAAAGTTCTGTTATTAATGTCATTTTAGCTGCATTTTCAAGTATTTCTATTTTGTTAAATGCCTGGACCAAGGACTTTCCAATAGCTATTACTCCATGATTTTCCATAAGTATTACATTTGTCTTTAAAGATGCTTTGGATACAATATCAGCAAGTTTTTTTGATCCCATCAAAGCATAAGGAGTGAGCACAGGTGTTCCTAATATTGCTCTTGATTCGCCTGTCAGGTTGCAAATAATTTTTTTATCAGATACAATAAGACCTGTAGCAATAACAGGATGTGCATGTATAATAGCTTTTATATCAGGTCTTTTTTTATATATTAATAAATGCATGCTTGTTTCCATACTGAGTTTCAGGTCAGGAGTAAGATTTTTGTTTTCAGGAGTTATTATACCAATTTGTTCTGATTTCAGTATTGCTTTGTCTGTTTGTGAATGAGTGATAAGGATAATTTTATCATTTATTTTTATGCTTATATTTCCGCCTGAGCATGTTGTTAATTTTTGTGTATAAAGTCGTTTCATAAAATATGCAACTTGCTCTCTTTCCTTTTTATAATTCATGTGTTTATATTTTATACGCGCAAGGTTTTTTAAACCTTACGGGATTATTAATTATCATTAAGTATTTGGTCAATAGTTATTTGGCTTTGCCGTCATTAATAGTCATTTGGCTTCGCCGTCATTGAGTCATTAATCATATTCATATAATCTATAACCATTTAACCATATAGCCATTTAGCAATTTAGCAATTTAATTCATCTATCCAATAATTTTAAGGATTGCATCTTTATTTGGTTTTATTATTCCTTTTTCAGTTATAATGCCTGTAATATATTTTGCAGGAGTAACATCAAATGCAGGGTTTATGACTTCAGAGTTTGGTGAGCAGACAAGTATTTTTTCTAATCTACCATCTTTTGTCAGCCCTGTTTGATACAAGACCTCGTCTTTATCTCTTTGTTCAACAGGTATATCTTTGCCTGAATCACATTTTAAATCAAATGTTGAACTGGGAGCAGCAATATAAAAAGGCACATTAAATTCTTTAGCTACAATAGCTTTTTCAAAGGTTCCTATTTTATTGGCAGTGTCGCCATTTTTTGCTATTCTGTCAGCTCCGACAATCATCATATCTATTTTACCTTTTGACATTAAATAAGCTCCTGCATTATCAGGAATTATTTTATAAGGTATATTTTCATTTTTAAGTTCCCATGCAGTAAGTTTTGCTCCCTGACTTCTTGGTCTTGTTTCGTCAACAAAGACAAGGATTTTTTTACCATTATTATGTGCTGTATAAACAGGTGATAAAGCACTGCCATAGTCAACAAACCCGAGCCATCCGGCATTACAATGTGTCTCTATATTATATCCGTCTTTTATTATTTCATTTCCATATTCTCCTATTTTTTTGGCATCTGCAACATTTTCATCAGCAATATTATTAGCTTGTTCAAGGGCAAATTCTTTGGAATGTTTTAAGGCATTAAAAACACGGTTAGTAGCAAAAAACAGATTTTGAGCTGTTGGTCTTGTTGATTCAATATCTTTTTTTGCTTTTTTAACATATTCAATAAAATTATTTTTTGGTGCCTGTAAAATTGCCTGTGCCATAGCAAATCCTGCTGTTGCACCTATTGCTCCTGCTCCTCTTACTATCATAGTTTTAATAGCATTACATGTTTCAGGATAGTTTTTTGATTTATAAATACTGAATTTAAAAGGCAACAGATTTTGATTAATAAGAAAGACAGTAGAGTCCTCAAACCATACTGTTCTGTAATGTTTATTGTTAACTTTCATTTGTTTATATTTTTGTAATTTTTATTCAATTACTTCGGGATTTTAGCTATTAGCATTTGGTTCAAAGTTCAAAGTTTCAAGTTCAAAACTCATAATTAATAATTTCTAAGTATCAAGCAAAAGCGGTATTCACCAATAAATTAATATATACCCAACAGGTGCTACGCGACCTGTCGGGTAGTAATAATTTTCAAAGCACAAAGTCCATAAACTTATAATTACTCACTTCGTTAAGTTCATAATTTTTAAGTATAAAGTATCAAGTATCAAGACAAAAATATCAGGTTATTTATAGTCATTTGAATATCGGGGCTCACTGTCATTAATAATTTTAGGCATTTTTACCCCGTTAGATACAAAATTATCTAACAATAATTAAATTTTTGACTTAAAATTATCTAACGGCAGTTTGTCTAAAAACCTCTGCTTTTATTAATATTTTGCTCAAAAATAAGACGATTTAAGCAATAATCAAAATTTAATTTACAAATATATTTAAAAAAAATATATTCGGCAGAA
>Ga0265594_1002072_pt1 | contig 14787 bp, 10 predicted proteins | sample saktaG_11_FD_190147 | JGI IMG/M metagenome (GOLD analysis project Ga0265594, IMG submission 190147) | Saline water microbial communities from Sakinaw Lake, British Columbia, Canada - sak_2011_5_24_80m | ecosystem: Environmental > Aquatic > Non-marine Saline and Alkaline > Saline ... | reverse complement strand
AAAGGCTCAGGAGGGGAAATGAATTGGCTGATATCTATTGGCAACCGTTAACCAGTCCTCCGACAAGGGTTAGACTTATTCCGCGTGGGGAATAAAATTTTTGGTACTAGAGCTAGTGAAAATAAGAAGACATAGTATGGAAAAAATATTTTAGGATACAACACTGCAAACTACCTGTTTAACCTCTCAAGCTGGAATGTGCACTGGGATCAACCCTGAAAAACGAACTTGTACAAGTGACCTTACAGTATCGAAAAGTATATTTGGTAAACATTTTCTTACAAGTCCAATGTGGTCTTGGGTGTACAGTCCATCGGATAGGCTTCGTAGCCACCAGCTGACCTCAACACTCTCTCAGATGGAAGAGGAAGAGGGACATAAGAAGCTTATAGTCGCTATCTTCGCGGTAAACCTTGCTGCCGCGGTCTTCGCTACACAGATCTTTGCCTCTGGCTTTCCGGTAGGTATGGACAGCTTTTCTCATCTGCCTAAGGTTCTCTTTCTCGGCAAGTATGGCATAGCTTCTTGGCACTTCGACTGGTATGCTGGGTATCCTCTCTTCATATTTTATCCGCCTTTAAGCTATCTGTTAGCATACTTTCCAACCCTTGGAGGTGCAGACCCTCTAGTCTCCTATAAAGTAGTAGAGATCTTCTTCCTGATGTTAACGCCATATGCCTTCTATAAGCTCTGTAGAAAGATGGAATTGACGCCAAAGCGGGCACTCTACGCCACCCTTTTCTTAAGCATTATTCCCTTCACCTTCCAGAACTCCATAGCCTTCGGGCGGTTCCCTACAATAGTGGCTTACCCCTTCTTCCTAGCAACAATCTTCTACATAATAGATACCCTTGAAACCCGCTCTTGGAGAAGTGTAGGTGCTGCCGCTGGTTTCTTCAGTCTCACCCTTCTCACCAATCACCTATCCGCTTATATTCTCACTCTCATAATCATCATCTACTGTATAGCCCGCATCTTTGAGAGTTCTGGCATCCGCTGGAAGATGAAAGAGGTTCTCCATTTATGGGGAGCCGTTGCCCTAGGGCTAGCGTTCTCAAGCATTTGGCTTATTCCCTTCATTGTGTATACATACTGCTGGGGATATGGTGGTATTGACCCCTTAAGCATAACTGCTCTGTCGTTCTCTATCCCTCTCTTCCTTCTCCTCACTGTCGGTCTCTATTGGCTGGGGCGGCTGTTAACTCCAAACTCAAACTACCACAGTCGCGTTATCTTCACATGGATGACTCTCTTTCTCCTTCTAGGCTCAACACTCCTCCCCACCCAGTATCTTTTACCCTTCAGTGCAGAGCTTGACCTTCTCAGGTTTCAGCTATACGCCTCAGCGGCAGTTGCAATCTTTCTGGTAACTCTTGGAAACTACCTGCTAACTCAGTCAAATTTCGGTTTTAATCTGCGCCGAAGCTTGAGGAAGATTCGAGTCTGGCTTATGGTATTGATAGCTTTGAACGTCTTAACTGCCGGCGTTACGGTTCACTACTTCGGCACAACAGTCGCAGACGAGATCTATATAGAAAACCCGATTCCACACCCCATGATCGAGTATCTGGCCTCAGCTGATGGGTATGGTAGGATAATGGCTGTTGACTGTCCTTACTCGGTTTACCTCCTACCTCACGAAACTGGTAAGCCGCTGATAGGGGGATGGTATCCACAGGGTTGCATCATAGACAGCATAGGACAGGTAAAAAAGACTATTAACAGCTCTGGAAACGAAACTATCTTCAGATACCTCGCGAATAATGCAGAAAACTATGGTATAAGCTGGGTGCTACTTGGAAACAGTTCAAGGTTACACCTTTTTGAGGAAAGCACATTCAAACCGGTGATCACAGACTCAAGGTTCACCCTCTTAGAGAACACTGTGAACGTTACATACATTGATGCTGAGCCCCATGTCGAAGCAGTTAGATGGAGCCAACAGAACGACATGATCACAATCTCACTTGAAACCAATATCGAAACCACAAACATCACAGTGAAGGAGGCCTACTTCCCAGGCTGGTATGCCTTCGACAACAACAACTCGATACCCATCTCCGAGGGCAAGTGCGGCTTCATCACCTTCCAAATAAAAGAAGCCCGAGAGCACAACATCGTACTCGTCTTTAATTCTTACGAAAAGCTCAGTGAGGCCGTAGCTTTTCCCACCAGAACCCTCAACAAAGGATAGACAACTGGCACCTCAGCTCTGTGGCCTATACACTACCTCCCCAGTTTCAGCAGAAGCCATGAGCCCCTCAGCCTTCTTTTCCAAAGAAACCTTGAAGTCACCTGATTTTAGAACATCCAGAAAGGCTTGGACAGAAGGCTTCGTAAGCCTTTCACTTCTGAAGGCAAAATCGTACTGCTCCTCAGCCACTGGAATGAAATCCAATCCATATCGACAGGCAGCCATCTCGATGCCCAGACCTACATCCACCCGCCCATGAGCCACTGCAGCAGCCACCGCAGAGTGTGACTTGGACTCAACTCCATAACCTCTAATACCTAAGACAAGCTCTTTGAATGCAACACCCATCTGCTCAGCCAGCCTTCTAAGATGTAGGTCTAAAAGAACGCGTGTACCCGACCCAGCGTTCCTGTTGATGAGAGTAACACCCCTCTTCACTACATCACTCCAATTCTTGATGCCCTTAGGGTTACCACGCGCAACTATGAGGCCTTGCTTCCTTCTGTACCCACGGACAAGCTGAACCTTGTCTGCCACTCCATACCGCTCAAGGAAGGGAATATTATAATTTCCTGTCTCATCGTCGAGCAGATGAACTCCCGCCATATCAGCTTCTCCACGCCGTATAGCCGCCAACCCTCCGGCAGAACCGACATTTATGACCTTAACCTTGAAGCCGGGATGCCTCTTGTGAAGTAGCTCTACAAGGATGTCTACGCCCATGCAGTGGCTTCCGATGAACATGAGATCTGCTGGACGTAGCTTTGAGCTGAATAGCTTTATCTGAATTTGATCCCCCTCCTCCAAGAAGGCTTTGTTTTCAGGGATCTCTACGTATCCGTCCGCCTCAGCAAGCGTTGTTATGGCATCTGACCCGGTGGGAACAGGGTAGGCGGTGTATTCTCCTGACTCAGTTCTGATAACGTTAACTGGCATAAAGTCTCTCCGCCCTGATGTAGCATAGATCTTCCTATGAACTTTCACATCGAGAACTCTTCTCTCAATCTCTGGACTAAGCCCCGCCATCGCCCTAAGAACTGGCCGTGTGAAGATGTCAAAGATCATCAAGGCTGATGTTGGGTAACCTGGCAGACCGAAAATCGGTTTCCCTTCTACGACCGCCAAAGTTACAGGCTTTCCAGGTTTAATCGATACGCCGTGGAGGATGACTCCAGGTTTCCCTAACTCATCAAGCAGATGGTACATTAGATCTCCTACTCCTGCGGAGGTACTCCCAGAGGTTACAACAACATCGCCTATTCTCAGTGCATCCTTTAGCTTCTCAAGCATTTGAACGCGGTTATCTCTTACGATTCCTAGAAGGAGCGGTTGACAGCCGCACTCTAAAATTGAGCTGTAAAGTGTGTAACCGTTGATATCATAGAGCTTCCCATAATTCAAGGGCACCCCTAGCTTTACAATCTCATCTCCAGTTGAGAGAACCGCTACCCTAGGCTTCCTGAAGCATTGCACTTCCTTCATACCAACAGCAGCCAAAACCCCTATCTCTCGAGGTGTGAGGAGGGTACTCTTTCTCACGATGAGTTCCCCGGCCATTATGTCAGCGCCAGAAGCCATAATGTTCTCGCCGGGGGAAACAGCCTTATAGGCATTGATTGTAGAACCAGTTTGCACTGTATACTCTACCATAAGTGTTGCGTTAGCACCTACTGGCATGGGTGCACCTGTAGCCACCTCTACAGCTTCTCCCTCTGAGAGCTCGACCTCAGGCTTCTCCCCTGCACTAACCTTACCGACAACCTTCAACTCAACCGGTCTATCTTCATCAGCCCCGTAAGTATCCTCAGCCCTTACTGCGAATCCATCCATCGTGGCTCTGTCAAAGGGAGGCACATCGATCCCTGCCTCAACATTCCCCCCTAGCACCCTACCGTAGGCATTTTCAAGCGCAACAGTCTCCACCCCCAAAGGTTGAGGTTGGAAGTGAGTAAGAAGTCTCTGCCGAGCTTCCTCAACAGAGATCAGTTCCCTAAATATTTTACGTCTCACTTCCCGCAGCCTCCAGAGTTCTTATAAGAATAACCTCAACTTCCTCACCCTCTTCCAAGCCTTCCTTACCCTCGGGGACGATGATTATGCCGTTAGCCCTGACCATGGATGAAATTACTCCTGATCCCTTAACCCTTATAGGTTCCGCTATGTAGCCATCCTCCGACCCTTTTACATGAACCCTGACGAAGTCTTTGACACCTGCCTCTGAAGCTATCCTCCTGCCAACCTTAGCAACAACCTTCCATCCCCCAAATATTGGGAAGGATGCCCCAAGCATACTGCCTATAACCCTCTGAGCAAAGAGATAGAAGTTCACCATTGCAGCAACAGGGAAGCCAGGCAGAAGAATACTGGGCTTTTCCCTCACCCTCGCTAGGGCAACAGGCTTACCCGGCCGTATTGCAACGCCGTGAACCAAAATAGATGACTTCTCAATGGAAGCCACCACATCAGGGACAAAGTCTTTACCGCCTACAGAGGTTGCGCCGCTGACAAGGATGAGATCAGCTTCTTCCGATGCCTTGACAAGCTGGGACTTTAATACTTCAGGCTCATCTGGAACTATGCCGAGGTCTAATGGTTCTCCACCAAATTCCTCCACAGCAGCAAGGAGGAAGTAGCGGTTCGAGTCGAAGCACCTACCCGCCCCGATTCTACCGCCAACATCGACCAACTCACTGCCGGTGGAGAGAATAGCGACCCGGGGCTTACGGACAACCTTAACCTGCTCCACCCCTAACGCAGCAAGCATAGCTACATCTTGAGGTTTAATTACTACGCCCCTCCTCAGAACAAGTTCGCCACTCTGAATGTCTTCTCCTGCCCTCGCGAGGTTCTGGTTTGGAGTAGTAGGTCTCTTGATCTCCACATGCGATCTGCCTACTACCTCAGTGTATTCAAGCATGACTACGGAGTCTGCCCCTTCAGGAGTTGGAGCACCAGTAGATACCCTAACAGTCTCCATCTTGCCTAAAGTTGTACTTGAAGTCTGACCTATCTCCACGGTTCCTACAAGGTCAAGGACTACGGGGTTGGTTAACGATGCACCATAAGTGTCCTCTGACCTCACAGCATATCCATCAACTGCAGCTCGGTCGAAGTGAGGGAGGTTCATCTCAGCCTTCAGATCCTTAGCCAGAACCCTTCCGAAAGCCTCGGGTAATGGAACATCAACAGACTCAAGAACTGTGATATTTGTTGCCTTGGAGAAGATACGCCAAGCCTCATCAACCGGTGTGGATTCAGCGAAACCCTTCAGTTTAACGGTTTTCCCTCCAACACCCTTACCGCTTGGCATTTTATTTCACAACCAATGTGAGGTTATACTCTATGGTCATAATCCTACTAATAAGAATGGTTTTCAGAGTAGGGAAAATCCTATATCCCTTTTGACGCTAAAAGCATCTCTTGTAGGCTATGTCCAAGAAACGTCCCAGAGATGTAAAAGTCATTCCCCGCTTTCATCTATGGCTCGAGTACAAGGGGAAACCTGTTATAGGGAAAGGCGGAGCAGCGGTATTGGAGAAGATAGACCGTTACAGGTCTATATCGAAAGCAGCTGTCAGCCTTAACCTCTCCTATAGCTACGTCTGGAAACGACTGAGAAAGATGGAGCTGGCATTAGGGAACCCCCTTGTCAAGACTCAGCGAGGTGGAATGGGGGGCGGAGGACAAGCAATTCTCACCCCGTTGGGAAGAAGACTCCTCTGGAAATACCAGCAGGTGGACTTGAAGTTCGACAAGCTGGCTACCAAAGAGTCCTCTCGAAACCTCTTGGTAAAATAGTTAAAATCCCGATGGCGGAAATCAAGGAAGATCCCTCCAGATCAAGATCTGTGTAGATGTATAACCATTCGGACGGATCGATTAAGTCTAGAACTCTAGTATATGATTCTTTCAAGTTCCTGCTCTTTTATGCCCAACTTGATTTCTTTGGCTATTCTTCTTCCCGTCGACATGGGCTCCTTGAAAATATAGCATGAGTAAGGAGAGCCCTGTGGGTACAGATTTGTCCCCGCCACTATTCTTGCAGATATTTCGAATACAGTGAAGCCTCTGTTCGGATGGTATATAGCCTCTAAACAGAATGGCCCCAGCATTCCTGGGTAAAATAAATTCGTTGAGGCTTTAACTGTGCTTACACCCATGTGCATCATGTCGGGCAATAGGCTTTCCCTTGCGACCACGGGTTGATTTCCAGTCACTGTATAGTCGAAAAATTCCTCAGGTATGTTGGGCAGACCTCGATAGGCTTCATCAATAGGCTCTATGCGTTTATCCATGCTCAAAAGTTCAACTCGCCCTTCATCAACCTGGCCAACCGTATCTGCGAAGAGAGAGTAGAAGTAGTGTGGGTAGTATCTCACTCCAGGGATAAATTCTTGAATAGCCATATTCAATGAATCCTCTTTACCTATGATCCCTGCCTTCATCTTATCATCCAGTTTACGGTGTAACTCTTCCTCGGAGCTTGCCGTGAAGAAGCCTCGCCCCCCCTTAGCTCCAGACAGCTTCACAAAAACTTTCCCATCAATCTCGGAGGGGTCTCTGTATTGCTTTGGAAGTTTAAGACCAGCACTCTCAATCCAATGCCTCTGCTTATCGCGACTCTGCTCCCATTTCAAGGTCTTGCGGTTTCCAAACATAGGCACACAAAACTTGTCTTCCAAGTTTTTAGGACCCACATACTCCACAAATGAACCATGTGGAATTATAATCACATTTTTACTTCGAATAATCTCTTGACACTTTGGCTCTAGTATATCTTTAAAATTGTCTACAACTATGAATTCATCAGGCTGGGCCTCAGGAAAAGACTTGTAAACCGATATCCTGTCACTCGTGCAAATGCCAACAGTTTTGAAACCTTCCAGCTTTGCACCGTGGAAAATCTGCAAGGCTGAATGAGAACATATAGTACCTATGCTTATCTTCCCTTCCTCATACTTGGAAAGAATACCGTTTATCTCATGTTTTGAGATCAAGTTACAATCTCTTCCAACTGTCCTTTTGCTGCAGCATACTTCATCTCCAAGATAGGCAGATCCACAGGCGTTTCAATTCTTTCACAATTATAGCTCTTCAAAAGCTGCAAGTATTTTAACGTTAACCGGCGCATCTCTGGAGACGTAGGCCCTACGCAAGGGCAGCCTGGTATCCTTGGACTGACATCAAAGACATAGAACGCCAAACGTTTCTGTTCAGGGTCATCAGAATCGTAAGCTACTGCCCCCTGTAATGCCAAGAGCCCAATTATCCCCGGAGGATGTTCCCGCTCACATATTCTCAGAAACTTATCCGCAGCCCTGTAGACCAACGGCTTCTGAGATTCTCTCATAGTTAACCCATAATGCCCGATCTCCTCATTTTTAATTGAGACATCAAGCACCAGTTGTTCCTTCGCTGGCAGCCCCAGCACCCCATGCAAATTAGTTTGTTTTCTATCATCGAATCCTACAAAATCAAAATCATCAAAGTCTGGCTTCAAGGCCCAGCTTTGAAAGTCAGCGTTAAATTTCTGTCCAAGGACATACTCCTCAATTCGCGCCTTTTTCAGGCCTTCTTCATCTATAATATTCCTCTTCATCAGAGCATCGGCGTTTTGATGGTACTCTTCAGATGACTTGGCATAGAAGAAAGCCCTTTCCAACGGCTTCATCTTCTGTTGAACCTTAATAATTGCCAGCCTATCAAGCTCTTCTGGCTTGGAGATCTTCTTAGGAATCTTGATTCCCGCCTGCTCCAGTAGCCAATATTGACTCTTCACCTCCGTCCGCTCCTCAGTCCGCAGTATACGCCTATTGCCATAGATGGGCACTCTGAACTTTTCCTCGATATTGCTATACCCTACGTAGACGGAGAAAGACCTGTTTGGAATGAATATTGTATTCAGTTCTCTAAGCTTCTCCTGCACTTCATCTGTAACAATATCGGAAAACCTATCCAACATTATCTGAAAATCGAAAAGATGCTTATTATACCGGGTGTAAAGTTCATCACGTCCCTTCTGGCATACGACGACGACAGGAAGACCGAGGGATTTCGCAGCGATTCCAACCTCCTCAGCAGAATGTGAACCCAGCACACCCACTGTTATCTTCTTAGAATCATAAGCTGACGCAATCCTCTGAACTTCTACTCTACCAATAACCATCAGATTCACCGTATTTTATTCTTCCAAAATGAAGATTTCCTCTTCTATTTTAATTTAAGGTAGTTATAATACACAACTACCTAAAAAGGCTCCCTCCTACAACACATATCGCAAGGTTAATGCTTCAGTAGACTAATGGCGGAGAAGATGTTAGAGGCATTGGAAAGTTAGCAGTACGAGGTTTCTGTGCAGTAGTATTGAACCTCTCCATGTAGGGTTCACCTAAATTAGGTGTTCTCTTGCATATTCAACGCCGTTTCTCGAAATTTGTACACCCCCTCCCTCTTTCGGCATTTTTCCATCAACTTTTAGCCTCGGCCAGTTTGGATGGTTGTATGGCGACCAGAAGGCTTCTCTATGGGGCATTTTACCGAAAACTCTCCCTGTAGGGTCGCATATACCGGCAATGGCATCATCAGAGCCATTTGGATTATAAGGGTATTCCATAGTGGGCTTCTTGTCTGCAGGGTTTGCATAAAAAAGAACAATCTGATTATCCTTTTCTAACCTCTCCAAAACTGTAGGATCCCTTATCCTGACTTTTCCTTCCCCATGTCTTACAGGTAGATATAGCTCTTCAATCCCTCTTGTCCAAATGCACTTCGAGTTCCGGTTTACAACAAGATGAACCCATCTGCCTTCAAACTTTCCAGAATCGTTGTATGTTAAAGTCATTCTTTGAGTTCGATAATCATCATCAAACCCTGGTAAAAGTCCTGACTTGATTAAACTTTGGAAACCGTTGCAAACGCCTATTATTAATTTTCCTTCATGAACGAACTGGTATAACTCTTCTTCTATGCGGTACTTCAATCTGTTTGCATGTATCTTGCCTGCAGCAACATGATCCCCATCGACGAAACCGCCAATAAAGTCAATTATCTGATAGTTGGAAATAACCTTAGGTTTTTCAAATAGATCATTGATGTGAATCTTATCCACTTTTGCGCCCAGTAATTTGTACAAGTAAGATGTTTCTTCTTCACAGTTTAGCCCGTATCCTACTGGCACCAGAACTTTTGGCTCCATCATAGATTCCCCAAAGTTTTTTTCCATATGGCTTTCAAATGATCTAAATCTGAGTTAATGAGAAGTTCTCCGTTCAACCCTTTAATTTTCAGGTAACTGTCTTTAGTTACAACACCTATCTCTGAATACACATTGCCGTCCATAATTTCCTTGAACTCTTCTTTTCTTTCAGGCGGGATCGTAACCACAAACCTGCTGTTTGACTCTGAAAACAATATGTAGTCATCTCTTTCCTCACCGGAGTAAGAAACCTTGCGTAGATCTACCTCCATACCGTAACCGCCTGCAAAGGCAGATTGCACCAGAGCTATACCCAAGCCACCAATGGTTGGAGTGTGAACAGAATGCAAAATTTCCTTTTCAGTTGCCCCACTAATACTTCTGTATATTCCTTTAGCTTTCTCTGCATCAACTTTTGGAACCTTGTTCCCCACATATCTTTCACCCCTCTCTTTTTCGCCTGTATACGAGTAATATTCTGAGCCACCCAATTCGTCGAAAGTTTCACCAACTACGTAAACTAAATCCCCGATCTTTTTAACATCCATTGTCACAACTTTGCTAACATCCCTAATCTTCCCTCGAGCGGAGAACATCAACGTAGGCGGAATGGAAATTGTTCTCTCAACTTCTTTACCGTCAATAACCGCCTCTATCTTCCATACATTCTTCATACTGTCTTTTCCGGAAATGCAGGGTATATTAAAAGCTAGACAATAATCAGCTAGAGCTTTATTTGCTCTTACGAGTTGAGCAAGTTTATAGTAGCCATCTTGCGAATCTAAAGCCGATATATTCCAACAGAAGTTATCTAACCCGTAAAAAACAGTTTCTTTGCTGGGCAGCTTCCCTCCAACAGCTATAATGCGCCTTATCGCCTCATCGATAGCTGAGGCTACCATATGATAGGTATCTATGTCAGAATAGTGCGGATTCTTTCCTTCAGCAACAGCTAATCCTTCCATGCTTCCATATTCTAGAAAGGATACGGTTGCGTCACTAGGCACGTCACAACTTTTTCCTACTAAAAGTTTGGTAACGCTTAATCCTTTAACTTCATGGTCGTATTGTCTGATTTTATTCTCCTTTGAACAGACATTCAGCCTAGCGAGCATATCTTCTAAAACCTTATTCATAGCCTTAGGCTGGCTAAATCTGGGTTCTTCCCATGATGGTTTCTTCCATTTTGCTATAAGCTTCATCCTCGGTATGCCGCCGTGTAGAAACTCCATGTCAAGGTGGACAACTGTTCTGTCACCGTAGGTAACGTGGAATCTGCCTGAATTTTCAAACCTACCGAGAACTGTGGCTTCGCTGCCTCTTTTTTCAGCCAACTCCAGAAATTGATCTATCTTATCTGGCTTGACGGATACAGTCATTCTTTCCTGTGCTTCGGACAGTAATATTTCCCAAGGGTCTAATCCTTGATATTTTAGGGGTGCCTTCTTCAAGTCAAAGTTGCATCCATTGCTGTACCTTGCCATTTCTCCAACAGATGAAGATAAACCGCCAGCACCATTGTCCGTTATACACCTGTAGAGGTCTAGATCCCTTGCTTCTAAGAGGAAGGCACTCATCTTTTTCTGCGTTATAGGATCTCCAATTTGGACAGCTTGAACTGGTGACTCTTTATCCAACTCAGCTGATGAGAATGTGGCTCCATGTATACCGTCTTTACCGATTTTCCCTCCTACCATTACGATGAAATCGTCAGGGTCGGCCTTTTTCAAGTGAGCTGGCTTTCCGTTGATCTCTCTTGGCATCACTCCTATTGTTCCACAGTATAGTAACGGTCTGAACATGTATCGGTCATCGAAAAATTCCCAACCGCTTACTAGCGGTATGCCACTTTGGTTCCCTCCGTCAATTACACCTTTATGAACACCATCTCTGATCCTTCTCGGATGCAAAACGCCTTCAGGTAATTCTTTATCATAAAATGGGCTGCCGAAACAGTAACCGAAAACATTGAACAGCAATTTGCCTCCTTTTCCGGTTCCCATAGGATCTCTGTTAACTCCGACGATGCCTGTGATTGCACCGCCGTATGGGTCTAATGCTGATGGAGCGTTATGTGTTTCAATTTTGTCTACCAGAAGTATTCTATCATTGAATCTAACGACACCCGCGTTATCGTGGAATAAAGATGCTGCCCAACCTAGCTTACCGCTGATTTCTTCACTTGGTTTTTTTACACATGTTTCAAATAAACTGTCGATTGTTTCTTCTGCCCCAGTTTCTTCATCGTGATAATGGATAAACGCATTGAAGATTTTATGTTTGCAGTGCTCAGACCATGTTTGTGCTAATGTTTCTAGTTCCGCATCAGTTGGTTTATCCCAAAATCTTTCTTCTATGCCTGTTCTCTTTCTTTCAGCAATAACATCTTCACGTTGGAAGTAATCTCTTATTTTCTTCATTTCTTCCAAGCTTAGAGCAAGAACGCCTTTACTACTAATTTCTATTAGTTTTTTATCGCTGACTCTCAGGTTGTATGCTTTTATGTTAAGTTTCTGTTTTCCTCTGACAACTGGTATTCCAATCTTCACTATTTCGCTTTTCACTTCATCGTAACTCATTACGTTTATACTTTGTACAATGGGGTTGGCGAGAAGTTTCGTTCCAATTATCTCTACTTCCGCTCTAGTTAATCTTGGATCGCTAATTAAATATTGAACTGAGGTGTAAACGCCTTCCTCATCCCTCAGCCTCCTTTTTATCACATTAGGAATTGCTACATTCTTAGCTGTTCGACCGACATTATCGGTCACTCCGGGTTTATATCCAACTTCTATCAGCCAATCAAATCCGTCTACATCTGAAGAAACGTATTCTGTTATAGGGTCAACGAAAAGTTCTCTGGCTAACAGATCTAAATCTTCCTCAGACAGGTCAGCGTTGATGATGTAAACTTTTCTTGTTCTAACCGAGTTAGCCTTCATTTTCAAAAAATTTTCTGCATCTCGTTTCGTGGCTTCACCGACAGCATCTGTTTCCCCTTCTTTGAAGGCAACTGTTAACCTATGGATCACTGGATCACCTCACAGAACATACTATAAATTGACATACCCTTCTTGGGATGCGTTTAATTAATTTTGGTCTCAACGTCAAGACCGTGGGATTTTATGAGTGTGACTGCTTGTCAAGCTTCACTCGGAGAGCATTATCGTTTAAGCCCAGTATACGGGCTGCCAACTGGGCAGCGTTTTCACCGTTATCAACTCCAACTGTTGCAACGGGTACTCCCCGCGGCATCTGCATTGTGGAGAGCAATGCATCCAGCCCCTTGAGCTTCACAGCTACGGGAACGCCGATAACTGGCTTCTTGGTTCTGGATGCTATGTATCCCGGGAGATGGGCTGAGAGGCCTGCAATTCCGATGAATATCTCCGCCTTAGATTGGCTTAGGTAACTGTCAAGTTTAGCCGGTGTCCTGTGAGCCGATAGAATTTTAACCTCGTATGGGATGCCAAGGTGATCTAGAAGCCTCTGTGTTTTCTCTGCTACGGCCTTGTCGCTCGCACTACCCATTATTATGGCAACTTTAACTCCTCTGGTCACAGCTATTTCACCTAACCGCATCCATCCCTATTTAGTGAACTCCTTCGACCACAGGTTTGATTTTCATCTGATCTGATAACTGCTGAGCTTTAGGAGTAGGGTATTCCCCTGTTAAACAGGCCATACACAGGTCCTCACGCCGCAACCCTATGGACTCAACTAATCCCTCTAATGTCTGATATTGCAGGGAGTCGGCCCCTATAGTCTTACATATGCCTGCCACTGGTTGCTGTGTGGCTATAAGCTCCTTATGTGTTTTCACATCTATTCCATAAAAACAAGGGGAAATAACAGGGGGGCAAGTTATACTGACATGAACCTCTCTCGCCCCAGCTCTCCTGACCATGCTGACCAACTTCCCAATGGTGGTTCCCCGCACAATGCTGTCATCTATTAACATAACTCGCTTATTCTCGAGCACAGACCTGAGTGGGTTCAGCTTCACTTTCACAGCGTTCTCACGGCTAGCTTGCATAGGCATTATGAAAGTTCTCTGCACATACCTATTCTTTATCAAGCCCTCTGCAACAGGTACTCCTGAAAAACGAGAAAAGCCTTCAGCCGCTGGCCTAGAAGTATCTGGCACAGGGACGACAACATCTATCTCATGCTCACAGGTCTTAGCTAGGTTCTCCCCCAGCCTTAACCTTGCATCATAGACGCTGACGCCTTCGATAACCGAGTCAGGGCGACTGAAGTAAACGTACTCGAACATACAGTGGGCCCTACGCTTACATGATGCGAAGCGATGTCGCTCAACGCCTGATTGGGAGATCAGCAGGGCCTCCCCTGGCTCTACTGTTCCCATCAAGGTTCCACTGCATACGTCTATGGCTACACTTTCTGAGGCACAGACATGTGAGCCGTCGATCATACCGTGGCAGAGAGGCCTATTGCCAAGAGGGTCACGGAAGGCTAAAATCTCCCCCTCTCCTGTAAGGCAGACTGCTGCGTAGGATCCCTCAACAAGGTCTGCTGTTTTACTCAGCGCTTCGAAGAGATCCATCTTCTTCATTTCGCCTTTCATGAGGTTGAGGAAAATCTCTGCGTCGCACATTGAAGTTAGCTGCACATTTTTCTCGGACAGGGCCTTCCTGAGGTCTAAGTAGTTGACAAAGTTCCCATTGTAGCCCATAGCTAAGCCGCTTTTCACACCTTCTATAAGAAATGGCTGAGCATTTTCAAGGGTTGAAGTTGCCATGGTTGAGTAGCGGACGTGACCTATACCGGCATTGCTCTTGAGTTTGGAGAGTGATGCGGGAGAGATGCTTCTTTCAACCAGACCCATAGCCCTTTTCAAGGTTATTTTTCCAGATGAATCTGCTAACGCTATCCCTGCAGATTCTTGTCCCCGATGCTGGAGAGCCATGAGCCCATAAAACATAAGTTCTGGAATACTGTTGGATTCACCTTGGATACCTAGGACGCCACATGCCTCTCTCAAAGGCTCCAATTTCATTTAAACTCTCTTCCCACAATGAGTTTATAGCTCTGCAAGTAGGTCTGAGCAACCTCGTCAAGTTTTCCGCCCTTCCTATAGATGTCCTTATCCCTGGCCTCACCTGTCTTCAGATCCCAGAGCCGCATACAGTCTATGTTCAGCTCATCGCCAACTCTGAGTTTTCCTCGGGAGTCTCTCCCTACCTCGATTTTAAAGTCGACAAGCTGTAAGCCCCGCTTGACCATAAATCTGCTTAGTGCTCTGTTAACCTTTAGGGTGAGCTCTTTCAGTCGTTTAACCTCGTTTTTGTTAGCAAGACCGGAGATCGCCATATGCTCCTCTGATAGAAGGGGGTCATGGAGCGCATCATCCTTTAGAAAGAACTCCACAAGTGGC
>Ga0265594_1002071_pt1 | contig 14793 bp, 16 predicted proteins | sample saktaG_11_FD_190147 | JGI IMG/M metagenome (GOLD analysis project Ga0265594, IMG submission 190147) | Saline water microbial communities from Sakinaw Lake, British Columbia, Canada - sak_2011_5_24_80m | ecosystem: Environmental > Aquatic > Non-marine Saline and Alkaline > Saline ... | reverse complement strand
CTTGGTAGTATTGGACGAGGGTTGGGATGTGGTTTTCAGAGCGGAATATATACTAGATTAGGAGATTTATCCATAGTTCCCTGCCACAGAACTTGCTATCCTCCGCTTAATTATGGATATTTTGATGTAAAAGATGAAAAAATTATAGGTGTGCGATCTAATAATATAGAGTTTATGATTGCCGCCCTCTCCGCTGACGCTTCTACTTTCCCCTATTGTGAACAGTGTGTAATAAGTCCTATCTGTCCGCATGGGTGTTTGGGAGCACAGATAGAGGCAACGGGCGATCCGTTTACTCCTATTCCGAGCGTGTGTAAATTAGAACACGAGAAGATAAAAGTTATGATAAAAACATACAGAGAAATAGGAATTTTAGAGGGGATTTATAATAAAATAAATAAAGATAAAAGCGAAGCATTTAAATATATGGAGAAAGTTATAAATAGTGAAACGAAATGAGTGAGAAAGATTTTGGTGGAATGGAAGAAAGAGTCCCGACAAGCTCTGAAGATATTTTCCATGATACCTGTGAAAAAATAGATAAAATTTTGGCATTTAAACAATCTATGGCTGCAACATTCGGAGGCGGTGCTGATATGATTGAAAACTCTTACAGAATAATTAAAGAACACAGTGAGAGAGCTATTAAAGATGAACCTATTGAAGCTAAAAATAGTGAAGTTCAAAGTGTTGAGAGAGCTATAGATTATTTGACGGATTTACAATTAAATAAACCCCTTACTCCCATATATAAAGATTTATTGTTTTTACTTATACCTTTATATAATAATTGGAACAATAACTGTATTAAAAGTAAAGACATAGGTTCAAAGCTTTCCTTTTTAGAGAGAATGTTTAGAAACAGTTTAACTATGGAAGAATTATTTTTTGTTATGAGAAAGTTATTACATGAAGCCAAGAAGATACTAGAATACTCTCCTCCGGCATTTAAATTATCGAGAGCATATTCAGGAGTAATAGAGGCTGAATTAAATGCAGAAAAACCCTAAAATTTATTATTACAATGTAACATATGGTTCTGGTGTGGAGGCAACCGGAAATAGAATAGGACTTATGTTTAATGAATATAAAAAGCAACATCCAAAAAAGTTTATATCATACAGATTACAGAATCCCCCACATACAATGTTAAAAGATTTAGCAGAAAATAAACCAGATATTATAATAATGAATGAATTGCACCAAAGAGTAATGATTGCTGTTCATGCCTATAAAATCTTGAAGCCTAAAACAAAAATAATTCTATTAAATCATTGTTATCCTTATTTGACAGATTTCCCCGTTCCAGAAGACTCGGTTCTTTTTGAATGGTGCAGTGAGGACGGGGCAAAAGATATTAATGACTTCCTAAGGAAAGGTGTAGATCATATAATAAATTTAAATCATAGACCGAAAGAAAAAGAAATACATTCAGTTTTAAAAGAAAGAGTTGTCGAGAAATATTTCCCCATTGAAGATGATTTCAGAATTTATGTCCCTTGGAATGAAAGACCAAAAGATTTCTTCTTTTTTGGTTCTGTCTATCCAATAAAATTATCCGGGGAGTTTGTTGAAAAATTCTCAAAAACGAACATGTCAATAGATGTTTATGGAAAGTGGAGGCGTGATCCAGAAAATGAAACAATGCTCGATTATAATAAATATAAAAGAATGATTATTGAGAGTTCAGCATTTAATTATAAAGGAATAATACCAGATGGAGATGTTTTTAGAACATTAAATCAGTATAAATTCTTTGTAATGCCGCATGATGGACCGGAACCATTCTGTTTATGTCTGGCTGAAGCAATAAGATGTGGATGTATTCCTCTCGTTGTTAACGATAGGAATAGAAACTGGGGAAAATGGATTGATTGGGCTGAAGATTGCATGGTAGAATATCAATCGGTGGATAAACTAATTGAAAAAATGTATTATTATATAAAAAATAAAAATAGCGAAAAATTAATAGACACATTACACAACCGATCTAATGAAATCTCCTCCATAATGAGAAATAGAACAGACTTTAACACCTTTAAAGCAATATTACTTGACTTGATATTCAAAAAATAGAAACATTTATTAGCAGATACTTCTTATTATTATTTATATCATAATATGGTGAACATGATAAATGGCATTAGAACAAGAATTTAAACCAATTGCCACAGCCATTTTAAGACATTTAGATAAAAAGAAACCAGACGATGTAATATTTATTGTAGGTAAAAAACAATATAAAGCAAAAGACCTAAAGAAGCATTTTAGTAAAGAAGATAAAATTGCTGAAACTATTATAAAATATGCTTTAAACGTGAATGGAACAATATGTAAAACACTATCCCCCAATTCTGTATCTAAAGAACAGATAGAGAAAACAATAAAAATGTTTGAGGTATAAAAATGACAGAGAAAATATTAAACGTAGCCCCAGAATTTGATACTGCAACAGAATATAGTTTTAGTTGGAATCAGGATTTCCTGAAAAAAGCTTCTGAATATAATCCTGAACCAGAGATCACAAGTCTGTTGAAGGGAGATGCAAATAAAAGTAGATTTAAAGATGAATTAGAAGACAACGATATTTTAATTTTCTTTGATCATGGAAACAAAGATGTATTGATAGGACAGAATAAAGTTGCTCTGTTAACATCATCTGATGCTCATCTATTGAATGGAAAGAAGGTTTATACAATGGCTTGTCTTTCCGCTCAAGAACTTGGAAAAGAAGCATTCAAAAAGGGCTGCCTAGAATATTGGGGTGCAACAGAATCAATTGGATTCACGATAGAAGATCAGCATCTTTTTGGGGAAGTTTTCGTTGAAGGGGCGTATAAAAGATTCATAGAGGGCGAATCTATAGAAGATGTGATGGAGCAGATGAAAAATCACTTCACAACACAAATAGGAGAGACTAAAAACCCTTGGACAAAAATCTGGTTACAGAAAGATAGTGATATCTGGGTATGCTGGTATGCAAAAAATCCCCCTCCAGAGGAAAAACCTTTAACTTGGTGGGAACAGTTTATAAAATGGTTGAGAAGGCTGATAGGGTTAGAAGAAGATTTTACTATAATCTTTTGTTAACCTAATATATCCTTAATTTCTTTTTTTGTTATTTTACCTAGACCGGGAAGTTTGTCAATTTCATCAATCTTTTCAAAGAAAGCAGATAAAGTTTTATATTTTTTAATTATTTCTTTAGATGTTTTAGGACCAATTCCCGGAAAACCTTCAATAATGTATCTTCTTTTCTCAGTCATAGTTAGAGTTCTATGAATGCTTGATCTAAGTGCAAACTCTTTCTTTGGTCTTTTAACACGTTTACAAAGATTTCTTAAATATGCCGAAGTTTGATATCTATCTGGAGTGTACATTATTTTCACACCCCAATTAAATATGCCCTCATAAGTACCATAAACTCTAACGGGAGTTATTGTCTTTTTTCTATATCTTTGAGACAGAGCAGTAATAGGATCACCTTCGATTAAAAGTCTTCTATCGTTAATTTTTGTTTCTTTCATTTTTGCCATTTGATTCCAGAGCCTATCGTCTTCTAGAGAGGCTAAAAAATCACTAGCTTCTTTTCTCTCTATCAGAATAGCATCATCTTCCATCTTACCAAAAATAAGAAAGTCCCCTGCTGGAAGAGCCTCAATTTTTGGGGTAATGCCATCTTCTATAAATGATGAAACAAAATATGGAGCAATTTTCTCCCGAGAATCTATGATTATATCAACCATTTAAGCACCCGAAGTATGGTAATAAACTCTAAAAGTCATCTGCTTTCTGTAAACTTGTTGGGGAAGAATTTCATCTTCGATAGTATCGTATTGGGATGTAAGTTTATCTAACTTTATACCAGAACGAAGCATACTCATTCTATTATCATAATTAAATAAACCTTTTCTAATTTGATTTGTTAAATCCTGTTTTTGATTTCTCCCGGAAGCAAAAATATCTACTTGAAAATTATCTTCAGTATATCTTTCACTTTTAGTTTTTTTACCAGACGCGGCGTCTCTACTTGCAATCTGAAAAACTGCAATTTGTGGAAGACCATGATCTCGCCATCTTTCATCAATCCATCCTTCAGATATCCAATAAGATTTTGATGCTCTAAAACTAACATAATTATCATCGATATCTTTTTGAATGATATCATCTATATTTACTCTCAATGCATTAACAAATATGTCAAGAGCGGCTTGATTCGTTGTCATATTATATACCTATTGATTAAGTATTATATAAACCTTCCGCCAATTTTCTCTCCGGTTAAGGGATCAACAGCCCCGGCAGGGTGTCTCACAACAGTTCTCTCTATTCCACCTTGAAAGTGTTTCGTTGTTATACCCTGTTTTCTGAAAAAATCCTTGAAAGCATTGCTTACCCTTTCGTCTAATTCTCCCTCAAAATGAGAGAGAGCGGGAGCAATCCAAGCATAATGTCTTAAATGCCCTTTCTCTAAAGCATATGCATAATTGAATAGTTTTCCTGACGCCTCCCGGGGGTCTACTCTAAGTCTCCAACCATCATCTGTAGGTTCAATAAAATGTGAAGCTTCTAATGCACCTGTTCTGTTCTGCCATTTTCTATTCGAAAGTGCATATTCTTTAATATCAAATAAAAATCTAAGAATTTCAGTATCAATTATATCCTGTAATGATTTGGAAAGCGTATCAAAAACATCGACGGCATCTTGCCCGTCAATTGTTATTTCAACTGACATATTCTATCCTCTAGCAATTTTTAAAATATAAATAAAAAGGGAAAAATTTTAAGGCGTTTAAGCGTAACCAGTTGCGAAAACTATTGCGCTAGGTTCGACCGTAGCTTCTTTGTATCTAATCCAGAACACCTGTCCTTCAATGTCCCGAGGAACATCTGTGTAAGATTCCCTTCTCAGTTCTTCTCTGACGAATAGGATTCCTGCGTAGTCGGTATCTAACATTAAGTAGTTGTTTTCACTCATCTGGTTTGTCGCAATAACATCAACTCCGAGAATGGTTCCAACATCAAATCTCTTGATATCTCCACCCTTCTCTTTGTGTATGAATTCATCCATTGCCGCCAAACGTGCATAGTCCTTAGAGTGAACCACCATAAGGTTTGCACCATAGTTCTTGCTATGTAGCAATCCAATGGTATTTGAAATGTCGCCGATCTCGTCTGCATTTGCTCCGCCCCATCTTCCAGAAACCGTGTATTGATGCACTCCTCCTGTGCCCCACGCTTCCCTTAGAACGTCGATGCTCATCTTCAGACCGATCTTCTGTCCAGCCTTTCTTGCTGCTCTTCGCACCAAGTCCCATCTGGAGTCCGTGATCATTTCATGAGTGATCTGTGTTCGGTATCCTACTTTCTTATAGGTTTCCGTCCATTCCTTGTAGTCTGGCTGTAGAATAGTGACTTCTGCACCCTGCGCTACTTCAACTGCGTCATCCCACTGTCCTTCTTTCACTAGCTTAATTGCGTCTCCCTCGCTTCTATTTTCCACAGGGAAAATTCTTCGAGAAACGTCAACATCTTCCATGAATTCAAGGATTGCGTCGTAAACAACCTCATCAATTAATGCTTGCTCTGCTGTTGTAAATGTCATTTCATATCACCAACATAACTTTATCTTACCTTTTGTGTTCCGAGTAATGTTTTCAATGGCGAAACCAAGGTCTAGCCGTCTTTCGTTTAACTGGCTGTTTGTTCTTGCTTCCGCATATCCGCCTGCTCCGGCACCGAATAAAGCTCCTCCTACCGAATCTCCGACACCTGTAGTCTGAACCTTAACGATTCCTTCCATGATGATAGAAACCTGTTTTCCTGCTGATGCGGGCATTAATGCGACTCCGAAAACATGCTGAGATGCTGCCGACGTGGGTCTAACTTTTGCTGCATCAACATAAACTACCTGTCCTGATGTAACTGCAACCGAAGCCGCAAAGCTCCAGACTCGTCCATCTCCATATTCAATTTGTGTCATTTTAATTCACCCTGAACTTCAGGTCTTTTTCCTGAACAATATTTTTGATATTTTTGCCGTCCTTTCTCTTTCTAAAGATCATTTCTCTGATATCTTCCTTTGCCTCTAGTAACTTTCTACTTTCATCTTCGGGATCATGATCTTCTCCCGGACTTCCCTGAATAGTATTAGTTCCCTTAAACTCAGATAGTATATCAAATTCAATCTTCAACAGATCAAGTGAAGTATTACTGCAATCCTTCTCAGAAAGACCCTTGTCCTTTCTCATTTCTGAGACTTTCTCAATAAGAGTCTTCTTTTCAGATTCTTTTCTTTTGTCGTCTTCTATCTTGTAATTATCATTTAACTCCTTTAAGGTATTCCTTTCAGTTGTTAATGTTGCAATATTGCTTTCTAGAGTTGCAATCTTATTATCTTTTTCTGTGATAGAAAGTTCCAGTGTTCTTTTATCATTTTCCAAGGTTGCCTTAGATGTCTCATTAAGTTTTGCACTTGCTTTAAGGTCTGTTAATTCGCCTAGAATTTTTTCTATGTCAAATTCTTGTGTACTCATCTGTTTATCGATAATAGAATCAGAGTGGACATTATTAAATGTTTCTGTTTTTGCATCAATAATATTAGAATTTAATTCCTTTTTTGATTCTATTTCATTCATAAACAACTTAGTATTTTCACTGAAATCAATCATGTTGTCTTCTATATTAGAACCATCTATTGCCGGAAAAAGAACTATACTTTGTTCTAATGCTCTTATATCTGAACATACTACAGAAGCAATGTTTTTTCCACCCATTTCATCGATATAATCTTTTGCTAGATCATGAATTGGATCATTCGGATATTCTTTTCCCATTATGTGATTACACTCTGGATCGCCATAGTCTCTTCCACATATGGAACAATTCATTTTTCCAATATGCAATCCAATACTTGTTGCTGTTAATAATTTTGACTTAATTTTTCTTAACATATCCTCGTCTTCTATTCTTCCTTCATAAAAGACGTTTTTTCCATCGTCTTTAGAATTACTAATTCTTCCGACAACCATATCCACGCTCTTAGGCGAGAACAACCCACCTTTATATCCATGATCTTTTAGTATATAAGCCCCGTTTCCGTCGATTCCATTTTTTAGTGTACTAACTATATTTTTTAATTGATTTTTTGGTAATATTGTCTGCTTTTTCTCTATATAACCAATGTTCATGCTTTTTCCATGTACATTATGATCGCTCTCTCCCTCTAGTTCCGAGGAAAACTCAATTGTTGCCCCCAAACTCATTTCCATATTTGTCATTTTATTTTTCTTCTCCTTGCTTTCAGGTCTAGCTTTTGTTTCATCCCAACCATTCTTTTTAAGGTACGCATAAAACACCGATCTTGCCTTCTTACACTTGAATGGTGCTGGTGCGCCGTCATTTTTCCCTTTACAGTATTCTTTGTTTAATCCTGAAATTAAACTGCTCCAACTAGAATGTATAGGCATGTTATTCCATAATAAAAGAGATGTTAGTAATTATTAAATGTTGTGATTGAATCCTTGAGCTAGATATAATTCAAGCAGTATATTAGCTAAATATGGGTCTTTTTCTTGTAAAACTTTTATTCCTTCCATCCATTGCTCAAACGACATTTTAGGTGAATTTGGTTGCGGTCTTTTAATTACTGGTGATGATGATGGTTGTTTTGTTTTCGGAATTTCTCCGTCTTTTTGCGGCTCTTTACTAGGTTTCTTTTCTGGATCGTCTTCTGTTGGGTGTGATTCCTTCGGAGATTCAATTTCTGGAGGGGCTAATGCCTCTCTCAATTTCTTAATTTCTTCAATATATTTATCTCCTCTCAATAACCCGTATCCCATAGATTCTAGAATTCTTCGTGCCTCGCCCGCTCCGATAACGCCGGCGTTAACCAAGTTAGTTAATTCCAATATAGAGAGAACTGAAACTGTGAGAGGATTCCAAGATAAAATAGCCGGAGAGACATCATGCAATTTCGGTAATTTACCTAAAAGATCGAGCTGATATTTAATTATTTGATCCTCAAATTGACGAGCCATTGATAATTGCATACTTCTAACAGTTGAGTTGAATAGGTTTCTAATTTCTTTCAAACTCTGAGCATCTATATTATCAAGTTGTGTATAAATGTTAGGAACACCTAAAGTAACTACCAAACTTTTAACTCGTTCCCTGAATAATTCTGCAAGAGCTTCAGGAGTTTTCGGAGAATGGAATTCAAATTCTAAATTGTGGCGTGTAGCTAGCCAATCTCCCGGTTCTAAATCCTCTACTTCGTCTGCAACATCATCAACACTTTGCTTGCTGGCAGGATAAGTGTCGCTGCCTACCTTTACAACCCTGAATGGATAAGCAACAAATTTAACGACAGCATCTAAATCTTCTCCCATTTCTTTAACACTTTTAGCATCATCATATACTCTTTCCAACAAACCCTTTCCATATTTTTCTGAGTGTTTAATATCTTTATTCATAAAGAAGACATTCTTTAATTTTTTACCTGACCATTTTGCAATTTCTTCTGTACCTCTAACTTGTTTTATTTCTTTTATAACGTCTCTCTCTCTCTCAATAACAATCTCTTCTGGAGGATAAAACAACAACTTTTTAATTTTTTTCCCATCTATTTTGATTTCTCCCCAACAATAGCCGTTGATTAAAAACGAACGGAATATTTTTTTAGATGTTTCATGAATATTAATTCTTCTATCTAATTCCTCTATAATTTCTGTATTATCAGTTCCTCTCTCTCCCGTAACTCCGTCGATAATTTGAAAACCATTTGAAACTGCCGTGCTTACATATGCATCAATGCCTGTCGCAACCAATCCACCAGAATCATATAATGTAGTGAATTTCTTTATTTTATCTACTCTAGGAATATCTTCAATTCTTTTACCAAATAATTTTTCATATGAAAAGCTTCCTCTTCTATATAATATGGATTCCGATAAATCTAAACTTTTTCTCTCTTTGGATGGTCCCCCTCCATGAAACCAACAAAAATCAGAACCATGCACTGCGTGTGCTTTGCATGGTGTACCGTCTGCTTTAAAGCCTTTACAGCGTGCCATGTATATTAATATGATATAATGTTATTATTAAATGTTGCTATAAAAAGAAAAAAAGGATTTGAGTCTATTCGTCAACTCTTTTGATGATGATGTGCCTTCCGTGCAAATCGCATTGTCGGGTAGCTTCCTCCCAGAGAATCTCTGCTGATATAGCATGTCCCCGGAATCTTGCTCCTCCGTCTGTTTGTCTTTGATAAGTAGCATTGGCTATATTTTCGTTTACAAGCCTTATAGCAAGATAATGTGCTGAAAACATTGTGGCTGCTAACTCGACCCACATGTTATCTCCTGCCATGCTTGTTGAATCTGATGCGGGCGTAACTCCTAGATATTTTCTCATAGCCGCTTCGCCCCATTTAATGTTAGTATTTACTAATCCGCTTGAGACTAGCTTTTCCTTCCATCCTGTTGCGCTTCGAACCAATCCAACTCTAGTATAATCCCCCATCTATATCACCTAACTTATCTGTACTTTCCACGTAATTTGTAAACTATCTCCGCCATCCCAATCTACGTTAAGAGCAGAGAATGTTTGTCTGCACAATAGTTCCCCGCCTGTTAGTTCGTTGAAAACTCCGCTTTCTTCAATTGCCCGAGTCCCTGTGCTTGCTCCGTTCAACCCGGCAGGATTTCCTGAACTAAAGATATATACTAATTGTGCGGTATCGTTTGTTGCTGAAGTTGTTATTCTTGTTCCTGTTGAACTTGCCCTATCAGCTTCAGCTATCAGAGTAGTATCTCCCGTGCTTGCGGCAGTATCTCCAGAACCAATAACAATAAAGTTAAAGTCTGAGACGTTAGTTGTATCTGTTAATAATAGGTCGGCAACAGCAGCTTTCCCTGCTGATGTAATCAAGTCTTCATCTATATGAAGCTGTTTAAGTTCTCCAAACTTGCTGAAGACCCGAGCTTCCATTGTATCTTTAAATTTGATGTTACTCCACAAGCTCATCTAAATCACCTAAGCTAACGCCGCCGACTTCCAGCATACTTGTCCAGCAGCGGCTCCCGAAACACCTGCAAAGATATATGCACCAGACACGACAATAGACCCCTTGGCTACTGCAACACTAGATATGTCGCAATATGGTGTAAGTGGACCTTCAAGCCTTGTTGTAAATCTTCCCCTTCCCGCAACAGTTAGTGCAGAAGTTACAGAGATAGCTTTACTAACGTTAACCGTATCAATTCCGGCAGTAGTACCCAGAAGGGTTGTTACTGTTCCTGTTGTTATAGCGGCGGTTGTCACAGTTAAATCGTTAATAAGTGCAGTTTTTATAGCGTCATTTCCCGCTCCACCAACTTGATTGTGTCTTGTAATTCTCTTGCTGTGTAATCTCATTCGTACCATGTTTATCAGTATATAAAGATATGCGCTCCTTAATAAATGCTTTTACTGTTTTATAATACTATAATAATGTGAATTATAATGACAACATTTATTAATAACAAGAACCTAATAATTAAGTATGGCTACGATCTTTGGTCGAAAAATGTTACAGATAGGAGATTCTTTAGGTATTACTATACCAGAAGAAATAATTAAAACATATAATTTAAAAAAGGGAAATAAAATTTTTTTAATAGCGGATGGATTAGATGATGCCGACGGCTTTCTTTTAATAGATTTAATGGATAGAGATATCAATGAATTGTGGAAATTAATGAGGGAGATAAAATGATTGAAATTTCACATGAACTTGTTAATATGATTTTTAACGGGGATAAGCGTACACTTATAAGTGAAAACTTAGAAATAGGCAAAAATTATAAAATAAAGGATGAAAGTTCTGGTAAAATAGAAGGAGAAATACTAGTTTTATCAAAAAACAAGGAATATATCTTTTCCGATGAGGATTCTTGGAATTATTCGTTTTTAATTCAGCGTTCTGAGAGAGAAGAACAGCTTTTGAGGGTACGTTTAGAGAAATTAGGGTATTTTGGTTAATTTCTTATAATTGAAAAGACTTATATATCAGCAAGCCCCTAATATGGATATCTAAAATGACGAGCTTATTAGAACGTGATTTGGTCACAGAATATCTTCACGAGGAAGATAAAGAAAACGCAAATAAATATGAATCTTATACCAAGCTTCGGGGATTTGTCGCCGACAGCTTTATAAAAAAGTGGGCTATAGAAAATTTATACGGGGGAGATATTGCAGAAGCTCATAATAATGGCTTTATTCATATTCATGATTTATCAGACGCCTTGGTTCCTTACTCTTTTTATGGAAAAACTCCTATATTAGTTAGGGGAAAAGATCAACAACCATTTTTAACTTCTATGGAAAAAATCCAAGGCAAAATAAATCTTGAAGTTTTCACGGGGGGTTGGAAATGGACAGAAATAACTAATACTATAATGCATAAATCCCATACGGATTTATTAAAAATAGAAACAACAAATGGAAGAATATTAATTATAACTGAAGATCATCCTATGTTTAAAGGATTTAGTACAACAACAATTCCTGCAACAGAATTAGTTGCTGGCGATAAATTATGTTCAGCTTTATTTTCTAAAAATTTTTCTTTTGGAAAAATAGTTCTACCATCAAAGTTAGCATGGTTGCTTGGAATGTATATTGCAGAAGGTTCTAAACATGGTAAAAATTATACTATTTGTCAATATGAATCATTAGAGAGAAATAAAATATTAAAAATCTTAGAAAGATATGATATAGATTATACTACATGTGGTAAAGATATATTTATAGATGGAGACAATTTAATAATAGAAAATGTTTTCTCTTTAATTGAATCTGGTGCAGAAAATAAATCAATTCCATCTTTATCCTTTTCAAAAGAGACATTCTTTAATATAATTTCCGGAATACTAGATGGAGATGGATGGAGAACAGAATACGATGATAGTGCTTCTTTATTTGGAATAGACTCTATATCATATGAATTAATAGGACAAATCAAGACATTATTTGATATTATCAGAATTCCTGCAAGTTTTAGAAATTATAACAACATTTACAAATTAAAGTTTCATATGATACCAGAATATTATCCTCTTTTTAAAGAGTCTATAAAGGCAAACAGAGAAAATATTAAATTTAGAATAAAAGAGAAATTCAATTTTGATTATTTTAATTCTCAACCAGAAATAAAGAAAATAGAAACAATTCCTTGGAAGGGGAAACCTGTTTATGATATTTCCACAGAATCAGAAATATTTTCCGCAGTTGGATTAAAAGTGCATAATTGTAAAGGACACGATGCTACAAAAATTCTCACGAAAGGTTTGATTACTCAAACTGTAGTGGCTGATGTTCCAAAACATTTATCATCTTTTTTCGATCAGCTTGTAAATCTCATAGGAACGGCGCAGCAATCTTGGGCAGGCGCTCAAGCAGTCTCAAATTTAAACACCTTAGCTGCTCCTTTTGTAAGAAAATATCATAATGAATTAATTGAGGCGGGAATTGATGAAGAAACTTCTGAAAAATTAACATACAAATATGTGAAACAATGTTGCCAGAGTTTTGTTTATAATCTTAATTTTCCATCAAGAGCGGGGAGCCAGACACCGTTCAGCAACATAACTTTCAATTTCATATGTCCGAAAAACATGAGAGATGAAATGGTTCTTGCCTCTGGTTGTGAAGGAACTTGGGGAGATTATCAAAAAGAAGCTTTAATGATAATTAAAGCATTTAACGAAGTATTTTATGAGGGAGACAAGAAAGGACACCCTTTCACTTTTCCTGTTGTTACCATTAATTTAATTCCAGAAACACCTTTTGATCATCCGTTGTGGATAGATTTAATGAAGACAGAAATAAAGTTCGGGACTTATTCGTTTTTCAATTATATCGGCAGTGGAATTGATCCAGACAGTATTTTATCAATGTGCTGTTTAGAAGGAAATACTAAAATTATATCAAATGGATTTAGAGGAATTTCTTATAAAAACATAGAAGAATTTAAAAATTCTAATGATCGGGAGATTCTTATAAACGGGCAATTTAAACCGGGAACGTGGTTCAGAACAACCACAGATAAAATATATAGAATAATTTTTGCAAACAATCAAAATATAGGAGTATCTAAAGATCACCTATGTATAACTAAAAGAGGCACTATTAGAGCAGATGAAGTTACAACAGAAGATTGGATGCCTTTTTCTTTAGTAGGATACGAGGGAGAGGGCGGCTCTTTTGATCTCGGAGAAATTATTGGTTTATATGTAGCTGAAGGATCAAAAGACGAATGCACAACAACGTTTTCTTTAAATCCAAAAGAGCAAAATATTGTAAAAATTATAGAAGAGTTTGTTTCAAATAATTTTGGGGTAAAAATAAGCATATCAACAGCCAAAGGCTTAGGAGAAAGTATTAATATAAGAGTTTGCTCTAAAACATTTTCTAGTTTAATTGATGAATTTGTTGGTGGCAATTCTGCTCATACTAAATATTTGAAATCTAAAGTTTTTAAAATGAACAAAAAATTTAGAAACGGTTTGTGGAACGGTTGGAGAATGGGAGACGGTAGTTCTAACGGTAGAATATGCACCGTTTCAGAAAAACTAAAAGAAGATGCGTGTTGTTTAATATCTTCAGTTGGTTCTGTCGCAGGTATAACAACAGATAATAGAACATCTGAAGACGGAAAGCTTGGAGATAGACCATTATTTTATATAAGACCATATACTCTAACCAGATCATCATATAAAGATATATATGAAATAGAAAATGAACAAATTTGGATAAAAGTTAAATCTATAGAGATAGAAAAAAATAATAAAAAAGAATTTTCTGTTTATGATTTTGATATGGATACTGAAGAAGAATTATTTCAGTTAGCAAATGGTCTTATAACACATAATTGTAGAATACAAGTAAATTTATCTGAACTTGCTCCAACAGGAGGAAGATGGGCTTATGCCGGGGAAACAGGTTGTTATGATGATGAAACTGAAATATTAACAGATGAAGGATGGATGTTTTTCTCTAAATTAAAAGGTAATGAAAAAGTTTTAGCATTTACAAAAGATAAAAAATTAGAATATCAACCAATATTAGAAATATTTGAATATAATTATGAAGGAGAAATGTATCATTTTAAAAGTTCAACATTTGATTTAAAAGTTACTCCAAATCATAAAATGGTTATATATAATAGAGATAAAACAAAAATATATATGGAGAGAGCAGATAATCTTCCTAAAACATTTATGGTTCCAAAATCAGGAAAATGGACTGGTAAAAATGTAAAAATGTTTGTTCTTCCAAAAATAGAAACTGCTTGGATTATAAACAATGGAGAACATAAAAAAGTATGGAAACCTATAGATATCCCTATGAAAGATTGGGTTGCATTTTTTGGTATATATTTAGCAGAAGGAAATATAGATGGAGAAAATTATGCTAAATCTCATGGATATAGGATCATAATATCTCAAAAAAAGGAGAAGGAAAGAGAGAAAATAGAGGGGTTATTACATAAATTACCTTTTAATTTCAAAAAAACAGACAACGGATTTGAAATATATAATAAACAGCTTTGGAATTATATGAAACAATTTGGCGATTGTTATTCTAAATTTATACCAAGAGAAATAAAAAATCTATCTTCAGAATATCTTCAAATATTATTAAAATGGTTTACTTTAGGAGACGGAAATATTCATAAACATACAAAATGTATATCAAATTGGACTGCATCAAAAAAATTATCAGATGATTTACAAGAATTATATATTA
>Ga0265594_1002069_pt1 | contig 14817 bp, 11 predicted proteins | sample saktaG_11_FD_190147 | JGI IMG/M metagenome (GOLD analysis project Ga0265594, IMG submission 190147) | Saline water microbial communities from Sakinaw Lake, British Columbia, Canada - sak_2011_5_24_80m | ecosystem: Environmental > Aquatic > Non-marine Saline and Alkaline > Saline ... | reverse complement strand
CAAAACAAACATTATAAGCCCGGCCAACCAAAAGACAAACAATCCTACTATCCATATTAAAACAGAAGGTGTGTAAAGAGTAACAAAATCAATATGCGGAGCAACAAAAAAAGCCAATGTAACCACAATTGTATATGGAACAGATAATGCAATAAATGGAGTTATATATGTTTTATATAACAGATAATCTATTCTTGAAAGTACTATTACTTCAATTATCAGCAATAATATTATTAAGTAATCAGTCATTTTTTTAAACTTTCATATTTATATATTGCTTTTCTAAAAAAAAGTTTATCAACAGAGTTTAATTTATTAGAGTAATTGATAAGATTATGAGCAAAAATAATTAAATCGCTTATTGAAAATTTTGCTTTAATTTTTAGCAGAGGGAAAATATATAAAAGATATGTAAACCTCCAAATATTCCATACGGCTTTTGACCAATACTGTTTCAAATCAATATATCTATTCAGATAATAAATAAATATTCTGCCTTTATTTGTAGTTGAAACAGTATTTATAGATCTGCCAACTTTATGAAAAATAACAGAGTTTACAACACAAACCATTTTTTTATTATTGTCTTTCATCCTTAATGCAAAATCAAAATCTTCTTCTCCAAAGAAATATTTTTCAGATAAAATTCCTATCTCTTTAAAAACATCTGTTTTGAGAACAAGCAAACACCCTGTAACAAAAGAAATATCAATATAACCTCTTTGAGTTTGTTTTTTTGTTGGTGTATAATAATATTTTCTTCCACCATACCATACAAGTTTACCACCGCAATTCCATATTTTGCTATGATTGTCATAATACTTAATTTGACCTGTTGCAGCAGAATAATATTTATTATTTTCAAGAAAATAAACGATTTTTTGTAAAAAATCTTTATTAACTGTTGTGTCATTATTTAACAGACATACATAATTTGCTTTACTTTTAATGGCATATTTTATACCAACATTATTTCCAGCAGCAAAACCAAAATTTTCATTATTATTAATTATAATAATTTTATCACTTGATGATAAATGATTAATTTTTTTCTCAATATCTGACTCTCCACCTAATTCTGCTATTTCCCTGCTATAGTAAAAACTTTTTTTGTTATGATTTTTCAGCCATTCATTTATTTGCTCAATAGAGTTATCAGTTGAGCCATTATTAATTAAAACAATTCTGTAATTAGAATAATTATTTTTAAATACAGAATCTATACATTCAATTGTATCTATTGCATTATTCCAAGTTAAAATAAGAATATAAACACTTTTATTATCTCGCATTATGTTATTACCCCAAAATTTTTTGTTATTATAACAAGTTTTTTCTTTGTAAATATAAAACAGCAGTTGCAACAATTAAATTAAAAATTTCAAAGACAGATAATTTAAAAAAAAATATCCCAAAAAAACAGGTTGTACTGCTGCCACTGCAGCTATTTATTTAATTCGTTTGTAGCTTTGCTACGTTAAGTATTTATTATTTCATATTATTCAACGGTCTTTTTATTTTTATAATAAATCTTATTAAAAGAATAGATAAGACAAACTCACCAGCAAGCATTGATATTGAAGCAGCTACATCAAAATAATAAGGGCTAAATCCTATACACAGAAGTAATGATATTACACCACCAATAAGCACAAAACTTAAAAATTGTTTTTTAAATCCAAGATTTATTAAACCAATTATTCCATAAAAATAATTCAGTCCACCAAATAAAATTACAAAACTAAGTATTCTAACATCAATAATAGAACCTAAATATTTTTCTCCAAAAGCAATAATGACAATATATTTTGCAAATACAAAGACAAATAAGCTTAGTAATAATAAAACAATAAAATAATATTTTCCTAGTTTTAATAAGGTATTTATATTATTTTTTAACGAACCTGTTGACTTAAATCTCTTGCTAAAATATGGATACAAAGATACAGATACAGGCTCAATTAACGTTTGTAATGCCTTAACTAATTTCTCAGCCGATGCATATATTCCAACTGTCATATTATTAGTAAGCAATCCTAGTATAAAAATATTTGCATTTCTATAAAAATTCATTCCTATTGTAGAAGCGAATATGTGCCATCCATCTTTAATCTGAAAAATTAAATCTTTCTTTTTTGGCAATACCCAAACTATCTTTATGGTCCTGAATGCTAAATATATACTTACTGCGCCTGCTAATAAGGTTCCTATAGAAGTTAGCAAAGGAATGTATAAATAATCACTTTCATTTTTAATAACAAAGAAAACCAGTATAGTAAATATACCTTTAGAACATACATTAACAATAGTAATATATTTCATTTTTTCCAATCCCTGAAATAGCCAAATAGGTATAAAAATATCTCCTATAGCTATTCCTATTGAAAAAAGATAAATAGTAAAAGAATTTGTAAACTTAGGTAAAAATAAGATTAATAATATAAATAACGATAATATTAACAAGGAAACAAAAAATCTTATTATTAATACACTAAAAAAAATAGTAGAAACAGTAAGTTTATTATCTCTATTTATTGATATTTGCTTAGTGGCAGAAAAGTTAAAACCATAATTACTAAAAAGAATTACATATTGCATCAATGTAGTCCACCATACAGCAATACCATATTTTTCAGGACCAACAACACGTAACAAATAAGGCAATGCTATGAGAGGAAATACAAAATATACAGCATTTAAAACAGATAATGAAAAAAAATTTTCAACTAATTGTTTATATTCCTTAACTTTTATATACTTTTTAAGTTTATTTATCAAAACAAATATTTTATTTTTCAATTTGATTATTTTATGTATGATAAAAAATTTGTTTTATGTTGTCCATTAAAATAATAGATAAAAAACTTAAAATTATCCCAACTACTACAGATATGATTAAAAATTTTAACAAAGACATTTTTTCTTTTTTTTGAATATCCGATTTTATCCCTAATTCAAAAGCTTTTTGTAGTTTGCTAAGTTTATAATTTATCTCAATACTTCTTTTAATGAAGTAGAGCATTTCTCCACGTGCATTCATATAATAAATCCCATCATATTTATCTGTTCCATCCACATTTTTATTTAGTTTAAATAAATTTATTTGCATATCAATAAATTCCTTCTCTTTTAATAATTCTTTTCTTTGCTCGGCAACAGTTTTTAATACATACTCATTATTATTGATATAAACTAGCAATTTATCAATAATCGTATTTATTTGCATAGAATCATATACAACTAATGATAATTCTATAAGATTATCTTTAATATTTTCAATATTTTTTATGTCTTCTATATCTTCTATATATTTTATATCTTTTATATTCTTATTCATTTTTAATACAGACAAGTAATGAATTTTGAAATTATTTATTAATGTAATTGCTTCTTGTTTTGATATATAATTATATTTCCATGATATATTTATCGTATATGTATCCTTTGAATTGAATCTGAAAATAATAAATAAAGAGATTACTACACAAAAGATTACAATAAACTTAATTATATTTTGCTTAATAGTTTTTATCATTTTTTTATTTTATTAAATTTTTATTTGTTAAATTTTATCCCGACTTGTCGGAATTGTTTACATAAATGTTTTATTAATAATTTACAAATATACATAAAAATTTTGTTTATACAACCGCATAAAAACTATAAAGTTTTATAAAGAAGTTTTGCGTTAAATTTTTTTATCCAAATGGGATGATACTGATTTATTATCCAACATAAGGTGAACAAATTAACCTGTTGGTTATATACAATTTTTTATATTACTGTTCGTCATCATTTTAAAACGAACAAAATTAATTTTAATTTTTTAATTCTTTTTGTTTAATATTGTTTTATATTTTATACTATAAATTTATGCGAATATTTTTAATTGGATATATGGGCTGTGGCAAAACAAATTTTGGAAAATATTTGGCAAAGAAAGTAAATTTTAATTATATTGATTTGGATGGTTTGTTTGAAGAAAAATATAATATAAGTATTGAAAAGTTTTTTGCTGATAAAGGTCAGGATGAGTTTAGAAAAACAGAACATCAGTTATTAACAGATACATTAAACTATGATAATGTTGTTATTGCTACAGGAGGTGGAACGCCTTGCTTTTATGATAATATGAAAATTATAAAAGATAATGGCATTTCTTTTTATATAAAAATGAGCACAGATGATTTATTTAACGGACTAACAAATTTTAAAAATAAACGTCCTTTATTGAAAAAAATGACAAAAAAGGACTTGGAAAATTTTATCAAAAAACAGTTGAAAGAAAGAGAACAATATTATTTTCAAGCTGATTATACTATTGATATAACAACAGGACAGCCATGTTCTACTACTTACGAACAGATTATGAAAAAATTAATGGAGTAAACTTTTGATGCTTGAATAGATTCTGTGTTTGGGGAAAATAATATTTTAAAATTTTTGTTATAATAAAATCTAAAAGAGGTTTAGTATATTTTATTATTTTTGTCAAAAATTAATTATTAATAAAGAGTTAAAATGAAAATATTAATAGCTGGAACTGGCTATGTGGGTTTAGTAACAGGAACTTGCTTCTCAGAAGTTGGTATAGATGTTACTTGTGTTGATATTGATAAAACAAAAGTAGAAAATTTAAGAAAAGCTATTGTATCAATTTATGAGCCAATGCTTGAGCCAATGGTAAAACGAAATATAGAAAAAGGCAGATTACATTTTTCAGATGATTTATCTTCTTCTATTGATGATTGTGAAGTTATATTTTGTGCTGTTGGAACACCGCCGGAAGAAGATGGAAGTGCTGATTTAAGACATGTGCTTGACGTTGCCAAAAAAATAGGTAAAAATATAAATAATTATATACTTGTTGCAACAAAAAGTACTGTGCCTGTTGGAACAGCACAAAAGATTAAAACTACTATACAAAAGGAATTAGATATACGTAAAAAAAATATAGCGTTTGATGTTGTTTCAAATCCCGAATTCCTTAAAGAAGGAAATGCTGTTGAGGATTTTTTGAAACCTGACAGGATAATTGTAGGTGCTGAATCTGAAAGGGCTAAAGATATTATAAGAAAACTTTACAAACCTTTTACTCTTAATGGACATCCTATTATTTTTATGGATATACTCTCGGCTGAAATGACCAAATATACAGCAAATGCAATGCTTGCAACAAAAATTAGCTTTATAAATGATATAGCAAATCTGTGCGAGATAACAGGAGCTGATGTTAATATGGTTAGAAAAGGAATAGGAAGCGATACAAGAATAGGAAATAAATTTATTTATCCCGGCATCGGATATGGTGGCTCTTGCTTCCCAAAAGATGTAAAAGCTTTGATAAAAACTGCTAAAAAAAATAATTATCAATTAAAAGTCCTTCAAGCTGTTGAAGATGTTAATGAAAAACAAAAATCAATCTTGTTTTATAAAGCACTTAAATTTTTTAATAATAATCTGAAAAATAAAACTATTGCTTTGTGGGGATTATCTTTCAAACCAAAGACAAATGATATGAGAGAAGCTCCTTCTTTAATAATAATTAAAAAACTTATAGATGCAGGAGCTAATATAAAAGTTTATGACCCTATTGCTATAGAAGAAGCTAAACATATAATAGGAAATAAAGTTGAATATACAAATGACCTTTACCAAACTATTACCAATGCCGATTGCTTGATGTTAATAACAGAATCCTCTGAATTTAGATTCCCTGATTACCAAAAAATGAAAAAAATTATGAAAAGACCTGTTATCTTTGATGGGAGAAATATTTATGACAAAAATGTAATGAAAGAAAATGGATTTATTTATTTTTGTATAGGAGTTAAAACAAAATATTAAAATTAGAAAAAAAATGTAACTATTCAGCTTGTTAAAAATGTTTACCCCGTTGATATATTATCTGCGAGGTTAATAACTTGTTGCTGGTAGCTGGTTACTGTTTATAAGAAACGAGAAACAAGAGACCAGAAACATCAAATAAGAATATCAAAATTTCTAAATTTGTTGATTTAGACAAGTTGGAATATCTGAATAGTTACAAAAAAATAATTTTCATTTTCTACAGATTGAGTTTTTTAAAACTATTAGTAGAGACGAGGTGCGCCTCGTCTCTACTAATAATTTAATTACAAAAATATAAACAGAAAAGCCAACAGCCAACAGCCAACAGCCCGAAGTGATTAAAAATAAACTAATTACGAAAATATAAACAGATGAGAAAAAAAATACTTGTTACAGGTGGTGCTGGATTTTTGGGCTCACATCTATGTGAACAACTTCTTAACCAAGGTAATGAAGTTATTTGCCTTGATAATTATTTTACAGGACAAAAACAAAATGTCATTCATTTATTAAAAAATCCATATTTTGAGATTGTCCGTCATGATATAACAATGCCTTTTTATATTGAAGTAGATGAAATATATAACCTTGCTTGTCCTGCTTCACCAATATATTATCAGTATAATCCTATTAAAACAGTAAAAACATCTGTAATGGGTGCTATTAATATGCTTGGATTAGCTAAAAGAATAAAAGCTAAAATATTACAGGCATCTACAAGTGAAATTTATGGAGACCCTACAATACATCCGCAGACAGAAGATTATTGGGGACATGTAAATACTATAGGTATAAGAGCTTGCTATGATGAAGGTAAAAGATGCGCCGAAACATTGTTTATCAATTATCACCGCCAAAATAATGTTAATATAAAAATTATACGAATCTTTAATACTTACGGACCTCGTATGAAACCCAATGATGGCAGAGTTGTTTCAAATTTTATAATTCAGTCCCTAAAAAATGAAGATATTACTATTTATGGCAATGGGGAACAAACACGAAGTTTTTGCTATGTAGATGACTTGATTGATGGTATGATTAAATTTATGAATTCAGAAAATAAATTTATCGGACCTGTTAATATAGGAAATCCCGAAGAAATTACTATGTTGGATTTAGCCAAAAAAATTGTAAAACTTACAAATTCCAAATCAAAAATTATTTATAAATCTTTACCTGATGATGACCCTATACAAAGACAACCGAATATTGATTTGGCTAAGAAAGAACTGAACTGGAAACCAAAAATTCAACTTGATAAAGGTCTAATAAAAACAATAAAATATTTTAAGTCAATAAAAATATAGAATTATAATCCGCGTTCGCGGGCAAAATTAAAAATTTATAATGTTAAATATATTAGTTACAGGATGTAATGGACAGCTTGGAAAAGAAATTTGTAAGCTAAGTCCAGTGTATAGTGATTATCACTATTTCTTTACTGATATAGATGAACTGGATATTACTAATTATGAAACTCTTGAGAATTTTTTTTCGCATACCAAGATTGATTGTATAATTAATTGTGCGGCATATACAGCTGTTGATAGAGCCGAAACAGACATAAAAGCAGCATCTTTGTTAAATACTCTTGCTGTAAAATATCTTTCAATATTTTCAGAAAAATATAATTCTTTGCTTATACATATATCCACAGATTATGTTTTTGATGGTAAAAATTATAAACCATATATAGAGAATGATAAAACAAATCCTATTTCTGTATATGGAAAAACAAAACGGGAAAGTGAAAATCAAATTATTTCCTGTGCAAAAAAAGCAGTTATTATTAGAACTTCATGGCTGTATTCCTCTTATGGAAGTAATTTTGTTAAGTCAATTATTAAATATGCCAAAGAACGGGAAAAACTTAATATAGTGTTTGACCAAATAGGAACACCAACTTATGCAAGAGATTTAGCTAAAACAATTTTTGATATTATTACACAGATTAATCATAAAAAAAATACAGTAGAAATTTATCATTATTCAAATCAAGGCGTTATAAGCTGGTATGATTTTGCTAAAGCAATAATAGAAATATCAAATATTAATTGTATAGTAAATCCAATAGAGACAAAAGATTATCCAACACCAGCTCCTCGTCCGTATTATAGCGTTTTAAATAAAAATAAAATTAAAAAATATTATAATATTAATATACCATACTGGAAAGATAGTTTAAAAAAATGTATTAAAAAGATAAATGAACAGAACAGATGAAACAGTCCATAACCAAAGACAGTTATGAATTATGAATTATTTACATTGAACTTGTTGAAATGTGAATTATGAATTACAGATTACGGATTATGTGCTTTGAACTGGAAATTGGAAACTGAAACCTGGAACTTGGAACTTGGAACTGGAAACTAAAAACTTGATACCTTTGCCTAATTTGATATTTCTTGCGTGGTGAATAATTACTAAAAATTTAATCAAAAATATTTATTATGAATAAACAAAATATTGATAAATCAATTTTAAAAAAAGCACAGTCATGGTTAGAAGGTAACTATGATAATACAACAAAAAAACAAGTAAAATATCTGCTTGAAAATGATGTTAATGAGTTAAACGATGCTTTTTACAAGGATTTGGAATTTGGCACAGGCGGATTAAGAGGAACTATGGGCGTTGGCACAAACAGAATGAATAAATATACCGTAGGAATGGCTACACAAGGTCTTGCCAATTATTTAAAAAAGATATATAAAAATGAAAAAAAAATAAAACTTGTTATTGCTTACGACTGCCGAAACAATAGCTCTTTTTTTGCAAGAACAGCTGCTGATGTTCTTACTGCTAATGGTTTTAAAGTATATTTATTTGACGAACTCAGACCAACACCGGAATTATCATTTGCTGTTAGATATTTAAAGTGTAATGCAGGAATTGTAATAACAGCTTCACATAATCCAAAAGAATATAATGGATACAAGGTATATTGGAACGATGGCGGGCAATTAGTGCCTCCTCATGATAAAAATATTATTGAACAGGTTGAAAAAATCAAAAATATTAATGAGGTAAATTTTAAAGGAAAGAGTAAGCATATTGAAATAATAAGCAAAAATATTGATGACGAATATTTAAAAAGAATTAAAGCTCTCTCTCTTTCTAAAAATATCATAAAAAAACATAGACACCTAAAAATTGTTTATACTTCTATTCATGGCACAGGAATTAAATTAGTTCCTCAAAGTTTAAAAAAATTTGGATTTAGAGATGTCAATCTTGTTGATACCCAATGTATTGTTGATGGTAATTTTTCAACTGTCAAATCACCTAATCCTGAAGAACCAGAGGCATTATCTCTTGCTATAAGAAGAGCAAAACAAATAGATGCCGACTTGGTAATGGCAACTGACCCTGACGGCGATAGAGTAGGAATAGCAGTTAAAAATCATGAAAATAAGTTTGTATTACTTAATGGAAACCAGATAGCTTCGTTATTGATATATTACTTAATAAATAAATGGAAAAGTGATGGTAAATTAAGAGGTAATGAATATATTGTAAAAACTATTGTTACAACAGAACTTTTAAAAGATATTGCTGATAAAAATAATGTTAAATGCTTTGATGTGCTTACAGGATTCAAATATATTGCAGAAGTTATTAAACAAAATGAAAAACATAGCATTTTTATTGGTGGAGGAGAAGAAAGTTATGGATATCTTATGGGCGATTTTGTAAGAGACAAAGATGCTGTTATATCGTGTAGTATGATAGCTGAAATTTGTGCATGGGCTATTCATAATGGCAAAACTCTATATGATTTGTTAGCAGATATTTATTTGGAATATGGACTCTATAAAGAACGATTGATGTATATTGTTAAAAAAGGAAAGTCAGGAAGTGAAGAAATACAGAAAATAATGAAAAACTACAGAGACAATCCTATGCTTTTTATTAATAACTCAAATATTGTTATGATAAAAGATTATCTTACTCAAACAGAGAAAAATTTTGTTAATGGAACTGAAAAATCATTAACAAAATTGCCTAAATCTAATGTTATTCAGTTCTTTTTAAAAGATAAAACCAAGATTACTGTCCGTCCGTCAGGAACAGAACCGAAAATAAAATATTATTTTAGTGTTAAAACAGATTTAGAGGATAAAGCCAAATTTGAAGAAACAAACAAAATGTTAGAAAAAAGAATTGATAATGTTATAAGTTCTATGGGATTAATATAGGTTCTTTGGTAAATTGAATTAATAGAAGTCCCCTTAAGAAAAGCAAAAAAGATTTTTACGCAAAAATTACAATTGCTTACAAAGAAGCACGGGAAACACATTATTGGATCAGATTATTGTATAATACAAATTATATAGTGTCCGTTCGTAATGTCCAAGATTTTCGTAAATAAAGCACCAAAATACAAAAAAAACAAATAACAACTTAGCGAAGCGATCTTACGAATACCATTGAAAATAAATAATTCGTAATTCGTAATTAGTTTACCCCGTTAGATAATTGATAAATTGATAGAAAATAATACTTAAAACAAAATATCTAACGGGGTAAACTAATTACAAATATGTGAAACACCAATTCTTATTTTACCACTTATTCTATGGACATAAATAGAACAACAGTTTATCAAAAAATAAATTATATCCTTATTGTAGTATTAACTTTTTTTATACCTGTTTATAAAAAAATTGTTCCTCTTATTGTTGCTCTTCTGCTTTTAAATTGGCTCATACAAGGTGATTTTAAAAATAAAATTTCAAAAATTGTTAAAAATCGCTTCTTCGCAATACTGTTTATCAGCTTATATCTAATATATTTAATCGGATTATGTTATGCCAAAAACCTTTACGGCACAGCTGATTGCAAAGGCGGATTGTTTGATATACAGGTAAAATTATCACTTTTTGTATTGCCTTTAATATTATTTACAATTAGTGACAATATATTTAAAAAAGAAAAAATAAATACTATTCTTTCATCATATATTTTAGGTTGTATTGTTGGCTCTTTGATTTGTCTGGGGAATGCCATTTACAATTTTTGTAAAACAAATTCTTACGATTATTTCTATTATACATACTTGTCTGTATTACATCATCCAAGTTATTTCGCAATGTTTCTTGCTTTTGCTATTTGTATAATTTTGTTTTGGATGATTGAAAAATATAACTACTTATCAATTATTAAAAAAATAATACTTGGACTTATTGTTACATATTTCATTGTTTTTATTATGATGCTTAGTTCAAAAGCAGGAATAATAAGCTTAATCGCAATATTTATTATTGAGATACTATATTTAATAATTCAAAAGAAAAAATATTTTACTGCTGCATTATCTTTTTTATATATTTTTCTTTTTTTATTTATAGCTATAAAAATTCTTCCCAGATCTACCATTCGTCTTATCTCTGCAAGAAATGCAATAGAGAATAAAGAAGACATAAAAAAAAATTCATCTGAAAGTACAGCAGACCGTATCCTGATATGGAAATCTTCAATTGAGATAATAAAAGATAATTTTTTATTTGGAGTTGGAACAGGAAACGTAAAAGATGTATTAATAGAAAAATATAAAGAAAAACAATTATCAGAACCTTTTAACAAAAGATTAAATGCTCATAGTCAATATCTGCAAACATTTATTGCTGTTGGAATAACAGGGTTTTTGATTTTAATCTTAAACCTAATAATACCTGCAATATATGCTTTTAAACGAAAAAATATATTATATTTGTTTTTTATAGGCATTATAAGCATTAACTTTTTAGTTGAATCTATGCTTGAAGTTCAGGACGGTGTGATTTTTTATGCGTTTTTTAATTCTTTTTTACTATTATTTACAAAAAAGGACTTTGAATAAAACCAAATATACCTTAAACGGTTAAAATTTTAACTTTACAAAACACTCCCTCTCTACGAGTAGAGAGGGAGTGGGGTGAGTAAATAAAAAAGTTAAAATTTTAATCATTTATAGTATAACATTTCAGTATTATCTTGGTCTGTCATAATATTCATCTGCTTTACCTCCATAATGTTTAGTTCCTTTTGTTTCATCAGGATTGCCAAATTCTGTATTCCTACCATAAATCTTTGCTTCCCATGAATAGTTAGATATCTCACCTATAGCATTTGAATGTATAAGTTCATAATCGTTTGTAACAAGGTCCGGATTATAAAAAATAAATTTCTTGTTTTTTTGATTATCAAGAGTATAATAATGCCATATTTCATAAGGATAAGCACTTGGTTCATTAGGATGTCTTGAAATAGTATTGGGCGGTCCGTATTGTAAATATACTCTGCCTCTGTCTGTCTGATAACCTCTTTTTATTCTTGTCCCATAGTTAGCATTTACTTTTTTAACTTCCTCTAAATAAGACAGCCATTTTTTTTCGGGATTTTGTTTATCACGATTTAACCAAAAGCAATAAAAATATTTTTGCATTGTCTCTAAATCAGATGTATTAAGTTGATTGTCATTAAACATTCTTTCTAATTGTGTTGAAACAGGATAAAGAGATTGTATATAATCAGTAAGAACTTTTTTGTCATTAAATTTAGCAGTAAATGTATTTTCAATATCAATAGAAGCAATATCTTTGATATCTAACTTAATATCAGGATTACTTCTTTGAAAGAATAATTTGCTGGAACCAAACATTTTGTTTTCTTTGTTTCTGATTTCTATCACCAAATTATAGTTGCCTGAAGCCAAATTAGTAATATCAAATTGAGCAAATAAAATATTTACCTTTTCAGATGTCTGCTTTTTTATTTTGGCAAAGTCCGAAAGTTGATTATGTGTCTCATAAGATTCAATAAAATATGTGATAAGATATTTTTGATTTTCACCCAGAACAGCATCAGTATTATATATTTCAGAATAAAAAATAATTGTATCAACATATTCAGGAAAAAAATTAACAACAAAAGGGATAATATCATAGCCACTTTTAGTCAGGACATTAGATTCTGTGCTTTTTTTATATGATTCTACCAGTTGTATGCCTGAAATTCTTATTTTGTCAGGAGGAAAATCAATTATAACAGTTTTTTTATCTCTGAATTGTTGATGTGTTTTACTGTTTTTATCAGCAATAGTAATTTCAAAATCATAAGTCCCATTGTGTAACAAAAATCTTTGCTGGTCAATAAAATTAAAATTAATATCAGAAGTATCATCAATTTCAGGACTTAACAAATTATATTTTTTAAAACTTTTAATAGAATCATTTTGTTTAAAAATCAGCGTAATTTCAATAGCTCCCTGATATTTATTTTTGTCATTTTTAACAAAGACAACGGTATTGCCTACAACAGATAGATATGTCTCAAGATACGGACCATCGGTTGGAGAAAAAAAAGTTGAATATGATAATGAAGCCCATAAATTTCCTGCACTTGATATGTTTATATTTAGTATAAAAAATACTGTAAATGATGATATAAATATCACCTTTTTTAGCAATCTGTTATTTAAAGTTGTTTTCATAATGTTTGTTTTTAACAAGTTTCAAGTTTCAAGCATAAACGCACAAAGGCACAAAGGCACAAAGGCACAAAGGAACAAAACTCATAATTCATAATTCATAATTCTTAATTCATAATTCGTAATTCTTAATTCATAATTCGTAATTCATAATTCGTAATTCATAATTCCGTCACTATTCACATTGATTATCAAAATATTTTTCTCCTAATTTATCTCCAAGTTTACTTGCTTTTTTCCAGTCCGAGCATGCTCCTTCCGAATCTCTGTTCATTTCTTTTGAAATGCCTCTATTAATATAAGCAGTGCTGTATTTGGGATTTAATTCTATAGCTTTATTAAAATCATTTATTGCTTTACCGTATTCTTTCATTTTATGTCGTGCAATGCCTCTGTTATTATATGCCAAGTAATATTCATTATTAAGTTCAATGGTTTGATTAAATTCTACTATAGCTTTCATATATTGTCCTTGTTTTAAGTAAACGCTGCCTCTGTTATTATATGCTACATAATAGTCAGGGTCTATAATGTTGGCTTTGTTAAATGCTTTTATAGCGCCATCATAATCTTTTAATTTATTTTTAGTACTTCCTAAATTATTATATACAAAAGCCAGGTCAGGATTAATGCTAATAGCTTTTTCATAATCTTTAACAGCTTCCTGATAATCTCCGAGTTTACGTTTACAACTTGCTCTGTCATTATAAGCTTTTGCAAAATCATTTTTCAGTTCTATTGCTTTATCAAACATTTTTATAGCTTGGTTATATTTTTTAAGCAAAAATTTTATATCTCCCAAATCATAGTAATGTTTATAATTATCAGGTTCTTTGGATATAATTTGTGAGTAAAGTTTTTCAGCTTGTTTATAATTTTCCATATTTGTGGATGTCTCAGCTCTTTTGTAATATGCTTTTATAAATGTGCTGTCTAATTTAATGATTTCATTAAAATCTTTATATGCCTTATTATAATTTTTTACAGAGAGTTCGGCACATCCACGATTAAAAATAGCTTTTACAAAATCAGGTTTTATTTTTATGGCTTTATCAAAATAATCAATGGCTTCGTAATATTTTTTTTCACCAAATTTTTGTATTCCGATATTATAATTTTCCTGAGATTCTTTTAATATTCGTGCCTGCATATTAATTTCAGTTATAGAGTCCCTAAAATGTATCTCTTCTTCTGTTAATAAAGAGTCCGATTTTGTTAATAATGAGTCCGAACTTAATTGATTTTCATCTTCTGCTTGTCCTAAAACTATGTTAACAGAAAATAATGATAGTATTAAGAAATAAATATAAATTTTGTTCATTTTTTATAGAATTTTTAGGCATCTTTCATTTTGCAGTTTACACTTTTTTGAAACTCTGAAAGAGTTTAATTTTCACCCCGTTAGATAACTAATAAATTAATAAAAAACAATGTTTTAAACTAAATATCTAACGGGGTAAATAACCATAGGTGCAACCTGTGGTATTTAA
>Ga0265594_1002068_pt1 | contig 14817 bp, 12 predicted proteins | sample saktaG_11_FD_190147 | JGI IMG/M metagenome (GOLD analysis project Ga0265594, IMG submission 190147) | Saline water microbial communities from Sakinaw Lake, British Columbia, Canada - sak_2011_5_24_80m | ecosystem: Environmental > Aquatic > Non-marine Saline and Alkaline > Saline ... | reverse complement strand
TGCGCTCACGCCAAAAGTTGCTTCGGGTGTTATGGCAAGCATGGGTACGAGAGGTTACAAGTTTCCCGGGCAGGATGCTGCTGTTTCAGAGAATTCCCAGCCTCAGTATGAGGAACGAGAGCGATTGGTGGAAGAAGACTATGATGAGATTATCAAGTATGGTTGGTCTGGTTTTGCTGAGAGAAACCGTGAGAGATATACTTCCTTCCCTCCTGAACAGATAATTGCCTGGACTAAGAAGCAGACTGAACATTATGCCAGAGAAGGGGAGACGTGGGCACAGAAGGGTGTACCATCACTTTGTGGTGCTATAGTGGAATCGCCCCTGATGTTTCTTTCTATGAAGCGGTCGCTTACCTCTTTTACCATGGACCTTCACAGAATACCGGACAAGGTAGAGGCGGTAATGGATGCTTTGGTTGATGATCTTATCACGGATACGATAGAGGCAGCCCGTCTTACCGGGATACCGGGCGTGATGTTGGTACTGGAGAGAGGAGGGTGCTTCTACTACCCGCTAAAGATATTTGAGCGCTTTGAGTTTCCCTATATGAAGAAGATGGTCGAAGCCTTTGCTGCCGAGGGTCTCATAACGGTTATGCACTTCGACCAGGACTGGACGCTTAACCTCCCCTATTTAAAGGAGTTGCCTGAAAAAATATGCATCGCTGAACTGGACAGTACCACTGATATCTTTAAGGCGAAAGAGATACTGAAGGGCCATATGTGCATTGCGGGAGATGTGCCGGCATCACTGTCAGCAATCGGTACGCCCGAGGACATGGAAGCCTATTGTAAAAAACTTATCGACGTGGTTGGCGATGGTGGTGGATTCATTCTCAGTTCAGGCTGCACAATCCCGGCCAATGCTAAGTTCGAAAACTTCAAGACTATGATTGACACTGCCAAAAGCTACTTGCCTGCTCGTTGAATCTGAGCGGGAAGATGTGTCAGGGTTTTGACAAAGAGTGAAGTAAATGTTAAGTGAAACGATTGTGCTGCTAGGGTTCTCCCCGCGTGGCGGAGGGAAAGACCTAATACCCATGCTGCCTCTCTGCCAAGTATCTTGCTTGACTCCACCTCATTTAACACCATTAACCGCTTCTGCTCCTTCATGATGACATTTTCACAGAACACTTAGAGGGTGACAAAATCATAGAACATCAACAATATGTCAATTAAGATATTGACAAAGAGGAATATCATGATGTACACTGACGACCAGTGAGTCTAGACCTACAGGTCGGTCGATGTCAAGAGGCAAGCCAGACATGGAAAGACGCATCCGTACCTACAGCACCGATGAGGGGTTGGTTAAATCTCGTAGGGTCCAATTGGCTCTATATGCTGCTGAGATGTTTGCCGATAAGGGTTATCATAATACAACTGTCCAAGAGATAGGGGACGCCTGTGGCATGGGCAAAGGCACTATCTACCACTATATCGGGACAAAGGAAGACATCCTGCGGCTAATTGAAAGTAAAGCCACCGTCCTGTGGGAAGGTTTCTTCGAGGAGGGCCTTGCTAACTTTGACAAAATGAGTGCTACTGAGACACTTCGACATTGTGTCGAAGATTTTTGCAGGAGGGTCGACAAATACCCCAGTTTTACCCGCTTCTGGTATCAGGAAATAAGATATGCACCCCCGGAGGTGCAGCGAGCAATTCGGGAATGGGACACCAGAGCTGTTGCTCTATTTGAGAAGATATTGGCCAAGGGATGTATGAGCGGAGAATTTAAGGTTGATGATATTACGATGGTGGCACATATCATAGTGAGCGGCGGCGAAATGTGGGCGGTCAAGCGGTGGTTTCTAAGAAAGCACTTCACACTGAAGGAGTATATAAGCGCGCAGGTCAAGATGACACTGAGGCTGGTTTGTGCGAACGAATGCATAGTTAAAGCAGGTTGATATGGCAAGAACAAAAAACGCTAATCAACAAGATGCCACAATGGTTGCAGGCACAATTCCAAAGCTTTTGATAAGTGGTGTGGATAGGTATGGCAGTACTAAAGTCGCCATGAGAAGAAGGGGTGACTCTGCAGCTCATGACGTGGCTGCTTGTGAGAAGTTGTTGAGGTGGGGGGTTGAAGCCGGGGAATTCAAGATTGATAATCCTACGGTGGTGGCGCATAACATAATTGTTCTCGGTCACATGTGGGCAATCAGGCGCTGGTTTTTACGGAAGTGCTGTACGTTGGAGGAGTATATAAGAGAACAAGCTGAGCTCATTCTTGCACAGTGTGTTTGTACAAAAAACATATCCAGTGGAGGCTGAGACGTTGAGAAAGGAGGTGCTATAGTCATGTGCAGTTTAAGATAGAGATGGTTTTTCACAAGGGCAAAAATATTCCATATTGTAAGGAGGTTAAAATGAGAAAGGCATTTTGGATGGTGGTGGTAGTAGTATCTTTGGTGGCTTTAGTGTTTGGTTGTGCTCCGGCGCCAGCGGAAAAAGCGCCGGCAGCAGAGGAACCGACGCCGACACAGGGGGAGCCTATAAAGATAGCAATCACTGGACCAATGACACATTCGTCAGGGGAGCAGATATGGTGGAATTGTACGATAGCGGCTGAGGAAATAAATGAAGCTGGTGGTGTGTCAGTGGGAGGTGTCAAGCGACCTCTAGAGCTAGTTAAAGTCGACACAAATGAACTTACAAGCGTGCCTGATGCAGCATTGGCGATTGAGAGGGCAATTACGGTTAACAAGGTTGACTTCATAGTCGGGTCTTGGAACACAGAGCCTGTATTGGCCATGCAGGATGTTGCCATGGACTACAAGAAAATCTTCATAACTGAGGGGGCTGGTACCCCCATGGCAGACCGTGTCAAGGAAGATTATGAGCGCTACAAGTACTGGTTTAGGGCCTACTATAGTAGTAAGGAGGCTGTTCCGTACTATTATTGTGCTATTCCGCAATTCGCTGACCTGGTAAGGGAAGAGCTTGGCATTGAGACTCCAAAGGTAGCTGTTATGATGGACAAGGCAGAGTGGGTTGAGCCCATGGTCAAGGCTGCTGATTATTTCATTACTGAAGCTGGTTGTGAGAATATTGGGGTATGGAGGCCATCTACGACGGCGACCGATGTTAGTGCCGAGTTGCTGGCGATAAAAGATGCCGGGGCTCAAATCATCTTTCACATTATGTATGGGCCATCTAGCATGGTTGTAGCCAAGCAGTGGGATGAGCTTCAAATACCAGCAGCTTTAGTTGGTTGTAATGGCGAGGCTCCTTATGATACCTTCATGGAAAGCACTCACGGCCTGGGAAATTACCTCGCTACGCTGGCCGGGAGCAGCGAGCCAGTTGCAGTGACAGAAAAAACTATCCCATTCTTTGACAAATTTACACAGAAATATGGTGAGAAACCTCAGACCGTTTGGTGTTTCTTTTACGACGCAATTTACAGGTTAGCAGAGGCTATTGAAAGAGCGGACACTCTTGATGCTGATGCCCTCGTTGTTGAGCTGGAGAAAACAGATTACATTGGGGTCATGGGAAGGGAAGTATGGTACGGGCCGGAGACGGATGACGCTCACGGTGTGAGAATGGGACCGGAATATGTTATCACGACTGGAGCTCAGTATCAAGATGGAGAGCTGTTTATAATTTGGCCGCCGGCAGATGGGTCGTGGCATGGTGTCAGCTTTCCTGGGACTGTAGAGGCTGAGCTGCCACCGTGGATGGTGGAATACTGGAAGGGCAAGTAAATTGTAAATTGCAGTTGGAAGAACGCCTCACACTTCTAGTGTGCGGGCGTTCTTCCAACTGTTCGTGTTAGGAGCTATTATGCTACAGATGATATTGCTGCGGGGGGCGATGGTTGGTGCGGTATATGCCTCTCTGGCAGTGGGATTTTCACTCATCTTCGGCGTAGCCAGGATAGTGAATCTGGCTCATACCGCGTTCTTTATGCTGGCTGCCTATATGCTGTTCACAGCTACATCCATGCTTGGTTTGAATACATTTTTATCAATCGTTATCTCTATAGTGCTTGTTACTGCTGTGGGAGTAGCCTGCTATAAGGCGTTCCTTGAGCGGATACGAGAGCATGAAGGAGCCGTGATACTGATGACGGTGGCACTGGCACTGGCCTTTCAAGAATTGATGCTCCTGCTATTCAGCGGCGTCTATCGAGGGGTTGCCCCTTTTATTGCCGGGAATGTCGACATAATCGGTGTGACGATTCCCATTCAGCAACTGCTCATAGTTGGAATCACTGCGGTGTGTCTGCTGGCCGTTGCTGCTTTTCTTTACTGGACTAACCTGGGTCTTGCAGTTAGAGTTACCGCTCAGGACAAAGAGGTTACTAATCTTATGGGAATAAATGGTAACAAGACAGCTATGATTAGTATGGCCCTGGCAGTGGCCCTGGCAGCAGTAGCCGGTGCGGTGGTAGCGCCAACATATGTCGTAAACCCTTACATGTGGGCGCATCCGCTGGTAATGATGTTCGCGGCCGTTATCCTTGGCGGTTTGGGGAGTATGAAAGGGAGTTTTATCGCAGCTTTTATCCTGGGATATGTCGAAGTACTCGTCGTTTTTCTGATTCCTGAAGGAAGCTTCATAAAGGGCGCTGTAGCTCTGGCAATAGTGGTTGTAATACTATTCCTGAGGCCGGAGGGACTTTTCGGCGTAACCTTTGAGGAAGAGAGGCTATAATGATTCGTGGGCTATACAAGGCATTTCAAGGCAATATAATGGCCATCCCGGGCCGGGCGATGGCGTTCTTCTGTCTCCTGCTTTTGTGCTTCGTACCGCTTGTTACCCAGGAGCCGTATATCCTGCTCGTTCTCATCTTTGTCAATGTGTTTGCCATCTATGCTGCGAGTTGGGATGTTCTTGCTGGCTTCACCGGACAGTTCAACATGGGACAGGGTGCCCTGTTTGCCATTGCCGCCTATACTGCTGCTATCCTCAGCAGAGATCTTGGTTGGGTGCCCTGGGCAACAATACCCTGTGGGGCGCTTGTGGCAATGCTGGCGGGATTCATCATAGCCATTCCGTCTATGAGGTTGAGGGGCACCTATTTCACTCTAGTCAGCTTGACCTTTCCCCTGATACTCGCTGGCATCGTTCTTGTTTTCGTTGATTTTACTGGTGGAGAGAAGGGCATCTCGGGAGTGAGCGCTCTTTGTCAGAGCCGGGTGGCTGCCTACTATACCACGTTCATTGTGATGGTAGCCTCTGTACTGGCAATGTGGAAGTTCACCGATGCCAGAAGTTCACTTATCAGAACGGGGCTTGCCTTTCGGGCCATTCAGGAAGACGAGATTTCGGCACGGTGTTCGGGAATCGACACCACAAGGTATAAGCTGGCAGCTTTCGGCGTCAGTGCTTTCTTTGCCGGAATTTCTGGTGGTTTATATGTCCATGTTATGCGAGTGGCCGGGCCAATGATGCTGGACCTGCTCTGGTCGTTCAGCCCAATCATATGGACGATTTTCGGAGGGATGGGTACAATCGGCGGAGCAGTAACCGGTGTTTTCGTTCTCTATCCAGTTATGGAATTGCTCCGAGTCATCCCGGAGCTGCGGATGTTTGTCTATGCCTGTCTTGTGGTCCTCATCATACTATTTATGCCTGAAGGAATTGTCCCGTGGGCAAGAGACAAAATTGAGAAACAATGCCCGAGGTGCAAGTTAATCAATGCCATGAGCCGGCAGGAGTGCAGGGCCTGCGGGGCACACCTGCATACGGAGCGGAAGAAGTTGGAGACAGTGAAGGATTGATAGGTGGCGTTTGTTTCCATGCTGGGCATTTTTTCAGAGAAGGTGCCTGGGTTATAAAGGCCATTGAGCTTGAGATGTGTGCCATTCTTATGTGGAGGTTAAAGAGATGAAAACGGTATACCATGAAAGACCATGGATTAAGTTCTACCCTGAGGGAGTCCCGGCTGAGGTCGAGGTGCCTGAGAAATCCCTGCCTGAGCTTTTTGACGAATCGGTGGCAAGGTGGAAGGATAAGACTGCCGTAATATTCTACGGCAGGAAAATAAGCTACCTGGACCTAAAGGACCAGGTAGACAGGTTTGCGACTGCCCTGTGTGACCTGGGTGTGAGGAAGGGGGACACAGTTGCCATACTTCTGTTGAACTCGCCTCAGTATGCCATAGCCTACTACGGTGCGCTCAAGGCAGGCGCCGTCTTAACCCTGATTAGCCCGATGTATGTTTCTCCTGAGGTCAAGCACCAACTTGAGGACAGCGAGGCCGAGGACATTATCTGTTTGAACATACTCTATGGTATCGTTGAGAAGGCGGGGGTGAAGCTGAGGAATGTTATTCTGACGGATATTGGAGAATACCTGCCTCGCTTCAAGAGGTTCATGGGGAAGAGTGTGTTGAGCTCTGTCTATGAGAGGATGGCACTGCCATCTACCGAGATCATCGAAAGGGAGGGCTTCTATCAACTTCAAGATTTACTCAAGAAGTATCCTCCTGACCCGCCAAAAATTGAGTTCAATCCCAAGGAAGATTTAGCAACCCTGCAATATACCGGGGGAACGACTGCGCTACCCAAGGCTGCTATGCTTACCCATTACAACTATGTAGCTAATGAACTGCAACTCAATACCTCACTGAGGGGTCTACTTCACGAGGGCGAAGAGACGGGGATAGCTTATATGCCCATGTATCATGCTGCCGGGCAAATAGCCTTGACTAACGGACTACTCCGGGGATATACCGGAATAGTAACTGCCAGTACTGACCTTGATGAGCTCTTAGGCTATATGCAAACATATAAAGCAACCACATTTGTCGGTGCTCCAAGCATATATGATGCTTTAAAGGACTACGAAAAGACGGATAGGGTGGATTGGAAAAAATTGCATTATGTTTCTTCTGGAGCTGATGCTCTTCTTTTGGAAACAGCTAACGGCTTTGAAAGACGGACCGGCCGGAGGCTATGCGAAGGTTACGGGCAGAGTGAGACAGTTGCCATAATTTCCTACAACCCCTATAACAGAATCAAGTTAGGCTCGTTCGGTGTACCTTATCCCTCCACGATGTTTGCGATTCTCCATCCCGAAAAGAACGAATTCCTGCCCGTTGGGGAAGTGGGTGAGATTGCTGTTAGAGGTCCCCAGGTAATGAAGGGTTATTGGAAGCGCCCCAAGGAAAATGAGGAAAGGTTTGTAGACATAGATGGTGAGGTGTGGATGAGGACCGGTGACCTGGGAAGTATGGATGAGGAAGGCTATGGTTATTTCTATGATAGAAAGAGGGACATGATTAAGTACAAAGGTCATGCTGTCTTTGCCCGAGAGGTAGAGGAAGTTATAAAAAAGCATCCCCAGGTCAAAGATGTGGGGGTTGTCGGGGTTAAGGATCCCAGGGCAGGGGAGATTGTTAAAGCGGTGGTAGTGCTTGAGAGTGATGCCAGGGGAGAATTATCCGAAGAGGACATCATGAAATATTGTGAGGGTAAGATAGCCCATTTTAAAATCCCTAAGGTCGTGGAATTCAAGGGAGAAATCCCACAGACAGATGTTGGCAAGGTATCACGAAGAGAGCTAAGAGAGGAGGTGGACTAAATTGGCCGACGCCTTTTTTGAAGTTCAAGGTTTAACCAAGCGGTTCGGTGGGCTAGTGGCAGTCGATAATGTGAGTTTTCGGATAGACCAGGGGGAAGTGGTTGCCCTAATAGGCCCCAATGGTTCGGGGAAGACTACCCTATTGCGGCTCATAATGGGGGTGCTGAAGCCTGATTCAGGGAGGATAATATTCAAGGGTAAGGATATCACCCGGCACAGGTCATGCGATATTGTCAAACGGGGAATTGCAGGGACCTTCCAGGTGGTAAAGCCGTTTCGCAACTTACCTTGTATCATGAATGTTATGGTGGCCTGTATGGTGACTAAGGCAAAGAGGGGGGAGTGGACCAAAAGACTGGCTGTGAAGGCGCGAGATGCCCTGGAGTTTGTTGGCATTGCCGACCTGTCGCTGGAACGGGCTGCTGTCCTGTCACATGGTGACTTAAAGCGTCTGGAGATAGCTCGAGCTATTTCCACCGAACCTGAGCTGCTTTTACTTGATGAGCCATTTGGTGGACTAAACCCTGCTGAAACCGACCTCTTGGGGAAATCGATGAGGAGGTTGCATAAAGGGGGGAGATTTGGCAGACTGCATTCCGAAGAGATGGTTATGCTTATCGTGGAACATAAGCTAATGGACCTGATGAAGATAGTTGATAGAGTGCTTGTGCTCAACTTCGGCCAGATCATTGCTCAGGGCACACCAGAGGAGATAGCCAGTGACAACAAGGTAATAGAGGCTTACCTGGGTAAGGGGGTGATTTTAGGTGCTTCTTGAAGTACGGGATTTGACTGTGCGTTACTATACTGCACTGGTGTTGAATGGAGCCAGCTTCAGTATTGATGCCGGAGAGTTCGTTGCAGTGGTAGGTCCAAACGGGGCAGGGAAGACCACTATGCTCAGGGCTATGGTTGGGCTCACAAGGTGGGAGAGGGACATGATGAAAGGAATGAGGGCGATGTTGAGCAAAATAACCACCACGGGTGAAGTGGTATTCGATGGAGAGAGAGTGGATAATCTGCCGGCGGATGAAATTATGAAAAGAGGCCTGGTTGTCTGCCCGGAAAGGGCGAGGCCGTTTACTGAACTGTCGGTTCTGGATAACTTGAAAGCGGGGGCGTACACATGCCCAAAGGATAGGAACAAAAATCTAGAGGGGGTTTTTGAGCTATTTCCAGTGCTGAAAGAAAGGAGAAAACAGATCTCGGGGACATTATCCGGCGGAGAAAGGGTTATGCTTGCCATAGGGAGGTCATTAATGAGCAGCCCGAAGCTCCTGTGCCTTGATGAACCGTCGACTGGACTTGCCCCCAAGACAAAAGAGGACTTGTTTGAGAAGGTAGTAGAGATTCAACGTCTTGGAATTAACACGATGCTTGTTGAGCAAGATATTAGCTTTGCCTTTGCCCTGAGTACGAGAAACTATGTTATGTCTAAAGGCAAGATAATCGCTGAGGGTACAGGCAAAGAGCTGCTCAGCGATGAGCGCATAAGAAAGATATACCTGGGATTGTAGCCTGGGTCAGCATACTATCCATTGCAGTGCTGCTTCGAGTTGAAAGGCGGGTTATTCTTCAGCGTGTATGCATTCTTGGTTACAAAAATTTTAAGGAGGAAGTATGTCAGAACTGGCTGATGTCATAGCTGAATTAAACGAGGACGAGGCAAAGAGACTGGTGCGTGAGAAAATCGATGCTGGTGTTGAGCCAATGTCTATAGTTGATGAATGTCGTCAGGGTATGGATATTGTTGGGGAGCGGTACAAGAGCAAGGAATATTTTCTCAGCGAGCTAATTGTGTCGGGCGAGATATTCAAGGAGGCGATGGCAGTTGTAGAGCCGTTGCTAGAAGGAGGCAAGCAAGCAGAGCCGTTAAGTAAGATGGTATTGGGGACGGTAAAGGGGGACATACACAATATAGGGAAGGACATAGCAGGGACTCTTCTAACAGCGGCTGGATTTGAGGTCTACGACTTGGGAATAGATGTAGCGCCGGGTGTTTTTATAGACAAATTGGTTGAAACGGGGGCGTCCATTTTAGGGATGTCAGGTTTATTGACGCCGTCGTTTGAGTCGATGAAGGAGGTGGTAAAGGGGGTAGAGGAAGCTGGGTTACGAGGCAAAGTCAAGATTATCGTCGGTGGTGGGATTATGACTGAGCAAGTTGGGGAGTATGTTGGGGCTGATGCTTGCACCAATGATGCATCTGAGGGTGTGGAGATGTGCAAGAAATTTGCCAGGGAGGTGAAGTAAATGATAAAGGAAACTATGACGCGGGAGGAGAGGATTAGGGCTGCTGTTAACCTAGAAGTTTCAGACCGGGTGCCGATAGTGCCTTTGATATATCAGTTTGTTTTTCGGTATCAGGGTATAAAGCACACCGAAGGTTTAAAAGATGCCGAAAAGGCGTTTAAGGCACTAACTGACACCTTTGATGACCTGGGGGGCTTTGATGCTATGATTGAGCCTGACTTTATTTGGCCAGCTTCCAGCTGGCGGATATGTGCGGCGCCAACACCTTATGTCGTGCCAGGCAGAGATCGTATTTCCGATGACCAGAGCTTGCAGGTAGCAGAGCAGGAACTTATGACGGTTGAAGACTATGATAAGATAATCAGCAAAGGTTGGAATGGTTTTTGTGAGGAATTCCTCCCTCGCCTAAGAGGTCGTTCTCTCGAGAGCTTGGACGCAAACATGAAAAAGCTAGCGGCGATACGTAAGCGTGATGCCGAAAGGTGGAAGGAGCGAGGAGTTCCCGTTTTGAGCGGCGCAAGTACTATGAGTTGCTTGATGATACTCTCATTATCTAGAACATTGACTCAATTCACGCTTGACTTGTATCGCATTCCTGATAAGGTGGAGGCGGTAATGGATGCTATGGTTGATGACCTTATTGAAAATATCACTAATGATATGAGATTTACAGGTTTACCATGGATTTACTTCCCTCTGGAACGCGGCTCTTGTTTCTATTACCCGCTGAAGATATTTGAGCGATTTGAATTCCCTTACCTCAAGAAAATGGTTGATGCTTTTGTTGCCAAGGGGTTCACGCCTATGCTGCACTTCGATACCGACTGGACGATGAATCTTCCCTATCTAAAAGATTTACCTAAAGGTAAGTGTATATGTGAGCTTGATAGTACCAGTGACATATTCAAGGCAAAAGAGATACTGAAAGGCCATATGTGCATCATGGGAGATGTGCCAGCGACTAAGCTTGCTTTGGGCACACCTGAAGATGTTACTGCATACTGCGAGAAACTGATAGACGTCGTTGGTAAAGATGGAGGTTTTATCCTGAGCACGGGGTGTGAGTGCCCTGTTGATGCCAAATTTGAGAATGTAAAAGCTATGGTCGATTCTGTTAAGAATCACCTGCCTGCTTGTTGAATCTGAGCGTGGGTATATGCGAGGGTTTTGTCAGGAGGTGAGATGGGTGATAAAAGAGATGATGACCCGAGAGGAAAGAATCCGTGCTGCGGTTAATCTTGAGATTCCTGACAGAGTTCCAGTAGCTCCTTACATGTTGCAGTTTCCTCTTCGGTATCAAGGTGTGCCTCAAAGCGAAGGTTACAAGAACCCACACAGAGCAATTCAGGCCTTTATTGATACCTTTGATGCCCTGGGAGGTTATGATGGGCAGATTGCAGCCGACCTTATCTGGCCGAGTTCTAGCTGGCGGATATCGTCGGCGCCAACGCCGATGTATGTGGCGGGTAGGGGGGCCCCTGAGGACAGTCCAATTCAAGCAGCAGAACGGGAAATTATGGTTGTTGAGGACTACGATACGATAATTAGCAAAGGTTGGAATGGTTTTTTGGAGGAGCTTCTCCCGCGGGTGACAGGTCGTTCTGTCGAGAAGATAGATGCCAGCCAGAAAAGGCAGTGTAAGATATATATGGACGATGCCAAGGCCTGGAAAGAACGCGGGGTACCGGTACTGCTTGGTGCAACTACCTGTAGCTGCACCATGATACTGTCTTTATGCAGGTCGCTTACTCAATTCACGCTTGACCTATATCGCCGGCCTGACAAGGTTGAGGCAGCGATGGATGCCATGGTTGACGACCTTATTGATAACGTCAAGAACGATATTAAAGCTACAGGTATGCCCTGGGTCTTCTTTCCCCTGGAACGGGGCTCTGGTTTCTACTACCCGATGAAGATTTTCGAGCGGTTTGGCTTTCCCTACCTGAAGAAAATGGTCGATGCCTTCGCTGCCGAGGGACTCACGACCACATTACACTTTGACACCGACTGGACGATGAATCTTCCCTATCTAAAAGATTTACCTAAAGGTAAGTGTATATGTGAACTTGATAGTACCACCGATATCTTTAGGGCAAAAGAAGTATTGGAAGGCCACATGTGCATTATGGGAGATGTGCCAGCGTCTAAGCTTGCTTTGGGCACACCTGAAGATGTTACCGAATATTGCGAGAAACTAATAGACGTTGTTGGTGACGGAGGGGGTTTTATTCTCAGCACCGGGTGTGAGTGCCCCATAGATGCCAAATTTGACAATGTCAAAGCGATGATTGATACTGCAAAGAATCACCTGCCTGCATCTTAGCTCTGAGCGTAAACTGAGTTATAAAAGCACATGGTCCACGGCAAAGGGATTGCCAAATTGCCTCGTTAGTAATTGCCTGTGATGTTGACTATTTGGTATATTGGCGTTAGTTTAACCTGAGCCGGGTGCTTAGTATTGCTTTGAACGTAACGTCATGGTGAAGGGTAGTGCTGTGAGCAAACATCTGGTTATCTTCGAGTCCTCGGGCAAGAAGGGCTATGTTGAAGATGGTAAGACGCTTCTTGAGGCAGCTCAGGAATTGGGTGAGGATATTGAATCTGTATGTGGTGGTAAGGGTGTTTGTGGTAAGTGCTTGGTCAAGTTTGATAAAGAGTTATGTGCCAGGTATGGAATAGAATCGGGGGGACAGCCTCTTTCACCTCCGACGGAGAAAGAAATAGAGCTTTTATCCCGTCACGGTTTTGGTGATGAGTACCGGTTGGCTTGTAGTACCATAGTTCTTGGTGATGTTGTAGTATTTGTTCCTGAGATGAGCCGAAGGGAAAAACATGTTATCCGCAAGTCGACTGTTGAGAGGGTGATTCCGGTTAAGCCTGCCATCAGGAAATACTATTTGGAGCTATCTCCACCGACATTAAATGCACTCGCGGCTGATTACCATCGGCTGGCTGCTGAGCTTGGTTACTCCTTCGGTTTAAGAATTGTGGGCATTGACTATGCGGCTCTCAGCAATTTGTCGTCTGTTCTCCGTGAAGGTGACTGGAAGGTGACGGTGACTGTTTGGATGGGTCAGGAGATTGTAAGGGTCGAGCCCGGCTATATCGATGGCAGCTACGGGCTGGCTGTTGACATTGGAACGACTACTGTAGCTGGTTATTTGTGTGACCTGCAAACTGGTGAAGTGTTAGCTACAGAGGCTATCCTGAATCCACAAGTAGCTTATGGTGAGGATGTGATATCGCGCATCAACCATGCTGTAACAGAACCTGATGGGTTGGCAACGCTGAATAGGGTCATTGTTGATGGCATAGGCGAGATTATTGCCAGCATTACTAGAAAAGCGCAGCTTGTCCCAGGTGACATTTCAGAGATGACTGTTGCTGGCAATTCAGCTATGCATCATATTTTCCTCAACCTGAATCCTGAGTATTTGTCTAAATCACCGTTTGTGCCCACCATAGCCAAGTCGCTGGATATCAAGAGCCGTGACCTGGGAATAGGGCTGGATAAGTCGACGAATGTGCATATCTTACCTATTGAAGCTGGTTTTGTTGGTGCTGACAATGTAGGCGTGCTTATTGCTGAGGAACCGTATAATCAGGATGAGATGGTGCTCATTATTGATATTGGCACTAATGGTGAATTGGTGATGGGCAATCGGGAGAAACTCCTTTGTGCTTCATGTGCTATGGGGCCTGCCTTTGAAGGTGCTAATATTAAGTTTGGCATGCGGGCTGCCCCAGGGGCAATTGAATGTGTCACAATAGACAGACAGAGCCTGGAGGTTAAATTTAAGGTCATAGGTAGCGATGAGTGGAGTACCGCATCGTCTTCGGTCAAGGCTAAGGGTATTTGTGGCTCAGGCATCGTTGATGCCATAGCTGAAATGGTCAAAGCTGGCATCATTGAAGAAAGCGGTCGGTTTAACCGGAAACTTGTTTCTCCTCGGTTTAGCATCACTGATGAAGGGCCAGCGTTCGTTATTGCCTGGGCAAGTGAGGCCTCCCTGGGCCGAGATATTACTGTTTCTATCGATGATGTCAGGGCGGTACAGCTAGCCAAAGGAGCTATGTATGCGGGGGTAAGGATTCTGATGGAAAAGCTGGGAGTAACCGAGCTGGATAAAGTTATCCTTGCTGGTGCCTTTGGTAGTTACATCAACAAGGAAAATGCTCTTGCTATTGGGCTTTTCCCTGACTGCGCCTTGGAGAGAGTCTACAGCGTGGGCAATGCTGCTGGGGAGGGAGCGCGGCTCGCTTTAATAAGTTTGGATAAGAGGCGAGAGGCTGAAGAGATAGCCAGGAAAGTGGAATATGTGGAACTTACCGTCGAACCTGAATTTCAAAAATATTTTGTGGATGCTCTGCATTTTCCTATCCCAAACGAACTAAACAGTCCCTGATTCAGCTTGTCATGAAGTCATCCAGCGTTTTGCTTAGGAGGTATTGCTATGGCTAAAGTCGAGACTGAACGCAAGGGCCGTTCGTTCATCGTGACCATCAACCGGCCCGAAGTTCGCAACTGTGTAGACGGTGAGACCGCGGGGTTGCTATTTGAGGCTGTCGAATCATTTCGTCGGGATGAAAGCCTTGATGTCCTCGTCCTCACCGGTGCAGGTGAGCTTGCCTTTTGCTCGGGGGCTGATTTGAAGAACATTGACAGCTTGGTGACTCGCCCCGGCGCTGAGGAGTCTGGTGCCATGGGCATCAGCCGCATCACGGACATATCCAAGGCAACTATAGCTGCGATTAGCGGCTATTGCCTGGCTGGGGGTCTGGAGCTGGCCTGCTGGTGCGACTTTCGAATTGCTGTTCACAATGCCAGCTTTGGTGTGCTCGACCGCCGCTGGGGCGTTCCTCTAGTAGACGGGGGTACCCAGCGCCTGCCCAGGATCGTAGGACTGGGCAATGCGCTGTATCTGATTGAGACAGGTGTGCTCATCGATGCCGAGCATGCACTCCGTATCGGGCTTGTACAGGAGGTTGTCCCCGAGGGGCAAGCACTGGCACGCGCCTTGG
>Ga0265594_1002063_pt1 | contig 14849 bp, 21 predicted proteins | sample saktaG_11_FD_190147 | JGI IMG/M metagenome (GOLD analysis project Ga0265594, IMG submission 190147) | Saline water microbial communities from Sakinaw Lake, British Columbia, Canada - sak_2011_5_24_80m | ecosystem: Environmental > Aquatic > Non-marine Saline and Alkaline > Saline ... | reverse complement strand
GGCTCTGGCCCACGAGACCGGAGTGCCCTACCAGAACTTGATCAATCTCTACCTGAGTGAGTGCGCCAATTCCGGAAAGAAGTTAGCCCTCACATGGGCATCATGAACACGCAGAACCCGCCCACCCATCGAACGGGATACCGTCGATGGTGGGCGACGTTCGGCGTCCTAGCGCAGGCAAGATCTTGGGGCTTTACAGGGCGTATCCTATGTGATACGGTAATTGCGTGATTGAGGTACGTCAGACAGACGAGTACGTCGCGTGGTTTGGGCACCTCCGGGACAGGATGGCGAAAACACGCATCCTGCTTCGGATTCGTCGCCTATCGCTGGGGAACCTCGGCGATGTGAAGCCCGTGGGAGAAGGCGTGTCCGAGCTTCGCATCGACTACGGGGCGGGATATCGCGTGTATTTCGTCCAGAAAGGCAAAGCGCTTGTGGTGTTGCTCGCAGGTGGCGACAAGCGGACACAGACGCGTGATATTCAACAAGCCATCGCCATTTCAAGAACGGTTTAGGAGGCCAGCATGAAAGCAAAGACAACCCCGTGGGATTCGGCAGCGCATCTGAAGACAAAAGAGGACATGGCTGCCTATGTAGCCTGTGCACTCGAAGAAGGCGATTCCGCGCTGGTTGCCGCCGCGCTGGGGGATATTGCCCGAGCCCAAGGCATGACGAAGGTTGCCAAGAAGACCGGCCTCGGGCGTGAGAGCTTGTATAAGACCCTTTCACGGGAAGGAAATCCGGAGCTTGCGACGGTTCTGAGGGTCTTCGATGCGGTCGGATTGAAGCTCAAAGCCGTTCCCGGATGACAGAACATGCCGAACAAGGCGGTGGAGGCGACGGGATACCGCCGCCTCACCGCTGACGTGCCGGGCATGGCACGTAACGTGTGGGGTGCAAGTCCCCACGCCAGGTGAAGGAGAAGCCGAAGGGAAGCGCAAGGGCAACTGCGTCGTCGTGAGGCGGGGTGGGGAGGAAGCCCAATGCGAAAGCACGGGGCGATGAACAAGAACCGGCTACACGGTGTGGTACACGCGGAGCGAGCGGGCATCCGTCTTCGCCGATGGCTTCGACGCGACAGGCTGTGACCGCGAAGCCCTCCATTCTCCTTGTTGCACACATGAATGTACGGAATCGCCCGGTGTGTGATCCGCATGCCGGGTGATGGGGGAGGAGCGGCGCCGCGAGGCGCCCCCCTATCCCGATTGGACGCGGGAGGCCAACAAACAGGGGTTGCGCAAATGGAACGTCCATGTGCAGCCACCCTACGCGGAAACCAGACGCGTGATCCGCTATAGTGGTGCCGATCTGAAGCGCGGTCCGTTGTTCGAGAAACGCGTGACATCGTACGACGGACGCACCGTGCGCATTGCGCACCGGCATCCCGAAGAACACGAAGCCGACTACTACGAATTAACAGGCGAAGAGTGCGTGCGTCGACTGCTGCTGCACATGCCGGAGCCCCGGCTGCACACCAGTCGCTCCTACGGACTCTACCATCCTGCCGCGCGGAAGCTTCTGGCCACGGCGCGCGCGCAAATCCGGCAGATCCCGGTGCCGGATGACTCCTCCGCCGAAGCTACCCGCCAGCCTGCCTGTCGCGTCCCATCCACGCCGCCGGTATGTCCCGAGTGTGGGCGTCCGTTGCGCGTATGCGTACGCATCCATGGCGGCCAGTCCCCGCCGGCATCCTATCGCCAGCAACAACGTCGGAGAGCCGCATGAAACCACGCTCAACACGCGCGCAGGGTGATGGTTTGCCATCCCATGCGATGAAAAGCGACAATGGTCGGCATCCCAACAACCTTTCCACTGTTTCAGCCAAGAATACCGCTTGCTTTCCGCGCCCGCACGCGCCAGAATACAAGCCAACGGTGGATTTCACCCCGCGCCGATTCCATCACCCAAGGTGAAAATCCCAAACCATTAATAGAGACGTTCAACAACAGGCTGCTGACTATCGTCGCTGCCGCGACGTAGTCAGAGCCTGAGCGTTCGGCAGAAGAAAAAGGAGATTGATCCCCGTCTGTTGATCATGTAATCTATCTTAAAAAGGGAGGTAATGTTATGCCAACCGTCATGGAGAAAGAATTGGCACACAAGCTCATCGACCGTATGCCTCAGCAGGCGACATGGGATGACCTTATGCACGAAATTTACGTTCGCGAGGCGATCGAACGAGGGCTGGCCGACAGTAAGGCAGGAAGAACCAAAGACGTTAAAGAAGTCCGTGCCAAATACGGCTTACCGATATGAGAGTTCATTGGACAGACACGGCCCAAGCTCATCTCGACGCCATCCACGCCTACATTGCCCAAGACTCAGCCGAGTACGCCATCCGCACAATTGATCGCCTGACGCGACGCTCTCAGCAGATTGCCGACTTCCCCCTTTCCGGCCGTCGTGTTCCGGAATATGATATGGACCAAGTTCGAGAGGTTATCGAAACTCCCTACCGGATCATCTACCACATCAAATCTGACCAGATTGACATTCTGGCCGTCATTCATGGGTCCATGAACATCTTGAGTTCCGGAAATAAAAGCGATTGAGCCGAACCAACGGGTCGAGCCTATCGCCTACGGCGTCGGCTCACCCGCAGCGTTGAACGGAACCAGACGATGAAAAGGCAAGTCATAGTGCTGTCCCTGTTGCTGGCAGCGGTTGGTTGCGGCAGGAACCTGCAACGGGACATCTACAACCGGTTGGTGGAAACCTTCCGCTTGCCGACGGAAGAGACTGCCCGCGACCAGTTCTATGCCACGCTTAAGCAGCGGTGCGGACTGCCGCCAGACGCCGTCTTCCTCTCCTACGACTACCGCACCGCTCCGTTCGTCGCGGAGGATAAAGACCTGTACGTATCCGCGGGTGTCACGGTGAAAGCGATTGCCCGGTCCCCGGGCAAGGAAACTGCCTACTTGATTCACGAGGAGTGGTATGCGGCACAGCACAACTGGAGACCTCTTCTTCTCCGCCGGAGTGTAACGTCAGTGGAGGAGCGATCAAACCAGTCCCGCCCCCTCATGGACGAGGTCGCAACGGAAACAGTGTTCCAACAGAAGGACTGAAGAACGTACAAGGTGGCCGGAGGCCCGAAAGGAGGAGAAGCAATGCCCGCTGACTGGACGAAGGTGCAATCGGACATGAGCCGGGCATTTGAGACCGGCGTGATCGATCAATGCAGTGACGAGGATCTCAAGGCGTTTCTGATCAACACCTGCACCGGCCACGTGCCCAACGACCAAGTCAGACACCGTGAACTGGCTCGGGCGATCACGATCAACCACTTGCAGATGTCTCGACTCATTCAGCGGCTGAACACGGACTACCAAGCGATGACAGAGAAGGCAACCGAGTTGCAGGGGGCGATGCACAAGATCAATCAGAGAGTCCTACTGCTGACCGGTGTGTTGCTGGTGGTCGGCATTCTCCAGATCATTGCGACGATTGCAGCCAAGTGAGGAGGCCAACAACGGCGTCCATGGTAGGCTTGCAAGCTCGCCACCATGACGCCGGGCGTTAGGAAAGGAATCAGAATATGAAGGCACTTATTGTTGCCGTTGTCGTGACCCTTATCGGTGTGTCAGTCGGCAATGCCGATCCGGTTGCCGCATGTACAAATCTCGTGGGCACATACGCAGCATTGGAGACACCCGACAGATCGATACTAACTGTTACCCTCACGAACGGCCAGTTCTCGGTCATAGCCAGCGACGGTCTTAAAACCGCCCGACAAGGGACGGACCTTCCGTCTATCTCAGCCGCAGAATAAAGGGATGAAATGAGACGAATCCGCAACCTCTTCTTCAAGCAGCCACCGAAGTGCGAAGTCGCACGATTAATCGACGCCAACGACGTCGCCGCTATGCAGCACTTAATCACACGTGGCCTTGATCTGAACCAAAGACTCCTACTCGGTATGACCCCGCTACACTTGGCCGCTGTGGCTGGCTGCGCGGAGATCCTCGCGCTTCTCATCAAGTCTGGCGGTTCCCTCTCATCTACAGACGATTTTGGGCAATCGCCTCTTCACATGTCCTGCACTTCAGAGAAAGCGAGGCCATCGCACCTCCGCTGCGTGAAAGAAATGCTTGCCGCAGGCGCAAATCCAAATGCAACAGACAACTTGGGTGGAACTCCATTGCATGCAGCATTTGCCAATGGACTAATTGAGATTGCGCGTGCCCTGATCTCGACAGGGGCGAATCTCCGTCAAGGGGACGCGATCGGACAGACAGCCCTTGGAGCAGCGCTCGAAAACGGGCACCCTGAAATGGCGCGTGTCCTGCCGATCCCCGACTTGTCGAGTCGTATCGATGACCCGTGGCACGCCTCGTGTGGGACACGAGACGCGCCAGGATCACCGAACGCTCACGCATGGCGAAGAAAGGAATGGATGAACACGTTTCTCAGGGTCGTTCTGCACTTGATGAGAATTCTTGGCCCGGCAATCGTCATCGGGCACTTTCTGTGCAAACCGCTTTCTAACTTTGCATTTCTGGTCGGCGGCATCCTGCTATGGGCCACAGGTCACTTCGTACTCGACATACACAAAGCCCGTCTTTGCATGGCTGCGAGACGCGGGGATATTCTGGAAATGGAGGAGTTGCTGTCCGCCGGATACAAAATCAACTCGAAGCACAACAATGGGATGACACCGTTGCATTGGACCGCCAATAAAGGGCACCTTGAGGCGACCGCATTTTTACTCGAACAAGGTGCCGACCCAAACATTTGTGACAACTTCGGCTTGACGCCGCTCAAACAGGCTCAAAAAGAAGGGCATCAAGAGATTGTCGAACTCATCACAGAAGGAAGAAAAGACGGAATTTCGGAGTCAACTCAAAACCAAAACAAGAAAGGGAAGTTCTCATGCAAGACGACAAGCACCGCATAACGGAGTTGGAGACAAAAGTTCGTAATCTGGTGTCCGAGAAGACGGAAACGGAACGCAAACTGCGTGACGTAACAAGCCAGGCGCAAGCGGATCACACCAAGATGAAGCGAGAGAATGCGGAAATGCAAACGGAGATAGACTCGTTGAAGTCCAAGCTGCGTAACCTCGGGCGTTGATAAACTCATGGAGACCTCCGAACAAGGGCCTGGATCGAACCGCTAACCGCGGCCCGGTCAGGTCCGGCGTTCTGCCAGAGGAAGGAAGACGAGCGACAATGGAACGAATTGAAGAGTCGGTTGCCGGAGCCCAGTACGTGGACCTCGTCCTGTTCAGGGCAAAAGAGACGGCGAGACTGGCGATGACATTCCTCACCGACACCCACGGTTTGGACAGAGCACTCGCTGGAGCAGTCAGAAATCCGGGCTGGCCCTGTGGCCTTGCCATTCTCGGCAGCACCCTCAGTTCGCTGGTCAACTATAGTCCCGTCTTTGCCGAACGGAGGGAACAGGCCCACAGATTGGAGTTCTGGACGCTTTTCAGTTTGATGACGGACCACCCGGCACCCGATGGCACACCCATCGAGACGGTCCTCCGCACTGTCAGGGTGTTTCAGGTGGTGGACCATGACTTTGTTCAGAAACGCGAACTCCCATATGGGAACATCGCTGCCCGCATCCTCCGAGCCTGGTTTCCGAAAGACCAACACCATTTCTACATGCCGAATTCGGACACGTACCAACCCTTTCTTGTCACCGTCTTGGGCGACCTTTTCGCTATCACCTGTGCCGAGTGCTTCGCCTTCTGGAAGGACATCGGAGAAAAGTACGAGATACTGCGGAGCGAACCGCCGGACGGAATGACGATCTGAAGAGGGACGGGTCCGACAAGGGACAGGCATTCCGTCTATCGACCCCTGCGGCTCCGTTCAACAACATTTTATCCCACATGCGGCAAGATTACGCTTGTTTGCAAACAGCAACCGCCGTACACTTTGCCGCACGAGGGATAAAACGCTATTCGTTCGGCGAAAGAAATGCATGAAAATTAAAACCTCAAAGTTTTTTCTTCTAGTATCTCTGGTTGCGGTCTTGTCGTCGACAGTGGGATGTGGAAACAAAACTGAGGAGGTTGCGGGCAGCGGTCCCGTGGATCGGTTCGAGAAACGAAAGCACTGGGTGAGTGTATACGCAAAAGCGAATGCTAAACACAGCGAGTTGTTTACGGTTGCTCGCTTGGCGGCATTTTCTCCGGGCTTCAGTATTGCAGATGCACTCACTGTTTACGGCGAGCCTCAAACCCGCATTCCAGAAAAGGGTGGTGCAGAATACCTAGTTTACGAAAGCGATTTCGGCATTATTAGACTCGGTGCCGAAAGCACAGCCGACGGTTATACTTCATACCCGATGTATTTTGTGCCACACGACAGAAGGCCTTCAGCATTTTTCTGCGAACCTATCGTTGATCAAATAGACGAGTCTGCGGAGAAACAGGTAATTATGATTTTCGAATTCGGATACCGGCAGCCATTTGCGCATGCTCTTATCAAATATGGGCAAGTAGAAGAGGTCGTCTTTATCAATAAAGAAGCCATTGAATGAAGAATGCCGAACGAGTCAGTGGCCCGACAAGGGACGGGCCTTCCATCCACCTCAATAAAGAAGCCATTGAATGAAGAATGCCGAACGAGTCAGTGGCCCGACAAGGGACGGGCCTTCCATCCACCGCAACACAGATGAAGCACAAGCGCCATATTAAGCGGGACCGCCTCCTCAACATGTACGCCTCGTTGTGGCACACCTCGTGGTGTCTTCTTGAGGCTGGCAAGGCGAAGAGGGAGGGAAGCTATCATGAGTTTCTGTCCAGCATTGTGTTCTCTGCGTTCACCTTTGAGGCCTATCTGAACCATGTCGGTGCCAAGCTGTTTACCTCCTGGGATGACATTGACACGCTCTCTCCGGAGTCGAAACTGAAGTTGATCTGTGAGCGGCTGCACCTGACAATCAATCATGGGGTCCGTCCGTGGCAGACGCTGCGGACGGTTATCCGTGTGCGAAATCGTCTCGCTCACGGACGGACGATGTCACTTGAAGACGAGTACAGCGAGACATATGACCCCGCCCACGAGCCGCCACGGCCTGACTTTATCCAAACGGAATGGGAGAAGCTGTCCACCGCTCCAACAGCCGAAAGGGTCCGCGAGGACGTTCGGGCAGCGATGGAGATGATCCACGCAGCATCAGGCGCATCATCCGAGGACTATCTTTTCGATTCAGGAACCTATGGACTGAACATCACATGGATGGGAGTTGCGAACCCGACAAGGAACGGGCCTTCCGTCCACCCCAAAACCAAACGAGGCATTCAAACCCCATAACCCGTCATCCAGCGACCGCTGATCCGTTCATTTGGACACGAGGAGATTTATGACCTGCAAACTCTGCCTCTATGACCGTGACCTGCGACACTCGCACATCGTGCCCGAATTCAACTACCGACCGATGTATGATGACAAGCACCGCTTCATGATCGTAACGGCCGATTCTACCGAACCGATTAGACGGCAACAAAAGGGAATGCGCGAGTACCTGCTATGTGATTCATGCGAACAACTCTTGAACCGGCACGAAAACTATGTGAGCCGGTTCCTATTTGGAGGCGTTGGCTTCACCGGCACCACTGCCGACGGCAAGCACTTCATCGAAGGCATTGATTACCGCCTATTCAGACTGTACCACCTATCGGTCCTCTGGCGCATGAGTGTCTCATCACTCAAAATCTTTCGGCATGTGGACCTTGGTCCGCACGCAGAGACCTTACGCCAGATGATCCTAAACGATGATCCCGGCGATCCCGATCTGTACGGCTTTATATGCGTGGCCGCACGAATCGACGGGAAGCTCTTCAACGATTGGATGGTCGAACCGTCCAGAGTAAAAGTGAATGGCTATACAATTTATCGCGTTGTGATTTGTGGTCTGTTGTACTTGTTCTTCGTAGACGGACGACCTGTGCCGGATCCGTATCGCGAAGGGTTCATTAAGCGAGACGGACGATGGATGATCATCGAAGGCGATGTTCGCGCAATCCCATTCTTGAATGACTGGTTCATGGCGGTTTCTGAGGCAGATAGGAAACGGATGTCCTAACCAGCGGGTGGAGCGTACGGTTTTCCTGCGGACGGCTCGCCAGTCCGCACAACCCTCGCCGTTCTCACCCCTCTTCCCCCCCCCCTCATCCCGTCGATCTCCCTCACCACCCGGCCCATTCCGGCCGTCACTCCCGCTTCGAAGGGCCGTTCCTCAACCCCGCGCAGCGCGGCGGTCACCGCCAGCAGCGCAAGCGCGTCGTAGAACCGGCCGCCGGTCGGCGTCCGCAGGAAGGCATCGAGGGTAATCCGGTCATCCGGACTCCACTCGTGCGCCGGGGCGCGGCGCAGGACCAGCGCCCGCGCGAGCAGTCGCATCGCCGCCACCGCCTCACGCTTGGCCATCGCCGCCCCCTTCTCCCTGTCCGGTTCCGGACGCGGCGCTAGCGCCCATAGGTGTTAAGTTAAGGGATTTGAAACGCCGTTGGTTGTTGGATGTTGGGCGTTGGTTGTTGGGCGTTGGGCGTTGGTTGTTGGTTGTTGGGCGTTGTTCTCATGGTTATAACTCATTGAGCACCGTTAAAAAACCAGCAATGCATCTTAGGCGCTGTTAACAAATAACCTGTACAGTTGAACCTCATGCTCCCCCCCGGAGTTGCCGCAAAAGAACGCAAGGAACACAAAGAAACTGTCTGTTTTGCGTTCTTTGCGTTCTTTCGCGGCCATTCTGCAAGAGACCTCATCTTGTAAATGTTATTTCAGACTTCCTGATCTCGCGGGAAAATGATTTGGCACTTTTTTGGTGTTTTCAAGCCAATTCGTAGATCATGCGCATGCCGGTTTCAGGATGGCGGAAGGCCGCCTCGGTGAGGTCTGCCAGCAGGGCGGCGACGGCCTTGTCGTGGGCCGGGCATGCCATGCGGTGGATGCGGATGGTCAGCGTGTCTTTCTTCTCGTCCGGTTCGATGTCGGCGGCCGAGACGAAGAGTTCGCGGATCAAGGCGCGGGCCTCGTCCTCCTTGGCCAGATGGGGACGCAACAGTCCGACTAACGCGGTCTCGGCGCGGTAGGCGATCATCTTCACGGTGTCGGTAAACAGCTTCCCCAAGGGACGCAGTTGGCTCGGGCGCTGGTCGGCTGGCAGGGCGTCCAAGGCCACTTTTTTCGGCGTCTGGCGCCGTTTCAGGCGTTGTTCCGCGGCGAGCATCTCCAGAGACTGGATGTCCTGGATCTTCTGGGCTTGCCACTCGATGTCGCCGCCATTCTCGCACAGCGTGTACGCGCCGAGTTCGGCTTGCAGTTTGCGGAGGCGCCGGCGCGTGTCGTTGACGGCCTTGTCTGCGGCGCGCCAGGCGGGGTTGACGACCTGCGTGGTGCCAGGAATCTCCTCGCTGCCGTACTGCACAAGTCCATCAATGTCATAGTGTTGCATCATGTAAGCGAAAAAATTTTCCTGGCACCATCGGGAGAACATCCGCCCCGCCACGACCGGGCTTTGCAGGCTTCGGGCGGTGGTGATGATGGCCGTCTGGTGGCCGGTCAGCGTCAGACGGCGAACCTCCAGCACGGGGACGGACGCGCCCGCCGCCGCGAGTGCCGTCTGGCGGGTCGCCAACCGCATGCGCGAGACGCCGCCGCCGGGCGTCGGCACCTCGACCTCCGAGAAATCCCCAGTCGGCCAGAGATCCTTGACGGACTTGCGGTAGGTGATGGCCCCGATGCGCTTCTCCCACAGCCTGGAGAGCAGGCTGTGCGTCGCCCCCTCGCGGTCGAACACGACCACGAAGCGGTGCAGCATCGGGTCGGCGGCCAGTTCGGCTTCGGACGGCTGGCCGGGGACGCTGTCAAGCAGGTCCGGCGCGATCTCGTTGACCAAGGCGGCCGCCAACCCGTCGGTGACGGCCTGCGAAACCACGAAGAACGGGCGACCGATGGCATCGTTGACCCAGTAGTCCGTGGTGCCGCGCAGACAAAGCCTCTCGCGCGACACGTACCGCCGGGGCAGGCGCGCATCCGCGCCGTGGTAGACCCGCACATGGCCGTCCACGTACAGATAGCCCGCTTCCTCCGGGTCGGCCTCCATCCACCGACGGGACAACTCCCGCATCCACTCGCGCGGTTGGCCGGCCTCCGCCAGCTGCGCGACCTTCTCGCGCAATGTGCGCACTTCCGGCACCCGATCCAGCCCGACGGCCTTGCCCAGCTCGCCCGGCGGCGCATGCCGCAACCCTTCGGGGCGGCGGATCCGCGCCAGCGCCATGAACCCCAGGAGCGTCAGGATATGCAGGGCACCGTAGTACCCGCCGGGCAGCGACAGATGCCGCTCCAAGCCGCTCAGCAGGCCGTTGCCGCACAGCGCGGGCAACCCGGCCAGGACCCCACCCATCGCCACGTCGCGACACCGCTCGAAACGTGCGCGCGCGCGCTCGATCAAGCCCATCGCTGCGGCCAGGCGCTCGCCGGCGCGGGTGCAGGCCGTGCCCATCCCCTCCGCAGCCAGCGCGTCCGCCCGACCGCGCTCCGACTTGTCCGTCGCCTCCGGGCGCACCGGCCCGCCGTCGGCACCGCATCCCGGAACGCGGGGCACCCGCCCGGCCTTGACCGCCTTGCGCAGCGTCGATGCATGCACCCTCGCCAGCCGCGCGGCGGTCGCGACCGTCGCCCCTCCGTCCAGGTGCCGCCCGCACTCGGTCGCCTTCTCCGCCGTCATGACCGCCCCGCCGCGACGGCTGCGGGGACCAAAGAACGAGTCCGCGCCCCGCGCATCCAACTGCCCGCACCAGTTCATCAGCGTCCGGTGCGGTATCCCCAGGGCGGAACGTTCCACCTCGCTGGGGCGCACGTGCCCGTTGGCGACGAGCATCGCGATGGCGTAACGTTGTGCGCCGCTCTCCGACTCGCGGTGCGAGAAGATGTTGTCCGAACCGACGAAATAGGTGACCCGACCGTCCTTCTTCAACACGCTGAGCGCTGGGCCGATTCGGATTGCGCCGTCCGGAAATCCCTGCAATAATAACTGCGGCATGGCGGAACCTCTTTGGGTTTAGATCCCTCAAGGGAATCTTGTTGTCACCCCAAAGAATCCGCCATGCCGCTCCCTTTGTCACGCGGTAAAAAGTGCCAAGTCATTTTCCCGGAAACCACACGAAAACCCCGTCGAGATCAGGAAGTCTGAACTTATTCCCCATCCATGAGCGGGTTACGGCGACCCGGCAAAAACAGTGCAAGGATCGCGCGGTTCAAAAACTTGTTCGGCAGGATGAGAAAATGATATGGCAGACATCAGCAAGACTATGCAAGGGCTTTGCAAGGTGCCAGACCTGCGTCTTGATCGAGCACTTTCAATGCCCCGATTCGATGTGCCTCACTTCGAAATCCCACGCGTTAAGACGGAGGAAGAGAAGCATGCGTACGAGTCTTCGGGATTGCTGATTCGCCGACTCGCTATGACAATTAGGATGTGGCGTCAGCAAATTGAGAAGGATGCACAGCCGGTGATTCTCGCCATGCTCGCAAATGGCACTACTGTGCGCGTGGCGAGACTGGTTCAAGAGGGCCATAGCGGCATCATTGTAGATGGCAAGGTGGGAGATTCTCCATGTCTTTTGCTCGCACACCAAGCAACTCTTCAACTGCTCTGCTATGTCGAGCGCATTGAAAAACCAGAGGAAAAAAGAGCTCCGATCGGGTTCAACTACCAAGGTCAGGAACAGGATGACCGGAACCAACAAGACCTCGTCGACTCCGGAACCCGCGCCAAAGACGGCACAGCTTCCGATACACATCAAGGTGGTCTTGACATAGAGGATCATAAATGATGTCTTGCAAACGGACCTGTTCTATGGGAAACTGCCCAATTCCGCGATCACAAGATCAGGGGGCTTTTTAGTGAGGCTTGGCAGATTACACCGTTTTTTTGTCCAGGGAATCATTTTTTGCGTGACTTCTTACTTCATCGCCCAGAAGTCAACGAATGTATCCTTTTCTTCCTGGGTGAATTCAATTCTCCAGCCGCGTATTGTTGGATTGTTGCTCCCCACCCTTTGTGTCCTAATATGGTATGCTGTTGTTGCAAGCATAGTCCTTTATGTCTTTGACTATTTCAGAAAGCAGCCCTATATTACGCTTCATTCGCCACACCAACGATGTTTGCTGAAATGCAATGGGGAGATCGACAAGCACCTCAAAGAACTGTTCTCTGGCAAGTTCGACCTCAGGTCAATGGTACAAAAGCATACATACGAAGAGAATCTGCAATTTCTTCACCAAAGCATGGCAGATCACTTTCGTGAAGCATTGAAGGCACAGAAGTTTGTCGTCGATGACCTATTTGTGTCTGTGTTTCACGATCCGACGTTCTCTCCCGAAGTTCAGACCTCCTGACATAGGGGCATGAAATTCTGTCCGCTTTTTCACCGTTTTCCGACCTCGCCGACCTCGTATCGCAGAATCAGATTGGTGCCCGGGAACGGGGTTGCGGTAGCATTGAGTTCACCGCAGAGCGTAGCGAGCACACGGGTGCGGTGCGCCGAACTCAGTGGTGCGACCAGGATTCGCAGTTCAGTCTGGCTCACCTCGATGTCCGCCGCAGAGGCGAGCGCTGATTGGATCAGGGTACGGCCCTCATCCTCAGCGCGCTTGTAGTGGGGCGTGACCAGCCGGTAGAGGTCGCTTTCCGCTTGATAGGCGACCATTTTCAGAAGGCTGGCGAGATGCATGCGCTCGGTTGCGAGTTTGACCACCGGTCCTGAGATGACCTGCCCCACAGGGAGTCGGCGGGGAACGGCGGCACGTCGGATCTCCAGTTTTCGGCAGTGCTTGACTGCGGCGAGGATCTTCTTGCCCAGTGTGCTTTGGGCGATCTTGAACCCACGCCTCGTTGAACTTCTACTTTTTGAGTTGAGCAATGCCTTCAGACCATACTCCGCATGCAAAACTTTCAATGCCGATCGGGCTTTTCGAAGTTGCCCGTCCAGCACGTTCCACTTTGGATTGGGGACCTCGCGGGCGGGATCGTCAGGTTCCGTCGCGTACTCGACGAGGGCGTCGAGCGCATATTCCTCAAGCAGATATTTGAAGAAGTTTTCCTGCCGCCAGCGCTCAAACATGCGGTAGGCGACTTCAACAGCGGGGAGATCGCGCCGACTCGTGACGATGGGCGTCTGGTGGCCGTTGGGCGAAAGCCGTGTGACTTGGCGCAGCCGCAACTTGCCCTCCAGGAAATGCACGCCTTGATCCGCCAACGTGTACTCGATCGCGCGTCCGTTGATCACGCCTTTATGCAGGCGGAATCGAGACCTGGGCAGGAGCCGGAAGCGACCCTTACGATACGTCAGCAAGTCGAAACCCGCCGCCACAAGCTTGACGAAAAGCTTCGGACTCCAGCCTCCTCGGTCGAAGACCACGGTCAGACGTCGCTTTCCGAGCAGGGACTGCGCTTCGCTCAGAAGCGTCGGCAACATCTTTACCAGACCCGCATTAGCCTCTGCCGTGACGACAAATAGCGGGTCTCCGAGTTCGTCGTTGACCCAGTAATCCGTGGTCGCAGGCATGGGCAGGCGCATCTGTGCGACATGGGCTTTGGGCAGTGTCGCCTGACCGTGGAAGACGCGCACATGCCCATCGACATAGAGAAACCCCATCAAGGCCCCGCGTGCCGCGACGCGACGTTGGGCCAGCGCTTGACCGAACTGCGTGGAACGCCCGAGTCCGGCCAAGCGCTTCAACTTTCGCCGGAGGGTCTTCACCTCGGGCCCACGATCCAACCCCAGTATCCGGCCCAGAGTGTCCGGCGGATGTTCTTTGAGTTCTTCGGGCCGCTTGATCCGCAACAACGCCATGAGCACCAGTGACAGGATCGTCGTACGCAGTCCAAAGAATGCCGGTCCGATGCTCCCGTAAACTTCATGGGCACAGTCGATGACGCCGCTGGCAACCAAAGCGGGCATGGCCAGGAGCACTCCGGCGCCAGGAATCGCCGTTCCGGGACGAAAGAGCGGTGCCGCGTCATCGAGCAATCCCAGATACGCCATGAGTCGGTCGAACCGTCGATCCGACGGATCGTTATCCATTGAGGGCGTCAACGGTTGATCAGAAGATGAAAAAGCGGACAGGTTTGGGTTCGCACCCACGACCTCTATCGGGAGCAGTGTTGGTATCACCGTTGGCTCCGTCCATCGGATCCTCCTGAGAACTTTGCGCACGGCCGTTTCCGTCACCCCCATGCGTATCGCAATCTGGCGGTTGGAGAATGCTTGTTGTTTCAAGCGGGTCACTTGGCGCGTCCGAGACGCGGGTAGTCGTGGCTGCCCCTTTGGATATCCGCCGCTACGGCCCAGCGCAGACAGTCCGCCATCTTCGAAGCGCCGTTGGTGCCGTCGCACACTCCTCGCAGAGCAACCAAATGCGCGCGCAATTTCTTTCTGCTCTGCCCATCCCTGATCGATCAGACTGACCATTGCATACGCCTCGGCCATACGATCACCCACGGCGTACTGGGCGATGACAACACCCGCAACAATCACGACACGATGTTCGTCTTTCGTCCTCACTATACAACGAGCGTTGATCACCGTCGTGCCATGCGGCGCATAAACTTTCGAAAACAGTTCTCCCTGTTTCGGTTCCTGATCCATAGGGGGTATAATAACATAACGTCGAAAAAAGCGGACAGGTTTGGGTTCGCACCCACGAAACGATCATCGACTCTTGTCAGGGACTCTTCGATCCATCATATGAGCCAATATCCACGGCCTGCACGAGCCAATAGGCGTGGATAATTTCAGGTCGAAACAGATGCGCCTATGTCAGGAGGTCTGAACTTAGTATCCGCGCAAAAATAAGTTCACGGTTTTAGGCGCAACT
>Ga0265594_1002060_pt1 | contig 14865 bp, 9 predicted proteins | sample saktaG_11_FD_190147 | JGI IMG/M metagenome (GOLD analysis project Ga0265594, IMG submission 190147) | Saline water microbial communities from Sakinaw Lake, British Columbia, Canada - sak_2011_5_24_80m | ecosystem: Environmental > Aquatic > Non-marine Saline and Alkaline > Saline ... | reverse complement strand
CATTATCTTTGCCCATGTTGTAAATGTTTTATATTCAAAAACAAAAATACAACATTAAGGGGGAAACCATTTGGAAGTACCCCTTTATTTAAAATTTAGTCGGTCAGTAGTGATAAAATTATTATATTTGACAAAAAAATAATCATTAATTACTTGAATTTAGAAATAATAATATAATCTACAATGAATTGTAAGAATATTATCATATTACTTATATTTATATTTTTTATAAAATCTACACTCTATCCAAAAGATATTATAATAAATGAGTTTATGTCTTTAAACTCAAAAAGTATTAAAGATAAAAACAACGGTTATAAGGATTGTATAGAATCATATAATATTAGAGAGATAGCAATTAATTTAAAAAACGATACTATTACTAATGACAAAAGCAAGATAATTGATTCTTTAATCTTTTCCCATAAACAAGGATTTTATACAAAGCCCCTTGAACTAAAAATTATAAATACCAGCCCTAACCATACTATTTATTATACTCTTGATGGAAGTATTCCTACAAAAAACTCTTTTGTTTATAAATATCCTGTAAAAATTAATTACAGATACAATGAACCAAATACTATATCTGATATACCTTTAATTCCTGATACATTTTTTGAAATATTTCCTTTTTTTAAAAAAGATTTCTCTATCCCTGTATTTTTTAAAGCAACAGTTATCAGAGCCGTTTCTATAAAGGACAACATACTTTGTAGTAAAGTATATACCCTTACTTTTTTTATTGATACTAATATTTGTTCAAAATACAGTACACCTATTGTATCATTAGTTACTGATGCTAATAATCTATTTAATGAAGATACGGGAATTTATGTACGAGGTAAATATTTTGATAAAAGTGATATAAAGCATACAGGGAATTGCTTTCAGAGAGGTGAAAAATGGGAACGGCATGTTAATATTACATTATTCAAAAAAAACGGGGATATTGCATTTTTCCAAGATGCTGGTATGAGAATACATGGAGGTGGAACCAGAAACCCACCTCAAAAAAGTTTTCGCCTTTATGCCAGAACAAAATACGGGGAAGAATATTTCAAATATAGATTATTCCCTCAAAAAGAGCAAAAAATATTTAAACGATTTGTATTGAGAGCGACTCCTTCACAACAATGTTTTAAAGATCCTTTAATTCACAATATTGTAAGAAATCTAAATTTAGATGTAAAGGACTATATGCTTGTAACAGTATTTATAAATGGTGAATATTGGGGAATATATACTATTAGGGACTACATGGATAAAAACTACATCACTTTAAAATATAATATTAATAAAGATAGTATAGATATTATAGAAGGCAATCATACTATTATTGAAGGAAGTATAAAAAATTTTGAAAAGTTAATCCTTTTTGTTAAAGATAGTGATATAACTATTCAGAAAAATTATGACTATATCAAAAGTCAAATAGATATAAAAAGCTATATAGACCATCAAATAACGCAAATATATTTTAACTGTACCTGTGATGATAATTACAGATTTTGGCGACCTGAAACGCCCAATGGTAAATGGAGATGGTTTATATATGATATGGGTACAGGAGCCCAAAATGCTGACCATAACACTCTAAAAGATTTTACCGCCAAAGAAAATGAAAGATATTATTATCCAAACTGGTCTGGATTTTTGTTCTCAAATCTACTCAAAAACAATGAATTCAAAAATCAATTTGTTAACAGATTCTTTTTTTTAATAAATACAACATTCTCTACTGACTCTATACTATATAAAATTGATGAATTTGAAAAATTATACGAGCCGGAAATAAAAAAGCAATTTGATAGATGGAATAATTATATAGATATTAAAAAAGTTGTAACCTTATTAAAACTAAACATTGATACTATTAACTCTGCGACTGATATATATATTTATTTCATATCACAATTAGAAGATTTTGCCAGAAAACGTCCTTATTATATGAAAAAAATTATAATGGAAGAATTTGACCTGAAAAATTATAATGATAAATAATCTCAGCAAGAAAACAATATTAATTGTATCTGCCTTAGGCAAATAATATATGATACAGAGTTTTCTTGTAAGTAATAAATAACTTTTATAAAGCTTTATTACGTTGTTCCAAAATTAAAAAATTACTATTATCAAATTTTTATATTTACAAAAAAAAATTACCATTAATTAATAAACATAATAATATAATCTATAATGAATTGTAAGAATATCACCATATTGCTTATACTTATATTTTTTATAAAATCTACACTCTATCCAAAAGATATTGTAATAAATAAATTTATGTCTTCAAACTCAAAAAGTATTAAAGATGAAAACAGCGATTATGAGGATTGGATAGTATCATATAATCTTAGAGAGATAGCAATTAATTTAAAAAACGATACTAATGACAAAGACAAGATAGTTGATTCTTTAATCTTTTCCCATAAACAAGGATTTTATACAAAGCCCTTTGAACTAAAAATTATAAATACCAGCCCTGACCATACTATTTATTATACTCTTGATGGAAGTATTCCTACAAAAAACTCTTTTGTTTATAAATATCCTGTAAAAATTAATTACAGATACAATGAACCAAATACTATATCTGATATAACTTTAATTCCTGATACATTTTTTAAAATATTTCCTTTTAAAAAAGAATTTACTGTTCCTATAGTTTCTAAAGCAACAGTTATAAGAGTTGCTGCCATAAAAGACAGCATACTTTCTAGTAAAGTATATACCTTTACTTTTTTTGTTGATACTAATATTTATTCAAAATACAGTACACCTGTTGTATCATTAGTTACTGATGCTAATAATTTATTTAATGAAGATACAGGAATTTATGTTTCGGGTAAATATTTTGATAAAAACAGTCCGTTAAAAACAGGGAACTATTATCAAAAGGGTAAAAACTGGGAGCGTAATGTTAATGTTACCTTATTCAAAAAGAATGGGGATATTGCATTTTCTCAAGGTGCCGGTATGAGAATACATGGGTATATGTCCAGAAAATTTCCTCAAAAATGTTTTCGCCTTTGTGCCAAAGAAAAATACAGGGAAGAATATTTCCAGTATAGATTATTTCCTCAAAAAGAGCAAAAAATATTCAAACGATTTATATTAAAAGCACCTCACGAAGGAAAATTTGCTCTTATTACAGATCCTCTAATTCACAATATTGTAAAAAATCTAAATTTAGATGTAAAGGACTATATGCTTGTAACAGTATTTATAAATGGTGAATATTGGGGAATATATACTATTAGAGACCGACTTAATAAGTATTATCTTGCTTTAAAATATAATATTAATAAAGATAGTATAGATATTATAAAAGGCAATCATACTATTATTGAAGGGAATATAAAAAAATTTGAAACTTTAATCTTTTTTGTTAAAGATAGTGATGTAACTATTCAGAAAAATTATGACTATATCAAAAGCCAAATAGATATAAAAAGCTATATAGACCATCAAATAACGCAAATATATTTTAACTGTCCATGTGATGATGACTACAGATTTTGGCGACCTGAAACACCAAATGGTAAATGGAGATGGTTTATATATGATATGGACACAGGAGCCGAAGATGCCAACTATAACACTCTGAAAATTTTTACAGACAAAAAAAATGAAAAATATTATTATCCAAACTGGTCAAAATTCTTATTTTCAAATTTACTCAAAAATAATGAATTTAAAAATCAATTTATTAATAGATTCTTTTTTTTAATAAATACGACATTCTCTACGGATTCTATACTATACAAAATTAATGAATTTGAAAAATTATACGAGCCGGAAATAAAAGAGCATTCTAATAGATGGTATGGTTGTATAGATGTTAAAAAATTTGTAAAAGAATGTGTAACTATATCAAACCCAAATATTGATACTATTAACTCTGTAACTGATATATATATATATTCAATATTACAACTAAAAGATTTTGCCAGAAAACGTCCTTATTATATGAAAAAAATCATAATGGAAGAATTTAATCTGAATAAATTGAATTATAATGACAAATGACTTATTAATAGAGTTAGTAATAAAACAAAATTAAAAAATTGAATTATCTGTTTTGAATAAATATATAAAATATTTCTTTTTATCTTTGATTTTAGCTGGTATCAGTTATTTTTTTATTATCAGAATACATAAATCTAACAAAAAGGATAAAAGTGAGATAACTAACTTTTTAACATTTTCTCATAAACAAGGATTTTATAGAAAACCTTTTGAACTGACTATTTCATCAATTTCTCCAACAGATACGGTTTATTATACGTTGGATGGAAGTGTTCCTACAAAAAACTCCTTTATTTATAAATTTTCTGTAAAAATTGATTACAGATACAATGACCCGAATATAATCTCTAATATACCAACAACGCCAGATAACTATACTGGTATACAAAAATGGCATCCACCATTAGGTAAGATTTTTAAAGCAACAATTGTCAGAGCTGCTTCTGTTAGAAATAAAAATTTATCAAGCAAAGTATATACTTTAATTTTTTTTGTTGATACAAATATATATTCAAGATATAGTATGCCAATTGTTTCACTAATTACAGATGCTGATAATTTTTTTAGTTATGATAAAGGTATTTATGTTACCTGCAAATATTATGATAAAACCAATCCAAATTATACAGGAAACTATAGCCAAAGAGGTAGCAACTGGGAACGTCCTGTTAATATTGCTTTTTTAAAAAAAAACGGTGCTGTTACATTTTCACAAGATGCAGGCATAAGAATACATGGAACCAGCTCAAGAAAACATACTCAAAAAAGATTACGATTATACGCACGAAAAAAATATGGAAATCAATATTTTAACTATAAAATTTTCCCACAAAAAAATAAAAACAAATTTAAACGACTTATATTAGCTAATTTCCCGACATTTAAAGATGTATTAATATACAGCATCATAAAAGACCTAAATATAGATATGCCTGATTACAGACCTGTAATTGTATTTATAAATGGAGAATACTGGGGAATACATGTGATTAGAGACCAACTTGATAAATATTATCTTGCCTCAAAATATAATATTGATAAAAATAATATAGTTATTTTAGGAGGCAATAGTTTGATAAAACAGGAAACGGATAAACAATATAATAATCTGATTAAATTTGTTGAAAATAATAACCTGAAAATTCCAAAAAATTATCAGTATGTTAAAAATCAAATTGATATTGATTGCTATATTGACCACCAAATAGTTAGAATTTACACTAATTATTATGGCACTCATAATAATAAACTATGGCGACCTAAAACACAAAATGGTAAGTGGAGATGGTTTTTATATGATATGGACAAAGTTTTTAGTAACAGCAATAATAACCTGTTAAAACAACTTGTCTCTGAAAAAGATATAGATCCTGCAATTTTATTATTTAGAAATTTACTTAAAAACAAAGAGTTTAAAAATCAATTTATTGACAGATTCATTTTTTTGATGAATACTACATTTCAAAAAGATACTGTTTTAAATAAAATTAATGAACTTGAAAAATTGTATGAACCGGAAATAAAAGAACATTTTGATAGATGGTATAATAATATAGATGCTAAAGAATTTATAGGACTATCAAAAACAAATATTGATACTGTTAACTCTGTGGATGATATATTGTTTTATTACATATCACAACTAAAAGATTTTGCCGGGAAACGTCCTTATTATATGAAAAAATTTATAATGGAAGAATTTAATCTGAATAAATTTGATTATAATAATAAATGACTTATCAATAGAGTTAGTAATAAAACAAAATTAAAAAACTGAATTATCTATTTTGAATAAATTTATAAAATATTTCCTTTTATCTTTGATTTTGGCTTGTATTATTTCTTTTTTTATTATTAGAATACATAAATTTAATAATAAAACTAAAAATGAAATAACTAATTCCTTGACATTTTCCCATAAACAAGGATTTTATACAAAACCTTTTGAACTGACTATTTCATCAGTAATTTTCCCGACAGATACTATTTATTATACTTTAGATGGAAGTGTTCCTACAAAGAATTCTTTTACTTATTCTTCCCCTGTAAAAATTGATTACAGATATAATGATACAAATGTGATTTCTAATATATCAACTGCTTCCGATGCAGTTCTTAAAAAAAATCCATTTTTAAAACCTTTTGCAGATTCAATTGTCTTTAAAGCTACAATTATAAGAGCTGTTACTTATAGAGATAACATTCCTACAAGCAAAGTTTATACTTATACATTTTTTGTTGATTCAGTAATTTATTCAAAATATAGTTTGCCAATTATTTCACTAATTACAGATGCTAATAATCTTTTTGATTATGACAAAGGTATTTATGTTCCTGGTAAATATTATGATAAAACCAATCCAATATGGACTGGAAATCATTTTCAAAAAGGCAAACAATGGGAACGCCTTGTTAATATTACATTTTTTGAAAAAAACGGAGATATTGCTTTTTCACAGGATGCAGGGATTAGAATAAATGGATTGGGAACAAGACGATATCCATTTAAGCCATTCCGCCTTTATGCAAGAAATGAATATGGTAATAAATATTTCAACTATAAATTATTTCCTCAAAAAGAGCAAAATATATTTAAACGATTTGTTTTGCGAACCGCTATGGGCTCAGAAGAAATTGGATTTAAAGATGCTTTAATTCATAATATTGTAAGAAATTTGAATTTAGATATACAAGACAGCAGACCTGTAATAGTTTTCTTAAATGGTGAATACTGGGGTTTATACAAAGTCAGAGATTATCTTGATGAATATTATCTTTCTTTAAAATATAATATTGACAAAGATAAATTTGATATTTTAACAGGAATAAATACTATAATTGTTAAACAAGGTAGCAGAGAACATTATGATAACCTGATTAATTTTATTAAAAAAAATAATTTATCCTCTTTAGAAAATTATGAATATGTAAAAACTCAAATGAATATTAAAAATTTTATTGATTATCAGATAACAAATATTTATTTCAATAATATGGATTGGCTTGGGCAAGAAAACAATGCCAAATTTTGGCGACCACAAACTACCGATGCTAAATGGAGATGGTTTTTATGTGACCTTGACGATGCCTGTATGTTAAAATATAATTATGATTTTAATTTGTTAGGTTATGTTATTGATAATAGCAAACACCATACAGATATGTCAACTTTTCTTATAAGGAATTTACTTAAAAATGATGAATTTAAAAATCAATTTATTAACAGGTTTATCTTTTTAATGAACACAACATTTTATCCTGACACTGTTTTAAATAAAATTGATGAATTTGAAAAAAAATATGAACCGGAGGTAGAAAAAAATTTTAATCGGTGGTTTAAAATAGATTCAAGAACTCTTTCTATGCTTTCTAAACAGTATCTTGATACAAATTATGTTTCTTTTACTGTTTTTTGGCATAATGTAATAAATAAATCTTTAAAAGATTTTGCTGTTAATCGCCCTTATTATATGAAAAAGTTTTTAATAAAAGAGTTTAATCCGGATAGTTTAAAATAAATTACTTTTTAATTTGAAACCAAAGACAATAAAAAATATTGACCAGTATATTGGTAAACCAATCTCTGCTATCTTAACATTTTATGAAACCATAAGAAGTGTTTTTTTATTTAAAAGAAAAAATATACAAATAAAAAAAATAATATTTTTTAAGTTAACAGAACAGGGATCTAGTGTTTTAGCATATAGTGCTGTTAAAAAAGCTACTGCTCTTGTTCACAGAACAAACGTATATTTTTGTGTATTTAAAGATAACAGGGAGATTTTAGATATAATGAATATTATCCCAAAAGAAAATATATTGCCCGTAAGACAGAATAATATTTTTATTTTCCTTTTTGATTCAATAAAAGCTTTAATAAAGATTCGTAGATTAAAGATAGACACTGTTATTGATATGGAGTTTTTTTCCCGTGCTTCAGCTATTTTTATCTATCTGACAGGTGCAAAAAAACGAACAGGATATCATAAATTTACAAGCAGTTTGCCATACAGGGGCAATTTAATGACACATAAAATACAATATAATCCATATATACATATAGCTAAGTCATATCTTTTGTTGGTAGAATCTATTTTTTTAGATTATAGAGAAACTCCAATGCCTAAGATAAAAATTGATGATTTTAAAATTAATATTCCGAAATTTAAACCAACAGAGGCAGAAGTTATATCTTTAAAAGATAAAATAAAGGAACAAATAAAAAATGATATTAAGAGTCCAATTCTAATAATAAATCCTAATGCAAGTGATTTGGTAGCATTAAGAAGATGGCCAATATGTAATTTTATTGCTTTAATTAAAAAACTTATTAAAGAATTTACTGAACTGACAATAATTATAACAGGAGAATTGTCAGAGCAAAATATTGCAAAAGAAATATGTAATACAATTAATTCAAAAAGAATAATTAATCTTACAGGCAAAATATCTTTAAGAGAACTTACCACTCTTTATACAATATCAGATGTAAATGTAACTAATGATAGCGGACCAGGACATTTTGCCTCTTTAACAGATATAAACAATATTGTGCTTTTTGGTCCTGAAACACCAAGATTATTTGCACCGCTTGGAAAAAATACATATATAATGCAGTCAAACTTTGCATGTAGTCCTTGTATAAATATGTCTAACTACAGATTTTCTTCGTGTAAAAACAATCTTTGTATGCAGGCAATTAAAGTAGAACATGTTTATGATAAGGTTAAAGAAATATTGAAAAATACTAAATAATAAGATTATAAATTGATATGTTATTAAAAGTAATAAGAATGATTAAAAAGATAATATTTATCTCTTTAATTACAATAATACTTTTTGAATTTACTTGCTTTGTTTTAGTAAAGATTAATATTTTAAAAGGAGATGTTCCTCCATATAAATATATTAATAAATATATTATTAATCTTTCCGATAAACATTTGAAAGATTCTTATTATAACATTTTTTTTTGGGTAGATATTAATAAACATTTTGGACGTTGGCATTGTAATAATGCAAAATCTATACATATAAAATCACCGGATTATATTGTAGTATATACAACCAATTCCTATGGGGCAAGAGATAAAAAGCGAACATTAAAATCTAATGACAGGAAAAGAGTTGTTGTTTTAGGAGATTCTTTTATTGAAGGTTATGGAGTTGAAATGCCCGAAAGATTAACAAATATTTTAGAAAAAACCAGTTCTGTTGAGCATTTAAATTTTGGAGAATCCGGATTTGGTCAAACGCAGAGCTATCTGTTATATAAATATCTTGCTAAAAAATTTGACCATTCAACAGTATTGATAGGCATACTTCCTGATAATGATTTTTGTGATGATGATATTAACTCTGATTACAAAGATGTATATAAGCCATATTGGAGCGGCGATTATCCAAACTATAAATTAGTTTACCGTTTAGATAAACTGGAAAAATCTGCTCAATATTTTAATTGTAAAAATATAAATAAAAATAAATATAATTATGCATACAAAGATTATATAAAAATTAAGAAAAGAGGTGTATATCATACAATTCAAAATTTAATATTTTCTTTTTCTTTTACTTCCCGTTTTATCGGAGTTATTTCAAAAACGCAAAATTATTATATCTATTTTAATTTGTTTAAATCAGAAATAAATACTCTTAAAAACAGAAGCAAGTTCTATACTTATAATGAAGATGAACTTAACAGAATGAAATATTCATTAAAAATGATTAGAGAAGAAGCCATTGATAAAAAAATTATTGTATTTACAATTCCAAAATTAAATGATATTAAAGTATATGATAAACTACACAAAAGTCCTTTGGGAGAACAACTTTCAATATTTTGTAAACAAAACAAGATTGAATTTATAGATTTATTACCTTTAATGCATAATTATACTAATAACTGGGATGAATTATATTACAAATTTGACCCTCACTGGACACCAAAAGGACATAAAGTTGCAGCCAAATTAATTCTACATAATATTAAAAATTATCCTTAATGAATAAAAATCTTAAATATTTAAAAATATTTGGTCTGAAACTATCAAAAAAGCAATTTTTTATTGGCTTATCTCTTATTGTTTTATTTTTTATTTATGGATTATACAATTTTATTGGTTATATATCAAAAGTAAAAATTTATGAACCTGTAAGTATTGAAGTTAAAGGATTAAATGATAATGATTTTAATGCTGTAAATATTTATGGAATTTCACCTAAAAACAGAATACTTATCTTAAACAAACTACCCGAATTACATAATTGGGACTATAATTATTATCGTTACTATAAAAAAATTATGCTATCTGCTCCTGATAGTATTATTGATAAAATAAAACAAATTAATATTAAGATTGGTAAGTCAAAATATACTTATGATAATAAAAAATTTAAACAACAATGGATTAAAGTAAAAGAAGAGTCAAATATAACGACTTATGAACTTCCTGATAATGTAAGAGGAAATACTTCTGTAATTTTTGAATTATGGTCAGTTTTATATACAGGAGGAAAAATAAAGACAATATTAATAGTAAGTTTAATAATAGTTATAGCAATATTATTGTATTATAATCATACAAGATTAAAATCATTTTTTATAAAATTTCCAAATAATAAAAGATTTAGGATTATACTTGTTTTAGCTCTAATTATAATTTATTATATCATATTTTCACAAAAAGCATCTTTCACTGATTTTACTAATTTCAGAGAAGATTATATGATGTATCAGTCAGTTGGAGTAAATTTTGCAAAAGGACATGGTATTCAAAAATTTGGTGGAATTGAGAAATTTAAAGAATATAAATTTTATTCTAATACACCATACAGAAATTTTACAGTTAAACATTTTTATGAAATTGGTGGATGTGATTTTTTTTTCATGACGCCTGGCTATACTTTATTTTTAGGTATAATATATAAAATATTTGGTGTTAGTCCTTTGATTGTTAAATATATACAATTGTTACTGTTAATTATTGTTGCTGCATTTTTACCACTAATAGGTTATCATCTCTGGAAATATTCCGGCTTTGTCAGTGGTTTAATAGCAAGTCCTTTATATATTGCTTTTAATTATAAGATTTCTGAAGGAATAATGACAGAGTCATTGGTAACATTTTTTATTTTTTTAATTGTTATATCATTTATTTATTTTAAGTCAAAAAAAAATCTGCTGTCATCTGTTATACTTGGTATTATCTTAGGATTAAGTGTCTTGGTAAAGGGAACTTTAATATTTATTCCATTCTTATTTTTTTTATATCTTTTGATAAAATTTTATAAGACAAATACAAAAAAGATATTAAAGAGTTTATTAGTCATAATCACAACTTTTATCTTAACAATACTACCATGGTCAATATATGCCAATATAAAAATATCTCATTCTATAATATCAGCTAAACAAATAAAAACAATTATATCAAATAATGCTATATACAGGGATAATAAAATATCTTTATTAGATAGCTTATCTATACAAAATAAAACAGATAATAAATTATTTGAGATAAGCAGAGCTGTTTTATCAGATGATACTTTATCAGAACAAGCTAAAGATTTTTTCTTTGATGCTTTTATAAACGACTCTTTTATTATTTTATCTGCACAAGGTAAATCTGTGTTATTAGATGGACATAATGAATTTGTTGTGAATAAAGGTAAAGCAGAACCTGAATGGAGAGATGATAAAAATTGTTTTTATAATAATGATAAAATGAAAGCTTCTTCAAGTATAATAAGAGTCATTAATTTTTATAAACATTATCCAAATTTAATATTGAAATTAATAAAAAAGAAAATAGTTATAAGTTTTTCATTCTTCAAATTTTTTTGGCTTATATTGGCTATATTTATTATTGAGTCCTATGGATTTTTTATTAATAAATATTTTAAAAATAAATTGTTTTACCTACTTTTTACCATACTTACCATACCGATATTTTTTTTACCTTTTTATTATAATGTTACAAACAATAATATAATATATATTTTTTTGATTTTAATACCACCTGTCATCTTCACTATTATCAATAAAGCTAAGCATACTGTCTTTAAAGTTCCTGTTATATTTTATATCATCTTTTTAAACTTTTTTCTTATGACAATTATTTTTTATGGCTTTCAGCGACTAATTATAGTAATAAACTTCATATTTGTTTTTACATCTGTATATTATTTATTAAAATATATTCTTATTACATTAAAAAGATTGAATATAAATTTATGTCTAAAGCAATAAAAAAATTTATAAAACAGTTATATTTTTTGGTATATAGTTCTAATATTGTTCCTGCTCATTAGGAAAATTTTGTGATTTTACATCATTTATATATGAAGTAACAGCATCTGTAATTTCTTTGTAAAGATTATGATATCTTCTTAGAAAACGAGGTGAGAATTCCTGAGTGATTCCTAACATATCATGTAAAACCAAGACCTGTCCATCAACATTTCTTCCTGCTCCTATTCCTATTGTTGGAATTTTAATCTCTTTTGTAACTTTAGCAGATAACTTTGCCGGTATTTTTTCTAAAACAATAGCAAAACAACCTGCCTTTTCAAGAATTTTTGCATCTTCAACAAGTTTCAATGCTTCATCATTTTCAGTAGCTCTTACAACATAAGTTCCAAACTTATGAATTGATTGAGGTGTTAATCCTAAATGCCCCATAACAGGAATACCTGCTGACAGAATTCTATTAACAGATTCAATAATTTCTTCTCCACCTTCCAATTTTACTGCATCTGCTGCTGATTCTTTCATAATCCTTATTGAAGAATTTAATGCCTCTTTAGAGTTCCCCTGATAAGTACCAAATGGTAAATCAACAACAACAAATGCACGCGAAACACCTTGCATAACGCATTTGGCATGATAAATCATCTCATTTAATGTTATTGGAAGCGTTGTCTTATTGCCTGCCATAACATTGGAAGCAGAATCTCCGACAAGAATAACATCTATGTTAGCTTTGTCAAGTATCCGAGCCATAGAATAATCATAAGCTGTTAACATTGCTATCTTCTTGCCTTTCAACTTCATCTTCTGCAAAACATGAGTTGTAACCTTATTTATTACTTTATGAATAGCCATATATTTATTTTTTTATAACGACAAATTTACAAAGTTTTATTATTAATCAAATATATCAAGTTAAAAAATACAGAATATGATATTATTCCAAAACCAATTTCTTTACTATCAGACCTTTTTGTGTTAAAATCTTAATAAAATATATTCCTTTGGCATGGTCACTTAAATCAATAATTTTGTTTTGTAGAGACACAAAATCTTGTGTCTCTACAATTTGTCCATAAATATTTATGATTTTCATAGATTGAATATTTTCTCCTTGCAAAGTAAAAATGCCTTTTGTTGGATTTGGATATATCTGTATCAAATTAGAAGTTATTATTTCATTAACTTTTGTAATAACATTACCGTTTTCATCTGTTTTTATCAGATAAACGTCGCCAGCGCCAGCACCGAAACTCTGTGTTTCACCGGCGATGATATATCCATTATCATTGGTTTGATGAATTGCTCTTCCATAATCCCACGAAGAATCCCCAAATGTCTTTGTCCATAATGTATCGCCATTTTCATCTGTCTTTATAATATAAACATCTCCATAGCCAATGCAATAGCTCCATGTTATACCTGATATTATAAAACCATTATCATTTGTCTGTTCAACTGACTTCCCATACTCCCAGTATACGCCACCATACGTCTTTGTCCATAAAGTATCGCCGTTTTCATCTGTTTTTATCAAATAAATGTCATCGCTTCCGGCACCAAAACTCCATGTTAAGCCCGTGATAATATATCCATTATCGTTTGTCTGCTGAACACAATATCCATAGTCCTTTTCAGTGCCACCATAGGTCTTGGTCCATAATGTATCACCATTTTCGTCTGTTTTTATTAAAAAGACATCATTATCTCCGGCACCAAAGCTCCATGTCATACCGGCAATAATATATCCGCTATCAATTGTTTGCTGCATTGAATATCCTTTATCATCATATATGCCACCAAATGTTTTTGTCCATAATGTATCACCGTTTTTATCTGTTTTTATAAGATAAGCATCAAAGTTGCCGGCACCAAAACTTTTTGTTTCTCCTGCAATAACATATCCACTATCGTTTGTTTGTCTTACTGAATATCCATAATCTTCATCTATACCACCAAAAAATTTTGTCCATAATGTATCGCCATTCTCATCTGTTTTTATAAGGTAAACATCGGAAGTATCATTGCCAAAACTTTTAGTAGAACCGGTAACAATATATCCATTATCATTGGTTTGCTGAACAAATTGTCCACAATCATATTTTGTTCCACCAAAGGTCTTTGTCCATAAAGTATCGCCATTTTCATCTGTTTTTATAAGATAAACATCAGCGTCTCCAGCACCAAAACTTTTAGTATAGCCGGTAATAATATATCCATTGTCATTAGTTTGATGAACCGAGTATCCGTAATCATAGTTGCTACCGCCATAGGTCTTTTCAAATGTAATTTGTCCTATTGCTATATAGTATAACAACAAAAATATTACTGAAATTGTAATTTTTTTCATTTTTTTTGGTTTATAAAATTAAAATTATTTTGTATATATTCAAAAATTTTAAGATTTTTATATCTGCAAATTTAATACTATTATTTTAGAAAGTTATAGGGAACTTCTATTAATTCATTTCTTTCAAGAAACAAATATAATGAATAAGATGCGAGACATAAATATTTCTTAATAGCCATAGCTATTAAGAAATATTTTGTCGAAGTCAGATTGTTTATTATATTTGTTC
>Ga0265594_1002059_pt1 | contig 14877 bp, 21 predicted proteins | sample saktaG_11_FD_190147 | JGI IMG/M metagenome (GOLD analysis project Ga0265594, IMG submission 190147) | Saline water microbial communities from Sakinaw Lake, British Columbia, Canada - sak_2011_5_24_80m | ecosystem: Environmental > Aquatic > Non-marine Saline and Alkaline > Saline ... | reverse complement strand
AAAATACGCTTATATACTTTTTTGCCATTTATATAAGGTTCATTATGTCTCTTGAAATGTGGTAGTTTATATTTTTCATCAACAACTCCGTTATCACTTGCGCCAATTATTTCAAACTGATCAGGGTTGTATTTATCTAAAAAGGTAATTGGGACTCCCATTACTTCCTTGTAGTCACTGGGAATAGCATCGGTATAAGGAACCTCAATTGCGTCGTAATTATCATATTTTTCATAGTCCTTACCCTTAACATTCTTATGGGAGCTAAACTTAATATTATCACTCATTGTCATTAGTGGTAGTGGCTGGTGTCTTTTGCCATGATCTATGTTGGTAAACCAAAGACAGTTGTTGGTAGCAACGATTCGATTCCCTTCATCATCAATTCGTGCTTCAGTACCATACAGTTCATATGAGTCTGGTACAATAAAACCTGAAATCCACCGGCCCATTCCCGTTCCAAGCCAGATTTTGTTATCTTTAATTAAAGGGAAAACTTCTTTATATGTAATGGCATTAATATTGGCGATGATTAAGAATTTTTTATCATAGTCAACAAGTTGCTTTATATACTCACGAAACAGACTAAATGGTGGATTTGTTATTACAATGTCGGATTGCTCTAATAGGGATATGGATTCATCACTACGGAAATCACCATCGCCATCTAATGGCGACCATTCATTATGCTTGTTTTGCCTTAACTGTAGGGCTACATCTTTTAAGCTAAATTCACCATCACCATCTATGTCACCAACTTCATTAATGATAAATTTGTTGGCAGTTATTTTCGGTCGTCCTTTTGTTTTTGGAAGAGTCTTGTCGTCACCAAACAATTCCAATTGTCTGTTGGCAACAGGCGAGGGCTTGTAACTGGTAGTAATAAGCTGTTTTAAACCAATCCTTTCAAAGTTTAGAACGAAATAACGAAAAAAATTACTCTCAAACGGATCATCACAGTTGCAGTAAACAATTTTATCTCGAAAAACATTTGGGTTGTACTCTAAATACGCTGTGATCTCTTTTTGAATATCACAATATTGTGTATAAAACTCATCGCTTTTCGATTTTTTTGCTTTGTGTAATAATTTGACTGAACCTTCTCGTGCCATTCGGAATTTATCCTTTATTTATTTCGATGTATAACGACCATAATCACTAGCCAAAATCGCTTTTATTTTGGTCTAGTGAATTTTCTTGTTATGTGATTTTTTGTTAAATTCAAACCTTACCTGCTTTGCCTGATCATAAGCCGCTATTAATCTTAAATCCGCCCCATTCCTTCCTCTATATATTTCCCCAGGAAATGCACAATTACAAAAGGGAATGGATGTATATGTTTTTTTATTTTTTTCTTTTTTGGTTGGTTCTTGGCCTTTTATTTCAATCCAATAGTGTTGTTCTGGAAGCCAAAAATCAGGCAGATACCATCCTACATCATCTAAATCAAATCCTTCTTTTTCATATTCATAAGGAATATTTAAAACATCAAAAAATACAGCCCATCTTGCTTCAAGTCGACTCCTGAATTTATATCCATTATAAATTGTATTTATTGTTTTAATTTTCATTTTAATAATTTTTTCACTTCTTTTTTAACTAAATCTACTGATGGTAAAATTTCATTCTCTAATAATATAGAATTGGCGATTGGGCTTTCTTTTGCTCCTATTACTTTTATAGGATTTTTTAGAGTCAGTAAAGCTTCTGATTGAATTTGATAACAAGCCTCAGCACCCCAACCACCGTAACTAAATCCTTCTTCTAATGTTAGTATTCTTCCTGATTTCATAATATTGGGAAGAATAATTTTTAATGGAAAGGGTTTCATTGGGCAAGTAATAATAACTTCAACAAGAATTTCCTCTTCCATAAATAAGTCAATGGCTGCTTGTGCTGCAATTTCCCCCATTCTTCCATAAGTTATAATTGTAACATCTGGCTGTTCTTTGGGATAAACATTGAGATATATAATTTGATAATTTAATCCTTTCTCTCTACGAATATTTAAAATATCATATGTATCATTTAATATAAGTTCTTTTGGGTAAGAAATTTTACTCTCAATAAATAAAATAGGATCATTACTTTCTAAGATACATTTTTTAAGTATTTCACCTGGATCATGAAAAATTGAAGGAGCTGCAATTTTTAAATTTGGAACTGACATAAAAAGATTTTCTAAAGTTTGACTGTGTGTTGGCCCATATCCTCTTCCTCCTCCCATTGATGTTCTAATAACCAATGGAACATTTACTTGGTTATTGTACATCCAATTATATTTTGTGGCGTGATTAATAATTTGATCCATACATAAAGTAATAAAATCACCAAACATAATTTCAACTATAGGTTTCATTCCTTTCATAGCCATTCCAATAGCCGAACCTATTATAGCCTGTTCACTTATAGGTGTAGATATAACTTGATTAGGAAATTTGGTAGATAATCCTTTACTGACTTTAAATGCTCCTCCATATGGATCAGCAATATCTTCTCCTAATAAAATGACCTGATTATTTTCAGCCATCATTTCATGTAAAGCATTATTTAAAGATTTAACATATTTCATTGTTCTTCCTTTTTTATTATGGGGTAATATCCCCAACCTTTTTTAATACAATATTGTTTTATTTCATAGGGAGACCATTCTTTCATATACTTTAAAATTGGGGCACACTTATTATAATATTCATCGTTTTCTAAACCCAAAACACCATCAGAAATCTTAAAAATTTCTATTCCTGCTACAAAATGAGGTGCAACTATTCTAATTAACATCAAATTTAGCAAAGGGCATTTCATTAACTTCTTTTTCTATTTCTTTTAATCTTTTTATAACTTTTTGTTCTATTTCTGATGTTTCTATTTTTATATATTTAAGTGGGTCTTTAGTTTTCCAATATTCAATTTCTTTTTTGTCTCTAAAATCATCTCCTTTACTATGAGCATTTAGACGATAAGTGTGTATTATAGATATATAAGGACATTTATAGGTTCTAATATTATCAATAATCTTCTTAAATTGAGGGTGTAATTCATTAATATCATTACTTGCAAATTCATCAAATCGAATTTCAAATGCTTTAATTCTATCAAATATACTTCCTGCAAGATTATTTTTTATATGGGTTGATTGAGCATAACAATTATTTTCTATAACTATTAATAAAGGAACTTGCCATAAAGAAGCTAAATTTAAGGTTTCATAGACAATTCCCTCACCTAAAGTTCCATCACCTATAAAAGCAACTACAATATTTCCTGTTTTATTGTATTTCTCAGCAAAAGCCATTCCTAGAGCATTGGGTAAAAATCCTCCTTGAATGCCATTGGAATAAAAATTATTTTTACATATATGCTGACTCCCCCCTCTGCCAGCACATATCCCCCCTTCTTTGCCCATAATTTCTGCTAATAAACCCTTTGGATCATCTTCTTTAGCTAAATAATGACCATGGCATCTGTGATTACTAAATACAATGTCATTTTTATTTAAATTATCCATCACAGAAACAGCGATGGCTTCTTGTCCTGAGTAAGTATGAACAGTTCCGAATAATTTTCCTTCTTTAAACAATTCTAATAATCTAGTTTCAAAAGTTCTAATTAAAAACATTTTTTCATATAATTTAGAAATATTCATTATTTAGCCTTTCCTATTATTTTTGCAGGAACACCATTTACTATAGAAAAATCATCTACATCATTTGTTATAGCAGATCCAGTCAATACAATACAATTGCAACCTATTTTAATATCTGTAGCTATATTTGCTCCAATACCAATAATAGAATTGTGTCCTATTTTTATGCTACTTCCCAAAGAAACTCCTGGAGACAAATGACAAGCATCCTCTATTATATTATCATGGGCTATTATTACTCCATTATCAATAATGCAACAATCTTTTATTATTGTATTGGTTTCTATAATAGCTCCAGCTTTTATATAATTACCTATTCCTATTTTAACACTTGGAGAAATATAAGCAGTTGGATGAATTACATTAATTAATTTGAATCCTGAATTTTCGATTTTTCTCTTAATTTTTTGTCTGATTTTCCCATTACCAATTCCAAGAGCTATACAAAGAATTCTTTCTTCCAATAATTGATTTAATTTATTTCCATGAATTATAGGTAAATTATTTAAAGTTTTATGTTTGGGATTATCATCTATAAAACAAGCAACTTTATATATTGATTCTAATTCCAAAGTTTCTTGAATAGTTAAAGCTCCATTACCAGCACCATAAACAGCTACAAGGGTGTGATATTTTGCATCATCAGTATTTATTTCTAGTGTTTCTTCTTCTTTTGCATTTTGAATAAGTTCTAACACATCTGATTCTTTTATAATTAATTTAGTATCAATATCAGATAAATTTATATTGTGTTTTTTTGCTAATTCAACAGCTTTTTTTGTTGCTTTTATTTCTTTTATTTCTTTTTTTGAGATATCTTGTATGTTATCTAATGAAGATATAACTATACCTATTTCTTGATTAATTTTAACTTTTTCATTTTTACTGGCTTTGTATACAAGATATCCACTGGATTCAGCTTCAATTTCAAAATTAGCTTTAGAAAATTCCAAAAGACAAATAATTTGTCCTTTTTCAATTTTACTTTTATCTTTAACTAACCATTCAGATAATGTAGCTTCTTCGTCATTAATACTAAGTTGTGGGACTTTGATTGATATATTATCCATTTTATATTTTTCTTTTTATAATGAGAGTGGGAATTAAAATGCTCTACGTAAATATTTTTTATTCCCACTCATCATTACCTACTAAAGAATAAGGAAGAGAGAAAAAACATTTCTTTAGTAGTTATCATTTTTTATTATAATAAATCATACGTTCTTCATAATCTTTTTCTTCTTTAAAAGATCTTTTAGCATACCAACTTCCACCATCAACAGAGATTTTATTACAAGAGCAACTTTTATAATCATGTCTATTCTCAGATCTTATTATATCTCCACAATGATTACATTTTATTTCATTAATAAAAATATCTCCTATATCATATTTTCGTCTGATTTCAACAGATGTATTTATATCAAATTTTTCGTAATAGGGGGTTTTATTCATTTTTTTTAATAACTCCACTGTTTTGAATGATTAAATCCAGCTAATAATCTTATTTTTGTTTCTGGAAATAATTCACTTGCTTTAACAATTTTTTTAGTTAGATGTCCACTATCAATGACCCAAAAGTCAAATTCATTAAAATATAAACAAGCAAAGGCATGACTTTTAACTAATATTATTCCTACGTTATTTGTTGGATAACCTCTTTCTATTAATTTTCTATAAATAACAAAAGCAATATCTTCACAATCTCCCGAACCACGTCTTAAAATTTCAGTGGTTGAAGCCCAATAATCTTTCTTATTATAATTTATTTTGTCCGCTTTATACTCTATATGTCTTAATACCCAATTTTGGATTGATTTTATATTAGGCAAATAATCAAGAGAAGGCTTATCTTGTGATTGATGATATATAGATATATTCTCTCTTTTTAGCCATGTTTTTATTTTAATATTACAATATCCGTTATATTTTAATCTTTTATATTCCCCTATTTTATTGTGTTTAGGTTTGGTAAAAACTTTTTTAAACCAATATTTTATATCTTGCAAATATAATTTAAATTTAAACATAGTATATATTTCCTTATATATTGGGTAGAAGTAAAGGAGGAATTAAAAGAAAGAAATAAGAAAAATTCACTCCTTTACCTTATCTACCCTCTACATCCAAAATTTATCAAATTTTGTTGTTGTTTTTAATTTTTCTGATTCATCATAAGCTAAATTTGCTTTGTTTTTTTCATTTATTTTCATATAACAATCACCTAACAATTTCCAAGTTTTACTATCAGTATTATATTTTTTTAAATATTCAGTACAAGCTAAAATAGCCTCATCATATTTTTGAATTTTGAAATATAATAAGGCCACATGTTTTAAGACCTGATCAAAATTTTTTGTTTTTTCTACTACTTCCTTTATTGTGTTTAAACCTTCTGAAACATTATTTGAAATTATTTGTACCTGGCCTAACTCATATTTAAATCTAATATTATCAGGAAAATTGATTATTAATTCTTTATATATTTTAATTGATTCTTCATATTGTTGTAAATGCCTATAAGCTGTAGCCAAACCCCATTGTGCTTCTATTTTATCAGGGAATAATTGATTTGCTTCTTTTATATATTGTAAAGAAGCTTCAAAATTTTTTTCTTTTTCTACTATTTTTCTACTTTTTTTAATTAATTTGTTATATTTAATTAATTTTCTATAATATTCATTATCAATTTCTTCAGCTTTTTTAATTGCTTCATTTCTTATAACTAAAGCTTGTTGTTCGATCTCCAAAGCTTTTTCTCGTAATTGTGTACTTATAAGTTCACAATTATCTATTGGTTTTATTGGAAGATTAATAGTTCCATATAATATTTTTCTAGCATCTAAAAGAGGATGTGCAAAATTTCCAGAATTAAAATATTTTTTAACATCATCAAAATTAATTTTATAATTAATTGGTTTTATAAAAATAGATTCATCTTTTGTTTGTAAATATTTTTGTAATATTTTTAATGTTTTATTGTGAATTTTTTTTAAATCAACAGCCCCTTTCATTGCTGAATTTAAAATTAGATAATTACTTTTTAACCTGGTAAGTAAATCACTTTTATATTTTAAAACATGATCCAATCTATTTTTAACATTTAATTCTCTACCAGCTATTTTTCTACTTGCATCATAAATTGTAATAGAAATAAGTGAATTTTTCTTTGCTGCTTCATGTGCTTTATTAGAGTGTTTATAGTTTTTCTGTAATAATTTTGAAATATAGATTTTTTCTTTTTTAGTCCACATTCCTTTTTTCTTATCAACTAATTCTTTTATTTTTTTATTTATATCTAATCCTAATTTACTTTCTTTTCTAATTGTTTCAAGTATTTCTATATCTTTTTTAATAGGTATTAGTGCTTCTTTTATTTCTTTTTTATAATTTGGACGTAAGGATAGAAAAGGATTTATTATTGTTTTATCTATTTTTGAATCATCATCAGAAAAACAATCAATTAATAATTTGTTTTTCATTCCTTTTATAAATGCACCTCCCTGAGTAGCATTTATAACTTTAATATTCTTTGGAAAATCTTTTACCATATTTTCAAAAGAAGTTATAAAACACAATAACCCTGCATTAGTATCAACAGCTTCACCATAATATCCTGCAACTTTATATGTCATTCCCATAGAATATTTGGTTTTTTCTTTTGTATAAATATTACTTCTTTGATCCTTAACATTCCAATTTAAAGTTCCATCTTCATTTCTTTGTATTTCACCTGTTGAATCTGCTAATGGAATATGTGAATAATTTTTTTCATAAGCCAAATCCTGCCCTGTTAATATTATGGGATTACAACCCAAATGTTTGGCAAAAGATAGACATAAATGAGCTACACTTCCTCCTTGATTTAATGAGCCTCTATTTTGCATAATATTTACTACAGTGTCTTCAAAACCAGGAGAAGGAGAAACTACAATAAATTTAGGACCTCTATATTCCATTAAAAGTGGAGCATAAGTTCTATTTAAAGCAACTAATGAAACATCTGATTCCATGATGCCTTTTAAGTGTGTCATATTAACCGCTCCAAAATCTACAGAACAAATAAAATCTGGTCTAATATCATAAGCTAATAATGGGCGAAGAGCTTGAGCCACAGCAATAATAATGGCTTTATCTTTAAATTTAGCTATTATATGTATATTTTTACTTAATGATGGTCCTGTACTAACTAAAATAGCTGGTTTGTTTTTGTATAAATCTTTTAATTCTGCAATTCCTCTATGACGAATAACATATGGCAGACTTTCAATATCATTACTGGCAATTTCCTTTCCAGCAGCCATCATTGTTCCAATATTACATTTTGTTTGATTAATAATGTTTAATGTGTGCTGAGTTATTTCACTATATTCCTGAGTTCTTAACTGAGTATATTTTTCAAGCAAAATACCCCAATTCTCAATATTAGAAGTTGTATCTATAAATCCAATAATGTCAGATATTGATGTTTTATCTTCTGGATTGACAACTATTAAAGAACCCTCTTTTAAATATTTAGTCATATTTACTTTATACATTGTTAATAAAAACATATGTGCAACTGGTTCAATTAATATTGTAATATGACCTTTTTCTGCTTTTTGTAATATATGTTTTAATGTATATCCAAGACCACTACCAATTAAAATAGTAGCATTTTGTTTATGAAGCTTTAAATTATTAGTAAGAGCAATTGTATTCTTTCTAATATCATCCAAAGGGTAATTTGGTTCTACTTTTGAGCCCAATTTAATTAATATATTATCTTTCCCATCATAATTTTTAATATGAGAAATCCAATCAACTGGCTCTGCTTTTTCAATCCATTTAAATAGATCTGAATAAGTATTTTTTAAAATTTCTTTATTTTTTTCAAATGTTATTTTACCCATTATTAATTCTCTATTTTATATTAATTTGATTTTTTATGTTCTTCTTTTGACATTGGATCAAAATATATAGTTTCATATTTATTTTGACTTTTTTCTTCAATTAATGCTTGTAATAATGCTAAATATAATCTGGAATCTTTAATTCGACTTTCAATAGGTTCACTTTCAAGTTTTCCTGTTTTTATAAATTTCTTAATAGCTCTTATATGTTTATTTAAATATACTTCTAATATTTTTTCAGGAGATAAATCTAAATCTTGTCCTTCTTCTTTAAAGTTAGATAAAACATCAGATTCAGATGCATAATCAGCTCCTTTATTTCGATGTTCTTCTATCTCTTCCTGATGCATTTTTTCTATTAATCTTAAAAAATCTTCTTTTATCATATTATTCCTTTGCTATAAATAGTTCATTTTTATAATTCATTCTATACTCTTTTTCTAGAATTGCATAATGACATATATTACAATATCTTCCTTGTAAATATATTCCATCAACAGAACTGCCTTCATTAATCATATCTAATTTGGTGAAAACTTTTTGCATTCCTGTATTGAACTCAACACATCCTCCATAAATTCTATGTAAATTTAATACCATAAAAGCATGATATAAGAGAATTTTTCCAATTATCGTTCCATATCCTTTACCCCAATAATTTTTATTACCTATAAAAATAGCAAATTCAGCTTTTCGGTTTACTAAATCAATCATATCTAAAGCTGTATTGCCTATATATTCATAAGTAGGAAATCTATTAAATATACTCCATACTATTCGATCATTGGTATTTAAACCTTCTTTAAAATTTTCAATATCATCTGTTATTAATGGAAATGCCCTATGACTTGTATATTTAGTAACTTCAACATTCATCATCCATTCCTGATATTTTGTAGAATCTAACAAATTTAAATTTCTAATTAAAGGAATTAAAACTAGTTCTTTTGTTATATATTTCATATTTTTCCTTTTATCCTTGGAACTGTATAGGTTTTTTGGCTTTTTGGATCTAAAGTTCCATTATTAAATCCATCACATAATTCTTTTCCTAATTTAATTGTTAAATCATATGCTTCTTTTTCAGAACTAAAATTATATAAAGGGGTTTTTATATTACAAACAAGTTTTTTAGCTTTGTTACCTTTTTTTGTTTTATACCATTGAATTATTGAAATACTAAATACTTCTAAATCTTCTAAATTCAAATCTTCAAATTTAGAAAAAATAACATCATATTTATTAGAACTATCATGATTGACTTTTTTTATTTTTTTATATGAATAATAATTTCCTGATAATCTATAACTTTTAATAGTTACTGGAATTTTAATAGATTCTGAATTGTAGCCTTTAACTAATTCTTTGGCTTTTTTGATTCCTGTTTCATAGGCTTCTTTATTATTTGAAAATGTTTTTATATTTATATATAAATAAGCCACTATTTTTTTCTTCATTTTTATAGTTAATCCTGTATCCCACAAAAAAATAGGAATTATATATACAACTTTATATTTATTCCAATCTATTTCATTATGAGGAGGAACATCAATATCATATAAACCAATTTTTTTATTCATATCTATAGTTCTTCTATCATTTTTCTTATTTCTTCTTTTTGTAACTTCCATGAACAATTTTTACTGGTAAGTGTAAAAGAAGATTCATTTCTCTTTTTTTCTTTAATTTCATAATAATTGTCATGAATTTTTACATATAAACTATCTTCTCTATTAATAAGCATTTCATGGAGTTTTTCTCCTTTTCTAACGCCTGTTATTTTAATTTCACTTTTTGGGGATAAAACTTCAATAATGTCCATTATTGATGCACTAGGCATTTTTGGTATATAAACAGACCCTTCTTTCATATAACAAATTCTTTCAAGTAAAAAGTGAACTACATCAGTTAAAGATATCCAAAACCTAGTCATTTCTTTATTTGTAACAGTTAAAGGAAGACCATCTTCTATTTGTTTTCTAAATAATGGAAGTATTGACCCTCTTGATCCAAATACATTACCATATCGACAGCAAGCAAATTGTGGGTTTCTTCTCCCTGTGTAAACATTTGCATGAATAAACAATTTTTCAGCACACATTTTAGTAGCTCCATATAAATTAATTGGATTACAGTTTTTATCTGTACTAATATGCATTACCTTATAAGGTTTGGTTTCTAATGCTGCATAAATTATATTTTGGGCTCCAATTACGTTAGTCTGAACAGCTTGAATTGGATTATTTTCACACGCTGGAATCTGTTTCATTGCAGCCGTATTTATTACAATATCAACACCTTTCATAGCTAATGTTAAAGATTTTAAATCTCTAACATCACCTATTATAAAAGATATATTTTTATCTAATTTTAATTGTTTTAATTCTTGTTTAAAAATCCATTGTTTGTATTCATCTCTGGAATATAATCTTATTCCTTTTGGTTTATATTCTATTTGTAGTATTTTTGTTAATGTTTTACCTAAAGAACCAGATCCACCAGTTATTAAAACCTCCTTATCTTTAAAATAATTCAAGCTTATTCTCCTCCCCATAATATTTTGAAATCCATTCTTTTTTTGTTATAGAAGCTGCTATACTATTATATTTTTTATCTTTCCATATTTTATCATTAAATAATTCTATATTTTTTGTAAATCCTAATTTACTCCAAAATTTTTCAAAATTATTAGTTGTTTTATATACTTCGATCCAAAACATATTTAGTTTTAAAGGGCCAAATCCAATCTCGAACATTTTTTCAACAGTCTTTTTTTCATATCCTTTATTATGGTATTCTTTACCTATTAATAAGCTCATTTCAGCAGTATTATCTACAATATTACTAAATCCACAATAACCTATAAATTTATTTTTTTGTTGATGAAGAATGTTTTGTTTTAAATAATAAACATAAAAATATTTATCCCCTTTATTTAAACAAGTATCAACCCATTTACATTGACGTTTATAATCAATTGGAGTTAATTCTTTGGATCTCAATATTTCATGTTGCTCATTTCTCCACTTAGCTAATTGTAATAACTTTGATTTATTATAATCTAAATCTTCAAATTCTATCATATCTTTTCTTTAATTTTTGCAATATTCTATATTTAATAGAATATATTGTTGAAACTGCTAAATTATATTTATCAGCTATAATTGGAATTTCTGTTTCTTGATATGGTGAAATTCCAAAACATAATTTAATTATTTCCAGATCTCTTTTTATTATTTCTTTATTATCTTCCAATATTTGTTTTAATAATTCTTTATTAATTATTGTTTTTTCAATTCTTTTGCCTTGGTTATAAAAAATACTTTCTTTATTAAAAAGATAATTTAAAATAACAGGATATTCATAAATATAAATCAAAGCTTTCTTTGCGTGAGATAATGGTATTTTTAATTTTAAAGCTATTGATTGGGGTGTATATTTATCAGGATTTATATTATATTTTTTTAATTGTTTTATAATATTAAAAAGATATCTTGGGAGATGTACACATTTGGATTTATATTTATATGCTTTATTAATATAAGACTTTATCCACCATTGGGCATAGTATTCAAAAGTTATTCCTGATTGATTATTAAATTTTTCAGTAGCTCTTATTAATCCCAAAACTCCCTCCTGAAATAAATCCTCATTAAACTTATAATTTTCTATAATTTCTGCTACTAAATATAAATGAGAATATATTATTTCTTGTTTATATTTTTTTGTATCTTTAAAATATTCAAAATTATTTAATCTAGGGTATTTTTTTATCTCTTGAATATACTTTTTAAAATCCATTAATTATTCTATCTAATTTTCCTCATTGGTCTTAATCCATCAGCAGGATCAGCTCTAAAATTTCTTTTATTGATCATCTCTGGTGTTAATGGATTCCAATATTGAATATCTATAGTTGATTCAATTTTTAATATATTATAGATTGTTTTTCCCATCATTTTTGGAGTATAACAATGTCCATTTATTGATTCATACCCCAATTGATCATCTAAATCAATATGAAATTCAATCATCTCAGCTCCTTGCATTTGAGCTTTGTATAATGTGTTAATATCTTGAGTATGATCTGACCAACCGACTTTGGTATTATAATACTCATGATAATTAAATAGATTTTTTAAAGCCTTTATATTGCCCAATTTACAATCTTCTGGTTTTGTTGGATAATCAGATATACAATGAAGATAATAAATATGCTTTGGTATAAGTATATTTTTATTTATTAATTTTCTTGTATTTAAAATTTCTTCTGGAATGGCCATTCCAGTAGAAATAATTAATTCTTTATTTGGTTGAATACAAGCTTCAATTAAATCTAATCTTAAAATATCAAAAGAGCTAATTTTCATAAAATCAGCATAATAATTTAATGTTCTTGCAGCTTCCAAATCAAAGGGTGTTCCTCCAAATTTAATATTTTTTTGTTTACAGTAATCAGCAACTTTATATGTCCAAGAGATTGGAAATATTTGTCTTTCAAAATCATTTGGTATATATCCTTTAGCATATAATTTATCAGCTTGAAATATTTGTATTTTTACTCCCCAACAACCCATATCTTTAGCAGCATCAATTAATTTCAAACATCTTGCAAAATTTCGATTATGATTGCTTCCGATATCTGCCACAAATTTTATATCATTCATCTTTATTTATTCCTTAACAATTCTAATTTATATTTCAAATGTTCTTCTAAATCTTTTTTAGTTCCAAAATGGTATATCACTTCTTTCCACAACCAAATTAATAGTACATAAATCAGAATTAGTCTAATCACAATAATAAATTATCCTAATAGTTGCAATTAATTTATCATTATATTCTACAAATTTATGATAATTATACTTTTTAGATGGAGGGGGGGCAGGTGGTGGAAGTGGTTTTATAGCTCCTTTTGGGGGTGGTGGATTTGGTTGTTTTTGTCCCATTATTTTACCTTTTTATATTTTTCAAAATAAAAAATGCCATCAAATGGTTTAAATTCTAAAATGCCATAATCTACAGCTACTTTTGCTAAATATGTTTTGCTAATCTTTTTGTGTAGTTTTAAAATTAATCCTCTAAAATCTTCAGGTTTCCAAGCTCTTTTATAGTGGTTGCACCTCCGACAACTCGGCATAAGATTGTCAAATTTATCGGAGACTTCTTTTGGTACTAAATGATCTCTATGAGGCCAATAATGATCTACTTGCATGTCTTTATATTCAATTTTCTTTCCACAATATGCACAATGACCGTCAAATTTATTATATATCTGTTGTCTGATTTCTTTTTTCATATTTATACTTTGACTATAAACCTTTTATGCTTTTCTGCAATCTTATTATATTTGAATATTGGACAATTCTTTCCATGTAGAATTTTTCCATTTTCATACATCTGTTTACAATATTGGCATCTATACCAATTAGCATCATTAAATTCTGCATTACATAAATCGACAGGCTGTTACGAAACTCAATTTTTTGGAAAATGGACTCCATAATTTCAATGAGTTAAAGATTGAAAAATGGCTAAAATCGGCATTCTGTAACAGCCTGTCGAGTAAATCTTTTATTATTTCACCGTTTACAAGACTAGTTACTAGTTTGTATTTCATTTTTCTTTACCTCAGTCCATTTACCATCTTGTTTAATTTCTATTTTAATATTTTCAAGCTGCATTGCTTTTTTTATTTTATCCTCAATTACATTTTTTCCATATAAAGCTTCGGATGTTTTTATTTTTAACCAAGATTTAAATTGTTGTGTTTTTGTAAGCCTTTCAAATGCTAATTTCTTATTCATATGTTGAGATTTTTCAGTTCTGCTTTCTCCTTTAGCCCCTGATGCTCGATGAATAATTCTAACACCAGTTTCAACTTTATTTTGATGCTGACCTCCATGTCCACCAGATCTAAAAGTTTGAACATCCAAATCTTTTTTTGTTATAGAAAATAATATATCTTTTTGTTCTTTCATAAATTTGCTAATTTTTTATCTATCATTTTTATAAGTTCATCACATTTATTATAATTTTCTTCTGCTGTTTTATTAGTCCATTCCTTGCCCACATATTTACCTGTATAATAATCATAAACAGGAAAACAATACATAAAAAACAAATTATTTTGCATTTCTTCAAAAAATTCTTTTTCTTGTAATAAAAGAGTATATTGATTTTTCATTTAAAAAAATATCTCAATTATCATAATAACAATAAAAGTTAGTAATGTTGTTGATGCAAACATTAAAAATATATTCATATATGATTTATTAATCATTTTATTTCTCTTCTATTGTCCCACACTTTCCAAAAAGCATTATTAATATCTTCTAA
>Ga0265594_1002058_pt1 | contig 14882 bp, 16 predicted proteins | sample saktaG_11_FD_190147 | JGI IMG/M metagenome (GOLD analysis project Ga0265594, IMG submission 190147) | Saline water microbial communities from Sakinaw Lake, British Columbia, Canada - sak_2011_5_24_80m | ecosystem: Environmental > Aquatic > Non-marine Saline and Alkaline > Saline ... | reverse complement strand
TAAATACTAATATCTAAACTCTAAACAAATAAAAAGCACTAATAACCAAAACATTTAGAGTTTAGAGTTTTGAAATTGCTTAGTATCTGGTGCTTCGGACTCAGGATTTAATCCCAGGAGGTTGTATCAGTGGAAAGAGTGGGTGAGGTTATTGAAGCCAGCACCACGGACTTCGTTGCCCAGTGCTATGAGCTTTACCAGTCGCCACCTTTAGGCAGTCTGGTGAAAACCACAGATTTGCCGGTGGAGCTATATGGCATAGTCTATAACGCTACTACCACCAGCCTTGAGCCGGGCCGGCGCCCCATTGCCAGAGGCAAGGATGAAGCTAGCGAGGAGGAGATTTACAAGTCAAGCCCTCAGCTTTTGCAGCTACTTAGAAGCGAATTCAGCACTTTAGTGGTCGGCTATAGAGAGAACGAAAAATTATATCGCTACCTGCCACCCAAACCAGCCCGAATCCATGGCTTTGTTCACCTGTGCCCCCCCGGGGAGGTGAAAGAGTTTAGCCAATCTCTTGATTTTCTCAATATATTGATTAACACCCATCTGCCGGTTCCCGCTGACGAGCTTATTGCCGCCTGTCTGCGTCAGATGAGCCAGGTATATGAAGACCCTCATGACTTTTTAGTGGCCGCCGGTAAGGAGCTAGCCATATTGCTTAGCAGCGACTTTAATCAACTCAAAGCTATTCTGGGGAGGATTAAACAATGACTCAGGAAGACATTGGTGGGCAGAGGCTAGGCATTGTCGTCTCCGGTTCATTAAATAAAGGGATAGAGGTTAAACTGGATAGCTCAGCTTCGGTTGAGGATATGGCGGTGGGGCGCTATGTAACTATTGAGGGAAACAAGCGGCGTTTCTTTGGCATGATAACCGATATCAGCCTGGGGGTGATAGACCAGAAGCTTACCCTGACTCCACCTGATGTTTCTGACCCATTTATGGCCGAGGTTTTAGCTGGGACCAGCACCTATGGAACACTCCATGTCTTGCCTACGCTCACCATTGGCGGTAATGCTGCCAGTTTACTTGAGGGACCCCAACCGGTTAAGACTGTCCCCAGCCATTTCTCGACAGTAAATTTAGCCTCGCAACGGGACGTAGAGCTGGTTTTCGGCAGTGAGGACGAAAGGAAATTCTATATTGGCACACCACTGGATATGGAAACCAAGATTTGCCTTGACCTGCCGGAGCTGGTCAAACGGTCAAATGGCATCTTTGGCAAGAGTGGCACGGGAAAGACCTTTCTTACCAGGCTGCTTCTCATTGGTATGCTGCAAAAGGGAGCGGCAGTGAATTTGGTATTTGATATGCATAGCGAGTATGGCTGGGAAAGCAGGAGTGAGGAAGGGCGGAAGGTTAAAGCGTTAAAGCAGCTTTTCCCGTCAAAAGTAGCTGTATTTACCCTTGATGAAGAAGGCTCACGAAGGCGGCAGGTGAGCACCGACTTTGTGGTTAGAATAGGCTATGATGAGATAGAGCCTGAAGATATGGTATTACTGCGTCAAACTTTAAACCTTACTGAACCTGCCATTGAAGCCGTATACCAGCTATCCAGGAGGTTTGGCAAAAATTGGTTACAGAGTTCTTTAGACCGGAAAGACTCCGAGGAGACCAAGGATTTACTAAAAGAGATGAGCATACACGAGAGTACCTATCAGAACTTACAACGAGGACTGGCCACTATCAGGCGACTCCCCTTTCTGGTGCCTCATACTCCCGATAACCCGGTTAAACGCATCCTGGAATACCTTGACCAGGGCATAAATGTAGTTCTGGAATTTGGCAGGTATACCGATATTACGGCTTATATTCTGGTAGCCAACCTGCTTACTCGCCGCATCCATGCTCAATATCGGGAGAGGATGGAGAAGGCAATAGGTGAAGATATTGCCCTACCTCATCCGCTGGTGATAACTATCGAGGAGGCACATAGATTCCTCAATCCGGAGTTAGCCAGCCAGACTATCTTTGGCACTATCGCTCGTGAGATGCGTAAGTATAATGTTACTCTACTGGTAATTGACCAGCGACCCAGTGGCATTGATAGTGAGGTTATGTCGCAAATCGGAACCAAAATAACCTGCTTGTTGGACAATGACCGAGACATTGATAGTGTGCTGGCCGGTGTATCTGGTAAGAGTGAGCTCAAATCGGTGTTATCAAGGCTGGAATCCAGGCAACAGGCCCTCATCTTCGGTCACGCTGTGCCTATGCCAGTGGTAGTCAGAACCAGAGAGTATGGTTCCCCCGAATCCTATAAGGACTTCCTTCCCGGCGGAGAGACTGAGATAAGAAAACAGGCAGAGAAAGATATAGAGGAACTGTGGGAATAAGTAGGCACTACATATTTTTAATGGGGAAGAAGATAAGAAATGCGTATTATCATAATAGGGCAAGCAGCCTTTGGTGAAAAAGTCCTTCAGGCGTTGAGCAAGAAGGACAAAGAGATTGTCGGGGTTTACACACCCCCCGATATTCCGGGGAGGACGAACCCGCTTAAAGAGTTGACAGTTCAACTAAGTATACCAATCTTTCAGCCAAAAGAAATGCGAGCTCCAGAGGTTTATGCCGAGTATATAAGGCTTAAACCAGACCTGAATGTTATGGCTTATGTAACTGATATCATACCTGAGAGTATCTTAAACTACCCCAGGTTGGGGACAATCCAATACCATCCCTCATTACTTCCGAAGCATCGAGGTGGTAGCGCCATTAACTGGGCTATCATCAACGGCGAGACTAAGACAGGCATTACCATTTTCTGGCCGGACAGGGGGATAGATACTGGACCCATCCTGTTGCAGAAGGAGGTAGACATTTCCCCTGATGATACTGTGGGGGCGCTCTACTTTAATAAACTTTTCCCGTTGGGGATAGAGGGATTAGTAGAGAGCATCGAGTTAATTAAACAGGGTACAGCACCACGAATCCCTCAGGATGAATCACGAGCTAGCTACGAGGGGTTATGCACTGAAAAGAAGGCTGTCATTAACTGGTTTCAGCCGGTAACTAAAGTCTATAATCTGATTCGGGGCACTAATCCTCAGCCAGGAGCAATAAGCCATTTTCAGGGTAAGCGACTCAAAATCTTTGACTCAGAATTACTTACGGGTAGTATCAGTGGCTTACCGGGCGAGATTGTTAACACTACCAAACAAGGATTTGCAGTGGCGGCGATAAACGGGGCTATTCTTGTCAAACGAGTGCAAGTAGAAGGCTTCCCTAAAATAGCCAGCCCAGGATTTATTGAACAAGTGCACTTAAAAGTAGGCGACAGACTTGGCGAATAGGCCATCTCACCAGAATTCTATTAATAGGTCAGAAAGGTAAGCTGATTGGCACCGTTCCTTTTCCATCCATGCTCTTCTCCTTCCCTTTTAGAAGAAGGAGAAGACTAATTAACGAAGAAGGAGCTAGCCCCTCTTGAATACCCCTAACCTCTCTTAAATGCCCCAGGGTAAGGTTGACAGCAATATATTTTTATACTATGCTTATTGCGAATGAGAAGCATTAGCGATAACTGAAATGGCTAGTAAGACTAAATCATTAAAGAGTAACCGTAGCGCATTAAATGTAACCGGGCTGAGAGCTACCAGTCAGCGGGCTTTAATTCTGAAAATTATTCGCCACGGGCACCTGGACGCCGATGAAATCTATCGCCAGGCCCGAGCCAAGCAATCTCGTCTTAGTCTATCTACTGTATATCGGACCCTGCAAGTGCTCAAAAAACTGGGTTTAGTAGAAGAGCTCCATTTTGATGATGCTCACCATCACTATGAGATGAAGTCATCCTCTGAGCATCACCACCTGGTATGTCTCGGCTGCGGCAAAGTCGTAGAGTTTGAGTGTACGCTGAGCCCGAAGATGAAGGAGGATATAGCCCGAGATAAGGGCTTTGAAATTACTGGCACTGAGATTCGTATGACCGGGTATTGCCCCAAATGTCGCCGGAACAGGAAATAATTTTTTAGTATGCTTATTGCAAATAAGAACCATTTGTATTTAACGAAATGGATTATTCAAAAACTAAGGAAGGGAACATGATTTATGTCTGATGGAAGGCAAATAACTTTGGCACGAATGCAGACTGGGCAGAGTGGTACAATAGTTCAAATTCAAGGTGGACATGGCCTGATTAATCGCTTTAATTCTCTAGGCATTAGACCGGGTAAGAGAATAACCAAGGCTAGTTCTATGATAATGCGAGGACCGGTAACCATTGAGGTAGATAGAGCTCAGGTGGCTATTGGTTTCGGCATGGCTAGAAGGATAATAGTCGAGCTAGATGAGGTGATAGCATAAAAATATTACTAATGGGTAGTCCCAATGTAGGGAAGAGCGTTGTTTTTTCTCGTTTGACTGGTGTTCATGTCATTGCTTCTAATTACCCAGGCACGACAGTAGGCTACACTCGGGGTTTTATGAAACTGGGGGAAGAAAGAGCTGAGGTTATTGATGTGCCTGGCACCTATACTCTGGAACCAACTAGTGAGGCCGAGGAAGTAGCGTCAAGGATGCTTAACACCGGAGACGTAGTCATAAATGTGGTCAATGCGACTAATCTGGAGCGGAATCTTTATTTAACCTTGCAGCTATTAGAAAGAGATATTCCAGTAGTGGTAGCCTTGAATATGTGGGATGACACCAGGCATCGTGGCATACATATTGACTTAGACAAGCTAAGGGAACTTTTAGGGGTACCAGTAATTCCTACTGTAGCCGTAACCGGTCAGGGGATAAAGGAGCTAGTGGAGAGTATTCCCAACGCTACCCTACCTGACACTCCTGTCCGTAGTCGTGATGAGCGCTGGACTACTATTGGTAGCATCATAGATCAAGTCCAGCGGGTTACCCATCGCCATCATACCTGGCAAGAGCGCCTGGGGGATGCCAGTGTAAAACCATTAACCGGGGGCATTATAGCTCTAGCTGCTCTAGCCAGTGCTTTTATGGTGATTCGCCTTATTGGTGAGGGCCTGATTGGCTATGTGCTTGAGCCCTTATTTGACAATCTATGGGCACCAGTAATATTGAGGTTAAGTGATCTTCTGGGGGGCGGTGGTTTTCTCCACGATATTGTAATTGGTAAGATAGCCGGTGGTGAAGTGAACTTTGTTGAATCATTTGGTTTACTGACCACTGGACTCTTTGTTCCTTTTGGCATGGTTTTACCTTACATCATCGCTTTCTACCTGGTGCTAGGTCTGCTTGAGGATATAGGTTATCTACCACGGCTGGCAGTTCTGATGGATACCATTATGCACCGTCTAGGCTTACACGGATATGCTATCATTCCTACCTTGCTTGGGTTTGGTTGCAATGTACCGGCTGTTTTAGCCACCCGCATCCTGGAAAGCAAAAGAGAGAGGTTTATTGCTGCGACATTAATATCTATTGCCATACCCTGTGCTGCCCTCCAGGCGATGATTTTGGGATTAGTTGGGCAACATGGTGTGCAGTATGTAGCCATTGTCTACGGGACACTATTTGTAGTCTGGATTATTCTGGGGATTATAATTAACCGCGCTGTAAAAGGATTTAGCCCCGAGCTTCTAATTGAGATACCGCCCTATCGTCTGCCATCATGGCGAGCCGTGCTGCAAAAACTGTGGATGAGAGTTTATGGTTTCCTGGTAGAGGCTATTCCCATAATTTTAGGCGCTGTCCTGGTAATCAATGTGCTTTATTTTTTGAGGGTATTTGATGCTATTGCTAATGTTACAGCGCCAGTAGTGACCGGGCTTTTGGGACTGCCCAAGGAGGCAGTAACGGCTATAGTTATTGGTTTTCTGCGCAAGGATGTGGCTCTGGGCATGCTGGCTCCATTAGCCTTAACTGCTGAGCAATTGGTAGTAGGCAGCGTGGTTTTAGCTATGTTCTTTCCTTGTATTGCTACCTTTGTCGTCCTTCTGAGGGAGCTTGGGGTGGTAAATTTGCTTAAAGCGGTAGGAATAATGATTATTGCTGCCTTAGTAGTAGGGGGAATATTAAACCTGATACTATAAATTGCTACCCTCTTTTTTCTAGGCTATCTATAATGGCCAGCCCAGCCATTCAAAGACACCCAGCATCCTGAGGGCCACATAAAACATTACAGCTATAAATATCCACCTTAATTGCCTAGCAGGCAGCCGATGAGCTACCATCACCCCAACTTGTGCCATACCAATACTGGTAACGGCTAATAAAAACCATGCTGGTAGATTAACATAGCCTATAGAATAAGCGGGCAAATCGGGAATACCGAGACCCTTGATAATATAGCCAATGACACCACCAGTGCTGGTGAATATTATCATGGCTAGGGATGTAGCTACAGCGTTATGCATTTTGAACTTAAGTGCCAGCACCATTATTGGAACCGCTACTACACCACCACCAAGGCCGGTCATGCCAGTCACTATACCTATAGGAATAGCCCAAGCGACCAATAACCAGGGATTCTCCTTAGCTTCCTGCTCACTCTCCGTTGGCCTACTAATAAGCATCCGGATACCACTAGCCAAGACGACAGCGCCAAAGACCATTTTCAGCCATGTCCCTGGAAGGATATCAGCGATTTCTACTCCACCAAAAGAAGACATGAAGCCGCAACTACCCATGATAATAGCTGCTTTCCACCGCACTGCTCCCCTTTTGTGGTGTCTCCAGGCGCCGCTGACGACTGTGGGTAAAATAACCAGTAAACTGGTGCCGAAGGCCAACTTTATAGCTATGTCTGTCGATATACCCATATTAGTAAATATACTATACTGAACCGGTGTCATAATAAAACCGCCACCCGAGCCTAAAAGTCCACTGGCAAAGCCAACAACTGTACCAGTTCCCAGCAGGATAATAATATGAGCTATCGTCATCTGGCCATTCCTCTCATTTCAGGTATTATTATGTCAAATATTATGGAGGTTTTCAAGTAATTGCGGATAAGAATCTTTATTGGTATAATGGCTTATCATAATGGGGCTGTAGCTCAGCTGGGAGAGCGCCTCCCTTGCACGGAGGAAGTCAGGAGTTCGAGTCTCCTCAGCTCCACCATAGAGGTAATAGTATTACCCTGCAATTTTGTGGAATTGCCCACTGGCAAAAGGCGTGGTTGCGTTTGTGTGAGGCTAGCCTAGACGGCAAGCTGCCTGGTCCTCCTTACTGTGAACACAACCACAGCGATTAGAACCAGGTCCAGCCCAATCAGGATAAAAACATTTGTGGCGATGTCGGACCAGCTACTACCACCCTGACTTATGGCAATGATTGGTTGCAAAAAGTAGTAGGTTGGGAAGACCCTCCCAATCCATTGAGGGATTTGGGGGAACATATAGATAATAGCGGGACCGAACAACAGAATTCCCCCGGCTTTCCAAACAGCAAACAGAGTGGTAATATCTTTTATTAAAGCCCCACACAACAAGCCAATTTCTGCCGCCATTATCGCCCCAAGTGCTAGCACCAATATCAGTAATGCCGGCTCGGTACCGAAAGCCTGGTTCAAAACCAGAATTACCACACCCATAAACAGACTAAGAATGACGCCCATGAGCCCCTTGGCTATGAAAACATCGCCAATGCTCGCCGGGGTTACAACCAGCGCCTCAAGAGTCTTCTTCTCCTTTTCATCTATCACTGAAGCTGATGGCAGAGTGAGTCCGCCCAAAACCACGGCCATGAGTACGACTAACGGAAGCAGACGGTCACTCCAGGGAATACTTACCTCATCACCAAGGGTAATAGCTTCAATCTCGACAGGAGTCTCCTGCCCAGTCAATTCTCTTACCAGATTAGCTATAGTCACTTGTAGAATGGTACGATTCTTGGCCAGGCTTTCCCCCCAGATGTAGGTCACAAGCTCCGCTTCCTTTCCCTGCGTAACGGAACTATCAAAATCAACCGGAAGTACCATACCAACATCCACGGCACCGCTCTCAACCGCCCGCTTAATCTCAGATACGTTACCATACTCTTTGGTAACCACCGAAGTCAGTTGCTCTGCCATAATTACCAGCTGAGAGTTGCCCTCATCCACCATCCCCAGCTTTGGTTTTTCATCAAATAAGGTGCCGAAGATTAGTGAAAACACCAGCGAGATAATAATCGGCATAACTAAAACATAGACAAAGATAAAGTTCTTAGGCCCTTGCCACAACTCCTTACCCAACAGAATGCCTGTGTGCTTGAGACTCATCGGAATCTCCTCCTCAATGCCATGATACCAATCCAGGCCAGAGCCAGGTCAAAACCCAGAAGCACCAGAAGGTTATACCAAGCATCACCCCAGCCAGCTCCAAAGTTGGACACCCGATGTACCGTATCCACCAAGTAATGAGAAGGAATGGCCTTGACCCAGCCGGTAACAGTGCCGGGGAACATAATGCCAAATGCGGGTATGAACAGGATGATAAGGACAACCATACCCCAGCCCAGCACTGACATAAAGCTTTTACTCAAGGCAGCAATGATAAAGCTGGCTCCGGTAACTAACACAGCTCCAAGCAGCAGAGCAACTAAAATTATCAGTGGCTGCCGGCTCATGCCACCAATGATTGCCATGAATAATGCTGCCTGGACAAAGGCCAGGCTTACGCCCGTAATCCCCTTGGCAGCAAACAGGTCTTTAACCGAAACAGGGGTAACCAGTAAGGCATTGATGGTGCGCCGCTCAACTTCTTCACTGATGAGGTTAGCCATACCAAAGGTTTCCATCATGATGAGCAGGACAGCAAAGAGAGGGCGCATACGGTCTCGCGGCGGTATTTGCATCCCTGCCATATCTGTACCCAAAATCTCCTCCGTTACTTCGATAGCCAGTGCTTGTCCCATCTGCTGATAGGCCAATTCTCTAATCAGAACCTCAACGGTAGTTTTAATTTCCTCAGGCACATCCGAGGCGAAATATACACTGATTATGGGTTTCTGCCCAGACATAAAGCCTTCCATTATATCAGCCGGGAGCGCAATCCCAGCCACATATTGTCCCTCGGTCACGCCCTCCTTAAGCAACTCCTCGGATTCAACCCCCTCAATTTCCAGGCCCTCTCCCTGCATCTGCTCAAGAGCAGGGAGCATCACTGGTGCATAGAGTCCTATCTCCAGGTTCTCGTTGACCGACTTCGGCATGATAAAATAGATAACTATATAAACGACGAGGCCAAGGACAGTTATCAGGGCAAAAAACCGATTTCTGAAGAAAAGGGAGAGGTCTTTAGCAACCAGGACGCCGATAATGCGTAAGCTCATCCCTGGAGCCCTCGCCCGGTAATGCTGATGAAGATGTCCTCTAAGGTAGCCTCCTCGCTGTGGATAGTAACTACCTTCTCCTTGGCAAAAAGCTCCTGAATGGCATTAGGCGTCTCCGGGGTGTCCAGAATGACCTCGCGGTCCTCAAGTTTGCCGCTCTCGGTTGAGACCTTAGCCTTAAGTGCCCGCTTACCATATTGCTGTTTGAGGTTATGCGGCGTATCCAGAGCGACTATCTTCCCCTGATTCATAAAGACTACCCGTTCAGAGAGTTTGTCTGCCTCCAGCATATCGTGGGTGGTGAGAAGAACCGTAGCTCCTCGCTCACGCTCCTCGAGGATAATATTCCGGATAGCTTCTGAAGATGTCGGGTCGAGTCCAGCAGTAGGTTCATCAAGAAATAAGACCCGGGGTCGGTTCACCAGCGAGCGTGCCACCATAAGACGCTGCTTCATACCCTTTGAATATGTGGCGACTCGGTCTTTCTCTCGGCCGGTCAGGCCAACCCTCCCCAGCAAAGCCTCAGCATCGAATGACTGAACACCGAAGAGACGCGCAAACAACTTCAGGTTTTCTATGGCACTCATCTGCTCATAAAGATTTGTCTCCTCAAAGCAAACGCCAATATCCCCCTGTACTCTATCAACATTTCTAGCAACGTCCATACCCAGCAGTGTTGCCTTTCCTGCTTTGGGCCTGAGCTGTCCCGTCAGCATCTTGATGGTAGTCGTCTTGCCAGCACCATTGGGGCCAAGAAATCCCAGAATTTCACCTTCCGCTACGCTGAAACTGATGTTGTCCACGGCAACCAATTCGCCATACGAGTACATCAGTTCCTCCGCAACAATCGCATCGTGCGCCATCTCATCTCCTTCATTACTGTATGCCAGGTCTAGCTGACTGGAATTATAGCACATCCAGAACATCTTGGAATACGAACCATGCCACTGCTACCAAGCCAGAACCAGCCGCTTCTTCTTAAAGAAAAGTTTAGAAACTGCTCTGAAAATCCCACCATTATTGGGAAGAGACATGTTATCTCAACCATTAGGTTATCAGTAGACCGCTCTTCGTTTCTCTCTTGCCTGCTTTTTTCTAGGCCGTATCTATATCCTGAAATGCTTGAACTGTGGCAAATAATCACGGTTCTGCTGCAGCATTTCGTTGACCATATCTTTAATCTCAGCCAGTGAGAGAACTGCTGCTGTTAGCGGGTCATAGGCAATGGCACGGAACACCATAGTTGGATCACCTGTCAATGCGGCTTCTACAGCCATCTCTTCAACCATCACGTTAATGTGGGTGAGTGCTACACATTGCGGGGGTAGGAGGCCGACGTGTACAGGATGAAACCCTGCCTTGTCTACGAACACAGGGACTTCAACACAGACATCTTGCGGGAGATTAGTGATTAGATTAGTATTTGGTACATTACCATTGAATTGGGAAATCTCACCTCCCATCCACGCATTGATGATATAAGCAGCATATTCATTCCCTCGTTCTAGACTAATGGGAATCTCTTTATCGAGCCATTCCTGTGCTTCTTTCTTCCGTGTCTTTTCCCTGGATTGATATTCTTTAAGGATGAATGCGTACTCACCGGGATTCCAGTTTGTGCCGTGGGCGCAATACTTTTCAATCAGTTCAGGGCGCTTGCGGAACCACCAATTATATTCTGAGTTATGTCCACTGGATTCGGTTACGTAATATCCTAAATGCTTGAACAACTCGTTGCGGACGATTTCTTTGTTATAGATTTCGGGTTTCTCCACAGCCTTATGAATCAGAGGATAGGCATCCTTGCCCTTCCATTCATATTTGACATACCAAGCGAGGTGGTTTATGCCGGCGCAGGTATAGGTAATCTCATTGTATGGGACGCCGATCCAGTCAGCCAGCATTGTGGCTGTACCCTGTACACTATGGCAAAGACCCGAGAGCTTGATGAATGATTCGCGCTGCATCGCTCGGCACAACATTGCCATTGGATTGGTATAGTTGAGCAAGATGGCATTAGGACAGTATTTTTCCATGTCCTTGACTATGCCCAGTATTACCGGGATAGTACGTAAAGCGCGAAACACCCCCGAAGGCCCGCGTGTGTCGCCGATGTTAATATCAACACCATACTTTTTAGGAATGATAATGTCATGCTGCCATACATCAATACCGCCAGCTAGTATGGTGATCAACACAGCATCTGCACCCTTGAGTGCTTCCACACGGTCCATTGTTGCCTCGACTTTGGCAGGGTAATTACCCAAGTCAACAATGCGGTGCACTGCTTTTTGAGCAAATTCAAGCCTTTCAGCATCGATATCCATTAAGGTTAGTGTTGCGTCTTTGAGTAAGGGAAAGGTAAGAATATCCCGTGCCAACCTGTTTGTAAAAACGAAACTTCCAGCACCAATAAACGTGATCTTAGCCATCTTGTCCTCCTCGTAACCAGATACGTCTTATCTCTGGTGTTTGATATATGTTCTTTTTGAACTGAAACGTAGCTTACTGAACCTTAATCTTGCTTCTCTTTCTCTCTTTTGTTTCTCCGGGCTCTTCCATCCTCTCAATCGCCCTATCAAGCATACTGCGCAGTGCCAGCAGCATCTCCTTTCGCGCTACCGATAGATGTTGCTTGGTAGAATCGGGCAACCACCAAAACCTTGGTGATTTAAAACGCAGCACCACCTCCTCCCCGGGGTGATACTCCACCTCAAAAATGCTGTCGCGCATATTCTCACCTCCTAGTCTCTCTGGAATTTTTGCCTATTTACTGCCCCCAGTTCTCCCTTTATGAAATTTAATCTTCAGCTTACTCTCTTCCAGCTTCGCCTCACCGACCATTAAGCTACGAAGAGCACGGGGAAGAATGACATTCCGTCTGAAATTCGCTACTTGAATGATAAGTTCATCACCACTCTGCATTAAAGAGATTTTCTCCTTACTACTGAGGGGCAAGGCAAGGGTGAGAACATAGTGCTCGCCCTCTTTCTGGATATCCTGAACTTGCCCCTGAAAGAAGATAGTGGTAGGGTCATCTCCCCCGTAGAGTGCCTCTGCCATAACCTTCAGCATGGGTATGCCCACTATTTCTTGCTCCATGAGGGGAACATCTGAAATGGGTAGAGGAGCGAAGCACTCACTAATTAGCTGGCGATGTTTCCCCTGGCTGTCCTTCCAAGCTTGGAAGTAATATTCCTTAACCACCTCAGGGATGAGACGATTACAGATGATGAGGTCAGTAGCATAGCCATAGAGATTAAGGTAGGTAAAAGTGCGCTGAGCTTCCTTGACCACCATTTTTTCCGGATTAACCACCAAGCGCACCGATGTTTTTTCGGCATCGGTGAGTAGAACACGTATCTTATCAAGCTCAGAGTAGAGTTCCTCAATCGAAGCAAAGACCTCGCTATCGGGAAGAGGCATATCCATCAAAGCCCTTGCCAGAGGATATACCACACCAGCAACCTTTCGCCCAATAGGAAACATCCTTGTCATCCACCAGTGCAATACCTCAGGGAAACTAAGCAGGCGCAGTGTTTCCCCGGTGGGGGCGCAATCTAAAATGATGACATCGTATTGGCCTTCATCTTGGTAACGAACAATATAGAGCAAATTAGCCAACTCCTCCATCCCGGGAAGGATAGCTATCTCCTCGGCAACCATCTCATCTATTCCCCGCCAAGCCAGCAAGGCTGACAAATATCTCTGGATGCTCCCCCACTGAGCCTCCAAGGTCCGGGATAATTCAGGTTCCTGCCCCCAAAGGTTGGGGATAATAAGCCGTGGCTCATTGCCCAAGGAAATCTCAAAGGAATCGGAGAGGCTGTGAGCAGCATCAGTGCTGAGAACGATAGTCCTGTAGCCCAACTCTGCCGAACGCAGCGCTGTAGCCGCCGCCACGCTGGTCTTCCCCACCCCACCCTTACCAGTAAACAAAATAACTCTCATCGCTTCAACCCCTGAATATCCACCAAGCTTCCTCGTTGACACTTGAATCTAAGCCAAGTATAATTTATTTGTGGAAGGGGAGCAAACAGCCCCTATCAGGCCGAAGTGGCGGAATGGCAGACGCGCTACGTTCAGGGCGTAGTGTCCGTAAGGGCATGGGAGTTCAAATCTCCCCTTCGGCACCATTACTGTTTTGGCGCTTGTAGCTCAGTTGGATAGAGCGCAGCCCTGCGGAGGCTGAGGTCGTGGGTTCAAGACCCGCCAAGCGCGCCACTCGTGGGCGGTTAGCTCAGTTGGTTAGAGCACCTGCTTTACACGCAGGGGGTCAGAGGTTCAAGTCCTCTACCGCCCACCATTTTTCGAAGCTAAAAAAGCCCTTATGTTAAGCAGTGCATAAGGGCTTTTTCTAAAATGGCACAAATTTGGCACAAATTAATATTGATAACCCTCAACAAGTAAACTAAAATTGTTACGGGAAGTTTGTTAACGAGGTAAGGTGCATGGCAAAAAAAGCTTATTATTGTGCTGAATGCGGGAAAAGGATTGTTCCAGCTGGTGGGGGTTATTGGCGACATGTTAGAAAGCCTTGGGATGGGCACGTGCCAAGCCCAAACATCCGCCAACATGCCAACGATGAAGCGCTAAAGATGACAGGCGATATTGTATTGGCCGCTACCCATCCGGCAATATTTGCCGCGAAAAAGACTATCGAATTCGGAGTCGAGGTCTACAAAAAGCTGAAAGACGACGATTAGTCTCGTACTGTTCCTAAGTGAATCTCCTTTTGTTGACGATTCAATAGTAACAATTCATCAAAACCTTTTGCCGCGGCTTGCTGAAGTCCAGGAGCTACGTGGCTGTAGGTGTCAAGCGTTATCTGGATAGAGCCATGCCCCAATCGCTCCTGCACTATCTTGGGATGAACGCCCTGCTTGAGTAATAACGAGGCGTGGGTATGGCGCGCATCGTGCAAACCACATCGTCTTACCAGCTTAATCCACGCGTGAGTGACACTATTGGGTAAAAGTGGGGAACCGTCATAGTGGCTGAATACCAGGTCGCTATCAGACAGCGCAGGATACCCAAGAGACTCTCTCAACTCATTTTGCTTGGCCTGATGTTCTCTTAGCGTAATCGCGGTACTAGGCGAAAGGGCGATTAATCGCCTGCTTTTGGCCGTTTTTGGCTCCCTGAAACTTATGCGGTTCCCCGGAGCTGCAGCTTGGATATACTGCATACTTCGAGTCACGGATACCTGGCATAGCTCCAAATCTATATCAGACCATCTAAGAGCTAATAACTCAGCTCGCCTCATACCCGTAAAGAGGCCAAGGTAGAAAAAAGTGTAATAAGGGCTATCTTTGGCGTATTCAAGGAATAAGTGCAAATCCGTCTCAGACATGACATGCATTTCGCGGCGTTGTATCTTAGGGGTATCGACAGACTCGGCGGCATTCCTGACCAGCAAACCTGTCTTTACCGCGTTTTTCAAGGCTTTATGAAGTGTAACATGAATAAGCTAGACGGTTCGATTACTTAGGCCAGCTGCTACCTTTTCGGCGTATAAACGCTGTAAATGTTGTGGCTTCAAACCCATTAGGGGTACATTCGCCAAGGTAGGTAATACGTGTTTTTCGCAGATATACGAGTACAACTCCTGGGTCCTTTGGGATAGATTCGGACGGCAATAATCCAGC
>Ga0265594_1002056_pt1 | contig 14890 bp, 14 predicted proteins | sample saktaG_11_FD_190147 | JGI IMG/M metagenome (GOLD analysis project Ga0265594, IMG submission 190147) | Saline water microbial communities from Sakinaw Lake, British Columbia, Canada - sak_2011_5_24_80m | ecosystem: Environmental > Aquatic > Non-marine Saline and Alkaline > Saline ... | reverse complement strand
TCTCAAAACTACAAGAAACTTCTTGAGATTGTTGAAGAAATGACTATTATTAACATGGAGTTGCTAAAAGAAAATGCCTGCCTTTAGCACGAAATAAGGCGGAAGAACTTATGACTGTCGAGTATAGTGATATAACCGTTAATCTGTACAATATTGGCAGTCAACGAATTTTGGATACGCGTTTTCCAATGATTTCAGAATCTAATACTCATCATGATATGGCTCGCCAATCATGGTGGACTAATTACCCTGGTTGTGTTGTGAATACTTACATTGAGACCATAACGAACCCGCCAGTTAAAGGAATACAGCGATGGTTTCACGTTGTTTTTGATTTAACAGCGCTAACAGGCCCATTGGATTTAAATAATGAAGACAGTCTTAATTTTGCTGATTTTTCTATTTTTTCACAATATTGGCAGCAAATGGGTATGTATATTCCAGCAGATTTAAATGGTGACCATATAGTTGACACAAGCGATCTATCTTATATGGCTAAATACTGGTTGTGGCCATAATAATATCGTAACATTCCGATGAACGACACCCCCGCAAAAAATTATGTGGCGATGTCGTCTTCAGGCTTTACTTGCTTTAAAGGCTTTTTCCAATTGCTCGCTAGCAACTTATCAATCTTGGCAGCAAGATGTGTGCTGACTTTCCTAAGCACATCGTTAAAATATGCAAATGGGTCGTGGCTATTCAATTTACATATCTCTCGTGGGGTGGAAAAATTCATAAGAGCTTAAATCTTTGCTTTTTCATTAGTTAATATTCCAAAAGTCATCGGTGAAATTCGAAATGTGTAAGACTTGCAAGAACCGCATTTTTTTGCTAAAAGCAGGGATAATAAAGTTAGGACGACTTTTGACACGTACGCCTGATGTATCCTGCTGCATGTAAACGATACGTACGGCAGGGACACCTTACAGGCAATGTTTATTAAACCGTGGCCGTTTGGTCGGCCATCGTACTTAGGGAGTAAGCTGACTGCAAGAGTGTGAGGCAGTCGGCGAAAGAGTTCTCCTGACAATGCGGGACACAGGCGAGGTTTCATAGCCGTGGAAGTCCTGTTAAGTAGAGTTATCGAATGACTACGAGAGAAACTGATGAAAACCTTTGGGAAAAAGTCGCCCCCGTTGCTGTTAATACTGAAACCGTCTGGGATTGAATCCCCGGAATAGGCAATGGTTCAAACGGATGGAAGTTTTTGTGTCTAACAACCATCACAAAGAGCTATCATGGCTCGAGGATTTGACAGAAGGACCAATTATCTGTCAATGTTTGAAAGAGCAGTAGAAAACTGTCGGGTTTGAAATAAGCATTAGAGTCTAACTGATAACGAATGAGTGCCTGTAAGGGAACCAGGGAAGCCTGTTTGATTATGGAGGCACACCGATAGGTCGGGACGTAGTTCCGGCTAAATCGCACTGACGAGGCAAACAGGTGGCGGAGCAGTCGTAGTAGTCCGAAGACGGGAAAGCCGTCTACATGGCGAAGGGCTGCAGGATATTTTGTGCTGGATGACTAATGAGTTCATACAATTGTAAGGGTTTACAATGAACACAGATGAAGTCCAAAGAAAGCTATGAAGTTTAGAAATATCTGGAAAGCCGGATGCTTGGAAACTTGCACGTCCGGTTTGGGGTTGGGGTCGAGGTGAAACTCCTCGACCTACACCACCCTTCTAAGACAGTGATTTGATGCTGTGGATTAGGGGCAGTTTAATAAAAGGCTTTCAGAATCGATGAGAGGGCCCATTATGGACCCTCTCAAGCAGGAGATTGAAGAAAATCATGATAATGAAACCAATTTTAATAGCTCAACGTTTGCCTTTCACTTCCGGTGTATCTGTTAGGACGCCGGAATCTGAAATAGGCTTTATAGGAAGAAACACAGAGAGAATCCGTTTACCACAGGATCTCAGGGGGAGAATTGAATTACTTCTTAAATCTGCGTCATTATTGCGTCAGTCGCCAGTTGTCAACCACTTGTAAGTCTCACTAGGGTTCACTTGTTATTCACTTGTAATCCTCATTTTTGCCCAAAAAACCGCATATAAGTCGTTGTGACATAAGGGTTTAAAAAGGTAGTATCGGACTGTCGATCCGAAGGTTGAGGGTTCGAGTCCCTTCGGGCAATAGATACTGAAAATACCTCCATTGAAAGGTCAACAGCAATGACAATTATAGTCAGCAAATCCGTCACAAAACCCAAATCAGTGTTATTTCTTGATTTCAAAAAATAATTTGTCAATTTCTTCTTTTGTTGTAGCGCTATAAAATCTTCTTGGTAAGGACTCAGAAGGTTTTTCTAAATGTGATATTTCGCATTTTATATCTGCTAATTTTGAAGTGGCAACACTGAAACTTTTCAATCCTAAGCTTAAAAAGAAAGGGTAAAACTCTTCGAAACTCGCTATTTCACCACATAAACAAACCTCTTTGTTATGGTAATTACCGGCTTTAACAATAATCTCGATGAATTTTGCCAGGGAAGGATGCAAAATATGATATGTTTGTTCTACCGAAGGATCTTCACGGGACGCTGCAAGCGTATATTGAAGAAGATCGTTTGAGCCAATATTGGCAAAGTCCACCTGCCCTAAAATGTCGTGTGCCATTATAGCTGCAGCTGGCGTCTCTATCATAATACCCTCTCTGATGTTTTCGTTAAATTTTTTTCTTTCTTTCTTCAGGATTGCCTTCGCCTTGGCAACCATATTTCTAAAGGTATTTATATCATTCATGTCCGCTACCATTGGATACAAAATTCTTAGATCACCAAAAACAGAGGCTCTGAGAATAGCCTTTATCTGCGTAAGATATGTTTCGTAGTAAAACTCCAATGCCCTGGCACCTCTTATATCTAAATGTTGTTTGTCCTGTTGTGGAATATGTAAATAATTTGGTCTCTTATCCCATCCCAAGTCTAACAGCCTAATAACAACAGGATGTCCCTCTGTTTTTCTCAATATATGTCGATACATCTTTAACTGTTCCTCTTCGGACGGAGGTATTTCCTTATCCAAGAACAGAAATTCTGTTCTCAGCAGGCCTATACCATCGTAATCAAGGTTTCTTACAAGTTCCATCTCGCCAGGTGTGCTTATGTTTGCTTTTATCGTAATTCTTAGTCCTTCCTTTGTGTAAGATGGTTCATCCTTTTTTGCTTCGCAAATTATTTTCTTTCTTTTTATATCTTCTATCTTATGTGAGTAATATTCATAGGTAGCTTCATCCGGCATTACAAATACTGTTCCCTGAGAACCATCAACGATAATTTTGTCGCCGCAATTTATATTTCCCTCTACGTCTATTCCAAAAATTACAGGAACATTGTAACTCCTGGCCAGAATAGTCGCATGATTTGTAAAACCGCCTTCCTTGGTTACAAATGCCAGCACATTATGTTTTGGTATATGTGCTACCATTGAAGTGGTCATGTTTTCAGAGACGACAACAACCTGATGCCTCTGGCTTTCAGGACACTCAAAATGGGTGGAGACTTCGCCAAAAGATGTTAACAGGCGGTCTCTGACATCTTTGATATCATGAGAAAGCTCGCCAAAATAAAGATTGTTACGCTCATACATTTGTATGTACTCTTCAAAAGCATCACTGACGGCGTGCTCTGCATTGATGAATCTATTTTTTATTAACTCTACCATTTTCTCAGTCAGAATAGGATCATCCAAAAGCATTAAATGCGCTTTAAATATTTCACTTATAGATTTGTCAAACGATTTCTCAGTAGTTTGGACTATTCCTTCCATTGTAGTCTTTGCTTTTTTGAGTGCTTCTTTCAGGCGCAAAATCTCGTTTTCGACTTTATCTTCATCTATTACATAGTGAGAAAAGCTTTCCTCAAGCCTCTCTGAATAAAGACATGCAGTTCCTTTTGCTAATCCTGGTGAAGCCACTATCCCTTTTAATGTTCTCATACTTGTACCTCCAGTAGCTGGTAGCTTGCGTTAAAATCGCAGGTATCAACACTCAAACCCAATACTATAGGGCATCGGCAAATAGCATCCCGCGGAAACTGTTGTTTGCTTTCACATAGTATTCTCAAAATATCTTCCTTTAGTATTTTTACAATTTTGGTTTTCTTAAATATATCTGTGTTTTGTATCGCCACTTTTTCATCCCACCATCCTAAAAGTATTGTTTCTTGTAAGCAGGCAGATAATTTAACTCAAAAATAGTATCTTACCCGTAATTCTATTCTGGAATTATTCTGTTTTTCTCCGAACTCGGTATATGAGTCCCCGACAAGAAAAGTTGTTTTCAGTCGAAGTTCCAGATTTTTGATGCCGGTGTACAATAACTCTGGCCCAATGGAGAGGCTTTTGTCGTTAACGTTAAATATTCCTGTTAGTGAGGGCGTAAAATATAATATATCAAACGGCTCTTTCTGACTGACTCGCAGATATAGATAGTCTCTCATGAGGTTTTTTCTGTTGTAGTTTCCTCCGGCCACGTTTGATGCTTTTTTTAAAAGAGAATCATCGCCTGAAGTAAGATACGTATCATAACCAGTGTCTATGAACGAAAAGTAGTCTTCCATTTCGCTTTGGGCAAAGCCTGTCGCATCATGAAAATACTCAAAGATATATGTTGTATCTGATTTCGTCAGATATCGCAGGCCAAGCAGATAGCTTGTTGCGTCATATTCCTTATTAAAAACTGTGCCATCACTGTTGACAAAACTCTTTTTGTGGTCATTGACGAATGCCAACTCTCCGTGCATCTCAAAATTGGAAGTGATATTCCTGGAAAAATCCATCCCGTATCGATTTGTTTTGCTTTGGCCTGTAAGAAACATAAAATCAATATCTGTGTCATAAAACAGAAGATAGATTTTTCCTGCGAAATTCAAGCTGTTAATCTTCCCGAAATCATCATTTATATGGTCATAAACGGGCATCAAAACCGGTGTGAAAGAAAACGTTTTCAGTGGACCGTCAAAACTCTTGATGTAATCTGCGGATGCAATTACAAAGCCTTCACGAGCAAGTTCAGGGTCTTCGGGGTCTTTCGGTCTATCTAAAAATGCCACAGGGTTCCATGCGTATCCTTTACCCCATTTTAATGTTTTTTTGCCTATATTAAAATTAAACGCTGACGATGGCTTTAATGACATATAGCCTTCATAAAGCGTTATTTCCTCTGACCATCCGAGATAGGATTTTTTAAAGTCAGTATTGACTATTGCATGGAATTCTGTAATTCCTTTCTTATAGCTGCCATCTAACAACGCCGTAAAATTATATTCTTCACGAGTACTTTTTTTGCCGCGGTTATACAATTTGAGCTTGTGTAATGCAGAGTTCTTATCCAACCCGAAAAGAACGGGACGGAATTCAAGATATCCACCGATATGCAATGGTTTTTCTTCTATTTCTGACAGGTCAAAGGAGTACTCTTCCTCGCCCAAAGCCATTCCATAAGAAAATGTTAACAAAATCCCAATTGCCGTCCATAATCTCATTGTCTCAATGATTCCAGATTTGGCATAAATGTGAGTGTAAACACTTCATCTTCGAATGTTCTTTTCTTTATCTTTGCGAATATCATCACAGATTTATAGTCTTTGTATAATGGACTGTCCGTCTCAATAACCGATGGCCTTACTATTTTGTCACCAAAGTCCTCGGTTTTCTTGTAATAGATTGTTTTTATGAGCATCGATGCTTCAGTGAGACACTCAATCTTGGTAGGCAAAATTGTTTCTTTATCTACCCACATTTTCAATTTGTCGTATGCTACTGTTTTTGTCTTTGCCTTAAGGTGTAAAATATACTTATCGCTCAACTCTTCCTTATCATTGGGATCTTCCATTTTCTCAACAAAATATTCCGATGCATAATCCAGACGCAATATGTCAGAGTTATTAAATACACCTCCTACTACTGACTGAAGGCTTGTTATGCGAACGGGTTTACCTACATTAGGAATGTAAAGCCACATATTTTCGTCAAGCCTTAAGGTGCTTCTGCCTTTTTCGCTGGCAGGTGAAAGAAATAGTGCTGCAACTTTATCGGCTCCCTTTTTGACTGTAAAAAGTACATACTCCCTTTTTTTACCGTCAGGCTCGATGTTTATCAGTTTTCTATACGACTCATAGGAATCCGGGTTGAGATTTCTATCCAACTTCATAAGGATCTGGTTGCCGGGACTCAAAACTGTCTTGACTGCATCTTGAGCAATGCCCTGGAATTGGAAATAATCCGTATCATTATTCCTCATAGCCGCAATCATTTTTTCACCAAAGGTTTCAGCAATTACTATGGTCACGCCTTTGTTGGTAAGAAAATCCGCTGCTTGTGGTCCAGATCTACGTTGTGCATCTTTGTAAGGGTTACCAACAACCTCTATCAGTTTACCCGTACCGTCGAATATAAGATAGTATGGGCATTTGCCTGCTTTGTTGCTTATAGAGGATGCAGCATCTTTGCTGTTTGATGCGACAGCAATTCTCAGAACATCCTTCTGGGCGGCGAAAGCTATAACTGATGCCAGAAATACAATCGTTAAACTTGTGGAAAATATCTTCTTCATTTTAAATTACCTCCTAAACATGTCTCAGCGCGTCAATAGGGTTCATCCTTGATGCTTTATAGGCCGGCTGAAGACTGGCTAATACTGAAATTATTATCACTATTATTGATATCGTAAGAATATCCTGTAAACTTACGCTTGGCGAAAGCAAAAGCCCTTTTTGTCTGCCGAAATTAAAGGTGAGCTTGGCAGTGCTTAGTATATAGATAATCGCAACTCCCAGAATATCTCCAACTACTGCACCAAATAGCCCCAATGAGAAACCCTCTATCAAAAACATCGCCACTATTTTCCCAGGCAGTGTACCTATGGCGGCAATAGTACCGATTTCTCTTATCCGTTCGTACACAGCCGTAACCATAACATTCATAATGCTTACAAGCACTATGGCTATAAGCATCAGCTTGATAAAGAAAGTCATAATATCTATCATCCTGGCGATATTATAGAATGGCGAAAGCTTTTCCCATGTGTGCACCTCAAAAGCCGGCTTGCCCTGCTTGTTTAGTTCGCTGCCGAGTTTATCCTTGAGTCCGCCAAAAACGCTATGGAGTTCGTCAAAATTCTTCAACCTTATGGCAATTTCGCTTATCTCCGGCGAATCCATCCTCAGAACTTCCGCTGCATCATCTATGTGGATATACCCATCTCTGCCTCCTGGACCTGTAACACTTTCAAGTATTCCTCCAACCTGAAATTTTTTGCCGTTAACAGAGCCATCCCTGTTAGTCGCAATAATAACAACTGTATCACCAACTTTGACCTTCATCCCTTTTGCCAGGAGCTCAGGAACAAGAATCTCTCCTGGTTTTATGGTTTTTTCTCCATCACTTATCCTTGACAGGAACAGCGGAGCGGTCTTGACTTCATCTTCAGGATAAACGCCGTTAAGCCTTACGTTGGTTGTTTCAACGAAGTTACTGAACATGCCGCCAAACTTTATTCTCTTTGAATATGCCTCTATTTCATGGGTTTGGCTTATTGCCTTCTCGACTTTTTCTAAGGCCTTGGGCTCCAGGTTCATTGTAAGGGGCAGGCTGTCTATGGATGCTACGTAACCTTTTTTGTGTATCTGGACGTGCCCGAGAAATGAGTCTGTTATCTGCCCAATCATCATATTCTTAAAAGATCCTGATACAGAAATAAACACTAATACAAACACAACACCAATGGCAACCAGTGAAGCTGTAAGAAGCGTTCTTCTTTTGTATCTCATTAGATTTCTTATGGCGATTTTAAATATATTCAACATAGCTTTTTCCTTTTATTTAGTCAGTTCTCCGTCTTCCAACGAATATATAATTTCAGCCTCCCCAACGATTTTCTGGTCATGGGTTGAAAAGATAAAGGTTGTGCCAAGCTCATCCTTCATCTTTTTCATAATGTCGATAACCATATACGCCGTTTTGTGGTCGAGATTAGCTGTTGGTTCATCCGCTAAAACGAGCTTTGGATTTGTAACCAGGGCCCTTGCCACTGCCACCCTCTGCTTTTGGCCGCCTGATATCTGGTCAGGATACTTGTTCTTCTTTTCAGCCATTCCTACTGCTTCAAGGAGCGAGTCAATGCGTTTTTTCCTTTCCGCCGCAGGGGTGTTTTGTACCATAAGAAGCGGATAACCCACATTTTCATACACCGTAAGCACCGGGATAAGATTGAAATCCTGGAATATGAATCCGATTTTCCTGCCCCTGAAAGCCGCAGCCGTTCGCGTATTAAGACCTGAAACATCTGTATCATCTACCATCAAACTGCCCGAAGTCGGCTTATCCAGGCAACCAATTAGATTTAGGAGAGTGGTCTTGCCGCTGCCAGATGGGCCAACAAAAGAAACAAAGGAGGCTGGTTCAATTCCAAAATTCAAATTTTTTAATGCCTCAACCTTTAACTCTCCCTTTGCATACGCCTTTGATAAATTGTTTGCTGTTATCAAGCTCATAGGCTTATCCCTTCAAAAATTTTGGTGTACGATAAAATAATTCTCAAGCAAAACTTATTGCATCCTTTATATTTGGCGATGTCTTTCTACCATATCGATGACTTTCCCCTGAACAATGGATGCAGCGACCATGTAAATCATTAGAACGACAACAAATTCAATCCCAAAATAGAAAGTCATAATTGGCAACAAAGGGACCTTTATCGCTCTATTATAAAGAAACGCTGTAACTAATCCAGCTTTCATTCCTTTGTCGCGAAGGTTTTTTAGCAGAGGATACCATACATAAACCGGCCCAAGGTTAAGGATTCCGGCGAATATAGCCAACAACCAACCTTTGATTCCGGATTCTTTGCCCAGGTGTTTCCCAATAGTTTTGAATTTCAAAAAATAATTCAGCAATCCCATAAACAAAACCACTATAAATAATATAGGAATTATACTGATGGTTATATCCCAGCTCAGTTTAAGGGAATTATATGTTTTTTGAGGGTTGAATAAACATAGAACGCAATAGAGACCCGCTACAAGACCGAGAAAATAAAGACCATAACGGTTGTTTACATTGCTTTTGTTTCTATTATTTCTTAAATTATTGTTCATTAAAGTATCCTTATGGTTAAAACGGTCGCTATCGAAACTAAGATAGCCAAGACAAAACCCATGCTATTTCTGATAATAGCAAATCGCTTTCCAAGAATAGCAGCTTCAGCAGGTAATTGTATCAGTCCTACAGTCACCCACGCCGTTATAAATGCTGTAACAGCAAAGAGACTGACTCCCTGTTTCAAAAGCTCTCCTCCTATTATATAGCTGCTGATCGGATTGCCCGCAGAGACACTGCCGATTGCGGAGCCTAATATTGTGTCCTGCAATAGCTTGTCTTTGAAAACAGCAGAGATTAACCTGGGCGAAACATAGGTTTTGAATAATCCCAAAAGTAAAATAACCCCAAACATAACAGGAGCAGTTACTAAAAAGCTCCTGAAGGCTTTATGAAAAGAAGCTGAAATGGTTTTTTGTTTTTCATCTGCCATCTTGTTTCTCCTGACAATTGTAATTCCAATTTAACGTGGAATAATATTATTTTTGGGAACGTATGGTTTTCTTGTATAAATCATATCTTGATCTATACAACAATTTTTATATTTCTTACCACTACCACACCAGCAGAGATTGTTTCGTCCAATTTTCTTCATCATTGTTTTCGCTTTCATAATAGCCTTACTGCAAATAGGTCACACAAATCCGTTAGTTGGACATGGTCCGCACGCTTTATCTCCCTTGCGTGGCTCGCATAGGGTCAATGCCAAAAGCAGAGCCAGGGAAAAGAGTACCAGAGCCAATACTAATAACCAAAAATATCCCATCGTGTCAGCAATCAAGCCGCCGAGCAGTGGCATAAAATAAAGCGGCAAAAGCATGGTGCCATTGATTGCTACCAACAATACTCGTATTTCAGCATGCCCGATTTCCAATATGTATCCATTGTAGCCAAGTATAAGCGCACTGGAAGCAAGGCCTGTAACAAAGAAAGCCAGTGAAAAGAAGAAGACGTTATGTGCAAAAATGCTCAGCACAATCGCGGTAATGGCTGTTATTATACCTGCCTGGATAAGGATTCTGGTGCCTATTTTATTTCCGATGGGTATCCATAGCAGGTTGCTCAACATACTTCCCAGTTTCATGCAGACTATAAAAATTCCCACCCATTTCAACGGTATAAGCCGGCTTTGCGTTGCATAAAGTGTCAGAAAAGGCATAAAAAGTGCGAATGACGTCAAAAGTTGAATTACAATCAATCTCTTTAGCACAGGGTAGGTTTTGAAAACTTTTAGGCATTCGTGCCAGAGAGATGGCATAGCATCTGTAGATTTGCCGGGTGAATCACTTGGAAACTTGAACATGGACATAGCTGTATAGGCAATAATTAGTGTCACAAAAGAGAACAAGAAAAGAACACCAAAATTTTTCGGCCAAAGTATTCTATCGCTGCCCAGTACAAATTTGACAAGAAAACCTGCTATCATAGCCATAAAGCCGCCGAAAAACAGCCGCCAGCCGAAGAAACTGCTTCTCTTTTCCGGTAGAATTGTTTCACTTATGATCCGGTTGAAAGGAAGCACGGCAATGCCGCCGGCAAAGGAGTATAGACTTACAAGTATGACCGATGCCCAAAGAAGAGAAAGACTTTGTTCGGAACTCATAAGGGCAAAAACACCTAATATCCCCCATACACCACATCGTGTCCAGATTCCCACGAGCATCAATGGTTTTGATGTTTGTGGACGACATCTTAGAAGACGAGACATCAACAATTGTGGTAGTACCGCAGCGGCCTGCATTAATCCGATTATCAGCCCTATGACTAACTTTGATGATGTAAAACCGGCTAAAAAAAGAGGAAGCAGGGCAAATGGTTCGGCAAAAGCCTGCGCCATATTGAAAAAAGTACCGTGAACGATACCAGCCAACATGTTTCTTTGTTGGTACGAATGGGGTTTTATTTCTTGAGTATCTTGTATAGAAGCCATACTGATTCAGACTCACTCAATATTTTTTCGGCCAATCTGCATTTACTGGATATTTAACATATTAAATGCTTGGCTACACAACCAAGTTTTACAATTCCGTAATAATATTAAACTCTCTTTTTACAAAATCCTGCGGTTGATGGCACGTAATATTCTAAATTTCCCAAAATACTATCGAAGTTGCAAGCTAACGCAAACAGCCATAGGAGAATCTGATTATCAAGAAAATAGTGGCAGGAAAAATCAAGTCCAGCTAAATCAGTTCTGGTTTCAATCTGCTGTTAAGACACCGGAGAGTATTTATTGATGATTCTCACTTTAATTTTCCGTTATATTTAATATTTCATTCATCGCCTTTTTAATGGAATTTTTGGGTAGTTCGTCTGTTGCTATTTGAGATTCACTATTTAGCGATACAAAAAGTAGGCTGGATACGTTCTGGATACCGAAAGTACCGGTATGAGCAGCAAGGATTCCCATAGAAGTACCTACTTTGCCAGGGCCTATAATAGCAAGTGTTGGCAAAGTGTTCATGATTTTACTCCAACTCTTTCAAGTCGCAGAGATTTTCTATTATGGCCTTAACGGTCTTACATGTACCTGTCATCAATTTAATTCCTTTTTCTTCTGCCTTTTCCCTAATTGTGGGACATATCTTTGGAACAGGTTGGTAGAGAGCTTCTATGTCTAACGAACTAATAGCAGATATACAATCTCCGCAGTCGTTTCTGCTCAATACTTCTAAGCTCTCATTGCTGGGATCATATATAGCTATTAGCTTTGCCGCTCCTAAAGCTACTATATTACTTTCCTTACCGAAATCTTTTTTCAGGCCCATTGCTATCCGCATATTCATCGCCATCTTTTTTGCCTTATAGATTCTTTGCAACAACTTCAGCGGCTTTTATTAGTGGGTATGCTGTAGGTGGTCCCGTAAGCAATGGATGTGTACCAATCTGTGCTGTCAGAATAGAATTTATACTCATCCGATTCTGAATCACAAATCCGATCAAATTCGTCAACTCGCCTACACTTAGACCGCCCATTATTTCTCCACCAAGAACTACGCCTGATTCCCTGGCAACGATCAGTTTTATAACCTGCTTATGTGTGTCTGACAATGTTCCTGGATGCCTATCGATACCCTCAAAACTGCCTGTAACAACATCGAAGCCTTCTTTTTTAGCTGCATCTTCTGTTAACCCTGCCGCCCCAAAGCCGGTATTGCCAATAGCAGTAGAAAAGATAGCTATTGTACCGCTTAAGGTCTTAAGAGTAGAGAGCTTGTATAAATTCATACCTGCCACTCTTGCTTCTGCACAAGCCGTGGAAGCAAGCATTGTGCCGCTGTGTTTTCTTGTAATAAAGTCACGTTTTTCAGCACAGTCACCAACGGCAAAGATGTCGGGGTTTTCGGTTCTCATATACTCATCAACAGCAATAAAACCCTTTTGGGTAATATTCAGCCCTGACTCTTCTGCCAGGGAAACATTTGGACGATAGCCCATAGATAAAACTACAGCATCGGCTTCTATTTTTTCAGAGTTGTTTAGTAGAACACCGCTTACTTTTTTATCACCTACAATTTCCTTAACGCCGATGCCGGTCTTTATCTTTACACCTCTGTCCTGAAGGATTTGCTCTGCTTCAACTGCTAATTCTTTATCAAAAGCAAGGCCTAATATGTTGGGCAATATCTCGACTAACGTAACGTCCTTATCCTTTTTATTTAGCTCGTCAGACATCTCAACGCCTATAAAACCGCCGCCAACAGTAACGATTTTCTTGCAATCCGTAAGCTTTATTATCATTTCTGCAAGATAGATCTTGTTTTTAGGGATGATAAACACATTTTCGAATTCTGCGCCTTTGAGCCATTTTGGAACCAATGGTGTAGAGCCGGTTGCCAAAACAAGCTTTTCAAAGCTGATTTCTGTGCCATCATTAGTTTTACAAACTTTTTTGTCCTGATCAATAGATACTACCTTACCTATTTTCAGATCCACACCTGCTTTGGCCAGGCCTGCATCCGGTATAATATTTTTATCTATGCTGTCCAAAGAACCGAAAACGTATGGGATACCACATGGGACAACTACTTGATTTTCCTTTCGTATTACAAGAAAATCCTTGTCAGGATAATTACTTTTTCCTGTAACTGCTGCGACAATACCAGCAGCACTGCCACCAATTACTAACACATCTGTTCTTTTCATAAATATCCTTTTCTAAATTTCATTAACATTGTTTTTCAATATATTTATACAAAATAGTAGGCCTGTGAATCTTTTAATCAATTGCTGCTATTGCCATGGATTATCTTCAAAAGACTGAATCGCATCTTGTACAATTTCAGTATACCGTTGGACAGGAATTTCTGCGATTAAGATAGCCAATTGAAGCACCTGCATGATCTGGCCCTTTGTTGCTCGTGTTTTTAAACAATCTTCTACACAGTTTGCAACGCTCTGGCTTTGCTGGTTTGCAAGTAAAGAGCCCAAAGCTATCAGATTCTTCAGTCTTTCCGGCAGCACATTCTTTTGGCCCAGAAATGCATCTTTGTTTTCTGGCCGAAGCATTCTAATAATTTCATTATAGATTTCTTCTGCATTTTCCTTTGAATCATCAGGCACATTATCGTAATTATCAATCATCGTAGTCACCATTATACCTTTAGGATTTATTGATGTAAAGCTTTTGAAAAGCAGTTTCAGCAGCCAGGGAAATCGGTTCAATGCCTGGGTCAGGGGACAGTTCCGGCTGGCCCGCACAACGGATTGTTGTTAGATCTAAAGCTGTTATTTCATTCCTGATAGCAAGTGCTATAACGTCGATGTGCTTAACAGGAGAAGGATCGTCACTAACAATCTGGCCGCCAATAAGCTTTTTGTTTTCCTTGTCAAATACCAGCTTAATTGTATATGGCTTTCGACCTTTCATCATGGAATGCTTACTTATCGATTTCTGTTGAGCAGCAATTGTTTCTATTCTGTTTTCTGCTGCATATGATTCTGTAATGCCTGCTCCTGCTATTGATTTATCAAAAAACTGTGTTGCAAAGCTGTTAATGAAAGCTGGATATTTCAATTTGTAGCCCAGGATATTTTTTGCTATAAGTCTGCCTCCAATCACTGCATTTGGTCTCAATCGTCCAGCTGATGGTTTGCCTGTTACAAAATTCTTATATTCAATTAAATCTCCAGCAGCATAGATATCAGGATCAGATGTCTGGAGGTACTCGTCTACCTTCAGACCAAATTTACCAATTTCCAACCCGGCATTTTTGGCTAAATCAGTATTAGGTCTCACACCTCCGGAAACAATTACCATCTCTGCTTTAATAGTTTCCCCAGACGACAGTTCTATACTTTGCACTTCCTTGTCACCAGTCATTGATTTAACTAGTTGGCCACATTTTAAGTCCACCCCTTTTTTAACAATATATTTTTCCAAATCTTCGCTCATATCTACGTCAAGTATACCGGGCATGACATTTTCCATTTTTTCGACAATAGTAACTTTCAAGCCATGCTGTGCGGTTAAATACGCAATTTCCAGTCCTATAGCCCCGGCACCAATCAGTACCGCATTTTTAACCCGCCTGGAATTTATCCAATTAAAAATATTGACTGCATCACCGCTTGTCCTGAGAGTGAATATCCCGCTTAAATCAGTCCCCGGAATAGGGAACATCACCGGAGTTGCCCCTGTGGCCAAAACAAGCTTGTCATAGGAATAGCTCATTCCATCAGCTGTTGTAACCTTTTTTGAGATTTTGTCTATTCCAACAGCTTTGACATTTATCAGGTTGATTTTCTGATCGGTAAATATTTTATCATCCTTGTAAGATGCATCGA
>Ga0265594_1002054_pt1 | contig 14893 bp, 11 predicted proteins | sample saktaG_11_FD_190147 | JGI IMG/M metagenome (GOLD analysis project Ga0265594, IMG submission 190147) | Saline water microbial communities from Sakinaw Lake, British Columbia, Canada - sak_2011_5_24_80m | ecosystem: Environmental > Aquatic > Non-marine Saline and Alkaline > Saline ... | reverse complement strand
CTATTGCCTTAAGTGGTAACAAGATTTCCTGAAGCCGTGGTTCAAGGTTGCCAGCTGGCCTTGCATCTTCCAAGTCGAGGACTATGACCTTCGGCAAATAGTCCAGTCGGAAGCCCAGTAACTTGCAGCGCAAGGTAGCAGCCGCAGTTTGGAAACGTGGCCCTAACACAAGGGGTATATCTTCTCTTGTTAACCCTTCAGATTCCCAGGTCAAACAGCGACTTTCCAGGGCTCGGTCAACCCAACGCTTGCGAGTAGCTAGTATCTTTGGCCCAAACACATCATAGCTATGTGGCTCCCATTTCTTATTACTCGTTGGTTCCGAGCGTAACACGGGACTGCCAGGTTTGTAGCCTGAGTTGAGTATCTTTACAATCTCCGCCATTGCATCACTGCGGTTGAAGTCAGCCTCATCCAGAACCAACGAGCCCCGATACATATCGATGATGCGGAAAATGGGGGAAGGGGTCGTTGCACCCGCGGCCCGAATAGCTCTGAAGGCGATAGCCCCGACCACTTCCAAAAACCGGGTTTTGCCCGTGCCATAGTCACCAAACGCCCTGAGATATGGCAGTGTAGGCAGGGGTTCATACACCCAACTTAGGAGGATATACAATGCTGCTATCGCCTCGAAATTAAGAGGGAGTTCGACATACCGATGTATAAAATCCCTAACCTCAGCCAACAAGCTGCCGAGGCTGCCGTATCCTGTCATATTGGAGGCAAAGGTAACCGTGTGCCCTGCTAGGTTATCACTCATAGGCTTGTAGAGGGTATTGCCCACGGCATATTCCCTCGCATTGGTTCTAGCGCCGGAGGGAATTCTCAAGACAAAATTTCGCTCACCAGTGAAAGCGTCTATTACCATCTCACCCACTGTGCCATCCCATAAGATGAAGCCTGGGACGCATACTTCATTGACCTTTGCTTCAACCGTGGCCTCCAGTGGCTCGACTAGCATCTGCAATTCCTCTACCGAGTGAGTGAGAAGGTAGTCGTCCACGCCCACCTTGTTTGTTCCATCTTGGGGCAAGGGAGCAGCATACAACTTGGCTCCCTTGCGGCGCAGATGCTCCCCAAACCTCTCTACTGCCTGTCTCACCTCTGGTTTTGTGGAGACATCAGAGTCATAGGCAATTATGACTCTCCTTCCCTTGAGGGCTATGCTATCGAGGTCGGTCAGAATTGTAATCCCGCCCAGAGGATTCTTCCCTTTGAAGCCCCAGACCCCAATCAAGTCCGCCGCACAAAGGCCATGACTAGCCAGCGCATCGCCCTTCTTAATGCCTTCGGTAAACCATAGGTCAATAGAAGGATCAGCCAAGCCTAGACGGCACCTTGGCGGTACATCTACCCTGATATTGCCGCCGGTTGGTGTCTCGTACTTGATAGACTTCCCATCCTTCATCCTCGGATTATCTGGGCGATATTGGCAGCTAGCCCGCGAGCCATCTGTACCATGGAGGGGAATAAGAATCCCAGGCGTTCGTTGCTGCGCAGAAGAAAAACCCAGGTCGGCTAATTGCTTCTTGCCAAGAACACTCTCGTATCCCCGTTCCTTAATCATCTCATCAGAAATGCCTGAGGCCTGGAGATGGTCAAGATGATGCTGCAATAGGTTGGGGCACTCGACTGAGAAGGGGCCAGCACCAAGGCGAGTTGCCGTAGTGGTCAGATTAGTCATTCCGCACCCCCTCCGGCACCAGTGTGGCTTTCCGCTTTTGTCGGCACTCTGGACATCGCTTTGGAATGCTCAGCCCTTTGCTAAGGAAATACCTTTGTTCTCCAGCGGTGAATATAAAGTCCGTTCCACAATCTACGCAGCGTAAAAGTTTATCTTGCAGTTTTAAGGTGTTCATCATTCCTGTCATCCTTCCCTCCTTGAAGACCTTAGCTGGAACTGTCCCCAGCCTTGTTTCTTGGGTCATCGCCTTGCTCAAACACCCGATGCCAGAAGCGAGACCAGGTGACGCGCTGCGCAGGCATGACTTTGCCCCGGACAATCGAAACAGTCACAACCGGCGGTTTGCTAGTGGTTTTAGGGATTTTGACACTTTTCATCTAATAAGCCCTAAGCATTTACCTCTTGCTTGGGATAAGAAGTTCTCGAATTTTTGCGATTTCTTCCTGGGTATAAACTCTCCACCCACTCAGGTTACGCCGAGCCTGTGGAATCTTCCCTTTCGCTTCAGTATCCCTTAGCCACTCGGCTGACATTCCCAATTCACGAGCAACTTCACTCACTCTTAAAAACCTCTCCATTGCTTACACCTCTACCCATAAAAAAAGTCCTCAGCTATATTTAAATTAACATAGCTGAGGATAACTGTATAAGGGTTAAAAACCAGGTAGGGGGTTTATGGTTGGTATTCTTGGCTGAGTTCTCTGCCCCATTTTACGTAGCGCTTAGCGGTGCTACACAGGCTAAGGTTGCCATAGCTATCCGACTGTAAACTCCAATTAAAATGTTGTCCTATCTGCTTGTATGTCCACCCTTCCTCATCCTTGAGCCTAGCACACTCTATGGCGATGCTCATGTCCGCTTTCGGGCGACCGCCTTTTAGCCATTGGCATACGGGGTGTTCCTGAACCTTCTCCACATAACTTTTGGTTGACTCGTAGGCATATTTAGCAGCGTAGTTAAAGACCTCTCTAGTAGCAAAGCGGGCATGCAACCTAATCTCAATCCGCAGCCAAGGGTCATGTATGTCTTCATTCCCATGCCATACTACTCCCCAATCGCAGGGAAGGTCTGGCAAGGATTTGCGCTCAGATAAACGCCGAGTGATTTTGTCAAATTTGACAGTTCCGTCTTCAGCTTGATAGTCGCTGTAGAAGCAGTCTTCCCAGTAAGTCCGCAAGATAGGCGGAAGCTCTAACCTCTTTAACTCAGCTAATGCTTGCCCTCTTACTGCTGGATAGTGTCTTTCCTGCCCATGCTGACCCTCAATCCAGTCAATGCACTCGTCTCTAGACCATTTCGGGTTATAGCCTAACAACTGCCGACTCTTGATAATAGATTCGTGCCATTCATCCCACTCGTGAAGTGCCCGTTCAAAAGTCTGCCTTTCCATATGTGCCTCCAAAAATGAAAATCTACGTTTGCTCTGCCTATTGATGTTATACTTGTTTTCGTGCGTAATATCAACGTGAGTTTGAGTATGTACAGCACAAAAGAAGCAGCAAAAAAGCTGGAACTTCCGGAACGCCACGTGGGAAGCGTCACATTTCGCTAGAAAGTGCAACCGCCCATCCATTTGGGAATTTCCATTCCTACCTAGTCCCGTTCTTTAGAAAGGCAAGCCTCAACGACAAATCTCACCTGCCTCTATGGAGCGTAGCGGAATAGACGCAGGTGCAATGCCTTATTAGGTGCCCCGTTTGATGCGACAGTCCATTGCTTCAATGAATGATAACTCCTTCTTCTCGTTCTAGCTAGTAAGTGGTCATCAAGTTCGCTATTTGCGGCTCGCATAAAATGCCCCCAACATAGAAGACCATAGATAGGTTGTCGTCTAAACCTTACGGGTGCTAGAACACATTATGATCTGATCACCCCTGTGCCGCACTTTCTGAATTTACCTCGTATCAAAATATTGATGTTGACTTTATATGCAATCTATGGTATACCTTAATAAGGTATGTATATGTTTTAGATATTTACAAGGAGTATCGGTAGTGGATAAAGGCATTCCAGAAAGACAATTCTCGGAGTACCTGACAGTGCAGCAAGCAGCGTCGATGTTGGGTGTTTCGTCATCAACGCTACGAAATTGGGACCGATCGGGGAAATTACAGGCAGTTCGTCACCCTTTCAATGGATACAGGCTTTACCTCCATACTGACCTAGAGAAGATCCTTCAAGATGTAGCTCAAGGAGTCAATAGAGATGCAGAAACTTCTTTTTGATATGGCAGATTCAGAGAAGAGACGCAAGAAGTCCGGTGAATCGCGTCCCATAGGACCTTTCGATCTCGACAGGATTTATCTCGAAGACTGCGTGGAGGCAATGAAGCAGCTGCCTTCCAAATCAGTTGATGTCGCGATTGCAGACCCACCTTACAACTTGAGCAAGGGGGGCAATTGGAAGTGGGACAACTCAGTCCGACTTCCAGGATTTGGTGGCGATTGGTCAAAGGTGATGGCGGAATGGGACGACATGCCCTTGGCTGAGTATTTTGGCTTTACGTTGGCGTGGCTAGCGGAGCTAAAGCGAGTCGTTCGTCCGACTGGCTCGTTGTGGGTTCACGGTACGTACCACAACATTGGCATCATCAACTTCGCTCTGCAGTTGCTCGAAGTCGAAATCATCAACGAAGTAGTGTGGTACAAGCGGAATAGCTTTCCGAACCTGTCGGGCCGCCGCATGACTGCGAGCCACGAGACGATACTGTGGGCACACACGGGTGGTGCTAAGAACAGACAGTACTACTTTGCGTATGACAGGTCCAAAGATATGGCCTGCCCGGAGGATTACCTAAAAGAGCAGGGCAAGCAGATGCGGACAGTGTGGGACATTCCAAACAACAAGAAGCGAGAGGAGATTCAATTCGGAAAGCACCCGACTCAGAAACCGATACGGTTGTTGACGCGGATGCTTGAGATTTCGGCGGACGAAGGGGATGTGCTGCTGGTTCCATTTGCTGGGGCAGGTTCTGACTGTGTTGCCGCAAAGGAGTTGGGCGTTCGATTCTTAGCGTTTGAAAATGACCCACAGTACGTCGAGATTTGCAGGAAGCGTCTGGAGAATACTGGTGCCCGTGGTCGATTGATTGCGCTCAATGGGAGGAAGCGGAAGGAAGAAGTTGTGTCGCAGGCGGAGGCGCTCCACAGTCCGAGATCTGCGAAGACTATCCCATCGCTAATCAAGTGGACTGGAAGCAAACGTTCGCAGGCCGGTACTATCGCGAGTCTGATGCCACGTTATCGACGATACATCGAGCCATTTCTCGGTGGGGGGGCACTGCTCTATTTGGCTGCGGTACCAGGGTCTGTGGCCGGGGATTTGTACGAGCCGCTGATTCGGCTATGGCAGCTGATACAGGTGGAACCGGAGAAAGTCGTAGAAGACTATGAACGCAAATGGACGGTCCTCAAAGAAGAGCTTGATGGCGTAGATATTAGCGAGGTGAAGCGAGGGTATGGGATACCGAAGTACTATTATGCAGTACGAAAGCGGTTCAATCAGAGAAAGGAACCGCTCGACTTGAACTTTATCATGCGAACGTGTGTGAATGGCATCGTTCGGTTTAATAATGGAGGGGAGTTCAACAATTCTTTCCACTTGTCGCGCAGAGGAATGGAGCCGCGCCAGTTCAAGAGCATCGTGGAGTCTTGGCATTTGCTGATTCAGGATGTTGTTTTCGTGTGCCAAGACTATATTAAGACACTGGAGATGGCCGAAAAGGACGATTTCGTCTACTTAGACCCGCCGTATGCCGGGAATCGGCAGCGATATATCGAAGATTTGGATTTGGAGAGATTCTTCGCCGTCCTCGATGACCTGAATAGGCGAGGCGTGAAGTGGGCATTGTCGTTTGATGGCCGGCGCGGGTCGAAAGACCTGATTCACGCTGTACCGGAGTCACTTTTCAAGCGGCAACTGTTGCTCGCAAGCGGAAACTCCGCGGTCAACAAGGTTCTGAACGGCCCTATTGAGCAAGTGGAAGAGTCGCTTTACCTGAACTACTAGGCGCGGTGAAGCGAAATTCCAGTTCCTGAGAGGTCGAGACGGGAAACATATTCACTGATTATGCTTCCCGTTTTTCCGTTGGGGACTAAACGGATGTCGCATGACTTACCGTTGGCCTGAAATGTGTAGGCCAAAATCAAGTCTGCTTTAGCCTTGGCGATGACCGAATCGATGTCGGACTGCGAGCTAGGAATGAACGCGACAGCGGAAGCGAAAATGAAGTTGTCAGGATTCAGCCGGTGAGTTGAGTGGCACCAAGGCTGTGACGGGTCGTTGCGTTCGATACTCGCCGGGGATGCAATTAGGTTGGCGATGTACGTGGAAAGCCTCGGGCCAATATGGGCCTCAACCGCATTTGCGGTCTCCTTAGACTCGACAGAAAGGATGATGGGATGCGAGGCGATTCCGAAGAGTTGGAATACATGGTCGGGACGTTTGGTGTCAGTTCCGCTTACCCTGGGGAGAGATAGCCAGCGGAGTTCAAGTGAGCGGTCAGGGGGTTGAAGAGAAACACCGCTCCAGTCGCCGCCCGGAGGATTGCACATGCCCTCGTAAACTTCTGGGCCAGCGTGTCGGGCAAGCAGCGTGTGGAGAACGGTATCAACATCGTTTTCGCCAACACGAGATGGGAGAGGTTTAACTAATATCTTATGACCGATTGGCTTTGGAATCGAGGTTTCCCAGTGGGTGCGCAGGAAGCCATGTTTTGTCACATGGTCGGTGGCCGTGTCAACAAGAATAGCGTCACTGACTGCCAGTATTGACTCCCAGAGTCCGTTTCGTTGGGTGAGTGTTGCCGGGTCGTCCTTGAGAATGGGCCAAGTTTCGGCTGGTGCTGGGCCGTAAACAACCGAGAGAAGGTCGTGCTCATGCCCGATGAGCATTCGGGTAAGAGGAGGCAAGCCGCGGTCAGGTCGAGCATCGTCACCACGTGGCTTAAAGCCCATTACCCAACAGATTACCAGGTGCTCATCGCGTGCGAGCCATTGGGCGAAGTCATGAGGAAGATCGGCGTACAAAGCCAATACGCGGGAAGCAAAATCCGGACGCTTATTACGTTCTACAATGCACATCGGAAGTTCGGTGGAAGTAAGTCCGATGGCGAAACTGGAGGTTAGCTCCATCAAGGCCTTAGCAGTATTCGTGAGAGCTGCGATATACGCAGTTTTAGACCATGATAGCGGGGCATTGTAGACTAGGAAGTCAACGAGAGACTGTCCTTTTTTCAGGGAGGAGTACGCGTTCCCCCATTGTTGTGGAGTGAGTGTCCGTCCACGCCTAGATGCCGCTGCTCGTTTCATGACGAGAGCAAATACCTTGCGGCGAAGCAATTCGTGGGTGTCATTTGGGTTTTCGTTCAGAAGGATTGCGCGCGTTAGAGCAATCAATTCGTCATCGGCGAATTCGTCGGTATGTGCTCTTCGTGATGATTCGTCAGCACCTGGGCTGGTCACAAAGACAGGTAGTACGGGAGTCTCTTGTTCGAGTGAGTAGGAGAGGTAGCTGAAGGGTACGGCTGGATTGGGCATCCGAGGAGCTTTGCGATTGCGGTTCGAGTCAAGTTCGTAACCGCCTAGCTCGGCTACATACAAATATGGAATCCGCGCCAATCCGAACGAATATGCTCGGCCGTTTCGTTGCCATGCCTGGTTTCCAGCGGGAAGCGCTCCGCAGTACTCGATGGCAATTAGCGGTTCTTCAGATTGGGACGTAACGCCGGTGATTATGACGTCAGCAGCTTCTCGCAAGGTACCGCCACGTTCGCGGACCAATTGAAGAATGTCTTCATTCCAACGCCCAAATCCGGGGTAAAACGTGAGGTGGAGCGGGTCTTTCGTATTCTGAAGGCGGAGCTGGTATTCGGGGCAGACCGGCGAGCCATTGGGACCAGTGATTGATACAAGCCGGTCAGCAAGAGCGGCTTTGATGATGTCAAAGGTCCGTTCGCACTCTACGATGTTGTCGCCATGGATGTGAAAATCTAAATAACGAGTCATAGATGCTAATATTCTTTCTGTTTCGGCATGCTTTACATCGTCAGTAACATAGTTGCGCAGTGATTCATAAGGCACCTAACATTCTTTTTATCTTGCAACGTTGAGTGCTTTAATCATACGTCTCATGCTATGATGCGTCAAGGCTCTGGGGGAAGATGATAAGAATTTCGGAAGGATTTTTGTGTATTTCAAATGCTAACCGAGAGTCTGGCAGCCAGCACAGTATGCTGCACCGAGTTATTCTTTCCAGTCCACAGCGAGGGCCGGCTCATTCATTCACCAGCACGTAGCACAATTTCTTCAATATATCCAGGGAACACCGAGCAGTCTCTCTTTCCTCACCTTTGACAGCTTCTTGACTTTGCGTTCCACCTTCAACGCCAGAGTACGATGGCCCAAACTCTTGAGTCAAATTCACTGTAACGGTAGTGTTGTCGCTCACAGAAAGCGTAACATTCTTCACAAATAACCTCCGTGCGAGTGAAAATGGATTAGGTAGTACTATTAGCATTCTACAACGTCGAAGTCAGAAAAGCTACGGGATGACGCTCCCAGTCCGCCATCAACGTCTTTTTGCCTGCACATTTCGTCATAGTGTGACCTTTACTTCGGTATTTCGCGCTCGCTTGCCAGAACTATGCTGTTGGTCAGAGGTTTGTAATTTTGATACACCTACCTAACTTTCAGCCTCAAACTCCAGTACGAAATCATAATGGTGGAATATTTTTCTCAGCTCAATTATTTTCAAATCTGGGTTTTTAGTAAATAGATAGCGTGTCTTGTCTGCCCTCGTCATGTTATCCTGCCAGCATATTATGGCATCGCAGCCCGACGGGGAATGATCGTGGTCCAGAAAATGACTAGAAAGACTTTCAAACTCAACTCTGATTTGCTCACCAGTTTTGATATCCTTAAACAAAGCGTCCGGGAATTCCTCGCGAATCATCAAGGTTCTCCATCCAAATAATGGTGTAATAAAGCCAGCCAGATAAACTACCATCGCTTCGGAAATGGGCTCAGCTAAGTTAAATAAATCGCTTTGTGGGTTTCTTACATATGTCCAAGGATCCTTCCTATCGGAGGGACTGAAGGAAGGTTTGTATGATACCTTGACACAAGTGCGATGTTTAATCGGATAATCTGTGTCTAAAGAAACATTCATATATCCACCACTATCGAGGAGTTATATTTAGTAAGTACATTATTGCCAATCATGTTCTACGGTTATTTTTCTCCGCAACTTTGCACACCAAGTCATTAGGTCTCACCTTATCAGGCACCTTTATTCCAACAGTAGCACCAGGCTCAGCAATAGTAATTTTCTTGCGGTCTAGCTCCATTGATTTAAGTAGCATCTCGATACGTGTAGTAGTTCCTTCTATTATGAGATTCTCTCCAACTGAAAATGGCTGTTTAACCTCAACTACTGCTACACTGATCTTCGGCAGGTAGTTTGTTACTCTGCCCACAGTGATCAAAGACATGCGATACGGCCCAATTTTGTACTTCCTACACAAGGACTCAAGTATTTCAAGCGCTCTCTCTATTTTCTGTGGCTGAACATCCCAATTGGGGTCATCATGATGTGGCTGGTCTATGATGGGCAATATTGTGCGTATGTTCACGATATCATCCCTATCAAAGCCTGAGTTCTCCAGTTGGCTTAATCTGCGACTTAATTTGACTCGCTGAGTTCTCAAAGATGCCCTTGCAACTCCACATTTATCTACAAGTAGCTCTTTGACCACAGCCTCCATTGCTTTCCTAAGACTAGCTGCTGATTTGTTTATCCTATCATCCTTACTGCTCCGACTGAATGTTTTCGCTAATTGCAGATACTTTTCTATGCTTTCAATCTCTGATTCAATTTGTGGTCCGTCCTTGCTATATGGACCGCAGCTATACTTTTTATAGCTTTGTCCCCGGAATACGTCGTCTAAAATGTCGCAAAATGCCTTCTGCTGGGTGAGCACAATAAGCTGCTTCTCTCGTGATATCTCTCGCAAAGTATCGACCAAACGGTCGGCATGTTGCTCGTCCATTGATTGAATAGGATCGTCCAAAACAAAAAACCGCCATTGACGATTCCTGCTTACCCTTTGGCAAAAGTACAAACTGAGCCCCAAGCAGTTGACATGCGCTTCACTGAAGCAGCTTACGGGGTTAAGATCCTTACCGAATGACTCACCCTCTATGCGAACATGCCTCTGTACAGGGCTTGCTATAGCCAGTTGAGTAAACCTGATTGGTTCTCCAGGATTGAGCTTATCATAGTAGCGGCTTATGTCCTCAGACAAATCACCTAGCATTTGCTCCATCCTTGCTCTTTCAAATTCCTCGACCTTGCTTTGCAAGTTTTCTAGCCCTAATAACCTGTTGTCATATATGCCAGCGAGCCTAACATGCCCTGAGTTCTGAACTAGTGATTCCAGAGCGATAGTCATTTTGATTTTTTTCTCCATCTCAGGGGGCATTTCCGGAGTCCTAGAAAGCATCCTTGATTTCAAGGTAGCTAACTCTGTAATATCACGATAGACCTCGGCGCAAACTCTTTCGATTTTGGGGCGAATCTTATTGGCAAGCGTAATCAACCCCTTTATAGACAAATCTGGTTGATGATCTAGGAGATTGGCGCATGATTGCTTAAACTGTTCAACCTGTGTATTCATCTCATCTACTTGTGCCTGAAGCTCCGGGAGCCTAACATCGTGAAATTTGCGGAGGGCATTTGTATCTGAGGTTGTACTTAGCACTGTTATGGCTTCGTCTAATGCCATTTTGACGCCAGTTTGAATTCCTACTTTGACACGTAAGTCCCGAAACACTGTTCGCCATTGAGAGGAGAAATTTCCTAAACTTTTGCGCAACTCATCCTCTAACTTCAGTCCTTCTTCGTATATTTGTAAATGTGCGCTTATTTCATTTTTCCTAGCCTCGGTTATAGTCTGTTGCAGGCAGAAGGGACAGGTAGAATCCGAAATAAGCTCAAGCCCGTCTTTTAGGAAACGAGCTTGGCGCATTTCTGTCCTCTGTGCAGCAATGGATTTTAATTGATCGCAGATTTTTACCATCTCTTGCACGGCTTCAAAAAGCTCAGAGGTTGGAATTACCTCTCCAGGTATCCTGAGTTCATTCAGTTTTGACAGTGCTGGCGAACTTCTCACGATGCGGTCACGCTCTGCCTTCAATGCCTTTTGGCATTCGTTCAATGCCCCCACTGCGATCCCAGAAACATCCTTCACACATGAATACAATTTGTCGAGAAAACCCCGGTGGTTATATAGCGATAATTCTATTGCATCGCTCAATGAATTTAGCTCTTCGTATTGTCGCAAGTCCTCTACTCGTGCATCCCTAAGTCTTATCGCCTCGCTAATTGTTGTATCTCTATTCATATTGTTTTTTAGATCCATCAAGCTTCGCCTGAACTCACCAAGGATGTCAAGCCCAAGAATATACGCTATCTCACCGTAACGGTCTTTCTGCTCTGTATCAACAAACCCTCTTATCTCTCCCTGTGACAGAATAGGTCTTGTATTCCACTCAATGGGAATCCCAACGGCAGAGATCTCATCAACCTCGTTTCCATCAATCAAAATCCTAGATGGACGCCGCGGGCTTTGATATTCTCTCCTAATGGTCAGTTCGCGATCGGGTAAAACTACCCGTGCCTCGACAAATGTCAAGTCATTTCGGCCACAATGAATGTTGCGCAAGTAGTCTCCTTGGTATTCGCCTGGGTTATTTGCACGCTTATGGCGTGATATATCTCCGAGCAGGAGCCACTCCAGTGCCTCGACTATGCTGCTCTTACCGCTTCCATTCGGACCATGAATGACCACAATATCAGCATCTAGAGGAATGGTTTGTGGTAGCCTGAAGCCACGGAAGCCAGCTATTGTTAGTTCTTTAAGTCTCATTCTCGTAAGCCACCTCCTGGCTCAATTGCTCACGGAAGGTTTGCTCTAAGTCATCGTAATCAAGATTCTTGGCATAAGCTTCAACCAGGTTTCTGTCAAATTTGTCTGCCAGGGTCTGCTCAAAAGCTTCAAGCAGGCTCCTTCCCCTACCAGTTGTCATCCTAGCCTCCTTTACCTTTTGTTACTTCTATAATACCATAAGAGACAGTAAGCAAGAATACTACTGCCCTGTTGAGGAAAACTAGAAGAGTATCAGAGACAATGCCTGTAGACTGAACAAAAAGCCAGATTGTGAATGATTATAATCCACATACGGGTGACATTGAACAGATATTGGTATGTACAATCCTAAAAGTAAGACTGTTAAGTGTTATCTGAGAAAACTTTGGCTATGCTCCAGCCTTTTTCGCAGAGCTGTAATATTTCTCTCTTTTCCTGTTCAGTATATTCAAAAAATAGACTTCTAAAAGTTAACATATCATATGGGCCCATAATAACAAAGAACTTACCCTTAGTAGCAAAAAATAGCGGATTAATATCACGGCGAACCAAATCTGCCAGCCAATTAGCTACTTTAGTGGCCTCTATCATATGATTCTTACACTTATTCTGCCAAGCATCATATTCTTTAAAAAGTTGTTGATATTCATTATCATCCTCTATCCACCCTCGGGATTTATAAAACCGTTCTTCAACTAGTATTCCATCTCTAGTTTCGCTAGGTTTACAGTGTTCAACAAAGGTCTGGATAGCTTCGTAAACTTCGTAAGTAAATTTCTTAAGCGCACACTCCAACTCAGGTAGAGTATTCGGCCATATAGCCCCGAGTATCTTATTGTAGAATTTAAATAGTCTGTCATGAGCGCCTTCATCCCAGTTCATATCAGTGGACACAGCCCGACTCGCCCATTTATCCCAGCTATCAAGCTGACAAGCTTCTACGGTAGCATCTATTAAATCTGCATAGATCACAGATTGCGCAGTCTTGAGAGAGTCTTTTGCTTCTGAGAGTGTATGTTCTATCCAGTATTCATGTTGATCTTTGAAGAGATGTAGCTTTTCAATTGTATAATCGTCAGAGTTCTTGTCAATCACTGTGTGATGATTAGGACAGAGTAGAATGAGATTATAATAGGAAGCTCTCTCTTTCTTGGTTAGATTACTCTTTCCTCTAGGACTGTTTTTAGTTGGTCCAACGATATGTGCTTGTTCTCCCAGTGGGAAGCTACCCGAAGCTAATTTTTTATCCTGGGTCAGTTTAATTCCACATTTGGGGAATGAGCATCTTTCAGCTGCTCTTCCCCATAGTAATTTTATGTCCTGTTGTGATACGGGCATAATTTAATCCTCCATGTATTCAAACTACTAAATTATGGATTGACTAATTATAGATCTGAAATGCTTCGCTTCACAACATGAAATTAAACATGGAAAAGTTCGAGGTGCAGTCCTGGCCTACAAGCTAGATAGGTGATTGCTTCTGTTAACGCTTGCGTGTAATTAATAATACACACGGATTTAACAATTCATCTTTTCGTTCAATAGTGGCGGCTATGCACCCTTTCCAAATCCGCTGGCTGGGCTATCCCTTATACGGGTAGTCCTCCAGATAGTTTTTGATTGTTGGCGGAGTTACTCCCATCATCTTGGCTATCTGCCTATTTGATAGTCCCTGCCGTTTGAGCTCTTTCGCCCTCTCAATCTTCTTATCCAGGGTTGTTTTCTTGGGTGCTCTAGCTTTTACCTCTCCCCCAGCAGCAAATATATGGCTGAGTTTCTCACACCAGAATGTCGGCAGAGAATTTTCCATTAGCCCCATAAAATCGCTGTCTGGAGAATAGACGTAAGCCCATCTTCTTTTGTCGCCACTAAGAGTGGCAAAGGCTTGCTGTGCATTAGACGCAATTTTGTTGAATTCATGCCTATCAAACTCAAGTTGCAGCATACCCAAATCTTTGAATATCACCACATTGGCTGAGCTGGCAATGTTTCTGTCTATTTGCCTGGCTTCCTGAGAGACGAAAATCAGGGTTTGTTCCCGTTGCCGTGATAGGTTCACCAGTTGCGACATCGCCTTGGCTTCAGCAGCCATGCTAGACCGGGCATGGTATGGCATATAAGCCTCATCTACCAAGACGATAGACTTTGGTGGCACATCCTCTAAGCTAGCAGCCATGCCTATCCAATCAGGCAACAGGTTCCTGGCCTCTTTGGGCAAGCCTACTACATAGACGCTATCTGCCCAGCGCAAATATTCAAGTAACCGATAACCCAGGGCGCTCTTACCTTTCCCTCTCCCACCTAAGATAACGGCAATCGAAGGGTGATGAATTAGCTTCAGCCACTTTTCTGCCTCAATAGTCTGAAGGTCTGGTGTTGGCTTCGCCGTCTGAGGCACTAGCAGGGCAGGCTTCCCAAAGGTTTTATTAAAGGCTTCGTCAAAAATAGCTTCTATGTCTAAATTGGCGAAGCTATTGCGACTAAGTTTAGGGACTTGTGGAACTGGAGGAGTTTCAGGAACTTGAGGCACTTGTACTTGCCAAGGTACTGGCCCAGTCATCGGGTTGTATTCCGGCGTCGTTTGAAGAAGGTTATTATTATGGTTAACGTCATTATCTGGTTGGCTGAGTTCTTTTAATACATTATAACCAAGCCACCCTAAAAGCCCCCATTTTAGTAGTTTTTGAACATTCATCTCATATTCCTTATAGCACTTAATTCTGGTGGTTAAGAACTGTTAAATTCAAACTCAAAATTTAACGGTTAGGGGTTAAACTGCATTAAATTTAACGGGCTGGGTTGAATATCCAGTTTAACGGCCTTGGCAATGGTCTTACTCAGCCGACTAATCAGGCCTCGGATGCCGGCGGCTATGTCTGTCCCGCGGCAGCATAGTCATAGTGGCGACAAAGTCCCTCATGCAGCTCACTCCCTCTCGCAAAGTCGAAGCCGTCGTTGTCTTCTTCCTCATCCTCAAGCCACCAAAAGCCAAGCATTTTTAGCCTCACTTTGCAGGCTTCTGCCCTGGCCAGTATCTTCGCTTTCCCTTCCCGCACTCACTACAGCGATAGCGGATAGTCTTAGGCCCGGTGCTTACTTTCTTGAAGCTGTGATACCCGCAAGGCTTCATGCTGTTACCCCCAATTTGAAGCTAAAAGGCAATAGGGGGGCTTGCAACCATAATCCAGATAAAGGTCCTGGACCATCTCATAATCGGCGATAACAAGTACTTTAGCTTCGCTGGCACCGGACTGATTGAGAAATACGAACTTGACTTCCTGAAG
>Ga0265594_1002052_pt1 | contig 14897 bp, 15 predicted proteins | sample saktaG_11_FD_190147 | JGI IMG/M metagenome (GOLD analysis project Ga0265594, IMG submission 190147) | Saline water microbial communities from Sakinaw Lake, British Columbia, Canada - sak_2011_5_24_80m | ecosystem: Environmental > Aquatic > Non-marine Saline and Alkaline > Saline ... | reverse complement strand
CTTTATTCCGCAGTAGCTCAATTGGTAGAGCAACTGACTGTTAATCAGTGGGTTGTAGGTTCGAGTCCTACCTGCGGAGCCAGTTACTTCTTATTATAATTTTTTTCTCTCTAAGCAACGCGTCTATTAGTCTGGTTGGCTCTACCCGGACTATTTTTTTGTCTCTAACCCATATTTTATCCCAGAAAAAAGAAAGGAATAATCTTTTGATTTCATAGGGCGCTATATCGTAAGCTTTATAAATATTCTTTGAAAAGATTAAAACTTCTCTTGCGGTATCAACATCAATATCGTGCTTATTTTCTATCTCATTTATTTCATTTTGGATATATTTAAGTTCTCCTCTAAAGCGATCTCTTATTCTTACAAAATCATCATCAGCAAGCGTTCCAGCTATAAGTTTTTCTTCAGCTATCCTTCTTTTTTCTTCAATATTCATTTTTTTGTTTAAGAATGCCCGTTTCTGTGATTCAGTTTCTGCTTTTTTTCTGTGGTAGAATTTTTTTATTTTCTCAATAGTTAAGCTAATAAGCTCTTCACTGAATTGTACGTTTTTAAACTTTCTCTCAACCATTTTTTCCAGCTCTTCTGCTGAAATGTTTTGCCCTTTGTTGCTATGTTTTTTGCTTCTTGCCGAGCAATGATAATAATTCGTTTTTTTGCCAGCGCGATGCTTTTCGGCTGTATATCTTTGACCGCAAATGTCGCAGAAGATAAAGCCCCTTAATAAAAAATTGTGTTTCCTTCGCCGGGAAGCGTGGCAGTTGTGTGCATTCATAATTGCTAAAATTTGTTCGTGTTCACCCAAAACAATCATTTTTTTGTGCTTTCCAATTTTTTCTTGACCATTCCATCGCATTAACCTGTAATAAAAGGGATTCTTCAAAGTGTTAATCATAATGCTGTTGCAGATTTTTTTGCCTGTTTTAGATGTTAATCCTTTTTTATAAAGAATATCTGATATTTCTAAAGCCGAATAGTTGCCCGTTAGATACATTTTTAAAGCTTTTTTAATAAGACGCCATCTTTCTGGATCTGGCAGAATAATATTTTTGTCATTTACTGTTTTGTTAATATAACCCAAGGGAGCCCAGCCAGGCCACCAGCCGGAGTTAAACTTTTCCTCCAATCCCTTTTTGGTTTTTCTACCGTTAATATCAGACTGAAACTGGTTGACGCTGGCAAGAATCGTATCAATCATATTGCCCTCAGGACTATCATCAAGCATCGGCTGGGCAACAGATATTAGTTTTACGTCTGCTTTTTTAAGAATAGCCTTTATAGTAAGGTGATCTTTGGTGTTTCTGGCCAACCTATCTGTTTCTTGGACAATTACAGCGCTAACAGACTTATCCTGCTGACATTGGGCTAATAAGTCCTGTAAGGCGGCTCTATTGAGCGAGGTAGCGCTTTTTCCTTCGTCACGGTATACTTTTGTCGTCTGATATCCGTATTCTTTGGCAAATTTGCCACAAAACTTCTCTTGAGCTTCCATAGAATACCCTTCTCTTGCTTGATCTTCGGTTGATACTCGGCAGTAAATCAGAGCTTTTTTAATTGTATCGTTTAATTTTTCCATTTTATTCTCTTGTATTATTTTTATTTGTTTGTTATAAAAGAAATAATGCTGATGGGACGGTTTTTAACCGTACTATTGGTCTAAATTAACTAAAAGACTCTTACTTTGCGGTGGGGGTCTTTTGGTTTTTTACTTCAATTTTTCAACTTCTATTTCCAAAGTTGAGGTCAAGATTAAATTTATTTTTTAAACAGTATATAAATCTGCTCAAAAAAATCTCAATTTAGCCCTTATTAGCCCATTAGCTGTTTCAAAACTTTTTCATTGTCGTAGTATTCTATCGCCCACTTGTAAGCTCTTTCTGTCAACTCCCTCCGCTTCTCTTTATCATTTATCAATTCATTAACTTTTTCTACAAAATTGTTTTTATTTACAGCCAAAACTACTTCTCTTGGTATATGGCTATACGGGTAAATTATCTTTTCATTTGCTACTACAACACATTTATAAAATATTGGTTCAATAGTGCTTCTGTTGTAGTGTCCCCAATACTTTTTTGATTGCCCTGATGGGGAGTTAATAAACTTGGTTATCGTATCTTTTCCTTTATATTTTAATTATGGCTCTTTTTTTCTGAAAAGTAAACGCTAATTGTTTTCAGTTTCATATTTTTTTATTTTTAGCTTATATTAGCTTGTTTAAAATAGAATATTATTGGATTGATTATTCGCTGAGACCCTTAGATGACGCGGTAATTAGGTTATTGAAGTAGGCTGATGGGTTCTTATCTCTTTTTGCGGTCTAATGTTTTCTATTTTAGCCGATCTTAGCCGATTTAAAATAGTTTTTTAGCTTATTTTTAGTTTATTTGTAGTCACTCTTTTATTGCTAATAATATGCTTAACGCTTTAATTATAATCCTTTTTCCAAAACTTAGATTTCTCCTTTTATGTTATTTTTTGAATTTTTCGATATTTTTTAAACATCTAACGAATATAGCGTGTCGTATTACCCAAGCTTTTCTTGAAGACTCATTAAGCCATCTTAAATTGTCTTCAGGCACAAAATCTAAGATAGCATCCGGCATAGCTCTGCCTCCCGATATAAATTCCCGTCCCTTGATTTTTTTCTTTTTGGGTTCGCGCATCCAACGACATTTATCAGCATTATTTCCGCTTCTGAATTCAAGGTCAAAATCTAAAGGACAAAGATTTTGAGAACAGCTAATGTAATGGGGACATTTTTCTAAGTTTTCTACGATCTTATTTTTAGTCATATTTTTTTAAATATCTTTGAATTATTTGATCCGCCAATTTAGACATAGTTTTTTCGTTTTTTATTGCCCTCAACTTTAAACTTATGTGTATTTTTTTACTGATCCTTATTTGTTTAGTTATTCTTTTTTGTAATTTTGTTGACATAATTACCTGCCTCTCCCGAGGAATAGATTTTATTTAAGCCCTTCCCTCCCTTTGGCTCTGCTCCCGAATAATCTAAGAAAAGAAGAAAACATTGAAAAGAAGAAAAGAAAAGATTAATTATTCGGTATGCTGTCGCCGTCAGTCGGTTGCTCGCAACCTTTCATCAAGTTTTGTTTAGCGTCGCCTTGACGAGCACTACGAGTATGCCCCTTTACGACTAATCGTTAAAAACACTGAACTAAATATTGGTTAATTCAATTCACTGCTCTCAACTTTTCTTTGGTTATCGTATAAACGGTTTTTTAATAACTTATGTTGTATAAAAAGAACTTGTGGTTCAACTAAAATCTTTCCATTTCTGAATTGTTTAATATGTTTATCTATAGTAGGAGATACTTTGAAAACAAAAATAGCCCTATTGGAATTATGGCTTTTTTCAATATCAACTAATTCCTCTTTCAGGACTAAAAGAGTAACGGCGAGATAATATTCAGTTGTGCTAAATTTGTTCTCGTTTTTCATAAATATTTTTATTTTTATTTCTATTAAATTCTATTTGGGCAATCAAAATGGCTGCGAGCCTCTCCGCCGCTTCTTCCATAACTTCCCTAACTACATTTTTATTTTTATTTTCTATGTTTTGCTTTTTTCTCTTCATTTTTCTAAAACGAAACTTTATCTTTTATTTCCTTAATTTAAAAATACCACACAAGATACTACGCCTGACATACTCCCTTAATACGCCTGTAAAATAAAAAAACAGCTTTATTTCAGCCGTTTTTTATAAGTTGTTAACAGTAGAAAGGGGGTATTAAAAAAAACAATTAGGTTTTATTCTTTTTTGAGGATAATTTTATATTTTGAATTTATCATATAACCACTTCCTATTCTTCCATTTAATATGTTATCTTTTCCAAGGTGTAGTTTTGCTTTAATTATGGAATTTAACTTACCAATTTCTTTACGTAAAGCATTTTTCTCTGTTTCTAAATCAAGTGCGATTTGGTTCGTTGAATAATAATTATAGATTTTATTTTCTGCGAAATAATGTATAATTTTATGCCTTTTCTTGGCTTTATTCATCGGGTAGCAGTATTTTTCTCTTGGCTTCTTGAATAAATCGCCAACTTGGTTTAGATATAAAATTTCTTTTTCTTTATCAATAATTCTATCTTTTAATAAATCATTTTTATATTGAATAAGTTTTTCTTTATTAATATCAATTAGAAGTCTTGCGTCAAAATCTACCATTTTGGGTTTTTGCAATTCTGTTATATCCATAGCGGTGATTACTCCGTTGGCTTTTAAATTATCGAGAACCTTAATCAGTTTGTCTTTATGTAGTTTAGTTTTTGCCATTAATCTTCTTAAGGGGAAAGCTAAGGGTATTCCCGGAACATCAAAATTCAATCTTTTATCCAGCAATTTCTCTGTCCTTTCAAGCTCTTTTTTATCTGGCCACTGAGCTTCAACAACTTTTCTTCCAAGCTTTCTATCTAATTCTAAATACTTAACGAGCGCTAAAATAAGATTGAGAACTTTTATATTTTTTTCTTTTTCTTCTTGATTCATATTTATTCACATTTTAATCTAATTTCATTTTATCTCATTCTGATATATTATTGATTGACTTAATAAAATCAAGCTGTAAACTTATGTTAAGCAATCTTTTATGAAAAAGCAATTAAACAAAAAAGATATACCTCCAAACATCCTAACGCTTCGGCAGGCTTGTGATCTTTTGAATTGCCATCCAAACACATTGAGAAGTTGGGACAATCAAGGCATTCTTAAGGCCATTCGTTTTGGCGAAAGGAAAGACAGACGATATCTTAAGAAGGATATAATGAATTTTATAAAACACAAAAAATAATTTATGCAAAAAGAGGCTAAAGCGCGAATTAAAATCAATAATTTGCTTCAAGCATCTAACTGGAGATTTTTTGATACTGAAGGAGGCAAAGCCAATATAGCAGTAGAAAGTAATATTAATTTAGAACAAACGGGCGAAGACTTTGAGAAAGTAAGCAAGGGTTTTGTTGACTATCTTTTATTAGACGATAAAAGCTTTCCAATTTGTGTTTTAGAAGCAAAATCTGAAGATAAAGACCCTTTAGTGGGTAAGGAGCAAGCTCGTAAATATGCGAACAGTCAAAATGTTCGTTTTATTATTCTCTCAAACGGTAATATCCATTATTTCTGGGATAAAGAACTGGGAAACCCTACCAGAATATCAGTATTTCCAACCTTGGAAAGCTTGAAGGGCAATAAAGAATTTACACCGGACACAGGCAAACTCACAAGCGAAGAATTAAAAGACAATTACATTGCGATAACACAAAATCCTTTTTACGAACAAGATCCGCGCTGGTCTGATGAAATTAAAAGACAGCAATTTATTTTTGATACCGGCTTGCACTTCTTACGTCAGTATCAGCTTGACGCTATAAAATCATTACAAAGGGCAGTTTCCGAAGGTAAAAATCGTTTTCTTTTTGAAATGGCGACTGGCACAGGTAAAACCCTTCTCGCCTCTGCCATTATGAAACTCTATCTCAAAACCGGCAACGCGCGCCGCGTTTTGTTTCTCGTTGATCGCTTGGAACTTGAAAATCAAGCCGAAAAAGCATTTAAGAATTATTTACAGCCGGATTATCGCGCCGTGATTTTCAAACAGAATAAAGATGATTGGCGCAAAGCTGAAATTGTGATAACAACCGTTCAAAGCATTTCTCACGACAATAAATACCTTAAAATTTTTACTCCCACTGATTTTGATCTGATCGTTTCTGACGAAGCTCACCGTTCTATTTCAGGCAATAGCCGGACAATCTTTGAGTATTTTATCGGCCACAAACTCGGTTTAACCGCTACACCGAAAGATTACCTTAAAAATCTTTCTCAAAAAGATATCAATGAGCGCGATCCAAGAGAAATGGAGCGACGCAATCTTTTATCTACCTACAAAACCTTTGGTTGTGATAGTAATGAGCCAACCTATCGCTACTCTCTTGAAGATGGAGCAAAAGATGGTTATTTGATATTACCTTTAGCTATTGACTGCCGCACCGAGATAACAACCCAGCTTCTTTCTGACGAGGGCTATGCTGTGCAAGTGCAAACAGAGGAAGGAGAAGAAGAGGAAGTTATTTATAACCAAAGCGATTTTGAGCGCCACTTTTTTTCGGAACAAACGAATTTTGAGTTTGCCAAAGCATTTATGGATAACGCTCAACGTGATCCGATAACCAACGAAGTTGGTAAAACAATTATATTCTGCGTCAGCCGAAAGCACGCCTCTAAAATAACTCAAATCCTGAACGAGTTTGCAATGAAAATGTTTCCGGATAAATACAATTCTGATTTTGCCGTACAAATTACTTCTGATATTCCGGGCGCTCAAACAATGACCATTAACTTTGCCAATAACAAACTTAACGGACATACTAAATTCCTTGACGGCTATAAAACAAGCAGGACAAGAGTTTGTATCACGGTCGGTATGATGACTACCGGCTATGACTGCCAAGATATCTTAAATCTTTGCTTAATGAGGCCGATCTTTTCCCCAACCGATTTTGTCCAGATTAAAGGACGTGGCACGCGAACATATACTTTCAAACATTCAAACGGAGACGATCAAATAAGAGAGAAGAAAGAAAACTACAAACTTTTTGATTTCTTTGCCAACTGCGAATACTTTGAAGAAAAATATCCTTATGACGAGGTTATTAAATTACCGCCCAGAAAAAGAGGACTTATTGAAGTATCACCTAAGCCACCTGTTCACATTGACGACACCTCAATCAATATCCCAGATCCGTTAAAGACACTAGAAGTGATAAATTTTGAAGGGAATATAATGCGAGTGGATAAAGAGCTTTATGTGAGTAAATTTGAAAATGTGGTTAAAGATGCCGCTAAAAAAGATGAGCAGTTTAAAGAAGCTCTTAACGAAGGCGACTATGAGCAAATGGAAGCTTATGTTAAAGAGAAAATCTTTAATAAACCCGAAGATTTTTTTACTTTAGAGAGAATAAGACAGGGCTATCAATCAGACCGTCGTTTATCCCTTTGGGAAATAATGGATAAGATTTTTGGCCGTATTCCTCGTTTTAAATCAAAAGACGAGTTGGCGCAGGAAGAATTTGAAAAATTTCTGGTCAATTCCGATATTAAACCTGAATTGTATTACGAAGCGCGTGAGTTTTTCAGAAACTATCTAATTGATGAGAATTTCAGAACGGCCATTAATCAAAAGCGTTTCAACGAATATGCCGGCAACCCGACGATGTTAGAAGTTTTTCAGAAATTGGGGAAGGATCGCCTTTCTCAAATTCCGGAATACATAAAAGACAATGTTAAATTAAATGCATTCGCTTAATCACTATGCTTACCACAGAAACTAAAAGAAAAATAGATTACTTGCGCGACGCGCTTGTTGGTAAAATTCCAGTGCCTTCGGATCAGATAAACCAGATAACACTCGGCTTAATTTATAAGTTTATGAGCGATATTGATGAACAAAATGAAGAGTTGGGCGGTAAATCGTTTTTTAGCGGTGAATATAAAAAATACTCTTGGAAAAATATAATGGATCGCTCATTGGCTGGCTACGAAAGAGTTTTATTCTATTCAGAAGGATTAGAAAAAATGAGCAGGAATAAAGAAATACCACAACTATTCAGAGATATTTTCAAAGGAGCTTTTCTGCCCTTTAAAGATCCAGCAGTATTAGGTTTATTTCTTAAAGGTATAAACGAATTCAAGTATAAAAACAGCGAAGAATTAGGCAACGCTTTTGAATATCTTTTGTCGACCGCCGCCGTTCAAGGAAAAGCCGGTCAATTCAGAACACCGCGTCATATTATTGATTTTATCGTTCAGATTATTGATCCGCAAAAAGAAGACAAGATATTAGATCCAGCTTGCGGTACAGCCGGTTTTCTCGTTTCTGCCTATAAACATATTCTAAAAAATAATACAGATAAAAAATCAGGTCGGTTAGGCTCACTATTAACTGCAACAGAAAGAAAGAAATTAACTAAAAACATCGTTGGTTATGATATAGCTCCGGAAATGATGCGACTTTCCCTTGTAAATCTGTATTTACACGGCTTTGCCGAACCAAATATTCACGAATACGACACATTAAGCAGTTTAGAGCGTTGGGATGACAGCTTTGACTGTTTGCTTGCTAATCCGCCTTTTATGTCGCCCAGAGGCGGTATAAAGCCCCACAATCGCTTTGCAATACAATCCAAGCGTTCAGAGGTGCTTTTTGTGGATTATATAACCGAACACTTAACTCCTAACGGCAAAGCTGGCATAATTGTTCCGGAGGGCATAATTTTTCAATCTGGAAATGCCTATAAACAGCTTCGTAAAATGCTGGTTGAAGACGGACTTTGGGCGGTAGTTTCATTGCCACAGGGAGTATTTAATCCTTATTCCGGCGTTAAGACCAGCATCCTATTTTTTAGCAATCCGGTCGCAAGGCAAGTTAAAGAAATTTTGTTTGTGAAAGCTGAAAACGATGGCTTTAATCTGGGCGCGCAAAGAAGATCTATTGATAAAAATGATTTGCCAAAAGTTTTGGAGTTAATTAAAAAATATAAAAAAGCAGTTCAAGAAAATAGAAAATTTAGTTTAAATAAGGAAGAAGAATCATTTGCCAGCGTTGTTAAGAAAGAAAAGATTGCAGAGGACGGTGATTACAATCTTTCCGCCAACCGGTATGCCGGAAGCGAAAGGAGTTTTGAACTTATGGGAGCTTGGAAGTTAGTAAAACTGGAAGATATTTGTGAGTTTATTGGCAAAGGAGAAAGACCTGCCTCTTTTGCTTCGGAAACTGGAAATGTTCCTTTTATTACTTCTTCGCCGACAATAAAAAAATGCAATGTTGCAGATTACAATACGGAGGCTCTTGTTACTGGTGATGGCGGTTCTGCAAACATTCACTATATAAATGGACAATTTTCAGCATCAGATCACACTTATATTTTGAAAAGTAAAGATAATGAAAAAATATCTCTGAAATTTGTTTATCAGACGATTGCAAATAATTTAGCAGTCATTGAGAAAGGATTTCGTGGAGTAGGATTGAAAAATGTTTCAAAAAAATATTTACAATCAATTCAAATTCCTCTCCCTCCAATTGAAGTTCAGCAACAAATTGTTGCCGAGACGGAAAGTTATCAAAAAATTATAGACGGCGCAAAACAAATAGTAGAAAACTACCGGCCAACCATCAAAATTGATCCAAAATGGCAATTAAACAAGCTTGAAAATGTTTGTATTCAAATTACTGACGGCACACACAGAACGCCAAAATATACCAAAGATGGTGTTCCCTTTTTGAGGGTAACTGATTTAACTAAAAGTAACGAAAGCAAGAAGTTTATATCTCAAAAAGAACACTCTAAGCTTATTAAACGATGTAAGCCAGAGAAGGGTGATGTCTTATATTCCAAAAATGGCACTATCGGGATTGCAAAATTAGTAGATTGGAATTGGGAGTTTAGTGTTTTTGTTAGTATCGCGTTACTTAAGCCGGATAGAACAAAAATTAACTCAAAGTATTTTGAATTATTTCTCAATTCTCCACAAGCGCTTAATCAAGCTAAATCTTTCTCAAAATCTGGAACAGTTACAAATTTACATTTAGTCGAAATAAAAAGAATGAGCATTCCCTTACCCGATATAATAACTCAACAAAGAATTGTTCAACAGCTTGAAAAGGAACAAGAAAATATCAATTCAGCCAAGGCAATAGTTAAACTTTTTGAGCAAAAAATTAAAGATAAAATCTCCGAAGTTTGGGGAAAATAAAATTATGGTATTACCAATAGATACAATAAGAGGCATTCAAATAGCTTGTGGGGCTTGGAAAGCAAACGACTTAACAATTATGTGATAGTTCACGAATTACTTCATTTTAAAGTTTTCAATCACGGCAAACTTTGGAAAAGTTTAATGCGATTACATCTAGGCGAATATAAGAAGTTAGAAGAACAGTTAAAATCATTGATACAATATGAATAACAATAAAGACAATCCAGAAGAAAACATTAAGAAATATGAACTTGATTTTGTACACGATCAGGATCTACTTCCAGTTCTTGAGAAATTAGGACTTAAAGATGAATTTTTGGCAGGAAATATAAAATGTACATTTTGTAATCAAGTAATTACAAACGATAATCTGTATTCATTTTTTGAAGATAACAGGGTGAAAGTCAGTTGTAATAAAAAAACTTGTATTAAGGAAATTGAAAAAAAACAAGCATTATGACGAACGATGGTAACACAATTTCGATAATATGGGGTGGTTTGAAGATTATTTTGCCGTGGAGTGGTTGGATTTTGCTTTTCATTGTGATCGGTTATCTCTTTAAACATCCAGAAGAGTTTGATGCTTGGCTAGCAAGGTTTGATAGATTTTTATTGAAATTTGGCGCAAAGAGAGAAAAACAATTTATTCAAAGAGACATACGATCGCGAATAAATCGTGCCTCAAAAAAAATTAATAAAGAAGCAAAAGGTTTAATTACAAAAGGAGTTGAAATTATCTGGGTGAATCAAGAGAATATAGAGTCGTTTCTACGTAAAGGCAAGGTAGTCGTAAGAATGCAACATTATGAAAATCACGATAAAAATATTGTTATTGCAGCAACTCACTATGTTGCAAAGGGAGTATTACATACTTCAAAAATCTATTTACCCGACGAGATACAAAAAGCTTTGAATTTTGCACTAACCAAAAAAATATTATGTGAGGAAAAAGACAATGGCACATCAACAGATTATTTTTTTGCCAACATATTGCGGCCGGAATTAGAGGCCGACTTTAGTCTCAAAAAGACATATAATATTATCGAAAAAATGGAAAGGAAAGGATTGTTTACTCGTATATTGTTACGCGAAATCAGGTTAATGGGAAAAAAATTGTATCCAAGTATACCGACTAGACGAGAATTTCGAGAAACGAGAGATTTCTTTAATTTTCTAGAACCATTTGTAAGCTACACAACTGGATATACCATACAGGACTGGGAGTTTGTACGTGATGATATTAAAGTAGGAATTCTATTAGTGGCAGAATATGGTAAACTTGAAGTAGAAGGGTTTAATCCTTACATTAAAAGGATTAATGAAAAAATTAATCGAGGAGCTCAAAATATTTATATTTTTGGACGAAAAGCAAATAACATTAAAGCTGTGAAAGAAATTGCGAGGCAACTTCGGGATAGAAATCCCAAAGTTATAGATTATGAGGTGGAAAAATATGAATCTTTCCTGCACAACGAAAAAGTGCCTGCTATCTGCATAATATTAAAGACCAAAACAAATTAATAGATTTAAAAAATATAATTTTAAATATAAAATCGTCAGTATGCAATTAAATTGGATTCAATTACAGACACAAGCTTCAAGGAGTTATGTTTGTGGATATTGTGGCAATCAGCTTGCTTCTGAAAAAGGATACTGTGCTAACTGGTCAGACACTAATCGTCTCGGTGCTTATATCTATATTTGCCACCACTGCCACAGACCAACCTTTTTTGATATAAACGGGGCACAAACCCCAGGCGCACGTATTGGTAATGACGTTTCCGATATTAGCGAGCAGAATGTGGCTGATTTGTATGACGAGGCTCGCGATAGTTATTCATCAAAAGCATACACAGCGACGATTTTGTGCTGTCGGAAATTATTAATGCATATTGCAGTTTCAAAAGGTGCGAAACCAAATCTTAAATTTATAGATTATGTTGAACACCTTTCAAAAAATAATTATATACCCCCAGACGCGAAAGAATGGGTTGATCATATAAGAAATAAAGGCAACGAGGCAAATCACGAAATTGTTATTATGAAAGAAGAAGATGCAAAAGATCTAATCTCCTTTATTGAAATGCTTTTGAAAATTATTTACGAGTTCCCTGCGAATATTAAAAAGAAAACTACTAGACCTGATGTTACCACTAGTCAATAATTTTTGAAACTTTGATTTTTTGAGCCTTAAGAAATTAGAATTAATAATTTTTGTTAAAAAATATGCAAAAAAGAACTAAAGCCGGACAAAAAAGGCACGACGAAGGCGTTTTAAGAAGCGTTAAATGGTATGAGGGTCAAGGATTTAGTGTAAATGCTGACCTTCCAAATTATGATAAGCCCAAAAAGATAGATAGGTATATACCAGATTGGATTGCTAAAAAAGGCAAAAAAGAAGTTATTGGCGAAGTTGAAACAAGAGGGACTAACGAAAAAGATAAGGATCAACAACAGGCATTCAAAGAATATGCTGACAGAAAACCAGGAAGAACATTTAAAAAAAAGGTAATTTAGGTTCTGACGGTCTATGTAAATAAAGAAGGCCTAGTTAAGCTTTTTGACAAAAAATTAGGGATAAAATTTCCGAAGTTTAGAGAAAATGAAATTATAGTATCAGGAAAAAGAAGCAAAATAAAAATAATTAACCATTAAAATTATGTATAACCTTTATATTAAAAAAGACAAAAACAAATTAGCTTCTGCAATTGAAAAAACATTTCAAAGCGAAAGTGAATTCGAAAAATATTTAATGGATAAAAAAGATATTTTTTCAGACATTTTCATTCTTAAAAGACAAGTAAATGCCGGTAGGGATATTTTAGATATGGTGGGCATTGATAAAGACAATAATATAGTTATTATTGAAAATAAAAATATTGCTGTAAATGAAAACATTTTATCCCAGATTTTAAGGTATGCAATTTGGGCTGAAACTAACCCAGACTCTATAAAAGCAATGTGGCTAGAGTCAGAAGACCGCCCTGATTATATAGAGATTGATTGGGATAGAGTAGAAGTTCGTATAATTGTTTTAGCGCCATCAATAAAACTAATAGTTCCAAGACTTTTAAGAAAGATAAATTATAATGTTGAGTTAATTGAGGTTAAGAGATTTTTCGTTGGGGATGAAGAAATTGTCTTGTTAAATAAATTAGAAGATGAAGCAGAGTCTCATAAAAAAGCCGTGAGAGGAATGGAAGTTTATGACAGAGAGTTTCTAAAGTCTTATAGAAATAAAAAAAGCGTAGATAAATTTTTTGATGTCGCCGAAGAAATTGAAAAAATAATAAAAAAGAATGGATGGAACTTAGAGAAAAAACTTAATAAATATTACATTGGTTTTAAGGCCGGATTTCCATTGGTTTTTGGAGTATCTTGGCTTGGCTCTAAATCTTTTGGAATATTTTTTAAGGTACAACCAAAAGAATTGAGCAAGTTTAAATCCTATTGTCCTTATGCTTTTAAATATGATAAGCAATGGAAACAAGTCATTGTTAAATATGACAAGGTTGATGTTTCTAAATTAGAAAAAACTTTCAAATGGACTTACGATACTTTTTTAGAAAAATAAAACAATCAGTTAGATCAAACAATATTACAAACAGACTTTATAAAAATCAAAAAATAGTTTAAGATATAAACGAAACACCTAAACTCTAAATTTTAGAGCACGGTATAAATAAATCCATCCCTGGCAGTAAGATCCTCATTGGAACACCAGGAATGGTCATACCTCGAAAGAGGTATGGGTGATCGAAAGATCATCGCCAATGGGGATCTTTTTGTTTCCAGTTAGCAAAAAACAAAGGTCGAACAAAAACCAAATTAAAATTTAACTATTATAAAATTATGTTCAGCAGAACAGACAGAAGACCCAGATATCCAATCTGGGACAGAGGGTGGTTTTGGTTGCTTATTATTCTATTAATAATTCTTATCGTCTCAGCTAATGGCGCTAATAAGAAAGAAACAAAACAAGAACAGCAATTACCGCAGGAACAAGCTCAATCACAGGAAAATCAGCAAGCTTCTCAAGAAACAGAGAAAGAACAAGTAGTTCAAGAAAAACCACAACCAAAAATAGTTTTTGATGTTCCCTCCTTAATCAGGGCGAATATCTCGGAAGTCAAAGCAGTTTTAGGCAAACCAGTTAGCGAGTATGATTTTTCAGGCATTACTACTGCCACTTACCAAAAAGACGGCTATGAGCTTCAAATAGATTATTTAACTTCAACAGGAGCAGTTGCAGAAATCTTTTTAGCGAAGAATATTAACTCGAGAGACGTGCTTCTTAGCGCCGGTAATCTTGATGAGAACAGCACTCTTTATTCAGTCAAGCTACAACCTTCTCTTCGGCCAGACATTGCTCAATATACCGGTGTCCATATCTATCGCTGGAAGTAAATAGGAATAAAAAAAACCAAAAAATCCAGGATAATTTGGTTTTTTGGTTTTTTCTACGTTACCAGATATATTTATCTAGTTTACTAATTGCTCTTTTTACTTCTTCCTTATATGTTTCGTTTATTATCCAACGATCTTCGCTAACTCGGATAAGTAATTTTATCTTGCTTTGAGTAAAACCACCCAGAATTCCACCTAATCCCCTGCCCTTTTTTCCAATTCCTTTTGCTATTTCGTCTCTAGTCAGAATATCCTTCCTTTTTCTGAAAAATAAACTCAGTATTTTTTGCTTAGGTAAAGAAAGTTTTTTAATAAATTCTTCTACAGATGTATTTTTCATAATTGCTATAATAACTTAGATTAATTACAATTTTTATTCGACCACTTCTATTATAGCAAGCCAAATTGAGTTGTCAAGCCTGAACCACTACTCGGATAAGAAGAACCTCTTTTGTGCCTAAAAATGCCTAAATCATTGCTTTTTGCGCCAATCCTGAGTCTTTCCAAATCCCCTTAATCTCTCTCAATCTCTCCTTCAGCATTGCCATATACGAAAAGTCCTCTAAAGTTCGTTTAAGGTTTGGACTCGGGAGCCAATTGTATAGTAAATAGTAGTAGTAAATAGTACCAGGCACCAATTACCCCATTTCTATATAGTATGAATCGATTCAGCTGAAAAGCAGTGCGTATCTTTGGTATCGCGTTTGCCGTTGCGT
>Ga0265594_1002050_pt1 | contig 14915 bp, 14 predicted proteins | sample saktaG_11_FD_190147 | JGI IMG/M metagenome (GOLD analysis project Ga0265594, IMG submission 190147) | Saline water microbial communities from Sakinaw Lake, British Columbia, Canada - sak_2011_5_24_80m | ecosystem: Environmental > Aquatic > Non-marine Saline and Alkaline > Saline ... | reverse complement strand
ATAATCAAAATTTTAAACCTAAAAATAATGTATAATAAAAAGAGCATTAATTTTGTCCACTTGAAAGAATATACTCTAAAAAAGCATTAAAAATGTCCTTTATACCAGAATTTTCATCATGTAGAGACGTTGCATGCAACGTCTCTACTTTGGAAAAGCTAAAAATTATTTTTTTATATTCTGTGAAACCCTTTAAATGCTTTCAAATTAACTTCCTAATATAATTTTTCTTCATCAAGCATTTTAAATCCTAATTTACAATATGAATCTGCTTCTTTCATAAAACCATTGTCAAAATAAATTTGCGCCAAAAAACCTATCAAATATATAACTTTATGATTATCATACTGATACATGCTAAGAGAATAAGCAAATTTTGCATCTGCAATTGCACTTATATGGTAAATTTTTATCTGCAAGATAAATTGCCCTTTTGAAAAAGAAATCAGATTGCTCTGCATAAAATTCCCCAAATTTTTCTATCATTTTATTATGAGAGGTATAAAAATCATCTTTTATATCCATAAATATTGTTATTAATTTTTTCAGTAATTTTTAATCTGTTATTTTTAATAAATTTTCATCATAACCATATTTATGAAGAAGTTTACGAGCATTATTTATCATCTGTACTTCGCCATATTTAGTATAAATATATAGTCCATTTGATAAGCGTTTTGCTTGTTCAAATTTACTACCATTTTTATGTATAGGATCTGTGTTTACTAAATAGCATCTGTAACCTGCAGGTATAGGAACATCTTCTTTTTTTAATTTCCCTTTTTTTATTAACCAATTACCAGTATTTACTAAAACATCATAATTGTTTGTAATAGAATAAGTATCACTTCCAATTTTCATTTTTTTAATAATTTTATTATTCTTTTTAATTGTTGGTGTTTGAATTGGTTCTATGACAGATTTTTCAACTGGAAAAATTAGTTTTTTAATTTTTTCAGTTATAAAATCTTCTAATTCAAATTTATCAAATTCATATTCAGCATGGTTTTTTTTAATCAAATTTTCAAATACAGGAACAAATTCTTTAACTAAAGCCGAAGGGTCTTCTATTAAAGAATTCCAAATATTATCTAATATTGGAAATTTTTTAATAAGATTCTCAATGTTTTTAATATTTTTTCTTGAAATAGCATTTAATTTTCGTGTTATTGTTGACATATCGTCTATTTCTATATCGGTTTTCCAAATAATTCGTTCTTTAAAAGTGGTATCTTCTTGAAAGGATCTGAAAAGAATCCAAATTGCTCCATTACTTAAAAGACCATATTTCATTCCTACACCAAAACAATATTCAGCCAATTGCTTTATATTTTCCTGTTTTATTTTAACTAATTTTTTTGCTTCAAAAAATAAAATTGGTTTACTTTCTATTAAAAGATGATAATCTGGAAATCCTTCCTCGGTGTGAATATCCATTTGCACTTCTTCAGGGTTTTCTGTATCCCATCCTAAACCTTTTAAAATAGGTTCTATTAATTGACTTCTTACAGACTGCTCACTTTTTTCGTAAAGTGAACGATGTTTTTTTATTTTATTGAGAACTGTTTTAATAATGTTTTTTAGTTCTTCCATAGTATTTATTTTTTAATTATTTTTTAATTATTGTTTATTTACTGTTTATTTATTTATTACTGTTTATTTATTTATTTGTTTAATTGTTTAATTGTTTAATTGTTTATTTGTTTATTTGTTTATTTGTTTATTTGTTTATTTGTTTGGCAAATTACAAAACGGTTTTGTGAAAAACAAATTTTTTTTAATAATTAAATTTCCCAAAAGGGGAAAAATATTAATAATTCCGTATGAACTAAGCGAAGCGTTCTCACGAACACCTTTTAAAATAATTGATATTGTGAGTAATTTTCTATTTGTAACCCCGAACGGAAGTTCGGGGAAATAAAATAAAAATGAATATTAAGTCAGGCAGTTGCCTGACGACCTGTTCTCTATTTAAAAAAAAAATATTCAATTGCCATAATTTTTGACTTTTTGAGCAGATACTAACTATTAATTTACCTTCCGACAGGTCGTGTAGCACCTGTTGGGTATATATTGACCAGAATATAATTGTGGAATACAAAAATAAGGGAAAATGGTAATATATACTAAAAATTATACAGAATTTCCATCATGTAGAGACGTTGCATGCAACGTCTCTACAAACCAATTATTTCGTCTCTACTTTGGAACAAACCAACAATTTCTATATTACCTTAATTCAAAACCCGCAAGGTTTTTAAAACCTTGCGGGTCTCAGTAAATTATTTTACAACAGAAATTTTATTCCTCATTGTTCCGTCTTCTTTTGTTTGAACATTCAAATAATAAACACCTGATTTATATTCGGATAAATCAATTACAAAATTTCTTGTGTTTATTTTTTTACCTTTTATTGTATATACAACCTGACCAAGCATATTGGATAATGTTAATTTTTCTATTTTATTAATATTATCTGTGAACTCAATGTTTAGCTTATCAAATGTCGGGTTTGGGTAGATTTTGGTGATGTATTTTGATAATATCTCGTCTATTGCACTGCAATCATCAGCATAACCATTATCACTATCATAAGATGAAGAATAACCACAATCATTTTTTGAATAAACTTTATATGTTGTTGAACTTGTAGGAGCACTAGAATTATCAATATATGAAGTGCCGGAATAACAGGTTTCAAGCGTTGTGCTTCCACGCATTATTTTATAACAATCTGTACCAGATGCTGAATTCCATGATATATGAACTTCATCACAATATGTGCCATCTGAGGCAGAAACTCCTGTTGGTGCTGGTGGTAATGTTTTAGCATAACCATTATCACTATCATAAGATGAAGAATAACCACAATCATTTTTTGAATAAACTTTATATGTTGTTGAACTTGTAGGTGCCCCAGAATCATCAATATATGAAGTACCGGAATAACAGGTTTCAAGCGTTGTGCTTCCACGTATTATTTTATAACAATCTGCACCAGATGCTGAATTCCATGATATATGGGCTTCATTGCAATATGTACCATCTGAAGCAGAAACTCCTGTTGGTGCTGGTGGAATATGTTTTACAGTTACAGTTACACAAGTTTGATCGGTGCATCCATTGGCATCGGTAACTGTAACACAATATTGAGTGCTTGTAGATGGACTAACAGTTATTGAACTCGTAGTTACACCAGTATCCCATAAGTAAGATGTGCCACCGGATGCTGTTAGTGTTGTACTTACTCCCTGACATATATTCGTGTTACCTGATATGCTTGCTGTTGGTGGTGTAGCATTGGTATATGTAATTGTTAATTTGGGAGATACAGAACCTGAACTTGAATAAAAATCATGTGTTTTGGTTCCTGAAACATTTCTATTATATCTCACTCCGTTATTTCCGTAATTTAACCATAGATTAACCAATACCGTTGCAGAGTGAGATATTGTGCCTGTTTCAGGAGAAACATAAAAAACATCAATATAGCTTACACCAAGGGGTTGATTATTCCACGTAACTGACATTTCGTTCCACGGATCCATAATCCTATAAAATTTAACACCACCACTATAATCAGAGGGATTTAGATATTTATATAATTCTATATAGGCATTATCAATATTAATACAAGAAGGTAAAGAGCTTAAATCCCATTTTATTAATGTTCTTATTTCATCCCCACTTGGATTATCTCCTACATATAAATAATCACTACTTCCCATATTTGTATTTGGATCAGCTTCTTGGATAAAAGCATCACCAATCGGGTATAAAGTAACAGTTGTTTGAGCATAACTGTTAAAAAAAGCCATAAACACTATCACAAAAGCAATAAAAAAACCTTTGTACATTCCTGCCTTTGTTAAAACTGAGGCAAGCAAGTTAAAATTTGTAAATTTTTTCATATTTTATTTAGTTTTTGTTGCCCTGAGGTTCAAAAGGCGGGTTAAGAAAATTGATTTAAAATTAAGGCAACAAAAAAGGGCGTGAACCTCTGCTTTCATTCAACTAACTGAGGTATCGCCAAACACCCGTGACCAATTGAAATCAGCAATTGAGGACACACCCCGGAGGGTGCGCTCTTATGCTGTCTCTTTGATCACTTATTAAATGGCGATTTTCAGTTAGAGAAACGTTAACAACGCAATTTTTTGTTATATTTTAAAGAACGATTTTTAGTGTAATATCTCAACTTGTTGAGATATTACGGAGTAAATATACTTTTTTTTCGTATAAAAATACAAATATACACAATAAAAATTAACCTCAAAATTATTTTTTACTTTTTTTTAAAATAATTTTAATCATTATAAATTTATAGACCTAATTTTTTTTTCAAATCTTCATGTTTAGTCCATTTTTTACTTTCATACTTTGCTTCTAATGCAGCGAAATAATCTAATTTATCTTCTTCAATTTCTTTTAATCTTTGATATTCCTCATAATCCAATATAATAGCTATTGGTTTATTTCCCTGTTCAATAATATGTGGTTGTATCATTTATATGCCTCCTGTCTGTGTTTTATTATATTAATATGTATTATATTGTCATTTTCGTCAAATATTATTCTGTAATTTCCAATTCGTAATCGTTTAAAATCACCATATTTTCCTTTAAGCAGTTTAATATCAAAATTACCTGAAGGATTTGCAGTATATTCTTCTATTCTGTTTATTATCATTTTTGCACTCTTCTTATCTCCTTTTGCAATTTTCTTTAATTGTTTTAAAGCTTTATCAGAGTATAAAATTTCCATCTAATTATTATTTGTGCAAAAATGATTATTTTTTTTAAAATACAAATATACACAATAAAAATTAACTTCAAAATTGTTTTTTACTTTTTTTTTTAATAATTTTTAAAATTTTTACAATGTATAAGTTATAATACATTTTTTTATTGTGTTAAAGAAAATTTCCCCAAAGGGGAAAAATATTAATAACTCCGTATTTACCCCGTTGGTCATATGACCTACGGGGTGAAATGCGGAGTTAAAGATAATAACATATAAATCAACCCTGAAAGGGTTGAATAAAAATTATTTTTCAAATTCTATTGGAACTCCACAAATCATAATTAAGGGTTTATCTATTGATTTATTTTTATATTGATGTTTTTCATTAGGCATAACAATAGCAAAATTACCTTTTTTTACTTCCTGTTCATCTCCATTTTCATTTACCAATACTCCATAGCCATCAATTATATAATTAAGATGCTCGTAATTATGTTTATGAAAAGGAGTATAACCATTAGGTTCAACAGTAAATACACGTAACGAAAAAGTCGGAGAACCATTATATATGGATATAGGAACTTGCTTATAAGTATTTTTTGCTCCATCCATGTCAACTTTTATTTTTTCAATCTTATCAAGTTTTATTATTTTCATGTGTTTGTATTTTTGTAATTAACTCATTTTCAATCTTCTAATCTTCTAATCTTTTCAATTTTTAAAATCTTTCCAATCTTTATTAGTTTTCTGTAATTTTCATTTCAGTTCTTCTGTTTAACTGTCTGCCTTGTTCTGTATCATTGGTTGCTATTGGTTTTGTAAAGCCATAGCCCTTATATGTTAATCTTGTTTTGTCAATATTATTTTTAATCAGATAATTGACAACAGCTTTGGCTCTGTCTTCTGATAAATTTTCGTTATATGCTGCCAAGCCAATATTATCAGTATGTCCGGATATTTCAACTTTTAGTTGCGGCACATCATTAAGAAGTTTTATTACTCGTTTTAATTCAAAGGTAGATTCAGGACGAAGTATTGATTTTTCTGTGTCAAAAAAGATGTTTCGTAAAATTATTTTATTTCCTACTGAAATATTTTTGAGTTTAATATCTTTGTTTACTAACTGGTAATCGCTCATTACAGGCAAGTCAAAATTTTCGGAATGAAACAGATATCCTTCAGCTTTTACAGCAATGCCATAGTTTATTCCGGAAGGTAAAGAGACCAAAAATTTCCCTGTTTTACTGTTGGATTTAAAAACAGCGATGATTTCATTTTTTTCATTATCAGCAATTTCTATTTTGGCTTTTACAGGTTTTAGTGTAACGTCATCAAGTATGCGACCTTTTAACACAGTCAGGTTTTTAGTTTCAATTTCAACAGGTGACTCAAGAGTTGTCTCATTCATTGATTTTGTAAAGTTTGCAAGTAAGTTGTCTTCATTATCAATTATTAAAGATTTCTCAGGACCGAGGAAAATTATTTTATAAATATCCCATTCACCTTTACCTTGTTTTTCTTTGTTTGAAGTAACATAAGCATGTTTACCATTAGCAGACATAACAAAGAATGTTTCATCATAAGGAGTATTGACAGGATATCCCAAGTTAACAGGTTTCTGCCATCTGCCGTCGTCGCCTCTAACAGATTTGAATACATCATAGCCACCCATAGAATTATGACCTTTTGAACTAAAATAAAGCGTTTTGCCGTCAGGGTGCATATATATTGAACCTTCGTCATAAATAGTATTAAGTTTGTCTCCTATTTTTTGTCCTTTTCCCCATATACCGTCTTTGTTGCCGCTAAAAAATATATCTTCACTATTTTGCTGGTCTGATATATAGTAAATTTTTATTCCATCATAAGAAAAACTTGCATGTGTCTCATTATATTCAGAGTTAATTTTTTTAACTAATTTTTCCGGCTTAGACCATTTATCACCAAATAGTTCACTTTTATAAATGTTTCCATCAGGGTCTTTTTTATAAATAAATATATTTTGTCCATCCGGAGACAAAGCCAGACATTCATCCTGGGCTTCTGTGTTTAGAGGTTTCCCAATATTTTCCGGGTTTGACCATTTGCTATTTTCTTTATATGAAACATATATATCTGAAAAATAATATCCGTCATCATCTTTTTTCCCGCCTGTTGTGTTAGGTCTTTTGGAATTAAATATCATCATATCTTCATCAGCAGATATAGCAGCGCAATAGTCGGGATATTCTGTATTAACATTTTTGGGACTTGTAACCCATACTCTTGCAGGATTTTCAACTAATTGCACTGCTATATCACATTCTCTCAGTTCTTTTTTTACATCTCTTTTAACTTTTTCAAATTGTTTGTCACGTAATTTGTTTTCATAAATTTTAAACTGTTGTTTAGCTTGTTCAAATTTATAATCATATTTATATGCTTGTCCTAACAGAAAATATGTTTCGTCCTTAACATCAGGATTTAGCTTAACAGCTTTTTCAAGATAAGATATTGAACTTATTTTATTATAAGTTTGTAAAAGGCATTTTCCTATTTTGTAGTTTAGTTCATCATTATCAGGATTAAAATTTTGAGCTTTGTTATAAAATGCAAGAGCATTTTTAAAAGACATTTTAGGATTTGTTTTGTTTATCAGAGCTTGTTCCCCTTGTTCTAAATATTCATCGCCTTGTTTAATATTATTGACAGCGATTTTATATTCATCTTTATTATTTTTAAAATTTTTTGATTTGAATTCAACATTTTGAGCATTTAAGCTGATATATCCTATTAACAGGATGAAAAACAGATAGATATTTTTGTTCATTATTTTTTTTGGTTTTATAAATTTATCCATTTTAAGAAGGACGAAAATTTCAAAACAAAGATATATAATTCCAACAATGTGTCAATAAAAAAATAAAAAAAACGGGTAAAATTGTAAATGTAGACTTCTTAAAGTTCAATAAAAAAACATATTATTTTTGAACATTTTTTTTATCAATAACGAAAAATCCCGAAAGGGATTTAATTTTCACCCCGTTAGATAACTAATAAATTAATAAAAAACAATGTTTTAAACTAAATATCTAACGGGGTAAATAACCATAGGTGCAACCTATGGTATTTAACTAATCATATTAACATCAATCCTGAAGGGATTGAATAGAAAAACAATTTTTATGCTATTTTTATTCAACCCTTTCAGTGTTGTAGCATAATTTATTATTCCTTTAATTCCGCATTGCATACGGAGTTATTAATATTTTTCCCCTTCGGGGAAATTATCTTTAATAAAAAGAAAATGTTTTCCAAATAATTATTTTTTAATAACTCTAAATATAAAATGAGTAGTTTTATTTTGATATATTATATAATCACTTGATATTCTAATTGTTATCAGGCAACTGCCTGATTGATTTTTGTTTCTCCAAATTTTTAATAATTCTAAAATTCAAAAATATTGGCTCTATTCAAAAATATGATTATTAGATAAAAATTGGTTATTTTGTTCTTAATTTGAGATTCCTCTCTACGCTTGGAATGACAAGATATTGTTTTCTTTGGAATAGTGAGTGTTTATAAAAAAAATTTACCCCGTTAAAGTCCTGCTTTTCAAGAAAGCAATTCTTTAACGGGGTAAATAGATACACAAATTTAATTAATCCGAAATTTATACCAAACCCTGAGCTAACATAGCATCAGCAACTTTAACAAAACCTCCTATATTTGCACCTCTGACATAGTTTACAAATCCGGTTGAATCTTTACCATATTTAACACAAGTTTCATGAATACTCTTCATAATATTATGTAATTTTTCATCAACTTCTTCTCTTGTCCAAGATAATCTTAATGAATTTTGAGACATTTCAAGTCCGGAAACAGATACACCACCTGCATTAGATGCTTTACCAGGAGAAAAGAGAACTTTGTGTTTCATAAATACTTCAACAGCTTCCGGTGTACAAGGCATATTTGCACCTTCTCCAACACATATACAACCATTATTTACCAATGTTTTAGCTTCTTCCTCATTAAGTTCATTTTGAGTAGCACATGGTAAAGCAACATCACATTTAATACCCCATGGTCTTTGACCTTCATGATATTCTGCTCCATATTTTTCAGCATATTCTCTAATTCTTCCTCTTTTAATATTTTTTAGTTCCATTAAATAATCTAATTTTTCTTTGTTAATTCCGTTAGAATCATAGATATATCCATTAGAGTCAGACAAAGTAACAACTTTACCTCCTAATTGTGTTACTTTTTCTGTTGCATATTGTGCAACATTTCCAGAACCGGAAATGACAACTGTCTTACCTTTAAAACTTTCTCCTTTTGTCTTTAACATCTCTTCGGCAAAATATACATCACCATAGCCAGTAGCTTCAGGTCTTATTAAACTGCCGCCCCATTCACGACCTTTACCTGTTAATACGCCTGTAAATTCGTCTCTAATACGTTTATATTGTCCAAAGAAAAAGCCAATTTCTCTTCCTCCTACACCAATATCACCAGCAGGGACATCTGTGTTAGGTCCAATATATTTATTAAGTTCTGTCATAAAACTCTGGCAAAAATGCATTACTTCATTATCTGATTTGCCTTTTGGATTAAAATCAGAGCCGCCTTTAGAACCGCCCATTGGAAGAGTTGTTAAACTATTTTTTAAAGTTTGTTCAAATGCAAGAAATTTTAGAATACTTAAATTAACAGTAGGATGCAATCTTAATCCTCCTTTATAAGGACCTATTGCACTATTCATTTGAATTCTGAACCCTCTGTTAATTTGAAATTCTCCTTTATCATCTAACCAAGGAACTCTAAACATAATAACTCTTTCCGGCTCACACATTCTTTCCAAAATCTTTACTTTTTTATATTTTGGATGCTCTTCTACATAAGGAATAAGTGTTTCAGCAGCTTCCTTAACTGCCTGATGAAATTCTACTTCACCAGGATCCTTGGCAATAACTTTTGCCATAAATTCTTTTACTTTCTGGTCTATACTATTCATTGTTGTTGTCTCCATATCTTTGTTAATTTTAATTTATATTATTTATTTTATTTGTAAAAAATAATAATCAAATTATTTTTTTGCAAAAATAATTAAAAATTCAAATCAATAATATTTTTTCTATCTTTTTATGACACTAAAATTATTATTTATATTATAAATAGTTAAAATTTTAACCGCTTGAAGTATATCTTCTTATATATATATACATTTGCACTTGAAAAATAAAATTAACAAAAAAAATGATATAAAAAATTTGCATTTAATATATATATATATATTTGCAAAAATTAAGATTTTTCGTAGCGAAAAATAATAGTTATATTTAAGGGGACTTCTATTTAAACCTTTAAATTTTTTATCATTTTGTTATAACATAATCGTAAAATAATATGAAAGTAGGTATTCCTAAAGAGGTGCGTCAGAATGAGTTAAGAGTTGCTGCAACACCCAAAACTGTTATACGTTTAAAAAAACAAGGATTTGAAGTTTTGGTTGAAACCGAATGTGGATTAAACGCAAAATATTCTGATGCAGAATATTCGTCTGCTGGCGCAGAAATAATTGCTTCGGCGTCAGAACTGTACTCAAAATCTGATATTGTTCTAAAAGTTCAACATCCAACAGAACAAGAGGTTGATTTAATAAAAAAAGGTACAGTCATTTTAAGTTATTTGTATCCTGCTCAGAATCAATCATTGCTTAAAAAACTTGCCGATGCAGGTATAAATGCCATTGCAATGGATACCATTCCTAGAATTTCCAGAGCACAAAAAATGGACGTTTTATCTTCTATGGCAAATATTGCAGGATATAGAGCAGTAATAGAAGCTGCTAATTACTTTGGACGATTTTTAAATGGACAAATAACCGCTGCCGGTAAAGTAGAACCTGCTAAAGTTCTTGTTATTGGAACAGGTGTTGCAGGTTTAGCCGCTATTGGAACAGCAAAATCTTTAGGAGCAATTGTAAGGGCTTTTGATACCCGTAAAGAAACTGCTGAACAAATTCAATCTATGGGAGCACAATTTGTTACTGTAGATATTAACGAAGATGGTTCAACTTCTACGGGATACAGTAAAATTATGAGTCAAGCATTTATTGATGCAGAAATGGCTTTATTTAAAAAGCAAGCAGAAGAAGTTGATATTATTATTACAACTGCACAAATTCCTGGTAAAGAAGCACCCAAACTTTTACTTGAAGAACATGTAAAAGCAATGAAGCCAGGTTCGGTAATAGTTGATTTGGCTGCATCCACAGGTGGTAATTGTATATTTACAAAAAATGGTGAAATTTATACTACCGAAAACGGAGTTACTATCATTGGTAAGGTTGACCAACTTCCCACACAAGCCAGTTTTCTATATGGAAATAACTTATGTAATTTGCTTGATGATATGGGTAAAGCAGAAAATTTTAAAATAGACATGAATGATGATGTTGTTAAACGTGCTATGGTAACTTATGATGGAAAAATTAATTGGCCACCAGAACCGCTTGCTGTAACAGCTCAGAAAAAAACAGATATAACAAAACCATCTGTTGCAGAAGAATCTTCTTTAAAAAATAATAAAGCAAAGAAAAAAATCATATCATCCGTTATTTCGATTGCAGTAATAGGTATTTTATTATTTTTGTTAGGCAAAATTGCTCCTCCTGATTTTATGAGACATATTACTGCATTTGTTCTTGCTGTTTTTGTTGGATGGAATGTTATATGGAATGTTACTCATTCCTTGCATACACCTCTTTTGTCTGTAACAAATGCCATAAGCGGAATTATTATTATAGGAGGATTATTACAAATACAGGATAATTTTACAGATACAAGATCTATATTGGCATTTATTGCCATATTCATTGCTACCATTAACATTGTTGGTGGTTTTTTTGTTACTCATAGAATGTTAAAAATGTTTAAAAAATAATAAATAAATAAATTATGATTACAATACAAATTCAAATAGCATCGTATTTATTTGCTTCTATTCTTTTTATTTTAAGTTTATCGGGATTATCATCTCAGGAATCAGCAAAAAAAGGAATTATTTATGGCATCATAGGTATGATTATAGCCATTTTTGCAACTCTTTTCGGTGATAATATAAATGGATATATTTATATTATCATTGCTATGATTATAGCTTCCTTTATAGGAATTATGATAGCTAGAAAAGTAGAAATGATTGTTATGCCGCAACTTATAGCAATGCTCCATAGTTTTGTGGGTTTAGCAGCCGTTTTAATTGGATTTAGTTCTTATATAGATCCTAATACTTTTAACTTGCCAGGAGCAGAAAGATCCATTCATTTAGTAGAAATTTTTATAGGCATATTTATTGGAGCCATTACTTTTACAGGTTCTATTATTGCATGGGGAAAACTTGATGCAAAAATTCCTAGCAAACCTTTTGTTTACAAAGGAAAAGATATTGTAAATGTAATACTTGTATTAATTTCTGTCGTACTTGGTGTTTTATTTATTAGACAAGGTAATATGGATGGAATGCTGTATCTATTTATAATGACAGGCATTGCAGCATTTTTTGGAATTATGTTGGTAATGGCTATTGGTGGTGCTGATATGCCAGTTGTAATATCCATGCTTAATTCTTTATCAGGTTGGACTGCCGCCGCCACAGGCTTTATGTTAGGAAATGATTTACTTATCATTACAGGTGCTTTGGTTGGTAGTTCCGGTGCAATACTTTCTATTATCATGTGCAATGCCATGAACAGATCTTTTTTTGCTGTTATATCGGGTGGCTTTGGACAAGAAATTAAAACAGGAAAGAAAATGGAAGGAAATGTAACATCTATAACTCATGAAGAAGCCGCCGAAATGCTAAATGAAGCTCAATCTGTTATTATTGTTCCCGGTTATGGTATGGCTGTTTCTAAAGCCCAGTATTCTGTTCATGATTTGGTTGAAAAACTTAGAAACAAAGGAAAATCCGTTAAATTTGGCATACATCCTGTTGCAGGACGTCTACCAGGACACATGAATGTTTTACTCGCCGAAGCAAATGTACCTTATGATATTGTTTTAGAAATGGATGAAATTAATCCTGAATTATCCGAAACAGATATCGCAATGGTTATTGGGGCTAACGACACTGTTAATCCTGGAGCACAGGAAGACCCAACAAGTCCTATTTATGGAATGCCTGTTGTTGAAGTTTGGAAAGCCAAAAAAGTTTTTGTTTTAAAACGATCTATGGCTGTAGGTTATGCTGGCGTAGAAAATTCTTTGTTCTATAAAGAAAATACAGATATGCTTTATGGAGATGCCAAAAAAAGTATAGAAAAAATAAATGTTAACTTAGATTAGAATTTTTATAACTTCTCAATATTCATAAAATAAATATATTTTTTAGATAAGCTGATAAATTTATTGTATATTTTTTTATCTTACGTATACAATCAAGAATATGTTCAACATAAGCTAAATCATCTTTCATACTTTATAAATTATTTGCAGGTCTTTTTCAATATTTGATTTAATTCTTTTATTCTTAATTGCTCCTTCTGTAACCAAGTCAACTTTTATTCCAAGTTTTTGAGAAAGTTCGTTTTCAATACGAATTAATTGAAGCAATGAAAGAGTTTCCTTAAATTTAATTAAAATGTCAATATCACTCTCTTTTTTATTTTCATTACGAGAATATGAGCCAAACAATCCTATCATTTCCGGATTATAATTTATCAGAAAAGATAAAATAATATTATTTATTTCTTGCCCTTTATGCATTTTTAAGTATTTATTTTATTGGCTCTTCGGTATTTTTTATGGATAAAGAAATATGGGGACTTCTATTAATTCATTCGCATCAAGATTTTCAGAGTTTTTCATAGACGAGGAAGATTTTTAAAGCACTATCGGGATAATGCAAGAAAATCTGAAGAAGTATATGGGAAACTCTGAAAACCCAAAGGGAACAAATATAATAAACAATCTGACTTCGACAAAATATTTCTTAATAGCTATGGCTATTAAAAAATATTTATGTCTCGCATCTTATTCATTATATTTGTTTCTTGAAAGAAACGAATTAATAGAAGTCCCCATATGTTAGGTGTATATATAAGAGTATGAATTGAATAACTTATTTTTTTATATCCGTTCACATTCTATTTTTTATAATTAGATTTAGTCGCTTAAAAAAAACTTTACCAACATTGTTGTCTATAATATAAATTTCTAATTGCTCTAATTACTCTAATTGACCTAAACAAGCCCTAATTTCCAATGTCTAAATTGGGGGGCATTGGTCATTTTTTAGGTCAATTAGGTTAATTAGAAATTAGGTCAATTAATTAATATATTTTAATGATACAAACAGTTATAAAATAATAAACTATGAACGATTACTTTTTTTATATCCCTTATATCCCCTATTTCCTTTATATACTTATTTCATTATAACATTTTTCCACACATTTTACCGAAGAACCAAACTTTTTCGGGTCAATATAATTTGTCACTTTGTCTTTAATGTTCTAATTCAACCAATCCTTCTGTTTTGTTTAATTCAGCTTTATGAACATAGTTTTTTTTATCATATTCCATATAAATATCATAACATCCAAAAGCACAACCTATCATCATCTGTGTTTCAAATTTTCCGTCGGAATTTGTATATCCTTTTGCATAATTCTTCGTATAATCTTCGTTTTTCCCAGCTTTAACCTCTACGAATACACTATCAATAGGCTGTCTTGTTACTTTGTCAACAACTGTTACAGAAATTAGTTTATATTCTTCGCAGGAAATCAAGGTAATTCCTATAATAACGACTGCAATAGCAAATTTAATTGTTTTCATTTTAATATCTTTTTGTTCTACTCGTTTGGCTTTTTTATTTCGTTCTGTTTTTTCAACCCGTAGGATATTATCCAACGGGTTAAAGTGGTTTCTGAACTTCACTTTTAAAAATGTATTTTACTGCACGTTGCGAAACTTTACACATATATTCTATCTTAAGGGGACTTCTATTAATTCATTCGCATCAAGATTTTCAGAGTTTTCCATAGACGAGGAAGATTTTTAAAGCACTATCGGGATAATGCAAGAAAATTTGAAGAAGTATATGGGAAACTCTGAAAACCCAAAGGGAACAAATATAATAAACAATCTGACTTCGACAAAATATTTCTTAATAGC
>Ga0265594_1002049_pt1 | contig 14919 bp, 9 predicted proteins | sample saktaG_11_FD_190147 | JGI IMG/M metagenome (GOLD analysis project Ga0265594, IMG submission 190147) | Saline water microbial communities from Sakinaw Lake, British Columbia, Canada - sak_2011_5_24_80m | ecosystem: Environmental > Aquatic > Non-marine Saline and Alkaline > Saline ... | reverse complement strand
GATCCGGGCATCCAGACGCTGATCCCACTGAGCGCAGGTCCCCAGCCCGGGGCAGACGCCTGTGGCGATTATTTCCGAAACACCACCCAGCGTATTGCCTTCCTCTATAGCTCTGTCGATCAGTTGCATCATCCCCGGTTCCTGATTTGCATCCCGGCAGCGCAACGGTGAAAACTCCGCTTCTGCATTGCCGCGGGTTGCGTTTTCAGATGCCACGGAGCCGATTGCGACAGTATGAGAAAATATTTTTATATCGAACTGCTTCAATAACTGTTTATACAATGCCCCCGCTGCCACTCTTGCGGCGGTCTCCCGTGCGGATGCTCGTTCTAGAACATCCCGGACATCGGACAAACCGAATTTCTGAACGCCTGCCAGATCGGCATGCCCGGGTCGCGGCGCCGTAAGCGGCTCGTCGGTTTCCAGCGGACCGGCATTCATCCGGTCTTTCCAGTTTTCATAATCCCGGTTTTTAATCCACAGTGAAATCGGTGAGCCGATGGTTTTTCCATTTCGCACGCCGGATAATATCTCAACTGTATCGGATTCTATCTGCATGCGCTTTCCACGACCGTATCCCTGCTGACGGCGCTTGAGTTCTATATTAATGAATTCCTGATCAACCGGCATTCCGGCGGGCAGTCCATCAATGATAACACTGAGCCCTTTGCCGTGGGATTCACCGGCAGTTAACATTCTAATCATAATTCAATCCTAAGGCTTTTTTCATAACGTCAACGGGCGCCTCTTCTCCGGTCCAGAGCGAAAAGGATCTGGCTCCCTGTTGGACCAACATTTCCAGACCATTGACCATGGTTATGCCATCCCTTTTTTTGTGAGGAAATTTATAGTTAAGGTCCACATACAACGAACCCCTTTGCATGAAAGGGGTTACGTCGTCCTGGAGATCTACAGATGTGGCGTTAATTACCATATCTGTAGTGAGGAGAGGAGAATGGAGTTTAGTAATATTTATGGCATCGGCATCGAATTGCTGTGCCAGCTGACGGGCTTTTTGAAAATTTCTATTCGCAATATAAAAGGTTTTTGGCTTGAGGGACCGTATCACATAGGCAGCCGCTCGGGCAGCGCCGCCGGCGCCGATCAAAAAAATGTTTCTTTCGTGTAATTCAATCTTTAAATTGCGGAGTAATGTTTCCAAACCAAAAATATCCGTATTATAACCGATAAGGTCATCGTTGTCAAAAACAATGGTATTAACGGCGCCTGCCTCTTTTGCTTCTTCAGACAATTTTGTGAGAAAGAGCAATATCGTTTCTTTGTGTGGGTTTGTAACGTTGACTCCCCTGCAACCGATCACCCAGAGGCTGTCTAAAACCTCTTTTATCCGGGTCGGTTCAACAGGTATCTCAAGGTAGACGCCGTTAATTTTTTTTGCCTCGAACGCCGCTTTGTGCATTCTCGGCGAAAGTGTCATATCCAGTGGATATCCGATAATACCGGTAATGATCAAAACTTACTCCTTTCCTGACAATTCCGGTTTATTTAACCATGCTCTTGATTCCAGCATGCTCCTAATAAAGGCTTCCTGCTGATTGTTCAGGACACAATCAACCATTGCCTTCATTGCATGTTCCATCCGTTCGTAGATGACTTCCTTAAACGGATTATATTTCTGGATCAGGAAGTAAAGTTCCGGGTTTTCATTGATCACGCTCGAAGCTGTGATCATTTGAGATAAAAAGGTAGTGCTGGCTATGTCTCTCAACTCGGGATATTGGAAAGAACTGTCCGACAGAACCTTCATAAAAATAATATTGGTAATGTGAGATAATCCCAGCACATAGGAAATTGCTTTATCGTGAGAATCGAGCGCCAAATCAACACTGCGTACCGCCGTATCCCGGAAAAAGGCTTTGGCGCGATTCAGGGCTTCGGCGCTGCCGCAGTCACAAAAACAGATCACCTTGTCGGAAAGCGTCCGCGTCTCAGGTCCGAACATTGGATGAATACTTGTAATTAATGCGCCGTTTAACTGTGCCTTTCTAATCGATTCGACCAAATGACCTTTTATACTCGCAATGTCAAAGATCAAACCTTTATAATTCAATTCAACAATCTGATCGATTGTCTCAGGAACGACATCCAGTGAGACGGAAATCACAACACAACTGGCGCGTTTCAGACCCTCTTCAAGCGACGCCGCTGTTTGAAAATCCGACGACTCCCGGCGAATATCAAAGATCAGCACTTCGTGCCCCTGTATCTCGAAAAATGACGACAGCCAGCGCCCCATTTCGCCCAATCCGCCAACAATCAGGATTGTTTTCTTGTTGCCGGAATAGGCGGAATAATGCAGGCGTTCCTGTTGTGTCCTGGATTCGCCGATCAACAGCTGCATAACCGATTCCACAAAATCCGGAGATAAGCGGAGATCACCGGCAACGGCGCGGGCATTCTCGATCACGGTTTTCTCCACCTGATAATTCAGCAGCGGCAACCCGGCGCTTTTCTTTACATTGCCGATCTCGCGGGTCAGAGCCAGACGTTCTCCGATCAAGCGGATGATATCACGGTCGATCTGCCGGACATCCTCTCTCAATTTTTCCAGTTTCTCCATTAACGCGCTCCAAAACTCCTGTAAAAAAAAGCGGGTCTTTTTGAGGCCCGCGATTTTTATTCTGTTTTGCTTGTCTTATTGTTTCAGAATCGACGGACCCGACCGGTTATGCCCGGTAAAATAAAGATTATAAATTAACATATATTTAAGGCTCGTCTTCATCTTAAATGTAATATAGTCGTCAATTTCATAAGTGCAAAGAATTTTTTTTGCATATTCTGGTTTAATCAGTTAAAATTTCCTTTTGGCAATAGGGTTTTGCTCTGTAGCCCTTCCACATCACAACCCCGAAACGGAAAAATTAACCACTCAATTTATTGAGTGGGTCCAACCATCTCCAGTACTACACCGAATTCATTCGGAATATATACCGACTAAAGTCGGCTTTACGCAGGGTTTCACTGAACATCCATCGGCTAAAGCCGATGGTTAATATTTGAGTGTTTCTGTTTTGTTTCGATTCCTCAATCATGCTTCACTCTAAAGTCTAAAGTCCGCTTCGACATTTGACCTGGGTTTCTTTAGTTTAATTTGAGCGTCATAGAAATAATCAGATTAATTCTGAGACTTGACTTAAGACTGTCATATCAAAGAACATAAACCGATCTCCAAACTTCTCCGGCAGGCTTGAGTTAAGTCGAATCATTATCGCCCTTAACTCAAGTTGTCTCAAACACTCACGCTTATTTAAAAAATCCATCTGACGCCGCCTTAAGTCAAGGGCTGACAAACCTACGGCTGGAAAATATCAAATAGTTAACCCTGTGGCAGATTTCACAGGGCATATCCCTCGCACAACGAACCGAAAACCCGAAATGCTTACTGTCATCCTTGCGATTGATATCCGAATGATGGTAATACAGGCTCCGAGACCATGCGCGGTACTTCTTCAAAGTCACTCAACCTTTGGTTGAAAAAATCACTATGTTTTATATGTCATTACAAGTGTGACATGGCACCAGGTAAAAGAAGAAGAAAAACGATTATCTCAAATAACGCTTTTTACTGCTAACTGCGAGGCTCCCCTCCACAGTCATATACACTTTCTCACTTTCCATTCAGCGGCAAATGCGCCAGCGCCGCTTTGATCTTCTCTTCCGGATAAGCGTAATCCTGGAGCTTCCCCGACAGAAAGTCATCGTAAGCCGCCATATCCACATGCCCGTGCCCGCTCAATCCCAACAGAATTGTTTTGGCTTCGCCGGTTTCTTTACATTTCAATGCTTCGTCGATAGCAACCCGGGTAGCGTGGTTTGTTTCCGGAGCACAGATGATCCCTTCGTTACGGGCAAAAGTCAAACCGGCTTCAAAGGTTCCAAGCTGATGCACCGACGTGGCTTCAACCAGCCCCAGTCTGTGCAGATGACAAACGATCGGCGCCATACCATGATAACGCAATCCGCCCGCATGTACCGGCGGCGGCATGAACTCATGTCCCAGGGTGAACATTTTCATTAAAGGCGTCAAACCGGCTTCATCGCCGTAATCATAAGCATACAATCCTTTGGTCAGCGTCGGGCAGCTGGCGGGTTCTACATTGATAATCCGCAAATCCGGTCTGTTACCATCTATTTTATCTTTCAGAAAAGGCAGATAGAGACCGGCGGCGTTGGAGCCCCCGCCCACACAACCGACAATAATATCCGGGTAGGCATCGATTTTTGCCATCAGGATTTTGGCTTCCTGACCGATAATCGTCTGGTGCAGCAGCACATGATTCAACACGCTGCCCAGTGAATAATGAGTATCGTCCCGTGAAACTGCATCTTCTACCGCTTCGCTGATCGCCAATCCAAGACTGCCGGAACAATCAGGATCATCTTCTAACATTTTTCGACCGACGTTTGTATCGGGACTGGGACTGGGAACACATTTGCCGCCCCAGGTTTCCATCATGATGCGGCGGTAGGGTTTCTGGTAAAAACTGCACTTCACCATATACACTTTGATCTCGATCCCGAACAGCGCTCCGGCAAAAGACAGCGCGCTGCCCCACTGACCGGCGCCGGTTTCGGTGGTAATCCGCCTGACGCCCTCCTGTTTATTATAATAGGCTTGCGCCACGGCGGTATTGGGTTTGTGGCTGCCGGGCGGGCTGGTGCCTTCATACTTGTAGAAAATCTTCGCCGGTGTATCCAGGGCTTTTTCCAAGCGCCGGGCCCGGTACAGTACCGTCGGACGCCACAGGCGGAAAATATCCTGCAGTTCTTCAGGAATATCAATGTAGCGTTCCGTGCTGACCTCCTGCTTGATCAGCTCCATGGGAAAAAGCGGCGCCAGATCATCCGGTGTGATCGGCTGCTTTGTGCCGGGATGCAAAACCGGTGGCAATGGCTCCGGCAGATCCGCCTGAATGTTGTACCAGCTGGTCGGCATGTCGTGTTCGTCAAGGATAAATTTCGTCTGTTCCATCGTGTCCTCCTTTTGAGTTTTATTATTAGCTACTTCTCCAAATAACAAAAATCGCAGGTCTTTTCAAGCCTGCGATCTATAAATTTATATGGTATTCTAAATTACTGTTGATGCCCGATCAGCAAACCTGAAAAGAGATATCCCCGGCGCCACCACCAGTTTTGATTCGTTTTTATGTTCAGGTTCGCTTTCATCGGTGTCAAATATAAAAGGAAAAAGTGAAAAGGCAAAAGGAAAAAATCGGAAACGGAAACAGGAAAACGGAAGCCGGAGGAATGGAGTAATGGAGTATTGGAGTAATGGGCCGATTCACTTGACTTAAGCCTAACCCAGACAAGCCGGAACCAAAAAGGGTAAAAAAGAGATTTCAAATTACAAATATCAAACTTCAAATTTCAAACAAATCACAAATCTCAATGTCTAATGTTCTAAACAAATTGGGTAAAGCAAAAGCTGAAAATGTCCCTGAAAATATTTACAATTTACAATTTGATATTTGATATAACCATCATGTTGAAACATGCTACTAACAGTCGAGAACTCCAAATATTATTTATAAGAAAACAAGAATTTGAGAATTAAGAGCCTGTTCTCAACAATTATATCTCCGCAGATGCGGTTGACAGGCTTGAGTTAAGTGCCGCAGGGCAACATCTAACAATATATATCCAACATCCAGTCAAATTCCCAATTTCGAAACACTCTTTTTTTGATAAAAAAAACATCTTGTTTTTCTGACGGAATATATTTAATCTCGATGGAAATATAAATCGTATGTCTCTAAAAGCAGGACAGGGACAGATATATTCAACCGATATTTTTAATATAGGGGGAAATATGAAAAATGTAATTCGTCAAATGGGAAGAAGCAAGTTTCTGTCAGTTTTATTTTTAATAGTCGGCCTTACGACTATGGGGTGGGGACAGACATCGTTCACTGCCACATATACATTTGGTGGGGATGGAGATACGATTTCATTTGCTTATAACGGAACCACTTATGACGGGATAACACCAGGAAACATAGTGAAGGATGGTGTAACAACTTCATCCAGTACTGGAAATTTTAGAGCCTCGAATTGGCCTACCGGAGCAACTGACGGGAATAATACGTTTACCGGTAGTGTAGATTTGGGTAAATATATTGGTTTTACAATTGATGTGGTAAGCGGTTACAAAATGACCATTACTTCAATAACATTCGGAGTAGGAAGAAGTGGGACCGGAACGAGACAATGCCAATGGCGCGGCAGCGCAGATTCTTATGGCTCAATATTAACAAATTACACTACTCTTAATGCTGATTTAACAAATGAGTCCGGGGTGTTAACTAATCCAGATTCTAATTATTCATGGACTGGAAATGTACTTGAGGTTGGTTCTGCATTTACAGATATTACCAATTCCGCTGGATTTAGATTTTATTTATACAATGCTGAATCAACAGTTGGCACAGCCGGTTTGCAAGGAGCCATTACTATTTCTGGAACTTTTGAAAATATCGAAGGAACCCCAATCATCACCGTTGATCCTTCCTCGCTAACCGGATTTTCTTATGTTCAGGGTTCCGGTCCCTCCGCTGAACAATCTTTTACTATTAGCGGTTCAGATTTGATAGCCGATATTAGTATAATACCTCCATTAGACTATGAGATTTCGACAGGAACCGGCGATTCGTTTTCTGCCACCAATCCGATTACCCTCACTCAATCGGGCGGAACGGTGTCTGAGACCAATATTTATGTCCGGCTCAAAGCTGGACTCAGCGGCGGAAATTACAGCAGCGAGGACATTACCGCTTCCAGTACCGGTGCCAATAATAAAACGGTCACCTGTAGCGGAAGGGTATTATATGCCCCATTGGCCGATGCCGATTACGTAGAAGATTTTTCTAATTCCAATGCGACAGCATCCTATGCAGACAATAGTTTTGTAGGCAATGATTGGATCACATGGTATTATGTACAATCCAGAAATGAAAACAACGATGCAAATAATTCCGGTATTGACGGGAAAGCACTTATGCTTCGCTATATAACTGGTAGCAGTAAAGTTTATTCAAGTCCAGTCCCCGGAGGTATTGCAGATTTCTATGTAAGACTGTACAAAGGTTTTACCGGAGCTGGTGACAGACAGGTTGAATTGTTTGTTAATAACGTAACAATAGGCACCTCAATAGCTTTCGATGATTATGATGAACACATCTTTACTGTAAGCGGAATTAACATCAGCGGTGATGTTGTTATTGAGTTAAGAAATACGACTGCAAAACAGGTTATTGTTGATGATATTAGCTGGACAAGTTACGATGCGAATTATGTTCAGGAAGAAATTGCTACAGGAACGAATGTCTCACAAGCTTTTACAGGTACAAATGTTACTTTAGAATTTGGAGAAGTAACAACTGGAGCGAATGTGAGGACTTCCAAATATGATTATGCTCCCCAAAATGTTTCTTTTGTTGAACCTGCACCTCTAAACTACAGTGATTATAAATTGGTAATCAACGGCGGTGATTTGGTCTTCAGTGATGGGGTTATTAAAATTGCTATTGACGGTCTTGCAGGCATAACCAATCCCAGTACAGTGGATATTTACAAACGATCTACACCGGGATCGGGCGCTTTTGAAAAACTGACTACAAGTTATGCCGATGGGTTTCTTTCTGCTGCTGTATCCTCTTTCAGCGAATTCATTCTGGGCTCAAACGATGAGGACAACTCTCTCCCCGTCTCTCTCCAAAACTTCTATGCTGTTCCCGGCAGCGGCAAAGTCACTATCAACTGGATCACTGAGAGCGAGACCGAGAACCTGGGTTTCAACCTCTACCGCAGCACCAAAGCCAGTGATCAGTTTTCAGTGATCAGTGATCAGTTAATTCCAGGGCACGGCAGTTGCTCAGAGATGCATAAGTATTCTTACGTTGACCGGGACGTGGTCAACGGCGTCACCTATTTTTACAAACTCGAAGATGTGGATTATGCCGGCAAGACTGAACTACACAACAAGGTTGTTTCCGCCACGCCAAAAAGCAAAGAATCCGACGCCAGTATCAATCAGTTCCGGCTCTATTCCTGTTACCCCAATCCTTTCAATCCGGAAACAACTTTGCGGTTTGAGTTGACCGAAGCAGCCAGGATCAGTGTTCAGATCTATGATCTTCTGGGAAACCGGATCACCACCCTGAGCGATGCCGCTTTTCAGCCCGGTGTGCACAAACTCACCTGGAGCGGCAGAGATCATCAAAACCGGTTGGTTGGAACCGGAATTTACTTCCTGCGGATCAGCAACAGCGCCGGATTCAGCAGTACTCAGAAAGTTGTCTTCCTGCGCTAGTATTTCCGAGCTTTCAAAAACCATTGAAAGATAAAGTCCTCGATATCCGGGAGCATTTTTTATCTTACAGAGAGCATCGTAAAGCAATCACTCCTGATTGCTGCAGTATGGAAAATCACAAATCCGTCTCAGACAAAAGTGTCTGAGGTACGCTAAAATATTGTGATAAAAATCGTTTCATCCTATCCAAAATGGTGTTATACTTTACAGTTGAAATAAGCGATTAGAGTTGGGGTAAAACTATTGATTAATCTTACAAAGTTGCGGTTTACTGCCGCTACCATAATCCTTCTGTTTATACTGTCGGGAACGCTTCCGGCAGACATTCCCGCCGGCTACTACGATGACGCCGAAGGAAAAGCCGGCGCTGAGCTTAAAGCCGCGCTGCACAATATTATCAAAGGGCATACGGAAAAATCTTATGGCGATGCCCGCTACATTCTTGATGAAACCGATCAGGATCCTGACAATAAAAGTAACGTCCGGGTCGTCTATTCTAATCATAGTGTCAGCGGTACCTGGGATGGTGGAATTACCTGGAACAGGGAGCACGTCTGGGCAAGTTCGAGAGGTATTGGCGACGTCGATAATTATACAAGAGGGGCAGGAAGCGACTTGCACAATTTAAGGGCTTGCATCCCTTCTATAAATACTGCCCGCAACAATCGCTGGTTTGCCGAATGTAATGAACCATATCAATATAACAATGAAAACACGGGAAGTTATACCAGTTCATCACAATGGGTTTGGAAACCCAGAGACGAAGATAAAGGCGATGTCGCCCGTATCATTTTCTATATGGCTGTGCGCTATGAAGGTGATAGCGGTGAACCGGATTTGGAAGTAGTTGATTATTTTCCAGATAAATATTCCAAAGAGCCTTTTCATGCCAAACTATCTGCCTTGTATCAATGGCATTTGGACGACCCGGTTGATGACTGGGAACTCCATCGTAACGAAATCATCTACGACAATCAGAATAACCGCAATCCTTTCATAGATCGTCCGGAGTTCGCTGCCTGGATATGGAGCGACACTACCGGTCCGGATGAAACCGCAAATATCTTTTTCTCGGAATATATCGAGGGCAGCGACGATAATAAAGCGCTCGAGATCGTCAATGCCTCCGATAAATCAGTCAATCTCAGCGATTATGCTGTTTTGTCCAATTACAATAACAGTCCCTGGTACACAACCCATTACAGTTTCCCAACAGATGCAATATTAAGCCCGGGCGATGTCTGGGTGATCGCTCATTCCGGCGCTGATTCAACGATACGGAATGTTGCCGATGATACCACTCGCGCCAGTGTAGTTAATTTCAACGGCAATGACGTCCGTGCACTGGTAAAAATAATGGTGGGAGATACGACATTTCTGGACGTCATCGGTTTATATAAAGATCCGAATTTGGGTGAAGGATGGACGGTTGCCGGCATCCCCAATGCCACTAAAGATCATACTATTGTACGAAAATCTTCGGTCAGACAGGGAAATACCGACTGGACCGTTTCCGCCGGAACCAACGCAGACGATTCGGAATGGATCGTGTACGGCTCCAATATATTTGATTACCTTGGTTCTCATACGATCACTCCTTCCAGCCTGTTTGGATTGTGTAATGCGCCCGACCGGCTCGATAACTACCGCCTCTATCCCTGTTACCCAAACCCGTTCAACCCGAGTACGACTATCCAATATGATTTATATAAAGAAACCATCGTCACACTCAGGATTTACGACTTGAGGGGTATAATCGTGAATACGCTTGTCAAAGAAAGACAGGAACCCGGCACATATCGGGTTTTGTGGAACGGCACGAATACAAATAGCAATGTTGTTGCCGCCGGCATATATCTATACCATATCCAAACTACCGATGGTTTTAGCAAGACCGGTAAAATGATCATGCTGAAATAATGGAAAAATAATGATGACAGTTATAGAACATATCAAAAGAACCGGCTTGCTTCTCGACGGCGCCATGGGCACCATGCTGATGCGCAAGGGCATAAAAAGCGGGACAATACCGGAATTAATGAATCTTGAAAAATCCGATATCGTTCTGGACATCCACCGCGCTTATCTCGACGCCGGCTCCGATATGATTACCACCAACACCTTCGGCGGCTCCAGAATTAAACTGAAAAAAGCCGGTCTGGAGAACGAAACCGAAAATATCAATCGCTCCGCTGCCGCAATTGCCCGGCAGGCTGTCTCACAGGATCAATTTGTCGCCGGCGATATCGGGCCGCTGGGAGACATGCTGCAACCTTTTGGACTCATCAGCGTCGACGAGGCTCAGCAGAATTTCTCCGAACAAGCCTATTTCCTCGCCGATGCCGGTGTGGATGTCTTTATTATTGAGACCATGTTCGATGTAAACGAATCCCTGGCGGCTATCCGGGGAATTCTGGCGGTATCCGATTTGCCGATCTTCGCCACACTTACCTTTGAAAGCACATCAAACGGTTTTAATACGATAATGGGAAATCCCGTATCCGACAGTATGAAAATTCTGGTAGACGCCGGAGCCACTGCCGTTGGCGCCAACTGCTCGATCGGCAGCGATCATATGGTCAAACTGGCCGAAGAAATCAGAAACTGTGTAAAAACTCCGGTCATTATACAACCCAATGCCGGTATTCCGGAAATGAAAGAGGGACAGCTGCATTACCCCGAAAGTCCGGCTTATTATGCCCGAAATATCAAAGCTATTAGGGATAGCGGTGGGGAGATCGTCGGTGGTTGTTGTGGCACGACCCCGGAATACATCAGTGAAATAAAGCGACTGTTAAGTCAGTCCTGAATGTTTACAGTTATTTTTCTGTCTCCGGGCATAAAGAATTTGACATTCTTGATTTATGAGTGTAAAATCCCAGATGTTTGACATTGAAACAATCATTAAAAGTATAATTTGAGCGACGATCCTCCTTTACCCAAACCTAAATCCTATTCCACAACCTGGAAAAGTATCGACAGCGTTCGTAAATACGCTGAATCCCGTTATAAAAACCTGGACCAGTGGATAGTATCCCTGCGGGAAATTCGGTTGGTTGATCGCATTCTGAAAAATATTTCTTCTTCACAGCAGACCCTGCTTGATATTCCAACAGGCTACGGCAGGTTCACACAGACTTTCCTGGAACACGATCTGAATGTATCCAACGCCGACCTGAATCTCTATGCGGCATTTTATCAACGGGAACAACATCACGAAATCGCCAAATCACTGGTAGCGAACGTTTTTAACATCCCTTTTCCGGACAACAGCTTCGATATCGTTTTCAATTTCCGGCTTCTCCAGCACATGAAGACCGGGGAACAGCGCCATCAAATCCTGAAAGAACTGAATCGCGTAACCCGTAACTGGGCAATTGTATCCACATATATTCATACACCGCTCCACTCTTTCCAGCGTAGAATCGTCAAACGCCCCAGACGGATTTTTATGGCAAGCCCCGAAGAATGGCAACGGGAAGTTGAAGACGCCGGATTTAATATCCAAAATTCCTGGTGGATATTTCGTCATTTTCACGCCCATAAAATCTTTTTATTAAAGAAAATCTCTTAGTATTTTCGCATACCATTAAAAGCATTTGAAAATTCCCGTCGGAATCCGTATTTTATTTCAGTTGTGTTTAAAAAAATGATTGTAATAAATTACCTCACTGGAGGTCTCTTTGAAACAAAAGAAATGTCCTATAATAAAAGTTTGTAACCTCCCCTTTTTCCCCTCCTTACCAAGGAGGGGACTTAAGGGGTGGTTAATCTATTTGCGAAATCAAAGAATGCCGTTATATAGGACAAAATTTTTTAAAATTGCTATAAAAGATTTAATAAAGGTTTTTCCATGAAAAAAATATTTTTTGTCGCATGTGTTTTTTCGATTACCATAACGGCTCAGAGAGTCCCGGGTCCGGAGGCAATTTTTCAGCAGCCGGCGTTTTACGGCAATTCACCCGCATCTATATGCTGGTCGCCCGGAGATTCATCCGTTGCCTTCATATGGAATAAAAACAGTTACCGCTACGGCGATATCTGGCTGGCGCAGATTCCATCGGGAAAATTAAGACAGCTGACGACCTTTAATAATGAAAATTCCGGCAATCCGGATCAAATCATCGGGAACTTGTCCTGGTTTCCCCGCCGACAGAAACTCCTATTTACTTACCGGGGAGATATTTACACCCTTATACCAAACAAACAGGATCAGCCGGTGGCATTGACCATTACAGATTCCAGAGAAATAGCTCCGGCAGTGTCTCCCGACGGCAAATATGTTTCGTTTATCCGGGATAATACATTACGGCTTATTGATTTAAAGGAAGGTCGGGAAATACAGTTGTCTCATACAATGCAGGGAAACCGGCATCAGAAAACAGACGTTTTTAGCGATAACGGCACACTGTTTCACTATCAGTGGTCACCATCCGGCAGACAGATTGCTATTCCTGATTTCGTCGGAAATTATGCCCGGGCTATATTAATTTTTAATTTGGCATCAGATAACTCGACAGCGCATATCGTTTTATCAGAAGTCCGGCAACTTTTTGTGCGGGACATGCTCTGGAGCAGGGATGAAAAGAAACTGGTAATCGACTACATGACCGGAGATCTAACGGCGCGAAATATTGTCCTGATTGACCTTGAATCGCAACAGATCGACACTTTGTACACCAGAAAATCTGATTTATGGTGCAATGATTTTGGGTCGAAGCTGTTCTGGACAAACCAGGAACAAAAAATTCTGTTCGGCGATACCCAAAACAGCTACCAGCATGTCTTTGTCGTTGACTTGCAGCATAAAACACCCGTTTCAATAACACGGGGTAAATGGACCGTTTTTAATTATACGGTGCGGGCGACAGATGGTCAGGTTTTCTTTACCGCTAATAAAGACAACCATTATGAAAAACACATCTATACGATTGACAGGAAAAACGATAAAGTGCTGAAAGTGTCTTACAAACGCGGTTGCCACGACTTTGTGCTATCATCAACCGGACAGTACCTGATCGATATATTTTCAACGGCGTCAATACCTCCACAGCTGTACTGGACAAGAACATTTCCGGTCAGTAAATCCAAACCGCTGTTAATTCCGGACGCCCGGATTCCCTATGCGCAGCACTTATTGACGGCGCTGAATAAAAAAGCCCGAAATTCAAAAACCGGTAAAGATGTGCGCTATACGCTCTGGTATCCCGAAAAACCCCTGACTTCAAAAAAATATCCCCTGATCCTTTTCCTGAATGAAGCCAAGAAACCGGTGTCTGATCTTTATGAGTGGGAGTTTTCCAATTTGATTGCCCAATGGATCAGCAGCAAGGGCTATATCGTTGCTGAAATCGATTATCCAACCCTGCCGGAGATTCCCGAAATAATTGATGCCGACCGCGGGCTTGAACCGCTGGAGATGCAACTTCAGGATATTGATGCGGTAATCGGCGTGCTTGCTAAAGAAGAATTCATCGATGTATCCCGTATCGGAATCTGGGGTTTCGGTTACGGCGGATATCTGAGCCTGATGGCGCTGTTGCAGGAACCGGATCGTTTCGGCGTCGGTATCGTGATTCCTTCTGAAAACAATTGGGAACGGTCTTACTCAATTTATGAACGAAATATCTTCCGGAAAATTGCCGCTGCGGATTATACACTGTCACTAAATTCGCCGGATGTCTGTAGTAATCTCCGTGGAAAATTGCTGCTCATCCAGGGTGTCACTAATCCTTTAGTCCCGATGATAAACACCTTTGAATTGACCCGGCAGATGCTGGATATTCAGAAGCGCGTAGACTTTATATTCTATCCGTGGGAAGGATCGCAATTGACGTCGGATCCTGCATACATCGACCTGATGCATAAATTGCTGGAATACTTTGACCGCTGTCTGTAAGCGGCAAAATCACATCGCACAATAGTAATTTTAGGTATAGATATTAGTTGGGCAAGCCATCTTTCGAAGTTGGGTGAAACCCGAATGGCGTATCCGAACCCTTTTCCGGCAATTTGATCTCACCAAATTTGGATTCAAATTTGGCTAGATTATCACGCAGCGTATAGAGAAGTGTTTTGGCGTGCATGGGCGTCATAATAATACGGCTCTGGACAACCGCCTTGGGAGTACCCGGCATAATTCTGGCAAAGTCAATTACGAATTCCGCACCGGAATGTGAAATAACCGTAAAGTTACTGTAATTGCCTTCGGCTTTTGCTTCGGGTAATTCGATTTTTAATTGAGTAACCGGTTTTTTGGGTTCCATGAATTGCACCTGCTATTTTTTTTTCGATTTCTTTTTCAATTTCTTTTTCGATTTTTTATCAGAACCTTTATTTTCTTCGTCTTCTTCGTCTTCTTCCCATTCATCATCTATCGAAATATCCGGATCGAATATTTTCCAGGCTTCATCTTCGATATCACTTTTACCGCTTAGCGCTTCCTTAAGTTCTAGATCATCTTCAAATTCATCCCAGACTTCTTTGCGTTTTTCGAATTTCGCGGGATCGAGGTCGGGTTCATCATAATCTTCCCGTTCGCTTTTAAGAATCTCGTCACGGTACAAACTCATATCAAAGAAATCAATATC
>Ga0265594_1002048_pt1 | contig 14928 bp, 12 predicted proteins | sample saktaG_11_FD_190147 | JGI IMG/M metagenome (GOLD analysis project Ga0265594, IMG submission 190147) | Saline water microbial communities from Sakinaw Lake, British Columbia, Canada - sak_2011_5_24_80m | ecosystem: Environmental > Aquatic > Non-marine Saline and Alkaline > Saline ... | reverse complement strand
CCTTCTCTCCAGCGCGCTTAGGAATCCCTCCAGTACGAGCGGGACCTCCGGTATGAAACAGAAATTCACATCGCTGTTGGCCAGGGTGGCATAGGCGGCAATGAAGCCGGAATCGCGGCCCATCAGTTTTACCAATCCTACGCCGTTCCAGGCGCCTCTGGCCTCTTCGTGCGCGCCGCAAATCGCCGCTCGCGTTGCCTCGACGGCGGTCGAGAAGCCAAAAGACTGCTCTATACCGGAGATGTCGTTATCGATCGTCTTGGGAATCCCGATTACCGAAATCTTCAGGCCTCTTCTCTTTATTGCTTCAGCCAGGTCCCTCGCGCCTCGCAGCGTACCGTCTCCGCCGATAGTGAATAACACGCCTATCCCCATCCGCTCCAGCGTATCCACCATTCCATCTGAATCCTGCGGGCCGCGGGACGACGAGAGGATGTCGCCACCCTTGAGATGAATATCGTTCATTAGTTCCGTCGTTAACAGCATGGGCGGCTGGGGCGGTTTGGAGGTCAGGCCGGCGTATCCGTATCGGAAACCGTAAACGTTTTTTACGCCATACTGCCAGATGAGACTCAGCGTGATAGTCCGCACGACGTCGTTGAGGCCGGGACACAATCCGCCGCAGGTCACGATACCACAGTTTAGTCCGGCCGGGTCGAAGAAAATCTTCCGGCGGGGGCCGGCCTTCTCAAACGTCGGAGGTTCTTTTCCCGAATCCTCAGGGCCTCTCAGATCATGAGAATGCGAGAAGACAAAAATTCTCTCATCGTCATCGACAAAATGACGATTATTTTGAATCAGAGGAGAATCGATCATCGGTGAGCCAATTCTCTCGATGGCCAAATCAGGCAATTCATCCGGTCTTAAACATGAAGCATCCATATAATATCCTCGATTATTTTTCGGATTATCCTCTATGACCTGCCGCCTTGTCAAAGAGTTTCTGCGAGCCTGTTCTGATGAGTTACGCAAAAAGAAATATCTGGACACTTCTTTTATTCGGACTATAATCACGCTGTGTATAAATAGCAAGTCCCAGAAGTGAAGCAGCCTGCTTAATTTAGCTACTTACCGGTGACAGGCAAGTAAACAAATAATATAATCTCGGCGAAGTAATCCGCGGGAGGCTTTCTTTTATGAATAGTATGCTGCGAATATCTTCGGTTTGGTTTTGCGTGCTTGCATTAGCCGGTCGAGCGATGCCTTCGGCAGACCCGGCAGCACTTTTTAAGGAGATTCAGCCTGCCATAGCAACGGTTGCTACCTATGACGGTGACAAAAACATCTTGAATAAAGGGTCCGGATTTTTTATCAACGAGCAGGGTCACCTCATTACGAATTACGACATTTTAAAAGGTACATACAGCGCCGAGGTCATAACTTACGATGGTAATGAGTATTCAATAAAACTCGTGCTGGCGGAAAATGCGGAAAGCGGCCTCGTAAAGGTTTCGGTCGATATCCCTGAGGATGCCGTCAAATTCTTAAGGCTTGCCGGAGCAGTGCCGAAAGTAACCGAACGAGTAATCACAGTCGACAGTTCGGTAAAGGCCGAGCAAGCCTTCAGCGGCGGTATTGTTATCACCGTTCGAGATATACCCTCAACGGGAAAGATATGTCAAATATCCGCACCGGTTTCGACAGGAGCAATTGGCGGTCCCGTGCTCAACGTCAGAGCCGAAGTAATCGGCGTGGCCGTCATTCGGACGATAGAAGGGCAGGCCGTAAACTTTGCCATACCGATAGAACCTTTTCTGTCTATTGACCCGGAAGCAACCGGCAGGACTTTGAGCCAATGGTCTTCCGACGTTTCCAAACAGGAAACCGCGGCGGGCCGGAGTTCATATCAGGATGGTATCGGATTTGTCTGGGCCGGCAGGAACAAAAAGGCTCTCAATTGCTTTAAAAAAGTTGTCGAGGTCGATCAAAAGTCTGCAGGGGCGTGGTTTTATATCGGCTACTGTTATGCCGAACTTGGCAGTCATCTTGAGGCATTGGAGGCCTATGAATCTGCTATCGGCATAAAACCTGACGATGCCCAGACTCATTATTATCTCGGGGCTGCTTATAACTATCTCGGGCGCCATATAGAAGCCATCGGAGCCTGCAAAAAAGCTGTAAGTATCGCACCAAAGCTGGCAGAGGCTTATTCCGTCCTGGGACTATCCTACGCCAAACTTACCCGCTACAAAGAAGCCATAGAAGCCTTCAATCAGGCCATCCAGGCCAGGCCTGATTACGCGGAGACTCACTACGACTTGGGTGTGCTCTATGGCGAGCTCGGCCGGCACGAGCAAGCTATGGAAGCCTTTATACGGGCCATCCGGATCGATCCGGATTTCGTGGATGCCCACTACAATCTGGGCGTCGCTTACAGCGAACTGGGCCGCCGGGAAAACGCTATAGAGGCCTTCAGGCAAGCTCTGCGGATAAATCCCGACCTGATGGAGGCTCACTACAGACTTCGAGCAGAATATTCCGCGCTTGGCCGGTATGATGAGGTAATCGAAGCCTGCAGGCAGGCAATCCGTATCAAGCCTGATGATCCTACAGCATACTATGACCTGGGTGTCGCCTGCGATAATCTCAGCCGCTATGACGAGGCGGCGGAGGCCTACGAGCAGGCAATCCGTCTGAAGCCTGATTATCTTGAGGCTTACCATAACGTTGGTTTGACATATGGCGAGCTTGGCCGGCATGAAGAAGCAATCGAAGCCTTCAGGGAAGCCATCCTTATCGATCCTGAATACCCGAATGCCTACTCCGGCTTAGGACTCACCTATTGCGAGCTCGGCCGCTATAAGGAAGCAATCGAGGTCTGTGAGCTGGCTCTCCAAATACGACTCGACCATGCGATGGCTTACCTGGGTTTGGGGATTGCCTACGAGGGGCTCGGCCGTCACGAAGAGGCTATCGAAGCTTTCAAAGAAGCGGTCAGGGTAAAGCCTGATTTCGCCGAAGCTTTTCTGAATCTGGGAATGACCTATGGGCAGCTCGGCCGATACCAGGAGTCAATCGAGTCCTGTAGGCTGGCGATTCAAACGCAGCCCGATTACGCGATGGCTTACTTTGGATTGGGGATGGCCTGCAACGAACTGGCTCTTCACGAAGAGGCATTAGAAGCCTTCAAAAAAGTTGCCGGCCTGAAGCCGGATTTCCCCGATGCTTATATCAACATGGGACTAACCTACGGCGCGCTGGGCCGCTACTCCGAAGCGATCATAGCCTTCAAGAAGACGGTTTCTCTAACGCCCGATGATGCAAACGCCCACTTCGGATTAGGATTATCCTATCTGTCAACAGGGAACAGAGATTCGGCCCTTGACGAATACAAGATATTAAAGACCCTTGATGCGGACATGGCCGACGAGCTTTTCGACCGCATCTACAGATAAAGACATCAAGATACCCGCAGCAGGGCCCTATGCCCTCAACGAAAAAACTCTTAGACCTTAACCTGCAAATCGAGCTGATTTCTGCCTCGCTCTGTTATCTACTTCAGGCGCTTTATCGAGGTATCCAACTGCTCCCTGATATTTTTGAGTTTTTCCTTCGGTTGTTCTATTTGCTCTCTTGTTTCCGGAGTCAGATTTTCAAAATCGTCTATCACATAAGGTGTAATAAAAACAAGCATTTCATTGTTGGCGGCTATGGATTCAGTGTGGCCGAATAGAAGTTCCCCGATCAGCGGTATATCACCCAGCAGCGGAACCTTACGTTTGACAATTCTGTCTTCCTGGAAGAGAATTCCGCCGAGCATAATTGTCTGGCCGTTCCCGACTATCATATTGGTCTTCGTCTCCATCTCGGTTCTCACCGGCTGGCCGTTCTCCATGTCACCAGGAGCCATCTGGGAGATGATAATGTTTATAATCATGTCCACGTCTTTGTTGGGAGTAATGCTTGGCCTGACCGCCAGAGTCATACCGACTCTTTGAAATTCGGTATTCTGCACATTCCCAGCCGTCGCCGAGGTTGTCGCGCTCGTGAGGAATGCAACTTTATCACCCTTAAAGAAACTCGCTTCTTCATTGTCTTCGGTCCACAATGTCTGTTGATTAAGAATCTTCGCATTCGTTTGTGTGGCCAGGAAATCGACCATCGCAGTAACATCTGCCGCCGCTGTTAATGTTAACGAGCCGCGTTCTTGCAAATACCGTAATTCATTAAGAACGGCAACAGTATCTTCGTCATAACTGCCGAACGCTGTCATCTCCGACCCGGTCGGTGCGAGCTGCATACCAAGAGAAGTCATGTTGCTGTGGTCAACTTCCACAATTATCGCCTTTATCATGACTTGTTTGCCGGGCACGTCAAGCTCTTCGATCAGCTTTTCTATCTGCGGCATAAACTCAGGAGGCGATAGAACGAGGATAGACTTGGTGCGAGGCTCTGGAACAAAGCGTATCCTGCCAATAACATTACTTATAGGCATTTCCTCATCGACGGTGCGTCGAGCGCCGGAACTGGACCACGGCGGCGTGTACTGGCTCTGGCTCGTGCTCTCGGCAGTAGTGGTCTGTGTTTCATCCATCGAATACTCGCTAAGTCCCACGTCACTACGCCTGAGGCTTGCGGACGTACCCGCCTCGGCAAACATCGCATTCAGGATTTCGCAGAGCACTTCCGGATCCGAGTACTTGAGTTCTATAACTTTCGGTATCTCGGCCATCTCCGCCTTATCAAGCTCCTTCACCAGGTCCTCGATTACATTATAAGCCTCAGGAATCTTGCTAATCACAATGATCTTCTTGGTGCCGGGCACTTCTTCAAAAGCCAACTGCCCATAGAGCGCCCCGACAATCTTCTGCTGGTCCACCAACTGGGTGGCAAACATACCTCGAAACATGGCAACACCACGGCTGCTACTGCTGCTGCCGCCCTCGCTAAAAAGTGACGTAAGAAGATTGGCCATCTCCACGGGGTCACAGTTACGCAGCTCGATTATTCTCGGCTTAAGAGAATCGATATCCAGAGGAACGTCCCATTCGGCGAGTCGTTTTCTGATTTCTACCATATTCTCCGGCGAGGCGATCACTGTGATCTCCTTAAGCGTAGTATACGAGACGACTTTTACCATTTCGGAAGATTGTGATGAACTTCCCCCCCGTCCCCGGGAATAAGAATTATATCCACCGAAAAAGTTTCTGTTGCTGCTGCCGCTCATTCCATCCTGATACAACTCGTCCAGCTTCTCTTTGATCATGTCGGGATCGGCGTGTTTAAGCTTAATATGGGCCGTCTCGAACTGGCCCGGAGGAACGTCTATTTCCGCTATCATCTTCTTGACAATCTCTCGCAGATCCTTGCGACCGAAAATGATTACCTGCTTTGTCTGAGTTAACGGCTGAACGAGAATGCTCGGCAGAAATTCCGTCCCCGGCAAATCCTGGAACCCGTCCCCAATGCTTTGTTCGACCTCCTGGGGATCGGCGTACCTGAGCTGGACGACCTCGTACTCCGATCCGACCGGCTCTTCCATGTCAAGCTTGTTGACCCACTCCCTGATTTGCTTCAAATCTTCCGCCGACGCCTTCGCAATAATCCATTTACGCCTGGGCTCGGGGATAAGAACTACCGGTCCGCGTGTCGTCCCCACCACAACCGAAGTTGCCGAACCTTGAGACGAATCGGTTTTCTTGGCGGCGCTGCTTGAAATTCTTTCAGATGAGTTTCGGGATGAATTCTGCCTCGAAGACCCCCTGTTGGCACGGTCTCTGTTCCTGTTGTATTGTAAGGTGCTTCTGCCTTCCATCTCGCCCAAAAGGATGTTTAACATCTGGACAATCTCCGAAGGGTCACCATAACGAACTTCAATAATGTCCGTTACGGCCTGCTCGGATCCGGGCACGTCAAACTGCTGGATAATCCGTTCAAGACGCATAAGGTTCGAGACCGTATCAATCACCATCAGAGTACCGCCGGTTTCGTCAACACTCATGTAGCCATACTCGCCGATCAATGGCTGAAGAATCGAACCCATCTCGGAGGGACTGTAGCTTAACAGTTCAAAAAATTTCTGAACAACTTGATCTTTGTTTTCAATCATAGCAAGCGGCTCACCGGCGGGTATTATGGGAACCCGGCCGAGTTTTGCATCCGCTATCGGCTTGAGAAAGATAGTCCCGTCGCTTTCTTCGACAATGTAGCCTTTCATACGCAGCGCGCTGTATATCACACGAAGGGCTTCACTCCTCGGCAGCTTCTCGGGCGCATATATGGTGACTTTCTGCTTCAGCGCCTCGTCTGTCGGGATGATTACCTTGCCGGTCCAGCTTGCCAGCTTTTCAATAATGCTTTTCATCTCGACACTTTTGAGGTTCACGAACTCCATCGGCCCATTCGGATCGGCAGGCTCATTCGGCTCAGATTCGGCAAACATTCTTACAGGCTCGTCATCACCCGCCGGCCTCCGCCTGCGGGATTCATCGACGTCGAAGGTCACCATCGGCTCGTTCGCTTCGCCCGGCACGTTGGGCTCAGCAGCCACTTCGGTTTCATCCGGATTTTCCGTTTGCACGGGCGCGGGCGGGTAAAAACCAACCCTCCAGATAATAAGAATCGCCGCGAGACCGACTACAATCGATATTATTGATTTTGACCGTTCCATTGTATTGTCCTCAATAAAAAACTAATTATTCTCTAACTGTCCGGCGTCAGGCCTGTTACCCGGGCGACGCCTGCCGCCTTCTCCGCCACCAAAGCCCCGGTCTCCGCCGAGCCCTCTGGGCATAAAGCCATATTTTTCGCTTATCTGATTTCTCGCTTCTTCTCTTTCAGCCTCCGACATTTCCTCCCATCTGGCCCTGAGTGCTTCTATTTCCTCTCTCATTTTCGTCCTGTCTTCATCGGAAAGCTCAGAACCCATGTCCCGTCGCCTGCCGCTGAATCTTTCTCGCATCTGGGCTCTGAATTTCTCTCTTTCCTCGTCGGTCATATTCTCAAATCGCTCCCTCATCCCGGTTCTCTGCTCTACTAATGCGGTTCTCTCTTCAGGAGAAAGGTTGCCGCCCATGTCCATTCCTCCAGAGCCGGGCATTCGTCTTGCCTGTGCACGCTCCCTTTCAAGTTCGCCGGGGGATTTCTCCGGGACTTTAGCTGTTTGGGGTTCATCTTTGGCTCCACTGAACCTTCTTTCTCTAATGCAAATACCGATAGCAAAAGCAGCAATAAGCACCCCAACACAGACTAATACAAAGACTACTGTTGATCCTGACTGTTTCATGTTATTCACCTCATTTGAATAGTTATGTTATTATCTTCCGCCGGAACCCCGTCCACCACCCGGCCCCCCTCTGCCTCCGCCCGGTCCCCCTCTGCCTCCGGAATCCCTTCCCCCGCCCGGTCCCCCTCTGCCCCCGGCGAATCTTTCTCGCATCTGGTCTCTAAAAGCTTGTCTTTCCTCCTCAGACATATTTCCAAGTCTCTGCCTCATTGCCATAAATCCCTCTCCAAGTCCCCCTTGGTCGCCATCCGGCCTTCCCCCCTCAACGTTAATAGTGACTTTCGTGGCACCCCCTCCTTCTGCATTTTTACCATCACCTTCATTTCCCTTGGTCGTTGCGGTTCTGCCTCGCGGCCCGCTCTTGGCTTCGACAATCACCGCCTGGATTGGAAGAAAGCTTTTCTCCTTACCGTCCCACATGATCGTGACCGACGTAGGGCCAATCGCAACAATCTTCGCGTCTTCTACTGTCTCACCGACGTTGTACCACTTGTCCTTTATCAGCACCTGGTCACCGAAAATACCCGAGACATCCTTAACAGGGTGCTGTTTCGCCTGAGGCGGCGCAAACAGATTGTTCTTTTTCAATTCATCTGTAATCGCAGCGGAGCTTGCTAATTGTTTTTCTATATTATTCGGATCGGTCCCGTTCTGCTTGATGGCTCGTTTAACCACGCTTTCGGCCCTTGCCGAAACCACAAAAAAGCTCGTCACCTTCACGAGAATCAGGATGCCGCAAAGCACCGAAACTCCAAGCAGCACCGTCGGAATCAGTTCTTTTTTATTTTTCAAATGATCTTTTAGATTATCAAGTTTCATGATTTATCTCTCCTATCGGGCAAACGTCGATACCGTTAAATCCAGCGCCACTTCTCCTTGCTTCTTTGGATCACATTTGATTTTGAGCTCTTCGATCCCAACCAGGTACGGATTCTCATTCAGCCGCGCGAGGAAATCAAGCACCTGCACGAACTGGCATGTAGCGTTGCATTTTACAAGTAACAACTTATACCCGGCCTGCGGCGATTTCCTGCCGGCCTGAATCTGCAGGGGCTTGTTCTTGATGCCGGCCTTCTTAAATTGCTCGCTCAGCTTATCTCGAAACAGAAACTTCTGCTCTTCTTCGACCTGCGGCATCTCAAACACAGGCACAATGGACGCCAGGCCCGCCTGTTTGGCCTTGTCTACATCGATAGTGTCCAGTTTAGTTCTGAGCACAGCCCCATTTGCCTTGGCTTTCGCCCAGCGTTTGTGTCCCGCCGAGCCAAACACGAACAGAATGATTGCCGCTGCTCCCATAAGACCAAACTTCAGCGCCCGGATATCTTTTTTGCTAAATTTCTCGATCATGGCTTTCCCAACTTTCAACTCTTCGATTTTGTCGTTTTCGTGCTGAAATTCTTATAATGAAAAGTCATAGTGAATGTAATTTTCCTGCTTTTCGCGTTCGTATTCGCAGTGTAATTCACCTTTTCCGTACCTTTGGTATTTTGTAAGTTTTTCTCATACCTGCTTAACTGGTCATTGCTCGATGCCTCCCCGCTTATGCTTACCGGCTGGCCCTTCTTGAAGGACAAACTGGTCAGTTTTATTCCCCGCTCACCGCTTTCGTTCACTACTTTGAGCAGATCCAGCAAATCCGGCCTTTCCCGCGCCACCGTTTTGATCAATTGCTGCCTCTTTACAAGCAGGTTCATATCAACATCTGAAACGGACGCCTCCAGGCGCTTCTCGATCGAATTCGGGCCGGCTATATCAACCGCATAAGAAACGATAACCAGCAAGACCAGCATAATAGATGCAATTGCAATCGTCACCTTTGGTGAATACAGCCAATGTTTCTGAACGACCTTCTGCATCGGATTATACAAACGTTCGAAAATATTAAGCTCATCGTTACCTTCATCAAACGCCATCAGAGCAAGACCTATCGGCGTACGATATTGGTAGATATCTTCATCGGAAAGCTCGCTTTTTGCCATTAATCCGTTAAGAGCCGGCGTAGCCACTCGCGCATTCAATCCTGCCAGCCTGAGAGATGAAACTATGCTTACATATGAAGCGCTGCCGTCGGAGAGTACAAAAACCGGCAATTCCCCCTGATTGGAACAACCGAACAAATCAAGCACACTTCTCATATCCTGGGCGAATCGTTCGGAGGTTTCCGTTTGTTCCTCTGTCACTTCGGCTGAAAAATCCTCTATTCCAATATCCAGTACTACAGCATTGCTCAATCGTCCTTCTTCAACCAGGCAAACCTGCGTATTATGTGACCCGGTGCTCAAAACCACGGCATTATCTTTATTTCCGGAGAAGAACACCTCCCATATTTTCACTATCCCCTCACAGTTCAATAGTATTTTTGCCGGCTTGAAACTCCGCACTTTGCCTATGAATTTCTGCAACTGCTCTTTTCTTGCCACGGCTATGGTAACGCCCATCTGCTCATCCCGCAGTTGGTCGGCCCGCCAGGCAAGCTCGATTTGCTCCGGAGGCAGCGGCAGCCGCGTCTCAGCCTGAAGTTGGATGATCGATTCGATTTCTTTGTCTTCCACGGCAGGCACAGTAGTACGGTGAAAAATCGTTCCAGCCGTGTTAAAGCCAGCTACAACCATCCTGTCACTATCGGAATCTTCGAGTGCGGTCGGCTCGACGGACAAGCCGCACTCGGCGGCAAAACCTCTCCAGTCCGCATCAGACTCTTCGCTGCTCCGGGTCCAGAGAATCTCGAAAGACCCACCCTGTTTCCGGAGCTCCACGCCCTTGAATTCGTTATCATCATTTACGATGGCTACTATGGACTGCCATATTCCCATATTTGTCTCGTTATTATTCATGTCGTTTAATTTTCACTCCAAAGGCAATCGAGAACCTCGGCAATAATCAATTATCAGTTATTAGTTTCCTGGTACCAGAAAAGTATCCGGCAGGGCGTCGAACTCCTGTCAACAACCGCTTCGGTATGCAGTGTTGTCCCGCTCACGCCGTTTCTGTCAGCCGTCGCAACACAGCGAATCATAAATACGTCCGAACTGGTCGTAATATAATTCTCGATCTGACTAAAAATATCGCTACTCAATATACCTTCCTCGGTCAGTTCGGAAATATCCTCTATTCCCTCAGCCAGTGTATTCCTATAAGATATTATTGCCTGGGCGGTACGTTCGGCTTCATCTCCTCCGCCAAGTAAAGCTGCCAGCACTATGTCCGAGGCCGTATTGATATTTACTTTTGCCGATGTTTGACTCGTGCTTTCGGAAGTCTGGTCAGTGCCGGAAGTCTGATCCGTGCCGGAAGTCTGATCCGTGCTGGAAGTCCGACCCGTGCCGGAAGTCTGACCCGTGCCGGAAGTCTGACCCGTGCCGGAAGTCTGACCCGCACCACTTCCGCTACTACCAGACGGATAGCAAGTCAGATACGCAGCCCATCCGACATCGAGCACGTTATCGCCGTCATCCGCCGGCGGACTTTCCCGCCCATCCCGTTCGTTATAGTCCAGACGCCCGTTGAGATTCGTATCTTCACCATAGAAAAGCTCCTCGGTAACATCCTTGACCAGCAGCAGCTCACGGAGAGTCCTGAAAGGACCGTTCCGAGCGACATATCCGTATGTCAAACCCTCGTAATATCCGCTTTCAACTCCCATCCCACTCGGCGTATCATCGCTGTCACGCCAGTCGATTATTGCATCCGCAATCTCTTCGACCATGTCGGGCAATCCCAAAAGCTGCTCTTTCGTAGCGGTGTTTATATTCAATTTACTCGACTCATCAATGACTCGAACGGTGAACCAGCACCGATCCAGCATGACGTCATTGAAGTCTTCCGGATTATCACTCCACACGTCCAGCAAACTGTCGTTTTCCGTCTCGTCCTCATTGAGCACCGCCATCGCCTTTTCTATTCCCGCCCGGCAAGCCCACTTGCATCGAACCGATTCGGTTCTGGCAAGGCAGACTTTCATATCGAGCCGGCTTTTGCGGCCCAGTATCGCGGTCATGACCATAAGCACTACGACCATCCAAAGAACCGCTATAATAACAAGCCCTTTGTTTCTCCGGCGGATGCCCGCTGTCGTCGCCGAATTCTTATCGTTCGTTATTTTTGTTATCGTTTTCATTTTTTAGCCCCGATACTCGTACCGGAGCCGTCCATTTTAGTTTTATTCGCTGCTTTCCGTGCCGCCTGCGGTTGCCTCACCGCCCGCCAGAACAGCGGCATCTCCTGCCCCCGACCCGGCCAGGTTCACAATAATCGATTCCGAAGGCGGATTGCTGCGATCCGGTTGTTTGGCTGCAATAGAGATTGAAACCAGTTCAGGCATGGTCTGCATTTCCTCCGGCCATTCTTCGGACCACTCTTCACCGTCAAAATACTGCACTTCGAAAAGAGCAATGTCCTCGGCAATGACCGTCAGGATTCCTCCCGGTTCAAGATATTCGCTGGGATTAGGCCACAACCGCCTCATGAGTGACGAAGTTTCTCCTTCCTGCATGAGGTAGTATTCCACTTCATACAAATCACCTTCCGGCTGGTCGATTCTGGCCTTGGTCCTCCCGAGAGTGTAAAAAATCAGATAACTCGTATAGTTACCCTCCTCAAGCGCTTCAACTGTCCCGATAAATTTAGTGCTCTCAATGTCATCGTCATTGTAAAGATTCTGGAGGTCCCGCGCTATCATGTTAGCGGCAAATCTGACCTCCGCCGCGGCGTTAATGTTGCTGTCCACCATCTCGGCACTGGCTATAATCGCCCGCAGCGCACCTACCGCAACCATCGCAATAAATACGCCTATCGTCGATGCCACCAAAACTTCAACCAACGTAAATCCGGTTCTTTTCGAAATCATTTCTTCCAATCACTCTTGCCCGGTTTGGGCACTACTTTCTTCCGACAGGGTTTCTCCGTTGAGCATAGTATCGACGGAAATACTGTAGGGTCGGTTTCTATCGACCCAGCTCACCGTCAACGTCACCAGATACAAACTGTCAATTTCCTGGTATTCGGTATAAATTTTCCAGTGATATGTGTAATTGGAATCTTCATAGTCTTCCTCCAATTGTCCCATTTCGACGATCGAATCGATGCCGATATAGTCTATTAAACTAAGCTGCTTATCTACTAATGAGGCGGCCATTTCATATCGCCTGTTAAGATGCGTTCCGGTCAGTGCCTGGGTGCCGATTGCTCCGACGATCATGACGGCTCCGCAGAGGATAATGCTCGAAGCAACCACCTCGACCAGAGTAAAGCCTTTTGTTTTGGTCTTCGCCCACATAATCATTCTGCGTCCAGATCAGTAGTGCCGACTTTCACGTTTTCAGCCGTCCCGAAAAACATTTTCGCTCTGCCGGTGGCGGGGCTGATACTTATTGTGTAATGCGTATTCCCGTCACCGATTTGAACAACCGACATTTGCGCAGTGCCGTTCGGCGAAAAGGTAATCGTCTGCTGCTCCTCACTAACCGATTGTGTTTCCCAGCCGCTCGGCACAATCTCAACTGCCTCGAATTCAACGTCGCCTTGAAACTGCACGGGTTTACAATAATAATTCTTCACTATTTCCTGCTGCGCCTGCCCGCTTTCTTCGTCCCACAATATGGTCGTCAGGTAAAATGCTCTATTGGCCAGATCCAATTCCATCTTGTGCTGGCTTTGTTTCTCCACGGCTGCCAACCTCGCATATTTGGCGGTAAGAAAAAAATCATACGCCGCCTTTTCCACCTGCATCTTTTTGAAGGTTCCTACATACAGACCGGCGCCGACGCCGGAGACCAATCCGATGATAACCACCACCATTAGCACCTCGGTGATGGTAAAGCCTTTTCGCCTTGTTTTGCAGTTCACTTTCACGTTATGCGATCTCAAATTCGGTAGCTGACAATCACATTACTCGTTGATGATATCCGCGTTGTCGCCCTCGCCGCCGTCCATAGCATCCGCTCCCAGGCTTACCAAATCAAAACTGCCCGGGTTGTACTCGCCTTCCGCAATATAAATATATGGATTCTTCCACAGGTCAAGCAGGTCGCTGCGCTTCAGATAGGGACCGTTCCATTTGCCCTCTTCCATATCCGAAGGCGGCAAAACCAGTACCTCAAGCCCCTCGGAGTCGTCCGGATATCTCTCGCAGTCCATGTAAAAGCGGGCGAGCGCATTTTCGATAATTGCCATCTTAGCCAGGGATAAGTCCGCTTTTGTTTTGCCGATACCCGAGAACATCCTCGGCGCGACAAATGCTGCAAGCATCGTTATAATTAAGACAACGACAAGCATCTCTACGAGTGTAAATGCCTTTCTTTTCCTGTTCTTCCGCTCCATTTTGTTACCTCTCAATAAACGATTTTGCAAATAGTCCATTATGATTCATACCGCGAATGAGCGTTATAACATTCCACCGCCGAGTTCCATGGCAATTATCGGCAGCAGAGTCGCCGCAATGATGAAACCAATCACCAGCGCCAGCAGCAATATTAAAATCGCGGGGAAAATCGACATAAATTTGTTGATGGCGGAGTCAGCTTCAGAGTCGAATGTATCGGCGGCATTCAACAATAATTCATCGAGTTTCCCAGTCTGCTCGCCCACCGCGACGATCTGTACCAGCAGTGGCGGGAAATAACCTGACTCTTCCAAAGGCTCGGCCAGCGGCTCGCCCCGTTTGACTTTTTCCGCTACTGTGTCAATTTCCCTGCCCAACAATTCATTACCAAGCGTATCACGAACTACTCCAAGGGCCTCCAATATAGTGACACCTCCCTTTGTCAGCGCCCCGAGTGTTCGTGCAAATCGACCCACCGCTATCGTTCGTAAAACCGAACCTAAAATCGGTATTCGAAGCTTAAACGTATCACACTGGAGGCGGCCCGTGGTTTTTACCCATTTTATCAGGCGATGAAATCCCACGACTATAGCAGTGAGGACTATCCACCCTGGGATACTCGTAAACAAACCTGTAATAAATCCGCTGATGCCCATTAATATCCTTGTCGGCAACGGCAGGACTGTCAGGTCGGCACCTAAAGTGCCTATTATCCTCGGCAATATCACGGTTATGACGATGGTTACCGAGACAAGACCGAGGCACAAAACGAAAATAGGATAGGCGGAGGCATTTTTCATATTTGTTTTGATCTTCTCTTCCCTCGTCAGCATATCCGCCAACTGAACCGAAGTCTGTTCAAGTATTCCGCCTGTTTCACCGACTCGTATCATCGACAGATATAAGGGGCTAAATACTTTCTTATGCTCGGCCATAGCTTCCGAAAGAGACTGCCCGGAACTGACTGCATCTACGAGATCGCCCAGCAATTCTTTTGTTGCTATCTTGTGCTGCTGTTTGCGAAGAAGCTCAAGTCCGCTAAGCAGCGGAAGTCCCGCTCGCAAAGCCGTACTGAGCTGGGTTGTCATAGCCAAAACGTCTTTGCTTGAGACCCTTCGTGAGCCGAATTTCAAAAACTGCCCCACATCCGAAGACGCCGCCTTGGTCTGGCTGTCACCGGGACTGTGCGACCGAACATCTTTGGTCAATTCTATTACGAAATGGCCTTTCTCAGTCAGAGCTACAACGGCACTTCTGCGGTCAACTGCCTCTAACGTTCCCGTAACGTGCCCGCCGCCTTGATCTACCGCTTTATAGGAAAACCAGTTCACTTTAGGTATCTCACCTTTCGTATTTCATATCTCTTTCGAGATGACGTTTC
>Ga0265594_1002047_pt1 | contig 14932 bp, 6 predicted proteins | sample saktaG_11_FD_190147 | JGI IMG/M metagenome (GOLD analysis project Ga0265594, IMG submission 190147) | Saline water microbial communities from Sakinaw Lake, British Columbia, Canada - sak_2011_5_24_80m | ecosystem: Environmental > Aquatic > Non-marine Saline and Alkaline > Saline ... | reverse complement strand
ACCCAAAAACAAAATTTGCTATTGGGCCCGCCATTGATAATGGCTTCTATTATGATTTTGATTTTGACCAGCCTTTTTCGGAAAACGATTTAGTAAAAATTGAGGCCGAAATGGCCCGAATTATCAAAGCCAACTTTCCTTTCGAAAAAAGAGAAATCACCCCTTCGGAAGCAAAAAAACTTTTTGCCAAACAATCCTACAAGCAGGAATTAATCGCTGATTTAGTCAGAGAAGGCCATAAAACAGTTTCTATTTACACTTCTGGCGATTTTGTTGATCTTTGTTCCGGCCCTCATGTGACCTCAACAGGAAAAATCGGCCCCTTTAAACTACTATCTTTGGCCGGGGCTTACTGGCAGGGAAATGAAAAAAAACCCCAACTAACTAGAATTTACGGCACCTGCTTTGCCAACCAAAAAGATTTGGATCAATATTTGCTTCAAGTTGAAGAAGCCAAAAAGCGCGATCATCGCCTAATTGGTAAAAAATTAGATTTATTCTCTTTTCATTCTGAGGCCGCTTCCGGCGATGTTTTTTGGCACCCCAAGGGTTATTTACTAATGAAAAAATTAATTGACTATTGGCGCCAAGAACATGAGGCGGCCGGCTATCAAGAAGTCCGCACCCCGGAAATTTTAAAAAATTCTGTCTGGCAAACTAGCGGCCATTTACAATCCTTTGCCGATAAAATGTACCGGGTCGCCACTCCCGACAGTAAAGACTGGAACATGAGTATTAAGCCAATGAACTGTGATGGCGGAATTTTAATCTACCAAAATTCACCCCATTCTTACCGAGAACTACCCCTGAGAATGGGTGAGCTGGGTGTTGTCCACCGCTTTGAGACTTCCGGAGAACTTCACGGCATTATCCGGCCTCGAGAATTCACCCAAGATGATGCCCATATTTTTTGCACCAAAGAACAGGTAAAAGAGGAAATAAAAGGGGTCATCGCTTTATGTTTTAAATTTTATCAAAAATTCGATCTTGAGCTAGATCATCTCGAGTTGTCCACTCGACCCAAAAATTCCATTGGTTCTGACGATATCTGGCAAGAAGCCGAAAAAGTAATGGAGGAAACCCTACAAGAAAGTGGGGTAGAATACAAAATCAACAAAGGTGACGGGGCTTTTTACGGACCAAAAATTGACTTTCACCTTAAAGACAGTCTGGGGCGAACCTGGCAATGCTCCACCATCCAACTTGACTTTGCCCAACCGGAAAACTTTGATCTTTACTATATCAACGAGGCGGGAGAAAAGGTTCGGCCAGTGATGATTCATCGGGTTATTTATGGCTCGCTAGAGCGCTTTTTAGGCATTTTAATCGAGGGAAACGGCGGCAATTTCCCTTTTTGGCTATCGCCAACTCAGGTGGCCATTATTCCCATCACCGATCAGCAAATAAGTTATGCTCAAAATATTAAAAACACTATTATAAAGACCCATAATATCAGAATTGAAATTAACCAGAGTAATGAAACGGCCTCAAAAAAAATCCGCCAAGCCGAAGAACAAAAAATCCCCTATATGCTAATTATTGGCGCCAAAGAGGAAAAGGGAAAAACCGTTAATGTTCGGAAAAGGGGAGAACAAGTTTTGGGAGAAATGAGACTAGAAAAATTTTTAGAACACGTTAACCAAGAATCTTAACTTTTAGAGTTAGAAATGTTGCCAACCAAGCCTGGCCATGTTACACTAAGGCATAAAGTTTGAAAATTTGACAACAACTTGAATTCAGCTAAATTTTATCAAATAAATCAATATATTAGAGCGGACAAACTGCGAGTTATTGACGAAGAGGGCAAGCAAATCGACGTTTTAAGCCGTGATCAGGCCTTAGGGCTGGCCAAAGAAGAAGGCAAAGACTTGGTCGAAATTGTCCCTAATGCCAAACCGCCAGTTGCCAAAATCATTGATTTTAAAAAATTCCAATATTTAGAGAATAAAAGGGCCAAAAAAAGCAAAAAACTGGGCCAAAAACAAGAAACCAAAGAATTGCGGGTTCGACCATTTATTTCTGATAATGATCTGCAGTTTCGGCTTAAAAAGGCTGAAGAATTTTTAAAAGAAGGCAATCGAGTTCAGATAACAATTAACTTTCGCGGCCGGGAAATGACTAATCAGGGGGCCGGTTTTGATTTGGCTAACCAAATCATTGCCAAAACCGCCTCTTTCGGCTCACCAATTAAAGAGCCAAAAATGGCCGGAAGAAGCCTAACTTTTACCTTAACACCGGTTAATAAATAAAACAGTCCAAAGTCCAAAATTAAAAATTCAAAGTAGAAAAATTCTAAAATCAGATTTTAAGGGTACTTTTAACTTTTAATTGTCAATTTTAACTTGTCAACGTGCCAAAGCAAAAAACTAAAAAATCGCTAGCTAAAAGGTTCCAGGTCACCAAAAAGGGCAAGGTTTTGCACCAATCGGCCTTTGGTCGCCACCTTAAAAAGAACAAAAGCAAAACCCAAAAGGGCAAATATAAAAAGAAAAAAGAACTAACCGGCACTATGGCCAAAAAAATTAAAAAAGTTTTAGGTAAATAAAAAACGTCCGATTTTTACAATCGTAGTTTTTTGTTTCGCCTGGTTTAATTATTTAATATCTTAAAATAATTTATGAGAGTTAAAACCGGCACCACCAGAAGGGCAAAACACAAAAAGACCCTAAAGAGCACTAAAGGCTACCGTCTAACCAAGAGCAAGCTTTTTAAGGTGGCCAACGAAGCCCAGCTTCATGCCGGCCAATATGCTTTTGTTGGCCGAAAACAGAAAAAAAGAAACTTTAAAACCCTATGGATTAGTCGAATTAACGCCGGCTTGACCGAACACGACCTAAACTATTCTTCTTTTATCAACCAGCTTAAAAAAGCCCACATCGGCCTAAACCGCAAGGTGTTGGCTAATCTGGCCGTTAACAACCCAGACGTTTTTAATAAAATTGTTGAGGAAGCTAATAAAACCGCTTCCAGCTAATTATAAAAAATGTCTTTTTCTCCTAGCTTTTGTTAAAAAGCCTTTGAGATTGCCATGAACCTCGAAAAAACACTCACTGCCGCCAATAAAGAAATTAGTGCCGTCAAAACTGCTTCCGACTTGGAAAAAGTTAGAATAAAATTCTTGGGCCGAGCCGGTCTTGTCAATCAGCTATTCAAAACCATAAAAGACTTACCCCCTGAAGAAAAAAAAGACGCTGGTCAAGAGCTAAATTTAGTCAAAAATAAAATAGAAGCCTTGATTAGCCGGCAAGAAAAACAACTAGACAAGCCGGGAAAAACTTCGAAAAAACCAGTTAAGTTTTATTATGCTCTGCCCAAACTGGGTCATTTGCACCCGATTACCATTACTGCCGAGGAGATTAGCACCTTTTTTAAAAGCTTAGGTTTTTCTACTTACGAAGGGCCGGAAATTGAAACCGATGAGTATTGTTTTCGCCGCCTTAATGTTCCCACTAATCACCCGGCTCGAGACATGCAAGATACCATCTACATTAGGAAACCGGAAATATTGCTTCGCACTCAAGCTTCGGCTATCGAAACTCGGCTATTAGAAAAAGAGACGCCCCCTTTTAAGGCCGCTTTTGCCGCTCGGGTTTATCGCAACGAAAAGGTTAATAAAAGCAACCACTTTATTTTTCACCACTACCAGGCCGTGGCTGTTGATAAAGACATTACCTTAAAAGACTTAATCGGCACCCTCGATGCCCTTTTTAAAAAACTTTATGGTGACGAGGTGGTAGTTAGGTATCGCTGTAAGTATTATCCTGAGGTCGAGCCGGGCTTAGGTTTAGATATTGCCTGCTTTGCCTGTCATGGTCAGGGTTGCTCCCTGTGTAAAGGAGTGGGTTGGATTGAAATGGGCGGAGCCGGCATCATTCACCCCAGGGTTTTGTCTATGGCCGGCATTGACCCAAAAATTTGGCACGGCTTTGCCTTTGGCCTGGGGCTGGACCGCTGGGTGATGGCCAAATACCAAATTGGTGATATCAGAACCTTGCTGGGCGGCAACCTGGCTTATAAACCCAATCAACCATGAAAATTATTTACTCAGAAATTAAAAAATTACTTCCCGGTCTTAACCAACCGGTTAAAAAATTAGTCCAAGACCTAACTCTAATTGGCCATTTCGTTGATGGCCTAGAGGAGGAGGGGAACAGTGTTGTTATCAGCCTGGAGGTCAAACAAAACCGAGCCGATTGTTTGGGCTATTGGGGGGTAGCTAAGGATTTAGCCGTGCTTTATAACTTGAATCTTGAAGAACCAAAAATTGACCTGCCTAATATTACCGGCCAAAAAGCCTTGCCGATCAGAATCGAAGCCCAAAAGCAGGTAACAAGAGTTATGGCGGTAAAAATCAACCACCTTAACAATCAACCCTCGCCGAAATGGCTAAAAACAATTTTATCACTTCATGATATTAATTCCATTAATACTCTAGTCGACCTAACCAATTACATCATGCTCCTTTGGGGAATCCCTAACCACGCCTTTGACGCCCGAAAATCAACTGACAACCTGATTTGGGAGACCAATCAAGGTAAATTTGACCACTTTGCCAGTTTTGACGGCACTAAAATTGCCTTAGAAAAGGGAACTCTGCAAATCAGCAACGGTAAAGAAGTATTAAGTTTGGCTGGAATTGTCGGCGGACAAAACTTTGGTGTTAGCTTGAATACCAAAGAAGCCATTGTTGAAATGGCCATTTACCACCCTACCCGGGTCAGGCTTGATTCCAAAAGCTTGAAAGTAGTCACTGAAGCCAGTATCAGGTTAGAAAAGCAACTTGATCCGGAACTGGTGCCCACGGCCTTCAACCACCTAATTAGTTTAATTTTAAAACACTGTCAGGGAAAAGTGGCCAGTTCGATCTTTAACTACTATCCTAAAGAAAAAAAATTATCCCCCCACACGATTAATTTTAATCCTAAAGGCCCCGCGACCATCGCCGGGGTTAATATTGATGAAGGCTTTAGTCTAAAAACTCTAAAATCCCTAGGTTGTCTGGTTAACCAAAAAGAGAAAAATAGTTGGCTGGTTGTTCCTCCCTCACTCCGGCCAGACTTGGAGCTGGAGGAAGACTTAGCCGAGGAGGTAATTCGGTTTTGGGGCTATCAGAATATCCCTACCGACCAGCCTATTTCTGCCGAAATTCTACCCAATATTACTCCTCAAATACTTCATTTTATTGAAGCGGCCCAGAACATTCTAGTAAACTTGGGCTATGACGAGATTCGCTCTTGGCCTCTAATCAAAAAGAGTCAATTTTTAAAAGCCCATTTTTTGCCAGAAGAGGCAAAGGCTATCTATACTCAAAACAACATTAACGATCACTATCCCTTAATGCGGGCCTCGATTTGTTCTTCACTAAAAATTCAAAACCGACAATATCAGAAGCTGAAAATCCCCCAACGCCGCTTTTTTGAAATTGGCAAAATTTTTTATCAAAATGAGGAACAACCACAAGAGCGCTGGTCTTTAGGAATTTTTGATCAAAGCGCCAAAAAGCTAATAAGAAAAATGAAGCAATTTTACCATGACTTGGGGATAAAGCCACCAGAAAAAATTTCTATTGTTAAAGCTGACGGGGGAGCGATGATGGAAATCGATCTTAACCAGTTGGTAAAAAACCTAAGCCGAATCCCTAAAATCACTATTACCAAATCGCCCCAAAGGGTTGACCAGGCCGCTCAAGAGTTAACTGGCCAGATAGTTGACCTGGACGCCAACCTTATTTTCAGCCAAGAAAAAGACCCTCGGGAGTTAATCGAAGAATATCAGGCCAAGTTTGATCCTGATATTTTGTGGCAATTGGTAGTCCTAGACTTTTATCAAGAAGAAAAAGTCTATAAATATACCCTCAGGGCTTTTTACTATAATTGCTCGGCTAAAGTGGCCAAAAAGACTCACCGTGAGGTGTTTGGGAATTTGGGCGCGGAGTAAAACTCCGTTACTTCAAAAGAAAAAATTGGACTAGAGGGTTTTAGCCCGCGCATATTATGTTGTCATCCCAGCATCTCTCTTTCGTCATCCCGGCCCCTCTTCCTTGTCATCCCGGGCTTGACCCGGGATCTGTTCTTCATCCAGATTCTGAATTAAATTCAGAATGACAAAAAAAAGGGTGTCATCCTGACCCCTCCCCCCCTTGTTGTCCTGACGAAAGTCAGGATCTGTTTTTTATAATCTGTAACCGATAATTATCGAAAACTAACGGCACCATTATTATAGAGAAGCTTGACTTGTTCTTCCGTCAACGCATAATTAAATATTCTTAAATCGTCAATTTTCCCCTCGTACCAAAAACTATTATTTCCTCTTTGACCGATTCTCCAATTCCCAGTCCAACCGGCAATATCAATCTCCTCATTGTATTCAGAATCCAATTTTCCGTTGATGTAGATTTCAAGATCTTTATTATCAAGAGATATAGCCCAGTGGGTCCAACTACTTATTGGCACTGATCCAGAAGCTGAATAACGTCTTCTTTCGTTAGTATCAGCGCTTTCGGCGACATTAATATAAATTCGTTGATTACTTCCTTCATACCCAATATATTGGTCGATTCCGACAGAGTTTGGAGTTATAAATCTGCTATCATGGTTGCTCGGATTAACCCAAGCAGAAACAGTAAAAAGGTTTGGGCTGGTTTGAACACTTGGCTGTGATATTTCCATATAATCATCTTCCCCATCAAAGCTCATGGCACCATTTATTCGTCCTTCTTTGCCGTTATACCAGGCGCCGGTTCCGTCTGTAGGGGCAGAGCACGTTCCAACCGTTGTTTGCGGTGCCGAAGAGCCAATATTTATTGTGCCATGGTTTTCATTACCGGAAGCATCATGGGCCGTTGTTCCTTGACACTCGTCAAATTTCCAATGGCCGACCGGGGCGCCCCGATTGTAATCCCAAGCGATTTGGGCGGGAGTTCGGGCGTAGTCGTAAAGCCGAATATCATCAATCTTTCCCTGGAAATAATCCGTATCATCAAAGCCCCCTCCCGATTGGCTATCTGTAGCAGCAAAAGCCAAATATTGAGTGGAAGGAGCACTTCTACTGCAGGTGTAACTGTCTTTAAATTCACCATTAAGATAAGCTTTTTCGGCGGTTCCATCATAAACTAGGGTTGCAAAATACCACTGATTAAGATTGATTGTGCCAAAAGTTAAGTCATTATTGCAGTTCCAGATGTTTGCCTTAAGTTCATTATTAGTATTTAATCCAATTTTTATATAGTGATAACCAGAATTAATTGCTTGTTGTCCTAATTCAGAGACAATAACGCCTGTATCTTTAGCATAAAGCCATAAAGACAAAGTCTCTGTGTTTGGTGATGACGCTAAAGATTCAGTAATAATATATTCATTTTCTCCATCAAATTCCAGCGCCTTTCCCACTTTTCCCGTTACCCAAGTAGGTCCGTTCACTAGCGTTCCGTGGTTGTTGTTGTCGCTTGTGTCGTCGGCGGTCGTGCCCGAGCCTTCTTCAAAATCCCATCTGGCTACTGGCGCTGAGCATGTCGAAGCATCGCCGGGAATACAATATTCGGCTGAAGCAGCTTGGGTGGGATTACCGGAGTCGTCAGTGCCCATAGCGCCCATGACGGCAGCAGCTCCTTGATTGTAATCTTGAAGGATTTCTTCTTGGGTAAGAGCGGTATTATAAATTTTAACCTCGTCGATGAGGCCGAGGAAACGTTGACCATGATTTAGCAATCTTCCAATTTCTTTATTAAGTGAAGCATCAGAGCTGTAAGTGCCATCACCTGGATCTTGTGTTTGATAACTTGGCTCTCTACCATTGATATATAACTTTGCTGTTTTTGCTGTAGAGTCAAAAACACCAACAACATGAGTCCAGATGTTTTGGGGTATTGTTCCGTCTGTAGATTGATATCTCAACCAATCGTTTGAGTGAACGGCTGAAATGCGCAAGCTACGAGCTCCTGCAGCATTAGATATTGTTCTAAAATCCCATCCCACGCCACTACTATAAGCTCCAAAAATTGTTCCCCATTCGCTGCCCCCACTTCTTTGGTCATAAATCCAAGCAGAAATTGAGAAATCACTATGGGGGATATTGTCTAAAAGATCAGGAGAACCGAGATTAACATAATCATTACTTCCATCAAAACTCAACGCTTTGCCAACCTTTCCCTCGTTCGTCCATGTAGGGGCGCTGGTTCCCGCGCCCAATGTTCCAACAAGAGCCGAGCCACCAAAACCAGAATTATTAGCCGTTGTCCCATACCCTTCATCAAACTTCCAGTGAGCCACTAGTTTTGAAGAAATTGGGGTAATTTGGGCCGTTTCTGTTTTGTGGCCAAAAACTGCCGCACCACCCTTAGATCCAGCACCGGCAATATAATCAGACTTTATTTGCTCTTCGGTTCGAGCGTAGGGGTAGATTTTAACTTCGTCGATAAGGCCAGCATATCGATTAGTGTAGCCATTGCCAATATAGGCAGTTAGGCTGCTGGCGGTAGCGGCAGCATAACTGGCGTTGGTTTCACTTGTTTCTTTGCCATTAATATACCAACGCAATTTCATATTTTCCAAATCTCTGACAATTGTAATATAATTCCATTCGTTTAAAGTAAGCGATTGGCCGGAATTAAAGCCCTGATATGGACTAGAGTTTGTTCCCGCTGTACCATAATAATAATTTAGGGTGCCACTTGTTTCTTGGGTAATGGTTCCCTCTCCTCCGTAAGCTTTGGCGTAAGGATTTCTTCTGGCAGAAAAATTAGCAGGCTTAAGCCACATACTAATGGTTTGACTTTCGGTGATTTGTAGGGATTTGGGGTTGCCAAGATCAACATATTCACTGGCATTAAAGGCCATACATTTGTCAAAAACACAATTCTCTTCATTCTGCCATGAGGGGCCATTAACAATGTTTCCATAATTTCCTTGTCCGCTTGAATCATTTGCCGTCGTTCCCGTTCCCTCATCAAATTTCCAATATGCCACCGGGCCGGGGGAGATCTCTTCTGAGCCAGGAGTACCAACCGAAGGCTCGGTGGTGGCAACTTTTACTGGTCCCTGCCATTCATTAGCGTTGTCTTGGGATCTGCTGGTCTGGTAAATGTATTTATCTTTCCAGGTGAGACCGGCGACTTCTGTGAGTGTGTAGCCGCTTGCATCCCAGTATGTAACTATTTCTGGATCATTCCAATCATCAATGTTAATTACATAAATCCTATTGCCATTAGCGCCATATGAAGATGTAGTACCGGCAAAAAGGTATCCAAAAGAATAAGTAAGGCCTTGTCCTCCCCAATCAAATCCGGAAAGAGCATCCATGTCAATACATTCTTTGGTATTATCAACAATTTTATTACGACAAATCTTGCCGTTTCTATGATTGGTGTATACATAGGTAGAGTCGGTAGCGCAGTCTATTGGTTGATCGCCCAAGGCTTGGTCCATGGGTGATGTTTCGACAAAATCCGTTGTAAAAGTCGACCACTGTTTATTTGACCAGTCGATACCGTAAAACCTGTCTTCCTTGTCATCATAACAGAGCCCTGTGTAAATATCTAAACTTCCATATTGTTGTTGATATGCCCAGCTAGTGTTAAAGCGATTGACATAGGTTGATTGAGAGATGTAAAAATTATTTACCCTATCTGATGAGGCGCCGTGATTAGTAGCGATGTTTGCATCCGAAAAAGTTTGGGAAAAGGTACCAAGAAACGAAAGGTCGAAGGTGTTACTTCTGTTTGATCCTGATGGGGCACCTTGATTACCGTAATATACATAAATGGTAGCAGATGGTGTGGGGATATTATCTACCTTGACCCAATATCTAGTTGTAGCGGCGTTGCAGGCTGTAGTTTGGAAATAGGGAAGCAATTTGCCATTTATATTTGTAAATCTTACATCATCACAAGTATCCTGCATTTTACCGTCAGCAATTAGAGAAGCAGTGTCTAGAGTAATGGCTACTTGAAAATCTTCTAAATCCTCGCCATTATCATTACTAATTTGTATTGCCCTCCTGTACAACCAGGTCTCGTTCCACCAAGATGCTTGAGTGGGTTCAGGGGATCGTAAGAAAAATACCACCGCCCAAGAAGCCACTAACACCCCCACAATCACCAGCCAGGTTTTGAAGTGTTTTTTGGGGTGGGTGAAAAGAGGAGAGACAAGAGAATAGACCCTGTCGATTGCCTTTTTGATATTGGTCATCTTGGTATTTGGGGCTTGGTTATTCATTAGCCTCTGGCCCGTCGGGCCAACGGCCCGGAGGGGTTAATTAGAGCGATTAGAGGAATTAGAATAATTTAGTAATGTTTTTATTTTAACAAAAAAAGGTGTGGGGAGGGCGGGCAGTTTAGTCTGCCTCTTCTTCTTCCGGAATAGGGGAGGGGGTGGGGCTTTCCGGCAGCGGAGTTGGGGTGGGAGTTGGGGTCGGTGAAGGTTCTTCCTCCTTCCAGTCCCAATCAACATTAACCCCAATCCGAACTTCATTTTCGGCTTCCTTGCCGGCCGAATCCCTCATCTTGGCCTTGATTTTATAAGGGCCATCAGACAAAACCAAACGAACTTCATAAGGGTCTTTTCTTAGAGTCTGCTTTTCTTCATCATTAACATAAATTTTCACCCAATCAATGTCATTAACCGACAAGGGCCGGACCCGAACCTTGAATTCATTATCGACAGTCTTTTTATCTTCCGGTTCCCGAATCCGAACCCCGACTTGGCTATCGCTATCGCAATATTCGGTTGGGACTCGATAACGGGAATCGCCTTGATCGGCAATCCAAGCCTCAATTCCGGCCTGCCAACGATTAGTAATCGAGCTATAAGGATCTTCCTCCTTGGCAACAATAAACTCTTTTTCCTCATAATTGCCCCGCTCAATATCCAAGGGGGTGGCCAGCTTATTTTGATCCCGACAAACTTTTAGCAAAACATGAATTTTATCTTCCCCTTGAGGTTCGGTGCCTTTAATAAAATATTCTTCCCGTGAAGGAAAACCATTATGAGCCAGGGCCCCGGAGATTTGATCAACCTCGACCTTAACCACCGAATCAGGAACGGCAAAATCTGCTCCCGGATATTTAGCGATAGTTTCCAGCATAATTTTTCGCCAAATTGGCGAGGCACCGGCAAAACCGGAGGCAACATAACTCATGGGCGAATTATCATTATTGCCCACCCAAACTCCCACGATGGCCTGGGGAGTCCAGCCAATGGCCCAATTATCCCGCATATCATTGGTGGTCCCGGTTTTTACCGCCACCTGGCGATTAGTAATGTTAAGCGATGAGGAGGGGCCAAAAACGATTTCCCGAGCGCTATTATCGGCCAAAATATCAGAAATGATAAACGCTTCGCCCTCTTCCAAAACCCGTTTGCCGGCTCGAGGTTCAAACTCATCTAGCACCTTACCGTCTCGATCAGTTACTTTCAAAATCGCCACCGGCTCAACTTTTAGGCCGGTGTTAGCAAAGGCCGAATAGGCCGCCGCCATTTCCAACAATCTTATTTCACCGCCCCCCAAGGTTACCGACAACCCAAGGCGGGACAAATTCTGACTGGTCGGCTCCAGGGTCGATAAACCTAAATCGTAAGCCATTTGGAGCATATTCTTTAAACCCACTTGGGCCAGCATTTTTACTGCCGGAACATTTTTAGAGTTGCCTAAGGCATAGCGAACCGGCATCGGGCCATGATAGGTGTGATCGTAATTAGTGGGCCGATAGGGTTTATCGGGGTTGGCGCCCGGAAAATCGGTTAAAGCGTCAAACAAAACATGGGCGGCGCTGTAGCCTCTTTTTAGGGCGGTAGCGTAGGTAACCGGCTTAATGGAAGAACCGGGCTGTCTTAGGGCAGTGGTGGTGTTGAATTTGCCAAAATTAGGCTCATTATAATCTTTGGAACCGACCATGACTAGAATTTCCCCGGTTTGGGGATCAAGAACGACCACGCCGGCATTGCCGATTTTATACTTGGCCATCGTTTCCATTTGTTCGACTACTGCCTCTTCCGCCGCCTTTTGCAACTCCAAATCCAGGGTCGTCGTCACCCTTAAGCCCCCACCCTCCACCAAGGCTTCGCCATAACGCTCAATTAACTGTTTTTTAACATACATAACAAAGTGGGGGGCTAAAAATTCCGAAGAGGCCTCGGCAAACACCACCTGGCCTAATTCCTCCAAAGCCTGTTTTTCTTCATCGGCAGTTATATGGCCATCTTCCCTCATCCGCCGCAAAACATGTTTGGTTCGGTCAACATAGGCTTCCGGTTCGGTGCCAAAAGGGGAATAGGTAGTTGGCCGTTGAGGTAAACCAGCCAAAATGGCCGATTCCACTAGGGAAAGTTCCGAAACTGATTTACCAAAATAAACCTCGGCGGCAGTACCCACTCCCCAAGCCGTCCCTCCATAGGGAGCTTCGTTTAAATACATCGTTAAAATCTGGTCTTTGGAAAAACGAGTCTCAATTTGAATCGCCAGTAAAAACTCTCTAATTTTTCTGGTCACGGTTCTTTGGGAAGTAAGTAAAACATTTTTTACCAGCTGTTGGGTCAGGGTCGAGCCACCCTGAGTACTCTGTTCGAAAACGGTTCGATAAAGGCCTCGGGCAATACCAGGAAGAGAAAAGCCCTTATGGTGGTAAAAGTCTTTATCTTCTATGGCAATAGTCGCCCAAATTAGGTTTTCGGGGAGCTGTTCAAAGGTGATCGGGTTTCGCTTTTGCTCTTGGTAAATATCATAAATTACTTGGCCGTTTCGGTCAAAAATCCGGGTGGCAAAACCTTCCCGACGAACCACTTGGCCCGGTTGAGGCAAATCGCGAGCCAGCCAAATTACCACCAAAACCAGGGTCACCAAAACAATCACTCCGCCAATACCCAAAAACAATAAAACTTTCTTAGGGGTTAACTTTTTTCTTCGATAGCGGCCCAGGCGTTTTCTTTTAAGCCGAGTTAGGCGTTGTCTAAATGTTTGCCACCAATTCATAAAAATCAATCAGATTATATTAAACTTAAGTTTAACCGAAAAAGGCTCAGGGGGCAAGAAAAGGCAAAAATTTACACCTTCCAGTTTCCACCTTAAAGGTGGAAATTTCGAAGTTTTGCTCAACAGCCCAATTTTGGCTATAATAACAATTATGAAAAAAAATAAGAAAATCGTTACCATAATTATCATCATTGCCTCAGTGGCGATGATCTTAACTTCACTTATTCCTTTTCTGGCCATATTTTTGGGCTAAAAACCAGCTATTATGAAATTATCTGATCCGATTGGCAAGTTGCCCGGAGTAGGAGAGACCTACGCTAAAAGGCTTGATAAGCTAAAAATCACCTCAATCTACCACCTTCTCCATCATTACCCCAATCATTATCAAGACTTTTCTCAAATTGTCAAAATTGGTCTGGCCCGTCCCCAAAAACAAGTTACTATCCGGGGAGAAATTTTAAAAATTACCAACCAATACCGAGGCCGGGGTAAGAGCCTGCAAAAGGCTACCGTTGCTGATGAAACCGGCCAAATTCTGGTCACTTGGTTTAACCAGCCGTTTTTACTCAATTCTCTCAAAGAGGAAACGATGATAAGCTTGTCTGGCGTTGTCGACACTTTCGGCACCCTAAAAACGATGACCAATCCCGGCTTTGAAATAATCGTTCCCGGCCGACCGACCATCCATACTGGTCAAATTGTCGCCGTCTATCCGGAAACCAGAGGGGTTTCCTCCAAATGGCTGCGCTCCCGAATTAGGACTGCTCTCAAAATTCCCCTGAAAGAATTTTTACCCGAAGCCATTTTGGCAAAAGAGGGTTTTTTACCCTATCAGGAGGCCTTAAAAAAAATTCATTTTCCCCAAAAAAAGGCCGACTACCTAGCCGCCCAAAAAAGATTGGCCTTTGATGAATTATTTTTACCCCAAATCAAGGCCCAAATTAAAAAATTATCTTGGCAAAAACAGCGTCCGGCGCCAATAATAATCCCCAAAGAACCTGACATTAAAAACCTCATTGGCCAGCTTCCTTTTAAGTTAACCGGCGCCCAAGAAAGAATCATCAACAAAACTCTCAGGGCTTTAGAAAAAAACGTCGCCATGAATCAACTTCTTTGCGGCGATGTTGGCAGTGGTAAAACTATTATTGCTATCTTGGCCGCTTTTGCCGCTTGGCAGAGTCAATTAAAAACTCTGGTTATGGCCCCAACGGAAATTTTAGCCAAACAACATTACGATACCTTCAAAAAATTCTTGCCGGAAAAAATTAAAATTGGCCTCCAAACCGGAGCCTATAAAAAAAACCCCGATCAAGCCGATATCTTAATCGGCACCCAGGCTCTTCTTTTTAAAAAAAGGTTGCCGAAAAATGTTGGCCTGGTGGTCATTGACGAACAACACCGTTTTGGGGTTAGACAAAGGTCGGCCCTAATTAAAACCAATGGCCCACTATTCCCTCATGTTTTAACTATGACCGCCACTCCCATCCCTAGAAGCGTTGCCCTGGTTCTTCACGGTAATCTTGACCTGTCTTTTCTTGACCAAATGCCCGAAAACAGAAAAACAACTAAAACCTGGTTAGTGCCAGAAAAAAAACGCTCCTCCGCCTATGCCTGGATTAAAAAACAAATTAGGCAAAGCGGGGCTCAAGTCTTTATCATCTACCCCCTAATTGAAGAGTCAGAACATGAAACCATGAAAGATATCAAAGCGGCCACGGTTGAATATGAAAAATTAGCAAAAACTGTTTTTGCCGATTTTCGAGTCGCCCTAATTCACGGCCGGATCAAGGCTAATAAAAAGAATCAAATTATCAAGGCTTTTTCCCAAGGTAAAATTGATATTTTAGTGGCCACTTCGGTGGTCGAAGTGGGCCTAGATATTCCCGGAGCCACGATTATGGTCGTTGAGGGGGCCAACCGTTTTGGCCTGGCCCAAATCCACCAATTACGCGGCCGAATTGGCCGGAAT